>Ga0070764_10000873_pt1 | contig 12617 bp, 5 predicted proteins | sample HubBroMetageWRM4_FD_67287 | JGI IMG/M metagenome (GOLD analysis project Ga0070764, IMG submission 67287) | Warmed soil microbial communities from the Hubbard Brook experimental Forest, New Hampshire - Hubbard Brook CCASE Soil Metagenome WRM 4 | ecosystem: Environmental > Terrestrial > Soil >... | reverse complement strand
TTCGAGGCGTGGTAGCCGAACCGGTGCCGCCACGCGACCCGCTGGCGGAGTGTAGGGCTCGGGAGCGGTTCATGGAAGAGGGCCTCAGCGCCGACGCCTCCGCACGGCCGCTCGTGACTGCCGTAGGCCCGGACCAGCCAGAAACTGCGACGACGACACGGACAGTGCGGTCCGGTCAGCCGGTGCCTGAGCACTGGCGCGGCAGCACCCGGCCGGTCCCATCGGCGACACTGCCGGAACTATTCCAGGCGCAGGTCAGGCGGACGCCGGATGCCACCGCGGTGGTGCACGGAACTCAGGTGCTTTCCTACGCCGAGCTCAACGCGCGGGCAAACCGGCTGGCGAGGTACCTGGTGTCGCTGGGCGCGGGACCCGGCCGGCTCGTGGCGGTGGCGATGCCACGGTCGCTGGACCTGATGGTGACCGTCTTCGCGGTGCTCAAGTCCGGAGCGGCGTACCTGCCGGTCGACCCTGGCTACCCGGCCGACCGGATCGCCTTCATGCTGGCCGATGCCCGCCCGGTCGCGGTGCTGACCACCGCGCTGGTCGGCCAGGGCCTGCCGGACGGCACGCCTCAGGTGGCGCTCGACGAGCCGGCCATGCTGGCCGCCATATCGGCCGCGGCCGACGCCGACCTGGCGGACGCCGACCGGCTCTCCCCGCTGTTTCCGCTCAGTCCCGCGTACGTGATCTACACCTCCGGCTCGACGGGACGTCCTAAGGGCGTCGTGATCGAGCACCGCAACGTCGCCGGCCTGCTGTGCTGGGCGGCCGCCGAGTTCGCGGCCGGCGAGCTGTCCAGGGTTCTGGCCTCGACCTCACTCAGCTTCGACGTCTCGGTGTTCGAGATTTTCACGCCGCTCATCTCGGGCGGGAGCATCGAGCTCGTCCGTGACCTGCTCACGCTGGCCGACGGCGGCGGGGAATCCTGGCGCGGGAGCCTGATCAGCGCCGTGCCGTCCGCGCTGGCGGAGGTGCTGAGCGTGCACGGCACCAGGGCCAGGGCGGGCACAGTCGTCCTGGCCGGCGAGGCTCTCACCGGGCATGTCGTCGCGGCCATCCGCGAAGCGCTGCCAGGATCCAGGATCCGCAACATCTACGGCCCGACGGAAGCGACCGTCTACGCGACGGCATGGCTGGCCGGGGATGCGGGCGATCGCGCGACGGGCGACGCCCCTCCGATCGGGCGGCCGGTCTGGAATACCTGGGTGCACGTGCTGGACGATGCGCTCAGGCCGGTTCCGGTGGGGGTTGCCGGGGATCTCTACCTGGCCGGCGGCCAGCTGGCGCGCGGCTACCTGAATCGGCCAGGACTGACCGCCGAGCGGTTTGTCGCGTGCCCCTTCGGCGGTGCGGGCACGCGCATGTACCGCACCGGCGACCTGGCCCGGTGGAACGCCGACGGCCAGCTCGAGTACGCGGGCCGGGTTGATGACCAGGTGAAGCTCCGCGGATTCCGGATCGAGCTTGGCGAGATCGAGGCGGTGCTCGCAGCCCAGCCGGGGGCGGCGCAGGCCGCGGTCGCGGTCCGCGAAGACCAGCCTGGCGGGGCCAGGCTGGTGGCATATGTCGTGCCCGCAGCCGGCTGCCAGCTGGACGCGGCGGCGCTGCGCGCGGCCGCGACGCAGGTACTGCCGGACTACATGGTGCCCGCGGCGGTGGTAGTACTTGCCCGGCTGCCCTTGACGGCCAGCGGGAAGCTGGATCGCGCGGCGCTGCCTGCACCGGAGTTCGGCGCCGGTCCGAACGCGAGCACGGAGCCAGGCGGCCGGCCGCCGTCCTCGCCGCGCGAGAAGGCTCTGTGCGAGCTGTTCGCGCAGGTACTCGGACTCGATCAGGTCGGGCCGGACGACAACTTCTTCGAGCTGGGCGGGCACTCCCTGCTGGCCACCAGGCTGATCAGCCGGGCCCGCTCCGCGCTGGGTGTCGAGCTGCCGATCCGCGCTGTGTTCGAGCACCCGACCGCGGCGACGCTCGCCAGTTCCTTGTACCGCGCCGACGACGGACGGCCGGCGCTGGCGCCGATGGCGCGCCCTGACCGGCTGCCTTTGTCGTTCGCACAGCAGCGGCTGTGGTTCCAGGTCCAGTTGCACGGCCCGAATCCGGCTCACAACATCGCATTCGCCTGGCGCCTGCGCGGACGGCTGGACACGGGCGCGCTGACAGCGGCGCTGCGTGACGTCGTCCGGAGGCACGAAACCCTGCGCACTGTGTACCCGGTCGTGGACGGCCTGCCCTACCAGCACGTGGTCGAGGCCGCCGTGGCCAGGCCGCGGGTAACGGTCGCGACGGCCAGGCGGCCGGATCTGCCCGAGCTGCTGGCGCGGGCCGCGCGGTGCGCATTCGACCTGGCGAGCGATCTCCCGGTGCGCGCCTGGCTGTACAGCCTGGCCGCACAGCAGCACATCCTGGTGCTGGTGACGCATCACATAGCGAGCGATGGCTGGTCGGCGGACGTGCTGATGCAGGATCTCGCGCGCGCCTACCAGGCCAGGCGGGCCGGCCGGGCGCCCGACGGGCAGGACTGGCCGGATCTGCCCGTGCAGTATGCCGACTACGCCTTGTGGCAGCGGGAACTGCTCGGCGGCGACGACGATCCCGGCAGCGCGCTGTCCCGCCAGGCCAGCTACTGGACGTCGGCTCTGGCCGGCCTGCCAGAACAACTGGACCTGCCGTACGACCGGCCGCGCCCGGCCGACCCCACCTTCCGCGGAGCCGAAGTCAGCCTGCGCCTGGACGCGGACCTGCACCGCAGGCTGCTCGCCCTGGCCCGCGACCACCAGGTGACCTTGTTCATGGTGATGCAGGCGGCGCTGGCCGCGCTGCTGACCCGATCCGGTGGCGGCACCGATATCCCGATCGGCGCGGCGGTCGCCGGACGCACCGATGAGGCGGCCGACGGGCTGGTGGGGTTCTTCGTCAACACCCTGGTGCTCCGGACGGACGTGGACGGCGATCCCAGTATGGGTCAGCTCCTGGACCGCGTCCGAGATGCCGACCTAGCGGCCTTCGCCCATCAGGACCTTCCCTTCGAGCGGGTAGTGGGGCTGCTCAACCCCGTCCGCTCCGTCTCCCGCCAGCCGCTGTTCCAGGTCATGCTCGTTTCCGAGGACGATGTCGCCGCTCGCGGCTGGCAGCTGCCCGGCGTCGCCGCGCGCGCCGTGCCAGTCACGCTCGGGGCGGCCACCTTCGACCTCACCCTCACCTACCGCCAGCAGCTGAGCGATGACGGCGCGCCGTGCGGCGTCCGCGGCACCGTCAGCTACGCGCGTGACCTGTTCGATCACTCCACCGTCGAGCGGCTCGCCGCCCGGCTGACCCGGCTGCTGCGCCAGGCGGCGCGCTATCCGCATCGCCGCGTGACGGCACTGGAGATCCTCGCGCCGCGCGAGCGGAAGCAGATCCTCGTCGGGTGGAACAACTCCGCCCGCAGCGCGCCCCTGGCGACCCTGCCCGAGCTGTTCCAGCGGCAGGCTGCCCGCACGCCCGGTGCCACCGCAGTGACATACGGCTCCCAGTCGATGTCGTACGCCGAGCTGAACGCGCGAGCGAATCAGCTCGCCAGGCACCTGGTGTCGCTGAAGGCCGGCCCCGAGCGGCTGGTGGCCGTCGCGATGGACCGGTCGCCAGAGCTGGTGGTGGCCGTGCTGGCAGTGCTCAAGTCTGGCGCCGCCTACCTGCCAGTTGACCCTGGCTACCCAGCCGACAGGATCGAGTTCATGCTGGCGGAGTCCGGCCCGGTCGCGGTGCTGACCACTCAGCAGTCCAGCGAGCACCTCCCCGGCGGGGCGCGTTCGGTGCTGCTGGACGACCCGGTGACTGCCGCAGAGCTCGGCCGGCTGCCCGCAGGCGACCTCACCGCCGCCGACGGTGCCGGCCCGGTACACCCCGACCACCCGGCCTACGTGATCTACACCTCCGGCTCCACCGGCCGGCCCAAGGGCGTGCTCATCTCGCACGCGGGCATCGTCAATTACCTCGCGCGGCAGCATGCCGAGTTCGGCCTGATGGCCAGCGACCGGTTCCTGCACAAGGCCTCGATCAGCTTCGACGCGTCCGCCTGGGAAATCTTCGTGCCGCTGACCATGGGCGCGACGGTCGTGGTCGCGCGCCCGGACGGGCAGCGCGATCCTGCCTATCTCGCCCAGCTGATCCGCGACCAGCGAGTGACGGTAGCGGCGTTCGTGCCGTCGATGCTCCGGGTCTTCCTGGCCGAGCCCGGCGCGACGGAATGCCTCTCGCTCCGCCAGGTACGCAGCGGCGGTGAGGAGCTTACCGCGAGTGTCCGGGACCAGCTCTACGACGTTCTGCCGGGCGCGGAGCTGCATAACGGCTACGGCCCGACCGAGGTGACAGTGGGGCTCTTCAGCCGTGAGTGCCTGCCGGGAGACCAGGCCGCGCGCATCCCGATAGGCCGGCCGGACTGGAACACCAGGGCCTACGTGCTCGACGACGGGCTGCGGCCAGTTCCCGCCGGGGTGCGCGGTGAGCTCTACGTGGCCGGGCCGCAGCTGGCCCGCGGCTACCTGGGACGGCCGATGCTGACCGCCGAGCGCTTCGTGGCCTGCCCGTTCGGTGCCGCCGGGGAGCGGATGTACCGCACCGGCGATCTGGTGCGCTGGACGGTGCCGGGGGCAGCGGAGACGGGTGGGGAGCTCGTGTTCCTCGGCCGAGCCGACGGCCAGGTGAAAGTCCGCGGCTTTCGAGTGGAGCTAGGCGAGATCGAGGCGGTGCTGACCGTTCAGGACGGTGTCGACCAGGCCGCGGTCGTGGTACAGGAGGACAGCCCGGGCGACGGCCGGCTGGTGGCCTATGTCGTGGCCGCGGCCGGCTGTGCGCTGGACCCCGCGGCCCTGCGCGAGGCGGCGGCCAGAGCGCTGCCCGGATACATGGTGCCCGCCGCGATCGTGGAGCTTGACGCGCTGCCGTTGTCGGCGACGGGGAAGCTGGACCGGCGCGCGCTGCCCGCGGCTACCTTCGTCGCTGATCCCGGTGGACGTCAGCCTGCCTCCTCCGGAGAGCGGATTCTCTGCGAGCTGTTCGCGAAGGTGCTCGAGGTCGATCAGGTCGGGCCGGACGACAGCTTCTTCGACCTCGGCGGCCATTCCCTGCTCGCCGCGACGCTCCTGGCCCGGCTGCGTCAGCAGTTCGGGGTCAGGATCAGCCTGAGGACGTTCCTGGACAACCCGTCCGCCAGCGGCATCGCTCACCATCTGCCGCACTAGGAGTGCCGCCGTGAATGGCGACTGATCGCCCCGGCTGACCCGCCGCTGCTCAGTCCCCGTTCATGCCGTCAAAGGTGACAAACCTCAGCTCGGAACTGTAGCGCCGGCCTGCATGGTCAGCCAGCCAGAGCTGGCTCGGGTCCGGGAGCATCTCGCTGACCGAGTAGTCCGCGAATCCGGCGGCTCTCGTCTGGCGAACGTGCTTGGCGAAGAGGTTGACCAGGACGATGCTCCGGAAGTCGATGCCAGCTGGCTTGGCCTCGACGGGGACACGGAGGAACACCCGCTCGGGCAGGTCATGTTCCTGCCGCCAGCGGCGCGCGAGGTAGTAGCGTTCCCGCTCGTCCTTGGCGAAGGCCCAGCCGGAGTCCGCGACCTGGAGGACCCACTGCTCGCGGCTCAGCACGAGCCGGTCAATCGTGATGCGCGGCTGATGCGCGGCCGGCGTGGCCGGGTGGAACGCGTTGGTGACGACTCCGCCCATCATGTCCGCGATGACCTCGAAGAAGTCCAGCTCGGTGCCAGAGGGCATGAGCCGTACCACCAGATCGTCGCCGCGGCGGGCGACGGTCATGGCGGCGACGGGCATAATCGTGGCCGGCTCGGGCGGGTCAACGGAATCGATCTCGCCGGAGGACCAGTAGACCTGGCCTGGTCCTAGCAGGGCGGACGGCGGGCTGGTCCGGGAGGTGACGGCCGGGAAGTCCTTCGCCGCGATGGACACGATCCGCCGGGCGCCGTGGTCGGCCTGCTCAGCGGCGATCAGCCGGGCCGGATCGGGGTGCTGCTCGACAAAGAGCCGGCCGTCCAGGGTGTTGCAGGCTACATGCAGCTCGCCGAGTACCAGCAGGAAATTACCGCGCTGCACGTCGCCGGGGGATGCGGCCGCGATCATGATGTCCGGTGCATGCTGCCGGGCGCCGCTCCAGGCGACCGGGTCGCCGGGGAAGCACTCGGCGGCCCTGGCCGCGATCGCGTCCGCGCTGACCTGGTGCCTGGATGCGGATGACGGCGCGCCGAGCACCACCTGCCATCGCCGCTGGAGCTCGGCCGTGCTCGCCGCAGCGATATCGCTCAGCACCCGGCTGTTGGTCGCGAGCTCGCCCAGGTAGGGCGATGCCACGGTGAGCAGCCGCTGGAGCGGCACCGGCGCGCCGCCGGCCCTGGCGGCCTCGCGGTCGAGCAGCTGCCCGAAGAGCACCCGATATCCGGCCGTGATGTCGTTGACCATCCACCGAACACTGTCCAGCACGAGGCCCAGCGGCCGGGCCATCGCCTCGATCACTGCCGCGCCCAGCTCTATCCGCACGTCCCGGACCGAATCCTGGTAGACCAGGGTCCGCCCGGCATACTGCTCGCCCGCCCGGCGAGTGGGCGCCGACCCGGTGGCGTCCTCGAACACCACTGCCAGATCGGTCAGCGCCTGCCTGAGGCCGGCCGCGTCGCCCGCGGTGGCTGCTACCGCGTCCCTGGCCCGGACTATGCGCTCGACCGGCTCGAGGGCCGCGGCCCTGGCCACCGGGTCGTCGATCTGGCTGAGCCGGTTCCTGAGCACCGATTCCGGCCGGGCATGCATGCCGCCCTCCAGATCCAGCCGCAGCGCCCCGAGCTCGGCCAGCCGGGCCAGCACGGGGCGAGCATCGGACCTGCCCGCGCCGGCCAGCACGTCGCTGATCGTCCGGCTGCCATCACAGGCCAGCAGGATCCCGACCTCGTCGTCGGTGAGCGCGACCGGCTTGCGATGGGGACGATGCAGCACGTTCCCGGCCAGGAAAGCTGACCGGGTCCGCTGCGGCCGGAGCCAGCCGAGCAGCCGCCCTGGCCCGGCGACCGCGGCCGCGACCTTGTCGATGGCCCAGACCTCGAAGTACGTGTTCCTGCGCGCTATCAGCTGCGGCCCCGGAGTCACTGCCAGTCCGGCCGTGCCGGGGTCGGCCGATGCCCAGCCGACTGGCCCGAAAAAGCCGATGGTGTCGTTCTTCAGGCAGTATCGCTGCAGGTAGTTCGCGATCGTGAGCTCGCGCTGGCGCTCCTTAGTGCGCCGCGCCGAACCCACGCCGACATCGTGGAGGAGCTGCGCCAGTACCGGGTTCTGCCAGGTCAGTGCCTCCTGGAAGGCCGGGTCATCGGCGAGGCCGGTGATGGCACGGTTCAGGCGCTCGGCCGCGCCTGCGAATACCGCGTCATAAGCCGGCCTGCCGCCATCCAGCCCGGCCGCGGCCTGGTCCGCACTGCGCGCCAGTGACTCGTCGCAGATGGCGAGGAGCATGTCGGCCGGGAACCCCGCGCTCCGCACGCATACATCCCGCCACACGCTCCAGGTCGTCTCGTCGAGCGGGATCCGGTGTGAGACTGCATTGGCTGGCGCCATCACGACGCGATGTCGGCGAGCTGCCGCCACTCGCGGTCCGGCTCGCTTGCCAGCCTGGCCAGTATCCGGTTGTAGTCCGCGGCCCAGCCGGTGATCTTCCGCTCGTCGAACTCATCGAGGTTGTACACGACGTTGCCCACCATTTCGCCCGACCCGCCGACGGCGATGCTCCAGGAGATGCCGCTGGGGATATCCGAGGTCTCCGAGCTCGCGACCGTGCGCTTGATGATGGGGTCGGCGCCGTCGGCGATTCGCAGCGTCGCGCCGTCAGACTGTGCCTGGTACATCCCGAGGACAATCTGGGAGTTCCTGGGCTCGTCGTGGGGAGCGTTGAACTCGGGCAGATCCTGCTCGATCACGGTGATCGGGACCTCGTGCGCGTAGGCGTCGATGCACGTGTCTCTGGTGCTGGCCACGACCTCCCTGAAGCTCGCGCAGCGGCTGATGTCGGTCCGGAATGGCACCAGGTTCAGGAACAAGCCCATGGTGTTCTGGAAGGCCGGCTCATCCCGGCCGGTCGTGAACGCGCGGATGCCCGGGTCGGACTGACCGGTGACCTCGTAGCTGAAGACGCTGAAGGCCGCCATCAGGATCATGAACATGGAACTGCGCATCTCATGCGCGAACCTGGCCGCGGCGCGCATCTCGTCGGCGCTCACCACGTAGTGATAGAGAGAGAACGGCCTGGTGTAGCCATCGGGCCGGGGCCGATCATTGGGCACCGCGAGCACGTGCGCGCCGCGGAGCTTCTCCCGCCAGTACTGGCGCGCCTCGCTGGTCTCGGCCGCGCTGGCCTTCTGCCATTCGGCGAAGTCCCGGTACTGCCTGACGGGGGGCAGTTCTACCGGCTGGTCGTTGGCCCGGGCCTGGTAGAAGGCCGCCAGGTCCCGCAGGATCACGTTCTGCGACCAGGCGTCGGACGCGGAATGGTGCACCACGAGCACGAGGACAGAGTCACGCGCGTCGAATCTGGTGAGAGTCGCCCGCATGACCGGCACCTGCCGCGGCGTCATGGTGCCCTTCTCGGCCTCGATGATGAGCTCCTCGGCGACCAGATCACGGGACTGGCCGGTAGCCGGCCAGTCCCGGACTTCAAGCGGCACCCGGCACGGCGGATGTACCTGCTGATAGGGGGGTTGAGCATCCCGCACCACGACGGTGCGCAGCAGCTCGTGACGCTCTACGACGTCGTCCAGCGCGCCCTGGAGCGTACCGATGTCGACGTAACCGGCGATGCGCAGCCCGGAAACGATAGTGAACCGGTTGCCGAAGGCGCCGTTCTCCTCGCCCTCGTCCAGCGAGTGAAAATATTCCTGGGTGAAGGACAGCGGATACTGCCCCGCCGTGGAATCCGGCTGGCTGGAGGGTTGCTGCGTCATCGCCACCGGTCCCTTGCCTAGGCGGTCAGTCAGTTCAGCGGAAGGCTTTCCCAGCGTGCCCGCCAGGAGCTTGGCTGGTCATCTCGCCGGTTGCGCATGGCGCTGCTGGCCGGCTGGCCGGGCAGTGGCAGCAATGTCGAAGGTGCCGGCGCGCGCCGCGGCCAGGAGGCTATCGAAGCGTGGCGAGTCCTCTTACGGTTGGCGGCGCGGTAGACGGCGACATGATTCTCCGGCGAGTCGCGGCCGGCACGGCCCGGCCGATCCTGGTGGCCGATATCCCGGCATTCTCGTCGGCCCCGCCGCTCAGCAACCTGCTCAGCCGCCGGACTGAGAACCGGCCGCTCTACCAGGTCGATCCGCTCGGTGCGCTCTCTCAGGACCGGCCCTACATATCCGTGGCTGAGCTCGCGGCCGAAGCCGTGGGCTCGTTCGGCCGTTCCCAGCCCGCCAGCGGTCCTGTGGTCGTCATCGGCTACTGCAGTGCCGCGGCCCTTTCCCTGCACATCGCGACCCTGCTGGCGCGCTCCCGGGAAGCAATCGCCGTCCTGCTGCGGCCGTCATGGCCCGATACCGACGGCATACAGGAGACGTTCGCGAGCCTCGCGGCCAACGTAGGCGCGCGCCAGCTGCCCTGCCCTGACCTTGATGGCGATCCCGATCTCTGCGTGCGGCGGATGGAGAAGCTGCTGCACGCCGAGCTCGAGACTCTGGCCACCAGCCAGGGACTGGACGGGTCGGCCGACATCTTCGGTGAGCTGCTGCTGTCGTACCGGTCATGGCTTGCCTTCTTGCTGGCGTGCCGCAACGACCCGCGGACCGCCTGGACGGGCCGGCCCGCCGCGGTGAGGGTGCTGACCGAAGCGCCGGACGCCGTCACCGTTCCCGGCCTGGCGTTCGGCGAGTTCCTGGTCAGCCCGCTGCCAGTCCTGGATAAGGACAATCCGATCACGCCGGAGGTCGTCGAGCTCCTGGTGGCGCAGATCACCGCCTGACCTCTCTTACCGAAAGGACCGGGACACGGTGGATTTCGCAGAGCTGGATGTCATCGCGGGAGAGTACTGGCGGCCTGGCAGCCAGCCTGGCCTGGCGTTCGGCGTGGTGCGTGACGGGGAGCTCGTGCACTGCGGCGGGTTCGGCCAGAGGTACCTCGGCGGGCCCGCGCCGGACGCGGACACCGTGTTCCGCATCTCATCGATGACCAAGAGCTTCACCGCCGCGGGCATCATGCTGCTGCGCGACGACGGCCTGCTCGCCCTGGACGATCTGGCCGAGACGTACGTGCCCGAAATGCGTGGCTGGCCGCCGGTCACCCCCAGCGCGGCGCGGCTCACCGTCCGGCATCTGGTCACCATGACTGCGGGCTTCCCCGCCGATGATCCGTGGGCTGACCGGCAGCAGGGGCTGCCGCTAGCAGATTTCGCCGCGCTGCTGTCCGGCGGCGTGAGCTTCGCGTGGGCGCCGGATACCAAGTTCGAGTACGCCAGCATCGGGTACGCGATCCTCGGCCGGATCATCACGGCGGTGTCGGGGCTGGCCTATCCGGAGTTCATCCGGCAGCGGCTGCTGATACCGCTGCGCCTGACCCGCACCGGCTACGAGGCCGGCGAGTTCGCGCCGGGCGACCTGGCCCTTGGCTACCATCCCGCGGCCGAGGGCTGGGCCGAGCTGCCGATGGATCCATGCGGCGCGTTCGCTCCGATGGGCGGGGTATTCAGCAGCGTGCGTGACATGGCCCGCTGGGTAGCGGGCTTCCTGGCCGCGTATCCGCACGCCGCCGACGACCGCCCGCACCCGCTGGCGGCGGCCAGCCGCCGGCAGATGCAGCTGCCCCAGGTCTTCTTCGGCTCGTGGCCGGGTTTCCCCGCTGGCGGCTTCCCGATGTCGTATGGCTTCGGCCTGATCATCGACCAGGACCCGGAGCTGGGGCGGATCGTGCACCATGCCGGCGGGTATCCGGGCTTCGGCAGTCACATGCGGTGGCATCCGGCCACCGGCACCGGCGTCGTCGCCCTGGCCAACAGCACCTACGCCACGCCGTACCCGCTGACAGTCAGGCTGCTGGAGGCCGTGGTCCGGCAGGACAAGACCGCCCAGACGGCCAGCAGCCCGGCCCTGGCCCCGCGCGGCGAGCCCTGGCCGGAGACGGTAGCGGCGCGGGACGCGGTGAACCGCCTGCTGCAGGACTGGGACGATGCCGAGGCCGACCGGCTGTTCACGCCGAATGTGGCGCAGGACGCGCCGTACCCGGCCCGCCGGCGTGCCATCGAGCTGGTCCGCGAGCGCCTCGGCGGATTTGGTGACGACCGTGACCGCCCGGCCGAGTTCGGCTCCCCGGCCCGATGCCGCTGGTGGCTCAGCGGTAATGGCGGCGGCGCGGTCCAGGCCGAGATCACGCTCAGCCCCGAGAACCCGCCGCGCGTCCAGTCGCTCAGCGTGGCCGTGCCGCCTGCGGCCGGGTCCCCGCTGGCGGAGGCGCTGGCCCGCGTCATCGGCTGGCTCAACGGCGGCGATCCCGTCCCGGCCGGCGAGGGCCTCGACGCCGCCCTGATCTCGCGCCGGGTACGGTCCGCCGCCGCCTGGGCCGGGAGCTGCCGGCCGGGCGGCTGCCGTGCGGGCGACGGCAGCTCGTCGGTCACCGTGGACCTCACCGGCGAGCACGCCCGCTTCACTCTGGCCATCACGATTGACCCGGCCACCGGCCTGCTGTACCAGCTCGACCTGGCCGGCGGCTAGTGGTGCAGCAGATGCGGGCGGCGTGGCGGTCGGGGCCGCTGGCCGTGCGGAGCTTCCGGTTGCTGGCCAGCGGCCAGCTGGCCTCGACCCTGGGCGACTACTGCTACGCCGTGGCTCTGCCCTGGCTGGTTCTGTCCAAGCACGGCGGGCCGGTCCTGCTCGGCACCGTGCTGGCGTGCTACGGAGTGCCGCGCACGGTGCTGATCCCGATCGGCGGGGCGCTGACGGACAAGATCGGGGCGCGCACCCTGATGCTAGGGGCCGACGTCGTGCGCTGCGTGCTGGTGGCGGTGCTGGCGCTGCTGGCGACGCGCCAGGTCGTGTCGCTGGCGACACTGGGGCCGCTGGCCGCCCTGATCGGCGCGGGCGAAGGGCTGTTCGTGCCGGCCTCCTACACGATCATGCCGTCGCTGCTTGAGCCAGCCCAGCTCGCGGCGGGCAACGCGGTATCCCAGGCGGCGATCCGGGCGGGCTCGCTGGTCGGGCCCGCTCTTGGCGGTGCCCTGGTCGCGACCGTGGGATCGGCTCCGGCGTTCGCGGTCGACGCCGGCTCGTTCGCGGTGTCGGCGCTGACACTGGCGCTGATGCCGCGACGGCGGCCGAGGATAGTGGCAGCAGCGGCCGAGCCTGCGGCCGCTGGCGTCGCCGAGCCGGAGGTGACGGCCGCGGCCGCGGACGCGAAGTCCGGCCTGGCCACGCTCCGGGTGCGGGATCTGCTGCGGCGGTCGCGGGCCATGCAGGTCTTCATCATGGTGACCATCGTGGCGAACCTGGCAGGCGGCGGGCTGCTGGGCGTGGCGCTGCCGGCGCTAGCGCACGCCAGGTACGGTGCGGCCGGATACGGCGCGCTGCTGGCGTGCCTTGCGGCGGGCGGCCTGGCCGGCACGCTGCTGGCCGCGCGCACCGGCC
>Ga0070764_10000872_pt1 | contig 12617 bp, 8 predicted proteins | sample HubBroMetageWRM4_FD_67287 | JGI IMG/M metagenome (GOLD analysis project Ga0070764, IMG submission 67287) | Warmed soil microbial communities from the Hubbard Brook experimental Forest, New Hampshire - Hubbard Brook CCASE Soil Metagenome WRM 4 | ecosystem: Environmental > Terrestrial > Soil >... | reverse complement strand
TCGGGACGCAGCCGACGTTCACGCAGGCCCCGCCCAGCCGTCCCGACTCGATGAGCACTACGCGTGCGCCGTATTCCGCCGCGCGCTTGGCGGCCGCCAGGCCACCACTGCCGCCGCCGATGACAATCAGGTCGTATTGGTCGGACATATCACCGGATCCCGTTCGTGCCGCTTCCGCCCTCATGGTACATGGGGACAGGAGGTGTGGATTAGAATGGCGCTCTCCCACGGGAACGAGACATCCATGGAAAACCCTCTGCTGGGGCACGAGCCTCTTCCCCCCTTCGCGCTAATTCGGCCCGAGCACGTCGAGCCGGGCGTACGCGAGCTCCTGGAGCGCAGCCGCGCCCGGATCGGTCAACTGGAGTCGCTCGGGAAGCCGACCTTCGCCACGGTCATCGAGCCCCTCGAAGAGCTGCAGCACCAGGTCTCGCGCACCTGGTCTCCCGTGAGCCACCTGAACGCAGTGCTGAATTCCGACGCGCTGCGGGCGGGCTACAACGCCTGTCTCCCGCTGCTGTCGGCGTACCAGACGGATCTTGCGCAAAGCGAATCGCTCTACCGGGCCTATCGAACGATTGCCGAGGAGGAAGGAGCCGCACTCGCGCCGGTACAGCGCCAGGTCATCGAGCACGCGCTGCGTGATTTCCGGCTCGCCGGTGTCGGCCTGCCGGTCGAGCGCAAAGAGCGCTTCAAGGCGGTGATGCTGGAGCTCACCCAACTGCAGGCGAAGTTCGAAGAGAACGTGCTCGACGCCACGAACGGGTGGACGTATCACGTCGCCAACAGCGAGGAGCTGCGCGGCCTGAACGAGATGCTCATCGAACAGGCGCGGCGACGCGCACACGAGAAACGCGTCGAAGGCTGGGTTCTCACCCTCGACCAGCCGACCTATGTTGCGGTCGTCACGGATGCGGAATCGGCGACTTTGCGCCGCGCTTTCTACGAAGCGTGGACAACGCGTGCCTCGGATAACGGCCCGAACGCCGGCCGTTGGGACAATTCCGAGGTCATGGAAAACATTCTGCGCCTCCGGCACGAGGCAGCCCGGCTGCTCGACTTCCGCAGCTACGCGGAATACGCCCTGTCGACACGGATGGCGCGTACTCCCGAGGAGGTCATCCAATTCCTCCACGAGCTCGCCCGTGCGGCCCGGCCCGCGGCACTACGCGAATTCGCCGAGCTCGAGGCCTTCGCGGGACACCCGGTTTCCGCCTGGGATGTGGGCTTCTACGCCGAGAAGCTGCAGCGCACCCGCTACAACGTTTCGCAGGAAGAGCTACGTCCGTATTTTCCGCTGCCGAAGGTGCTCATCGGGCTGTTTGAAGTTGCGGAGCGCCTGTTTGGCGTCCGCATCCGCGAACGGCAGAACGCTCCGGTCTGGCATTCGGACGTGCGCTTCTTCGAAATCGAAGGCAGTGCGGGACAGGCCATCGGCAGTTTCTATCTCGACGCCTACGCGCGACCCAACAAGCGCAGTGGGGCGTGGATGGACGAGTGCGTCGGCCGCAAGCAACTCGACTCCGGCTCAGCGCTGCCGGTCGCCTACCTGGTGTGCAACTTCCTGCCACCGGGCACGAGCCGTCCGGCACTCCTGACACACGACGACGTGCTGACGCTGTTTCATGAGTTCGGGCACGGGCTGCACCACATGTTGACGCGGGTCGACTATCCGAGCATCGCCGGAATCAACGGCGTCTCCTGGGATGCCGTGGAGCTGCCGAGTCAGTTTCTCGAGAACTACGCGTGGCACCCTGATGTGCTACGACGGATCTCCGGGCACTACCAGACCGGCGCGCCGCTGCCGGTGGAGACCCAGTCCCGTCTCATCGCGACCCGCAGCTTCCACGCCGGCCTGCAGACGATGCGGCAGCTCGAGTTCGCCCTGTTCGATTTCCGGATGCACGCGGAATTTTCCCCGGAGCGCGGCGGGCGCGTCCTGGACATTCTGAACGAGGTACGCCGTGAGGTGGCCGTCGTTCCGGTGCCGGAGTGGAACCGCTTTCCCAACAGCTTCGGACATATTTTCGCCGGCGGCTATGCGGCCGGGTACTACAGTTATAAGTGGGCGGAGGTCCTGGCGGCGGATGCCTTCTCGGCGTTCGAGGAAACGGGCGTGTTCGATCGCACCACCGCGCAGCGCTTTCTGGACACCATTCTTACGCGTGGCGGCAGTCGCGACGCCCTCGAGGCCTTCATCGAGTTTCGCGGACGACCGCCGGATGTGCGGGCATTGTTGAAACAACACGGCATCGACGCGTGAGGTACCGGGGGGCGTTGTTACTGCTGCCGGGTCTGGCAGCAGCGGCCTCCGCAGCTCACGCGGAGACTGCGTACGTCGTCGAGCAGGTCGTGGTGAACGTGAATAGCGCGCCCGATTCGACCGGAGAACGTATAGCCACCATCAAGAGCGGCGATGGGGTGGAGGTTCTCGACCGCCAGGGCGATCAGGTCCATGTGCATCTGACCAACGGCACGGAAGGTTGGGTTCGGAAATCATACCTGTCGGCCGATGAGCCGCTGCACGTGCGGCTCAGCGAGCGCACTGCCGAAGTCGAGAAGCTCAAACAGGATGTGACGCGACTGGAAGGAGAGTTGGCGGCGGCCAAAGGGGCGCCGCACGGCAAGCCAGGGGGCGCACAAACCAACACGGCCGGTGGCTCGCCTGCGACGGTATCGCCGCCGGCGGCAACGAACTCTCCCGCGGCGCCGGCGTCCCCCTCAACACCGGCCGCGACGCCCCGCGCCGAAGACACCGCGGCCGCAGCCGAACAACCGGCCCACGACCCACCCTATTTCATGACGCCGCCCGACTCGCCCGCACGGCCCGTGTGGCATTGGGCGCTGGGCTCGTTCGTGGTGGCGTTGGGATTGGGGTTCCTGCTCGGCTGGCAGGTGCTCGATCGCCGTATCCGTCGCAAATACGGCGGCTTACGCATCTATTAACTTAACGTCTGCGTTGGCGTAGCCGTTTGACATAGCGCCGTCAAGCGACGCTTGCGCAGCATCAACGCGTACACCAGGGCAGCAGCACGAAACTGTGCGCCGCTTCGCTGCCGTCACCCCCCTTACTGCCTAGACTGCCGAGGATCGAAGATCGGGGACGGCTGTCGAGCCGCACAGCAGCACCCACAATGAAAAGCGTTCGGCGCAGTGATTTCGACGTAACCAATACCGTGCAGGTGAGTGTGCCCGCGGCGGTTCTCGAGGCTGTCGAAGCGCTTTATCGGCCCGTCTGGCCGGAACTTGAGTTCAAGCCGCTCGAGCAGGCGTTCGAGCACTTCGAGCGACTGTTCGCCGGCCAGGTGCCGGGTTATTTCGGTGTCGATACCGTCTATCACGATCGCCAACACACGTTGGACATAACCCTGGCGCTCGCCCGCCTCATCGTGGGGCACGAGCGGATGCAGCCAGATGCAGCTCGGCTCGGCAGTGAGCGCGCGATCGTGGGGCTCATCGTCGGCCTATTCCATGACGTCGGTTACTTACGGCGCACGGACGACCACGAATCACGCAATGGCGCGGAGTTCACCCGCACCCACGTATCGCGTGGCGCCCGCTTTCTGGAAGAATATTTGCCGGAGCTTGGCCTGAGCGCCTGGGTACCGGTCACCTCCCAGATCATTCATTTCACCGGTTACGAAGTCCCCTTCCCGAAGATCGAAGCGAAGGTCCCCGACAAGCGTGACGTGATGCTCGGTCACCTGCTCGGCACCGCCGACATGGTCGCCCAGATCGCCGATCGCTGTTACCTGGAAAAGTGCCGTGACCGCCTTTACGCGGAGTTCGTGCTCGGCGGCGTCGCGCTGCCCGTCGCCGCCAACGGCGGCCGACAGGTGAAGTACGCCTCCGGCCTCGATCTGCTGCGCCAGACGCCGGAGTTCGTGGCCGAGGTGCGCGCCAAGCGCCTCGATGGCGAGTTCCACTCGGCTTACCGGTTCCTCGAAGCCCTCTACGGCGGTCGCAACCCCTACCTGGAAGCGATCGACCGGAACATGGAGTACCTCCGGCAGATCCTGCGCAGCGAGAACTGGCGCTTGCTGCGGCGCAGCCCGCCGATTTTCGCGGCGAGCGCCGATCCGATGTCCACCATGCGTGGGCTCATGCTGGGCTATATCAAGCGCGTCTGGTCCGGCCAGCCGGCTGAGGTCAAGATGGTGGCCAAAGGAAAATAAGCACCGCAGAAAGGGCGATTTAACACCTGTTGGCGCGCATTTTGTCGCCAATTGGCGCCCCATTCCGGTGGCGTTCCCAGCCGGACGACGGTTAATATCATCCCCGAAATATTACGGGGATACGGGCAAGCCTTTCCGACCGGCGAAGCCCCAGATAAATGACTGCCGTCAGTCTCAAATTGAAATACGCGACCGCGGCTTTCGTAGCCGTTCTGCTCGCTATGGCTGCGGTGACCGTTCTGCTGGTCTGGCAGCACGACTCCGACACACGCCATCTCGGCGCGATGGCCGAAGATACCGCCCGCGAGAGTTTGGATGTGGAGTTGCGTGCTCGCGCGAGCAGCACAGCTGCACACGCCGCCGACTCGATCACGAACTCCATCCGCACACGGGATACAGTCACGGTGGCCCGTCGATTGTTGCCGTTCATCGAGGATCCGACCGTAGCGGCGATCACGGTGATGGATAGCACCGGTACCGTCATATACACCTGGCACAGAAGCGTACAGCCGCAGAAAGGCGTGTTGCAGGCAGAGGCGACCGAGCCCGTCCGCACTCTCGTGGAAAACATCCCGGGAGCTGCGACGCCGGAGACCTTCGGTACGGTTAAGGTGTTGCTCGAGCAGGCGGCTCCGGTACCGGAAACCAGTTTAACCGGGCGACTCGTCGCGGCGAGCGCCTCGCAATCGCATCTCGCCCTGATTCTGGCGGGCGTGCTGGCGTTGTTGGTCGGGCTCGTGGGGGCCGCCATCGCGTGGCGAGCCGCGCACAAAATCGAGCGGCCGATCGATGCTCTCATTAAGAGTGCCGATCGCATCGGCCAGGGCGACTACACGCGCCCTCTCGAAGTGCGGCGCCGTGACGTCCTTGGTGACCTGCAACAGGCACTCGAGCGCATGCGCGCACGTCTGCGCCAATACACTATTAACAAGAGCTATCTGCACAGCGTGCTGAACAGCATGACAGACGCTGTGTTCGTAACGTCGCCTGACGGCGTGATCAAGCTGGCGAACTCCGCCGCCTGCAAGCTTCTCGGCTTCAGCGAGGAGGAGATCCTCGGTCGCGGTATCGTGGCCGTGCTCGACGAGCGTGAGCGCGAAAGCTTCGATCTGACACAAGCCGCGCAAGAGACACGCGAGACCGTCGTAAAAACTCGTGCGGGACAAACGATCCCCGTGTCGCTCACCGGCTCGCACATCGAAAGCGACGATCCGCAGTTCCAGGGCAACATCTTCGTCGCGCGCAACATTACCGATCGCAAGCGTGCTGAGCGGCGCATCCGCTACCTCGCCCGCTATGACGCGCTCACCAAGATCCCGAACCGGATGCAGTTCCACCACCTGCTGCAGCAGACGATCGCTCGCGCGTTGCGCAGCGGGCAGGTGGTCGCGCTGTTGTATCTGGATATGGACCGGTTCAAGGAAGTGAACGACACCTTCGGTCACGGCTCGGGCGATCGGGTGCTCGAAGTGCTCGCGGAGCGCCTCACCCGGTCACTCCCGAAAGACACCATCGTCGGCCGGCTCGCCGGTGATGAATTCGCGCTGTTCGTGGACGGATTGCCCGCCGATTCGGACAACCGCGGTCCGATCGCCCATCTCGCGCGCTCCATCCTCACGGAAGTGAGCCGCGCGTTCCAACTCAACCAGCATGAAGTCTTCCTGACGGCGAGCATTGGCGTGGCGCTGTGCCCCCGGGACGCCGAGAACGTCATCGACCTCATCCGCAATGCGGACGCGGCGATGTACTACTCGAAGCAGAACGGCGGTAACACCTTCGCCTTCTACTCCCCCGAAATGAACGCTGCGGCTGTCGAGCGGCTCATGTTGAAGAGCAAGCTGCGGCGCGCGCTGGAGCGCGACGAGCTCGTCATCAAGTACCAGCCGAAGGTCGACCTGCGCAGCGGCCGCATCATTGGAGCCGAAGCCCTCTTACGCTGGCGGCTGCCCGGACACGGAGATATTCCGCCGTCGCAGTTCATTCCACTCGCGGAAGAGACGAACCTCATCCTCGAGATCGGCGAGTGGGTGTTGAACCGGGTTTGCATGGACTACCGGCACATGCAGAGCGAAGGGGGGGACCCGGGCCGGGTCTCGCTGAACCTCTCGCTGAAACAACTGCGCCAGGCGAGCTTCATACTCCGCTGCCGCTCGGTGTTCCGCCGCCATGGCGTCTCCCCGACCGCGTTCGAGCTGGAGATCACCGAAACCACGCTGATGGCGGACGCGAAGCGCACCGTCCGGTTGTTGGACGAGTTGTATGCGATGGGCCTGCACCTGTCGATCGACGACTTCGGCACGGGCTACTCGTCGCTCTCAGCGTTGCAACAGTTCCCCATCGGCACGTTGAAGATCGACCAGTCATTCGTGCGCGACGTGAGCGAGGACGCCGGCGATGCGACGATCGTGAAAACCATCATCGAGATGGGACGCAGTCTCGGGATGGAAGTCATCGCCGAAGGCGTCGAGTCGCTGCGCCAGTTGGATTTCCTGCGCCGCAACTCGTGCAACTTCGCGCAGGGAAAACTGTTTGGCGAGCCTTGCTCCGCGGCGGAGTTGCTGTCGCTTCTCACTCGCCAGGCGGCCGGCACCGCTCCTTTCGGACATCTCCTGCGCCACGTCGAAGACGCATCCAGCCGCTCGGCGTAGGTACCGGACTTGACTTATGTGACTTTTGCACAGGCACAGCGCTACGCTCTCAGCACTGCGAAATCAAAAGTCAAATAAGTCGAGTCCGGTACCTGTATGTTGACTCTCGCGAACGTCCGCCTGCGGCGCGGCCCCCAGGTTCTCGTCGATGCTGCCAGCACTGGCATCTTCCGCGGCGAGAAGGTCGGCATTGTCGGACGCAACGGCTCGGGGAAGTCGACGCTATTGGCCCTGATAAAGGGCGAGTTGCTCGCGGATGCCGGGGAATACTCCGCTCCACCCAACCTGGCAATGGCCTCCGTCGCGCAGGAATTGCCTGACTCGGACGCTCCGCTCGCGGAATACATCCTCGATGGGGATCTGGAATTACGGGAAGTAGAAGCCCAATTGGCGCAGGCCGAGCAGAACGCGGATGGGGTCCGCATCGGCGCCCTGCATGCGGAATTCGAGCGACTCGCCGGTTATGCGGGCAGAAGCCGCGCGGCGGAGTTGGCGGCCGGACTCGGTTTCGCGCCCGAGGAGATCGACCGGCCGGTGCGGCAATTCTCCGGCGGATTGAAAATGCGCGCGAACCTGGCGCGAGCGCTGATGCGCCGCTCGGACCTGCTGCTGCTCGACGAGCCGACCAACCACCTCGACCTCGACGCGGTGCTGTGGCTCGAGGAGTGGCTGCGAAACTATCCCGGCACGCTACTGCTCGTATCGCACGACCGGGAGTTTCTCGACGGTGTCGTGGGCCGGATCCTGCTCATCGAGGCAGGCCGCCTCAGCTCCTACGCCGGAAACTACAGCTCTTTTGAAGTACAACATGCGGCCGAGGGCGAGCGGACGCGAGCGCTCATCGCCCGCCAGGAACGCGAGACCGCGCGCGTCACGAGTTTTATCGAGCGTTTCCGGGCGCAGGCCACCAAGGCCCGCCAGGTGCAGAGCCGCCTCAAAGCGCTGGCACGCCTGGGTGAAATCAGCGCCGTACAGCCCGAGTCGGGCTTCGAATGGGAGTTCGCCGCACCTGCCAAACTACCGCGGCCGCTGCTGACGCTCGAGCGTCTCGCCGCGGGATACGGTACTCGCCGCATCATCGAGAATGTCTCGCTCTCCGTGAACCCCGGCGACCGCATTGGCATCCTCGGCCGCAACGGCGCGGGTAAATCCACGCTCATGCGCGTGCTCGCAGGACAACTTGCTCCCAGCGCCGGAGCCTTCACGGCCGCTCCCGATGTCATGACGGGATTCTTCGCGCAGATCGAGCTCGAACACCTCGACTCGAACAGCACGGCGTTAGCCGAGCTGGTGAGACGTGGGGGCCCCGAAGTCACTCAATGGCTGGAACAGCAGCGCCGTGATCACCTCGGTCGGTTTGGCTTTCGCGGCGATCGCGTGTTCGAGCCGACGGGCCGCTTTTCCGGGGGAGAGCGCGCCCGACTGGCGCTCGCGATCCTGGTCGCGCGCCGACCCAACCTGCTGTTGCTCGATGAGCCGACGAACCACCTCGACCTGGAGATGCGCCACGCCCTGTTAGTCGCGTTACAGGACTTTCCCGGAGCCGTGGTCGTCGTGTCGCACGACCGCACCCTGCTACGCGGCGCATGCGATAGCTTCCTGTTGGTTGCGAACGGCTCGGTGAGTCAGTTCGACGGCGATCTCGACGACTACGCTTCGTGGCTGGCGAAGAGTGGCAAGGCGCGGGCGATCCCTGACTCCACCACAACCGCGGCACCCTCCAGACAAGAGCAGCGGCGCCTGGACGCCGAGGCGCGCAACCGGCTGACGCCTCTGCGGAACGAACAGAAGCGCATCGAGAGCCAGCTCGAGAAGCTGGGAGGGGAGCGGGCGCGACTCGAGGCGGCGCTGGCGGACCCCGAGACCTACACGACGAAACCGCCGGAGGAAGGGCGACGGCTCACCGCGCGGCACGCTGAGCTCGTGCGGGAGATCGGAACATTGGAAGAGCGCTGGCTCGAGGTCATGTCGGAACTGGAAGAGCGTTCGGCCTGAGAGAAGAGCGCTGGAGCCTGTCTGACCAGTGATCGCCGTAGCGAGGGCGCCCCGCATCGAGCTGCTTTCCATGATCGTTTCCCGCGCATAGCGGGGACTATGTAAGGGAAAGGATCATGGAAAGCGGCCGATGCGGGGCGGCCGCAGTAGGCGAGCATTGGTCAGACAGGCTCCCAGGCATAAGAGCCCACTAAACGGCTAGAATCGCCCCATGCCGTTCAGTTCGAGGATGTCGGCTGCGCCTTCAACGCGTCGACCTCGCTATCGGCGCGCGATCACCGCGACTCTCGTGGGGGTTTGGCTAGTCGTGGCTGGCTGGGAAGCGAACAAACCGCTGCCACCCGGCGTGCGGATCGCCTCTGCGTGGCACACAGTTCCTGCGCAGGACGTCACGTTCATCGCCGATATCACCTCCGCCGATGCGTATGGCCGCTCGGTATCGAGCCAGGCCATCTTCGACGAGGTCTTGAAGGTTGTGCGTGGGGCGCACGAGTTCCTGGTCCTCGATTATTTTATGTTCAACAGCCGCCACGGCGACCTCGATCCCGCCTCGCCCCTGATGCGGCCGCTGTCCGCGGCATTGCGGGACGCGCTGCTGGAGCGCCGCCAGGCGGTTCCGGGTTTGAAGGTGCTGTTCATTACCGACCCCATCAACGAGATGTACGGCGCCATACCCTCCTCCGACATCCGGCTGTTGCGTGCGGCGGGGATCGATGTCGTGGTCACCGACCTCGACCGGCTGCGTGATTCCAACCACTTTTATTCGAGCGCCTGGCGGCTCACGATCAACTGGTGGAACCCCGACCCCGCAGGCACCGGCTCGCTACCGAATCCGCTCGGCGACTCCGACTCACCGCTGACGCTCGGTGCCTGGGCCAAGGCCATCAACTTCAAGGCCAACCAGCGCAAGGTCGTTATCGGCGATGATGGACGAGGGGGCCTCGTCGGAGTGATCGGCTCCGCCAACCCCCACGATGCCAGCGGAGCGGACTCCAACGTGGCGGCGCGCGTCACCGGGCCCGTGTTGAGCTCGCTCCTGGAGAGTGAGCTCGAGATCGCGCGGTTCTCCGGCTGGCAAGGCGGCATCACACCACCTGTGATCACACCCGAGGCGGCACAGGACTCACCCGGCAGTACCGCCGATCTCGCAGCGGGAAAATCGGCGCGCGTACAGGTGTTGACGGAAGGTGCGATCCACCAGGCGATGATCGAACGGATCGACGGCGCTGTAAAAGGCGATTCCATCGATATCGCTATGTTCTATGTGGCCGATCGGGGCGTGGTCGACGCGTTGTTGTCCGCCAGCCAGCGGGGGGTGAGTGTCAGGCTCATCCTCGATCCCAACAAGGACGCTTACGGACACACCACCTCGGGCCTGCCGAACCAACCGGCGGCGAGCGAGCTGGTGTCAGAAAGCGACGGCGCGATCCACGTGCGCTGGTATCGCACTCACGGAGAGCAGTTTCATACAAAACTCGTGATGGTTTACGGACCCGAGCGGGTCTGGCTCACACTGGGCTCCGCGAATCTCTCGCGCCGCAGCCTTGCGGACTACAACCTCGAGGCGAACCTCGCGATCGAGGTCGCCCGCAGCGCCCCGCTCGCCTCGCAGACTGTCGACTACTTCGACACCCTCTGGAACAACCGCGCATCGCTGGGAATCGAATACACGGCAGACTTCGCGGCCTACGCGGATCCGGGCCAGGGACACTACTGGCTCTACCGGTTCCTCGAAGGCACCGGCATGTCGGACTTTTAGCGGCCGGCGTACCGGGGGCCGGCCACCCGGCGGCCGGCGTACCGGTCGGAGTAGCTATTTCCCCAGCTCGGGGCGCACGGCATCGAGAGCCTGTGTCTCCATCGAGTCGATCGCCGCGTTCGTCGCCGTCTCGAAAGCCGCGACAACGGCACTGAGTTTGTTCGCGGCCGCCGGCACGGAGCCCTCGGCCAGAAAGCTCTTGATCACCTCGCGGCCTTCGCGTTTCCCGATGATACAGTCGAGCAGCACGTGAACCTCCGGCGCGACCGCGCCACTGGTGTAGTCGGCCTCGAAGCGACGGACGTTCACGAGCAGAACGTAATCGGAAGGGAAAGGGCTCGTCGAATCCGCCACGGATTGCCAAACACCCGACCCACGCAACTTCTCGATAGCGAGCATCTCAACCAGGTTTGCCGGCACCGCTGGCCAGCGCGCCTCCTGGTAAAAGCTCATGCGCCGATCGGATTCCACCAGCTTGATCTGCGTGCTCTCCAGGCCGGGACCGGCGCTCGGGCGGTTCAATCGCAGCGATGTCGCGATGGGTGCGATGCCCTGCGGGCCCGGGGTCGCGCGCAGGTAATACACCTGCTCGGGCCGAGCGTCGCTGTGGAAGAGGCCGCTGCAGCCGGTCAACGCCGCGGCAGTCCAGACCGTCGCGAGAAATAGCGGTAGTCGCATGCGCCAGCGATCAATCCGCCCGGTTTCGAATCTCAATAAGGTCACCGCGGAATCTCCACGCCTTTCTGCGGCTGTTGGTAGAGGAGCTGCGACGGGTTCTCACGCAGGCTGTTGCTGAGCTCGCGGATTTCTTCCGCGGCGGCCCGCCCTTCCCGCAGAAAACGCTCGAGCTCGGGTAACCCGTCGCGCGTGAACGAGCGGATATCCTGGCGGTTGTCGACGATGATCTTGTCGATCACGTCGGTCGCCTTGGCGATATTGTCGGCCACGGCGTGCAGCCTTTGAATCGTGGCCTCCACATCCGGCCCGGCCGTGTCGATGACACCGCGCAGATCGTGCGCCGAGGCGGCAATCTGCGCGGTCGCGCTGTGTAGCTCGCCCAGTAAACTGTTGATGTCGTGCAGGGTCTGCGGCAGCCCGACGCTCGCCTTGTTGACGTTGGCCAGTGTGCTCGAGAACGCCGCCAGGTTTTCGTCGCTCAGGAGACGGTCGGCGCGCTCCACGACGTCGCCGATCGAGGTCGCCAGCTCAGGCAGGCTCTGCAGAAACGCTTGCAGACGTGACGGGCGGGCGAGGATTACGGGATACTTGTAGCTGGGCACTTCCGGTAGCGGTTGACGCAAGTGCCGGCGCTGCACGATGTCGATGAACAGCAGTCCCGTAACTCCCTGCAGCGAGAGCTCGGCGACTGTCTTGTCGGAGATGGGCGCGGACGCATCGATGTCCACGATCACCATGACACGGCTCGAGTCGCGGGGATCGATACGCAGATCCACTACGCGACCAACACCCACTCCCAGGTAGCGTACCGGAGAGCCGCGCTCGAGACCGCTCACAGTGCCATCGAAATACACCTCGTAACGGTTGTAGTTGCGATGCTCACTGGCGTCGGTGTACCAGTAGACGAAGAGCGCCCCGACGAGGGTGATGAGCAGAATGAACGCGCCGACAGCCGCGTAGTTCGCATTACGTTCCATGCCGCTCCAGTCGCGCGCGGGCACGCTCCCCGTGGAAATACGCCTGGATCCACGGGTGTGGGTTGTTGACGATGCCTTCGAGCGTATCGACTTCCATATGGCGGTCCACTATGACCCCGACACGATTGCAGGTGCGGAAGATCGTGTCTAGATCATGTGTGATCATGACGACGGTCAGCTTCAGCTCCTTCTGCAGATAGAGGATCAACTCGTCGAACTCGGAGGCGCTGATGGGATCGAGACCCGAGGTGGGCTCGTCCAGAAACAAAAGTTGCGGATCCAGGGCCAGCGCGCGTGCCAGCGCGGCGCGCTTTATCATGCCGCCAGAAAGCTGCGACGGATATTTTTCCGCGGCGTCCGCGGGCAGCCCGGCGAGCCGGATCTT
>Ga0070764_10000868_pt1 | contig 12656 bp, 14 predicted proteins | sample HubBroMetageWRM4_FD_67287 | JGI IMG/M metagenome (GOLD analysis project Ga0070764, IMG submission 67287) | Warmed soil microbial communities from the Hubbard Brook experimental Forest, New Hampshire - Hubbard Brook CCASE Soil Metagenome WRM 4 | ecosystem: Environmental > Terrestrial > Soil >... | reverse complement strand
TGGCTTGGATTTGATGCGACGTGCAGCCTTGGAAAAGCATATTGCCGGTCGCCGTCCGCACGCGCAGCCGCTCGAAGGTGGAGTTGGTCGCGACGATGCGTCCGCGCAGGGACTCGACGTATCCGGTCCCGCCGACGTTTTTCAGCGAAATGCCCGCCGCTCGGACGTGCGCGATGAAGACGCCGGTGTAGTTGTTGAGGCTCAAATGGCCGGCACGCAAATGCGCCATTACCATCGCGGTGCCCCGCGGGATCGTGATGGTCATATTACCGCTACCCCGCGCCACGATGGCATCGTGCTGGTTACCCGGCAGCTGCGGCAGGACGAAGGATTCCGCCAGTAGGGTCACGGGGCCGTGCTCGGTTTGAATGGTATGCGAGATCATCTGCATCTGCTTGGGGAGGCGTGCGTCGGCCACCGATGCCGCAACGTGCTGAATGTCGAGCGGGTTCGCCGAAGAGACCTGGACTTGCGGCCGATCCCAGGTCTGAATGGTCACCTGACCGCGAGTGACGTTGACGTTGAGGACCGGCGACGGTCCAACGTCAAACTGCTCGTCGGCCCATGCCGGCGCGGCGATCGCTAAAGAACATAAACCTGCGAAGAGCGCCACGGCGGCTCCGCGTCCCAATCCCCCGTGCACGGCCCTATTGTATCGGGGCCGCACCACGTGCATCATGAGAGACCGGTGAACGGAAGCTGTACGCGCGGTAAGACGACGCGAAAAAGGGCGCCACCCCCCGGGGTCCGGGCCGCGCTGGCCTCTCCGCCGTGAACGCGAGCAATCGAGCGAACGATCGCTAGGCCCAGCCCAGTGCCTGGTACCACCCGCGACCGTGCCTTGTCCGCGCGGTAGAATCGCTCAAAGATATGCGCCAGCTCTTCCTCCGAGATCCCCGGACCGCTATCGGCCACCTCGATCCAGGCCGAGTTCGGGCTGTTGCCGACCCGCACGTCGACCGCGCCGTCCTCGCTAAACTTGATCGCGTTGTCGACGAGATTGCCGATCAACTGGCGGAGCAGATGGGCGTCACCGTACACAATTGGCGTGCCGCTGTGCGCGAAGCGCAGGTCGATGGCTTTTTCAGCAGCGCGCGAGCCGGCGTTCTGGACGACTTCGCTCGCGATCTGCGCGAGCGAAAGCGGCTCCTTTGGAATCTCATCGCCGCGATCGGCCTTCGCGAGCGTCAGCATTCCGCCGACCATACCTGCAAGGTCTGCGCTCTCACGCTCGATCGTTTCTAAACTTTCGCGCCGAATCGTCGGATCCTGATCGCCCCAGCGCAGCAGCATCTGCGCGTTGGCATTGATCGACGTCAGCGGCGTCTTGAGCTCGTGCGACGCATCAGAGATGAACTGCCGCTCGCGCGCGAAAGCCTCGGCGAGTCGCGACAACAGATTGTTGAAGCTCGTCGCCAGCCGTCCGATCTCATCGCGGCGCCGCAGCAGCGCAAGCCCGCGCCGGCGCCCGTCGACCGAGCCGCCGGCCAGTGGAAGGCGCTCGGTGGTGATTTCGCGCATCTCACGCGAGAGATCGTTGATGGGCGTTATCACCTGCGAGGCAAGTGCGATCGACAGGATGACCACGGCGGCCGCGGTTGTGGCCAGCACGATGACGATCGCATCGCGCGCGTTCGCGAACGTTCGCTGCAGCGTATCGAGCGGCTCGGCCACGTGGATGATCGCGGAGTTGTCTCCCACGCGGAGATAACGGTCCTCGACGAGGAAGGAGCGGTCGCCAATCGTTTCTTGGCGGAAGGCGACGTCGTGCGCGGGGGAGAGCTTTGGATTCGGCGGGATCGTCAGCGAGCCGAGATTCGCCGTCTTCACCAGCGGATAGCCTTTCCCCGAGTCGACCTGCACGAAGCTGGTGGCGGAGTTCCAAGTCGCGAGGTTGCTGGGGTTAAAGAGAAACTGCAGCGTTCCGCCCGACGAATCCTCGAGCGAAAACGGCGTCGCCGACTGTTGCGCGAACTGCACGATGGCGCGCATCGTGGCGTTCACGCTGGCCTCGGCTTGCCCGTAGAGGATCTGCTGAAAGCGCCAGACGATGATCCCGCTCATCGCCGTGATCGCGATGATCAACAGCAGCGAGTACCCTAACGCAATCCTCCACTTCAGGGACACGGGCACAAACCCAGAGACATCGCCCTAATCCTTGATCGTGTAGCCGACGCCTCGCACGGTGGTGATCAGTTTGTCGTCGAAGCCGTCGTCGATCTTCCCGCGCAGGTAGCGGATGTAGACGTCGATCAGGTTGGAATCGCCGAGAAAGTCGCTTCCCCATACGCCGTTGAAGAGCTCGTCGCGCGTGTGGACCTTGTTACGGTGCAAGAGCAGGTACTCCAGGAGCGCGTACTCTTTTGCGGTGAGTGCGATCGACTTTCCGTCGCGGTGCACTTCGTGCCGATCGCGATCCATCACGACGTCCCGATACTCGATGACGTTGCCCTGCGGAGTGCGCTCGCGCAGCCGCGCTCGAACCCGTGCGAGCAGCTCTTCGGTCGAGAAGGGCTTGGTCACATAATCGTCGGCACCGACGTCGAGGCCCGCGACCCGATCCGGTACGCGGTCGCGCGCGGTCAGCATGATGATTGGCACGCGGCTCTTGGCGCGAATGCGCTTGCAGACCTCGATGCCATCCATCCGCGGGAGCATCAGGTCCAAAATGACGAGGTCGGGTTCTTTGAGCGCTTTCTCGAGGCCCGAGAGTCCGTCGCGCGCGACTTCTACCTCGTAGCGCTCGTGCTCTAGCTCGAGCTGCAGGACGCGACTGATCGCCGCGTCGTCCTCGATGACGAGGATTCTATATGGGTGCCGATCCTGGGCTGGGTATTTCTCCATGCATATACTTTATCGTTCGGCCCTCGTTCCGGACCTGTGAGGAGCAACCCCCAGAGGTTGGTATCCGGTGAAAAGAGTGAGCCAGAGCGCCGTCGCTCCACCCGCCGCCAGCCACGCGAGCGTCGTTGCGTTCGAGAGCACCCGCGATGCCACGTTGCCGATGGCAGCGAGCGTTTGAATGAAGAGCGTACCGCCGCCGAGCACCAACAGGACGACCATCCAGAGGGCAACCGCTCCTAAGGCGCCCAGCGCCGCGAGCTCGAGAAACGAAAAGGCGGGCGCAGGCCGGTAAGCCGTCGACATCAAGATCGACGCTCGCATTCCGGCGGGCGGCTCCTCAAGCGGTAGCGCGAAAATCGCGCGTTCCAGTTCGTTGTCGTCCATGGTCATGTTTCGGTTACCTCCATTTCGCCGAGAAGCCTGCGTAGCTGCTCCTTCGCACGAAATAAGTGCGTTTTGACGGTGCCCATCGGCAGGCCGAGCACGGTCGCGATCTCGTCGTACTGTCTGCCTTGGAGATGGAAAAGCGTGATGACCGTGCGGTACTTCTCCGGCAGCGCATCGATCGCGCAGCGCAACCGAGCCGCGCGGTCGAGCTCGATGACTTGCTGCTCCGGGCCGGGCCCTGCATCGGCGCGCTCCGGAAGCTGCTCGCCGGTATAGTGCTTGCGGCGATTGAGCCGGTCGCAACAGGCATGGTAGGCGATCGCGAAGATCCAGGTCGAAAACTTCGCGCCCGGTTTGAACGTGCGCAGGCTGCGAAAGGCTTTGAAGAAGGCCTCTTGGGTCGCATCTCGAGCCTCTTCGACGTCCCGAAGCGTTCGGTACGCCAAGTGGTAGACGGCTCGGTCGTATCGCTCGACGAGCGTGGCAAAGGCGTCCGGGTTGCCCCGGAGCGTCAAAGCCACCAATTCGCCGTCGTCGGGCCCGGGTCTCACCAAGAGTCGCGGAGCCTCGGCCAAGAGTGCCGGCACGCCTGTCCTACGCGCGCGGGGCCCGGTTTGTTTCGGCCAAGGTCGAGGCCGCCGCGGGGCATTTCGCGGCGAAACAACAGCCGGGATGCTCCGTACCTAGGGCAGGAACTTTCACGGAGGCCGAACCCACAAATGACCAATATTCCGAACAAAACCCTTCCCGGTGGCGGGCGGTCCGACCGCCCGAATCCGACCGACGAGCGGAACTCCGCTCAATCCTTGCGCCCCACCTTTGACGGCTGGGGGCCGCGGCTCTAAATGTCGCGCACCTCGATCGTCGCAATGCTGGTCGCGGCCGAAGTCTTGATCGCCGGAATGGCGATCTATGCGGTCGGCCACGGCCACGCAAGTTTTGCGGCCGGCCTGAAGCACGTCGATTATTCCGCCGCACCGATTGCACCGGTTGCCGCGGGCTCCGCACCACGGGTCGTCATCGACGACACCGTATCGCGCGTCCACGTTGGGGTTTCGCCGGACGAGCTCGTCCACGTCAGCGATCTCACGGAGATGCGCGGAGCAGTCTATTCAACCGGAAGCTATCCCCATCTGCGCGTAACGCGCACGTCGGACGGGGTGCGCATCGAGCGTCCCCGCTCGTCGGGCAGACTCTCGATCGAAATCTTCGGATTCAGCAAGCAGGCCATTCAAGTGGACGTGCCGCGGGATTCCCACATCGAGATCGCCGATTGCGCGGGCGCCGACGTCTTCGGAGTCACCGGTGGAGCGAGCGTCCATTCCAACGACGGGCACGTGACCCTGACCGACATGCAAGGGTCGATTGATGCGCGCAGCGACGACGGCTACTTGAGTGCAACGAACGTGCGCGGCGACCATCTCGGTATGGTCTCCAGCGACGGGCACCTCGCGCTCAAAAACGTGGCCGTGGGCTCGCTGCTCGCGCAGACGCGCGACGGACGCATCGAGGCAGACGCCCTCAGCGTAACCGGCGACGCGACCTTGCAGACCGACGATGGCTCGATTGGGCTCAAGCTAACACCTAACGCGGATCTTACGATCGACGCTTCCACCCGCGACGGACGCATCGTCGTCGACGGAAACTCGCTCGATCGGGACGACGCCGCGCAACGTACGATTCGCCTCGGCGCCGCTACGGGTAAAATGAAAGTAGCGACGTCGGACGGATCGATTCACATTCTTACAAACGGAGAATCCCTACAGTGATAGATTACAGCGATCTCATACCGATGGTAGCGATCATTTTCATCTTCGGCGCGCCGATTGCCGCATTCATCGTTTCGCGCGTTCTCGCGCATCAAGAGCGGATGGAGATGTTGCGTCGCGGCATCGTGCCCCCGCCCAACCCCCGCGAAATGCGGCGGGCGATGAAGTACGGGTGGACGCCCGGCGCGACGCAGGCTCCGCCAGATCAGTACGTCTATCACACCGACTTCTACGCACAACAGCAACTCCGCAAGGGCATGCAAGTGGCCTTCGTTGGCCTGGCGCTACTGATCGGGTTGGGCTTCATTGGCTACCGCGGCGACGGTTCGTTCGTCTACGGTCCCTGGCTCCTGGGCGGCTTAATCCCGCTCTTCGTCGGCATCGCCCAGATTATCGGCGCGGTGCTGGGGGGCGCGTCGTTCGGCTCGGCTGCCACGCGACAGCGTTTCGATGCGAGCGGAGGAACCGGAGCTGCGGCCGGGCCGCCGGGAGCGCCTGCGGGAAGCGCGGTGCCGCCTGGGCCGGCATCGTACGGCGGCTGGCGGCCGGGGTCGATTCCCGAAATCGAGAAACCGGCCTCACCACCGGATTATCGCAGCTGACCCTCAACGCAAGCTTGCATAGCATAGCAATGCCGCCGGTCGGTTGACCGGCGGCATTATATTTGGAATAAAAACGATGTTACTACTTGCAGGAGACCAAGGCCATGGCCCAGCCGGCGGCCGTACGAGTCCTGACCAGATATCCATCAGCAGTCCGATCGTAAACCTGGTAGCCCGCTCTGAGTGCGTCGGCTAGCGATTTGAAGACGATAAGACCTGCCATCAGTGGACCCTCCTTTCCTGTTGTTTACGCTCTCTATACAGTATAACGGCTCGAGTAGCAAGGGCGTGCGGCCGTTTCCGGAGATTTTCCTAAGAATTTGTTGAAAATAGGTAGAGAGATGGTGACGCGCGACCTGCACGCCGGCGTGCATGAGACCACGGTGATCGAACGCCGCGAACTCGCAACCGGCGTTGTGTTGGTGTCACTCGACGCACCGCTGCTGGCGAAGACGACGTGCCCCGGGCAGTATATCATGGCCATTCCGCCAAGCGGTGAAGCGGCTGCAACGGCGCTCGCCGTCTACGAAGCAGAAGGCAAGCGCGCAAGCCTTCTCTTCTTTATAACCGGTAAACGCACGCGCGAGCTCAGCGAACTACGCAGCGGCGATCGGCTGGACGTCGTCGGTCCGCTCGGTAACGGCTTCGATCTCTCCGAGGCCGCGCGCGACGTAGCAATCGTCGCCGGCGGCGTCGGCATCGCATCGGTGTTGCTCTGCGCCCAAGCCTTGCTGCGCAATGGGTCGCGCGTGCGCCTTTTCTACGGCGCACGAACGGCAGAACTGCTCGTCGACGCCGAACGCTTCGCCGCGGCCGGCTGCGAACTCGTCGTAACGACCGATGACGGAAGCCGCGGAGAGCGTGGCTTCATCACCGACGCGCTCGCGCGAGCGCGCCGGCCCGATCGAATCTACGCATGCGGACCTTCGCCGATGTTGCGCGGCGTCGCGCACATCGCGGATCGGTTCGGCGTGCGCGCGCAGCTTTCGCTCGAAGAGACGTTCGGCTGCGGCATCGGCGGTTGTTGGGGCTGCGTCGTGCCGGTTATCGCGTCGAGTGCGCAAGCGCCGAGTTTTCCACCGGCAGCACTGGGCGGCAGTGACGTCGCCTACGCGCGAGTCTGCAAAGAGGGACCGGTATTCTGGGCCGACGAGCTGCGATGGTGAGCGACCGTCCGACGCTTGCAACGAAGCTTGGGAAGCTCGAACTCGCCTACCCGACGCTCATGGGCAGCGGCTGCTACGGTTCCGGCGAGGAGTTCGCTCCCTTCGCCGATCTCTCGAAGATCGGCGCAATCGTGCTCAAGAGTGTCACGCGTCTCCCACGCTTGGGAAATCCCACGCCGAGGATCGTGCACACGCCCGCGGGGATGCTCAACGCGATCGGTCTGCAGAATCCCGGACTCGACTGGTATCTGGCGCGCGAGCTTCACAAGTACGCGCAACGTCCGTGCAAGATCGTCGGGAGCGTTGCGGCATTTTCGGTCGACGATTATGCGTACGTTTGCGAGCGCCTGGCCGCGCGCGACGAGATTGCGGCGGTCGAGTTGAACGTATCGTGCCCGAACGTCGCGCGAGAAGGGGAGACCTTTGGTTGCGACCCGGAACTCACCGCAGCAGTCGTGCGGGCGGCGCGTTCTACGACCGACAAAACGTTAATCGTGAAGCTTTCGCCGAACGTCACCGAGATCGCCGCCGTCGCGCGCGCGGCGGAGGCGGCCGGCGCTGATGCGCTCGCCGTGATCAACACCGTTCGCGGAATGGCGATCGACGCGGAGACGTGGCGGCCACGTTTGGGCAATCTCAGCGGTGGTCTCTCGGGACCGGCGATACGACCGATCGCGGTGCTCGCCGTCTATGAGGTTGCGCAAGCCGTGAAGATTCCGATCGTCGGTCAGGGCGGCATCGAGACGCTCACCGATGCCCTCGAGTTCTTCTTAGCCGGCGCTAGGGCGGTTTCGATTGGAACGGCCAACTTCACCGATCCACGTATTCCTGAACGAATCGTGGCCGAACTGCACGCGTATCTCGCAAGCCGCAACCTTGCCGGGATCGACGCGATTGTCGGAAAAGCAAACGTGGGATTTGCAACGCCCCACCAATACGAAGGAGACGAAGGGTGACTCAGCTGATCGTCGCTCTCGACGTGCCGACTGCCGAGGCCGCCGAAGCGCTCGTCGATAAGCTCTACGAGCTCGACGTCATCGTCAAGATCGGTTTGGAAGCGCTCTGTGGCTATCCTCAGCGGATACTCTCGTATTGCGAGGCGCGCGATGTGCGGACGTTCGTGGATGCAAAGCTCCACGATATTCCGCGAACCGTCGGTGCGGCGATGGCACAACTCGTGCGGCCGAGCGTGCATCTGGTCAACGTTCACGCGCTGGGCGGCTTGGAAATGATGCGAGCGGCGGTCGAAGCGGCCGGCGAGCGCGCGGCCGAGCTGCACATCGAGCCCCCGCACGTGTTCGCCGTCACGCTGCTGACCAGCATCGCGTCTGAGGACCTCAACGAGCTCGGTTTACAGGGCGGTCCCGGCGAGAACGCGATCCGGCTCGCCGCGCTCGCGCGCGACGCTGGATGCGCGGGAGTGGTCTGCAGCGCGCATGAGGTTCGCGACCTCAAGCGCTTCTTCGGCGACGATTTCCTGACGCTCACTCCGGGCATTCGGCCGACCGGTAGCGCGCACGCAGATCAGAAACGCGTTACGACACCGGCCCAGGCGGTCGCGGCGGGCGCCGACTATCTGGTCGTGGGACGTCCAATCGTCGAAGCTTCCGATCCGGTCGCTGCCGCCAAAGCAATCCTTGACGAGATGTCGGTACGAGCGTGAGTGCAACCGAGCTTGACCTGCGACATGCGCTCGCGCAACGCGGCGCTCTCCTCGAAGGGCACTTCCGTCTAAGTTCGGGGCGTCACAGCGATCGCTTCGTGCAGAAGTTCCGGGTTCTTGAAGATCCCGTGCTCCTGGAAGTGGTTGCGCGCGAAATCGCCCAGCGATTCCGCGCAGTTGAGCCGACCGTCGTCGTCGGCGCGGCCGTCGGCGGCATCCTGCTCGCCTACGAAGTCGCCCGCCAACTCGGCACGAAAGCGATCTTCGTCGAGAAAGAGAACGGCATTCCGGCGCTTCGTCGCGGCTTCACGCTCGAGCCCAAGGACCGTGCGCTCTTGGTCGAGGACGTCGTAACGACCGGTCTTTCACTGCGCGAGACGATCCGCGTCGTGCTCGACCGCGGTGCCGAGATCGTCGGGATCGGTATCATTGTGGCTCGCGCCCAAACCGATTTCGGGTTGCCGACGCAGGTGTTGCTCGATTTGCCGCTGCGTTCGTACGATGCAGCGGAGTGTCCGCAGTGCCGCGCCGGCGTGCCCGTGACCGACCCCGGCTCGCGCCGCGCGTGAGCATCGAGGTCGCGGTCGCCGAGTCGCGTGGAGCGCAGGCGGCCGGCGATCGAGCCTTCGTCAAATCGCTCGGGCGTAGCTGCGTGATGGCCAGCGTCGCATCGTTGCGTCCCGCGAGCGAAACCGACGCTCGCACGGCATTCGACCGGCTCTGCGAAATCGTGGATAGCCAGTCCCATGTAACCTTGATCGCGCGGCGCGGCGGCGAGCGCGTCGGCTTCCTGCTGCTGCTCGACGAGCTTCCCGATGAAGTGACGCTCTCACCGCAAGGGTTCGTCGCCTACATGGCGGTCGAACCCGGCGCGCGCGGCACCGGCGTCGGCGCGGCGCTCCTGGCAGCCGCGGAGGATAAGGCAAGACGCCGAGGGCTACCGTATATATCGTTGATGGTTACCGAGGAGAACGAGGCAGCGCGCCGGCTCTACCGGCGAGCCGGGTTCCGGACCGAACGGCGGCTTTTGTGCAAACCGCTTTAGCCCCCGATCTCTGGCGCCGAATCGGAGCGATTGCTGGTGCGGTGGCGATCGTGGTGTTTACGTTTTGGTTAGCCCGGCACATTCCGCGTACGATCGCGATTTTCGTGATCGCGGCGTTTATCGCGTTCGGCGTTCAGCCGATTGCCGCGCGCTTGGAGCGACGCATGCCGAAACCCATGGCCATCTCGATCGTTTTCGTAGCGTTGCTGCTCGTCGTGGCCGTTTTTTTGGTCATCGTCGTTCCGCTCACGATCAGCCAGATGCAACTGCTGGCGGCGAACGTACCGAGTTACGCGACGACCGCGCAGAGCTGGCTGGTAACGGCAGAGGCCTCGCTCGATCGACATTTCCCAACGCTGAAGATCCCTACCACGGGCCTCAACCTCGGGAAGATCGGCGCAGTCCAGATTTCAGGGATGGTCAGCGCGACGCTCGCGTCGCTGGGTGCGATTGCGGTCAACACCGCAACCGGCTTCTTCATAGCGTTTTCGGCGATCATCCTCTCGTTTTTCTTCTTGCTGAACGACACGCAAATCGCCGAAAGCTTCACATCGCTCTTTCCACCGCGACGAAGGCCGACGGCGCGCAAGCTGGCCGCCGAGGTGACGGAGCTCTTTAGCAATTACATCTCAGGTCAGGTCATCGTCAGTGCGATCACCGGCGCCGTCATCGCGATCGGGACCGCGATCATCGGCTTCAAGTTTTCGCTGATCGTCGGCATCATCTCCGGCGTCGCGTACGCCATTCCGATCATCGGCATGCTCATCGCCCAGATCATCGCGATTCCAATGTCCGCGCCGCAAGGGCTTTGGATAATCATCTGGGTGCAAGTCATCATGTTCGGCATGGCGCGCATCAGCGACAACGTGCTCGTTCCGAAGATCATGGGGCAATCGGTCGGCGTTTCGCCGATCGGCGCGATGTTCGCGGTCTTCGCGGGCGGCGAGCTCTTCGGTATCCCGGGACTCATCTTGGGCATTCCCGCCGCCGCACTGATCAAGATTCTTTGGCGATATTTCGCGGCGCCATGGATTGCCGCGCAACTGGAGAAGAGCTAACCATGCTCCGTATGGTCGCAGCCATTTCACTCGTTTCGCTGGTGGCGCTCGCAGCAGCCGGTTGCTCTTCGGGCGGGAGCGGTAACGCGCTTCCGGTTACGCCCCCGAACCCAGGGCCGCCACAGACGGGCCCGGAGGGGAAGTACATCAAGCATATCGTCGTCATCGTGCAAGAAAATCGCACGTTCAACGACATTTTTGCCGGTTTTAAAGGCGCCGATTCGACCTTGTACGGTTATACGCACGACGGTACCAAGGTGCGCTTAAAAGCCATGACCTTTAAGGGACCCGACGTCTTGCACAACTGGGGTAACGCGATGGCCGACTGGAACGGCGGCCGCATGAATGGTTTCGACCGAAGCCTCTACACCAACGGAAAGCCGGCAGGAACCTATACATACGCTTACATCCAGCATCAGGTCGTCGCTCCATATTGGACGATGGCAAGGCAATATACGCTCGCCGATCATATGTTCCCGACCATGTTCGGACCGACGTTTACGGCGCACATCGATCTGATCGCGAGCACGACGAACCTTACTGCCGACGAGGCGGAGGTCGACGGGCCGACCGGTCAGCCCTGGGGTTGCGACGCGCCCGCCGGCACGCGCACGCTGCTGTTGAACCCGCAGCGAGTCGAAACCGGCGATGGACCGTTTCCGTGCTTCACGCAGTACAACACGATGGCCGACACGCTCGACGACGCCCAAATAAGCTGGAAATACTACGCTCCGGAGGTCAAGTACGCCGGCGGACGACTCTGGTCGCCGTTCGCAGCGATCCGGAAGGTCCGCTATGGCCCGGATTGGCAGCGCAACATCATCTCGCCGCAGACGACCGTATTGACCGACGCTGCAAACGGAAAGCTCGCGCAAGTTTCTTGGGTGATCCCCGATGCCGCCGATTCCGATCACGCCGGCTCCAACAGTAACAAAGGCCCATCCTGGGTAGCGGGAGTCGTCAACGCGATCGGCGAGAGCCAGTATTGGAGCTCGACGGCGATCGTGGTGCTCTGGGACGATTGGGGTGGTTGGTACGACAGCGTGGCGCCCCCGCAACTCGGTTTCGTCGGGCTGGGCATTCGCGTACCCTGCATCATCATTTCGCCGTACGCAAAAGCCGGATACGTTTCCCACACGCAATACGAGTTCGGCAGCGTTCTGCGGTTGATCGAGGAGACGTTTAAGCTCGCTTCGCTCGGGCCGGCTGCCCGCGGTTACACCGATACGCGGGCGCGCAGCCTCGTCGATAGCTTCGATTTCAAGCAGCAACCGCGGGCGTTCAAACCGATCCCCGCGCCGTATCCACCCGCATACTTCCTCAGGCAGCCCCCATCCGGCGTCCCACCGGATACGGAGTAGCCGGCTTTAACGCGCCCTCGCCGGTGACGTGACGACGGCGATGCCGTCGTCATATCGCCTCGTGCCGCACGCGCGTGCCGCACGTAGGCGCGCGGCGTTGAACTGCGCCGTGCGGGCGCTCTCCGCGATTGCCGCAAGGATCACGTGGTGCGTTCGCGCGGCGGCACACGACGCAGTGTCGGGAAGCTCGATGGTTCGCGTTTGGGGCGAAAGAACGTTGACGGCGCCAAGCGAGAGACCAACTCCACCGAGCGCTGACGGGCGGTTGCGCTCGATCCAGGAAAAGAACCCGGTCGCGCGAGCGTTGACGCGAAGTGCGTCGGCGTAAAAGTCTACCGGATGACTTCCCGCAAGAAAATTTGCCGCAGTGGCGATCGCGATGGTCGCGGCGGCGATCGGCCACGCCTGGCGCAGCGTTCGAGCCAACCAGACCGTTGCAACCGCAACGAGCGCGACCGCCGGCGCAACGCGGGTAGGCGCGTCATTCCAGAAGATCGCGAGAACGTAGCCCACGCCCAAGAGCGTCGATGCGGCGAGCAGCGCGGTTGCGATCGCAGCAATGCGTCGGACGAGCGACGCCAGAACCACCGTGCCCGCCGCGATTGCCGGGGCCGCGAAGCGTAGCGACGCGCCGGTCGCGAGCTGCGCGACGGAGCTTGCGTATCCGAAGGGCAAAACGAAGAAGAGCAATCCAGCGGCGCAGGCAGCCCACGCGACACCTCGCTGCCGCCACACCAAGAACGGTGCGGTGAGCGCTGCTA
>Ga0070764_10000867_pt1 | contig 12657 bp, 11 predicted proteins | sample HubBroMetageWRM4_FD_67287 | JGI IMG/M metagenome (GOLD analysis project Ga0070764, IMG submission 67287) | Warmed soil microbial communities from the Hubbard Brook experimental Forest, New Hampshire - Hubbard Brook CCASE Soil Metagenome WRM 4 | ecosystem: Environmental > Terrestrial > Soil >... | reverse complement strand
ACCGTCAGCATCAACGGCAATTACTCGAACAGTGTGGAGACGGTCACGGGGATCTATACGGAGGCGTCCGATTGCACAGGAACGCTGCAAATCACTCCCAAGGGATCGTCAGCGCTCCATTTCAATACGGTCTTCGTAAACGGAGGAACAGAGCTGTTGCTAGTCGAGACCGACAGCGGGACAGTAATCGGCGGCACCGCACAGTAAGTAGTTATGCTCGTGTGGAGCGGACACTCCTGTCCGCTGCCTTTGACCGTGATCTTGATCTTGCCTTTGATTCTGGAGTTTCTGCCGCATATAGCCTGCAAGCCCCTGATTCCAAGCCAAATCAAATCTGAATCGTAATCCCTGCCCCACCATCTCATAAGTGTCGTTGGAAGGAGTTTCAGCGGCCATGTCAAAAACTATCCCAAGCCGATTCTGGCGAATTTCACAGTAAAGTAAAACAAGGTCGGGTATAACTTACCCGGCAAGGAGTTACGACCATGAGGCACCACTTGCGCCTGGTGGCTGTGCTGGCAGTGTGCGTGGCTGCGTATGTCGCGCTGCTTGGAGCTTTCCGGTTGTTGAACGCTCCAAGTAACACGGCGGTCTTCGAGGGAGTTGTTGTGATCTTTTTGCTGCTGCTGGTTGTTCCAATTGCGCTTACTTCGATCTGGAGGAGACTATGACGATATTCAATAACAGGGATGACGATCGCGACAGCAAGCATCGCGTGATCGATCAATTTAGCGGCGTTATTCCGGCGCGCCGGATTCTGTTCTGGGCGGCGCTTTGCATCGGCGGACTGCTGGCAGTCTGGTTCGTGTCCTCATTCTTAGTGGACGCTAAACGGATTGAAGCGGGCTACGTCGGAATCGAGGTGAACCTGGCGGGAAGCCAACGTGGCGCGGCCGAGATTCCGGTGCGAACGGGATGGATTTTTTATAGCCCGCTCACGACTCAGATCATCGAGTTCCCCACCTACGTGCAGACGGTGAAATGGACGCGCGACTTAAATGAGGGGCGCGCCATGAATGAAGAGATGGGCTTCAACAGCAAGGAGGGGATGGAGATTTCGAGCGATGTATCGTTGTCGTATGCTATCGAGCCGAATCGCGTACCGGATTTTTACGTGAAATATCGAGTCAATAACCTCGAGCTTTTCACTCACGGCATTCTGCGCGACATAGTGCGAAATTCGCTGAACGAAGTCGCGTCTACCTACACCGTTGAGGATATTTACGGAGAGAAGAAAGCGCAGTTTCTGGCTCAGGTAGAGCAACAGATTCAAGCGAAGGTATCGAACGTCGGCGTCGGTGTTCAGCAATTCGGGTTTATTGGAGCGCCGCGAGTCCCAAGCGTTATTGCACAAGCTATAACCGCGAAGGCGCAAGCGATTCAGGAATCTGAACGGGCGACGAACGAGCTGGCGACAACTCGTGCTGAGGCTGCGAAGAAGATCGCGGAAGCCGATGGCGATGCGAAATCATCGGTAACGCGCGCGCAAGGCGAGGCTGACGCCAATAAGATTCGGCAAAGTTCTCTGACTCCGCAATTGCTCGAACTGAGAAAAATTGAGAATCAGCGAGCGCTGATCGATCGCTGGAATGGGCAATTGCCTACAGTCGAGACAGGACAAGGCAACATGCTGCTACAGCTTCCAAAGACGCAGTAAAGCGGTTGGCGAGAAGAATATAGCGATGCGAATATAAGGGTAGCGTGATTGCGCTACCCTTCCTTCTTAGTGGATTTCCGCACTCTTTAACGACCTAAAGTCCTTATTCTGGAAGACTTCGATATAAGTCCCGCAGAATGAAGGACCAGAGCAAAAATTCCCAGTTGTGGGCTAATTGAATAGCCCACTACCAAATTTCCCGCAACCCTATGATTCCAGAAGACCAGGGCGACGGGGGTGGGGGGTACCAGGTAGTGAACTTTCCGTTTTCCGCGCAGCCCTGCGGTCGCTGGCATCAGTTCCTCGATCTGCCTAATTTAATGAGGGTTGGCGCTAGATGTTAACCTTGCACCATGTCTGACCGTCCGGACGCGTCACCTCGAGCCACTACCCCACCTCGACCCCGCGCAACCCTAGTCATCACCCTCTTCGTCGGGCTGGTCGTCGGAATCTTACTCGTCGGCACGGTTGCCTGGTCGATGTTGTCCCACAATTCCGGACGCGCCGCGTTGAGCCATCTATTTTCGGCGGTTAGCGGCAGAACTCTTACCATCGATGTAAGTCAGCCCACAGTGGTCGATCGCATTCAGCGCTTGCAACGGCTGGAAACTGTGGTTTACACCATGGACAAGTTGGTAACCGGAGCGAAAGAAAATCCGATCCTTCCCGATTTCCTCACCGGCGATCGACTCCTGATGCTGGTGCACGGCGAAGTGGTCGCGGGAATCGATTTCTCGAATCTCAAGCCCGACGACGTTAAAGTTGATGGCAAGCAGGTTCGATTGCATCTTCCTGCAGCGCAAGTATTCAGCACTCGGCTCGATAGCAATAAGACACGAGTGTATTCGCGACAAACTGGATTGCTGGTGCCGACCGATCCGAATCTAGAAACGCAGGTGCGACAGGAAGCCGAACACGAACTGCAAGAGGCCGCATTGGCCGACGGTGTTTTGCGAACGGCGCAGCAGAATGCAACTTCGACGATTACCAGCCTGCTGCAAGGTTTGGGATTCGAGAAGATTGATTTCAACTAGGATATGTGTGGCGATGAGTTAGCAAGAGGCCACGCGGAATTTTGAGCGTGGCCTCTTGGTTGTATAAGTATTGTTGTATAAGTATTCGACGGTTAGGCCGCTGATTGTTGTTGAAACGCTGGGACAAATTTCTCGGCCACGAAGGTCTCGAACTTTGTTGGCGTAGTGTTCTTGGCGGTCCGAGGTTCGAGGGTTCGCATGTGTCCGGCGTTCAGTGCAACGCACATCTCGAGCATAAGTCCGACGAAATTTTCGGACATTCCAGCCTGCAGCAGAGCCGCTCGAATCTGATCGTCAGGTCCCTGAACATATCGGAGATCGGGTTTGCCGATGGCTTTGCCAATAATGGTGGCGATTTCTTTGTAATCGAGATCGCGCTGTCCCTGAAGTTCCTGCGTCTGTTTTCCGCGGAAGGCAAGTTTCAGCAATGCGTCAGCAGCAGCTGCTCCGATGTCATCGGGATCGATTAAAGGAAGTTTGAGATCTGGACGAAGCGGTCCGATAGCCATGCCCGCCATGCGAATGGCTCCGACTTGAGGCAAAATGTTTGTCATGAAATAACCGGCGCGCAAGTGGAGCACGTTCGTATCGTCGATCAGATCGAGTTTCTGTTCCAGTTCGTGGAGACCGACAACAGGTCCGGTTCCGCTTTCCTTATCGGCCCCGAAACTGCTGAGTGAAACAATGTTCTTGACTCCTGCATTTTTCGCGGCGGTCGCGATAGCATCGCTGACGCGATTCTGATATGCGCGGTATTCATTGCTGGTAGGGTTGGGCGGGATCATGACATAGGCTGCATCCGCTTTGTGGAAAGCTAACGATAGAGAGGCGGCGTTGGTCAGATCGCCGATGAATACTTCAGCGCCTTCCGCTGCAAGAGATTGCAAATGCGCTGCATCTCTACCGACTGCACGCACTTTCTTATTGCCAGCCAAAAGTTTCTTCGCTACCACGTTTCCAGTGTTGCCGCTTGCTCCGAGAACAACATACATAGAGAACCTCCATTTCCAGATTGGATGCGGCCCATCTGTTTTCGACTCCACGAAGAAGGGCTTGGAGTGTTCTCGTTCATCGCTGGGTCATGGCTGTGCACAATTGGAGTTACTGCGGCGCCGGGCCTTTCACTGTAGCTTCGTACATGGCGTTCAGCAGATCTTGCGAATGGCCGTCGTAGTCTGCGTCGAGCGACCACATGAAAGTTCCGCCGAGTCCCAAAACCCAGTCAGAATAATAGACACGCGTGTAGGTGGAGAATTCGTCATCGTAAGTAATGAAGCCGCGACCGCCATCGCTTCTTACTAAGTACGGTACCAACGCGATCGGATCGTAATAGCGCTGCCATCCCTGCTTGTTGATCAGGGCTTTAATATTCGGTCCATAGTTTTCCGTGAGGACCGTGTTGTCGCAATCGCCATCGGGAGTTTTGGAGTCGTTCGGACATGCCTCGAATAGCTTACTAATATTGGTGTAGTAGTAGCCGTAGAACGGAGTTCCAATGTTAAGTTGCTCAGCTGGAACATGCTTAAGGAATAACTTAGCCGCTTGCTGATCGCTGCCACCAGGCTCGCACTCATACGGCTTAGGATCATGCGTATCCCAAAATATCGGCGAATTGAGTTGACCAATGCTGGTCCAGGGTCCAGCGCAGTCATAGACCATGAGATTAAAAAAATCGGTGGGAACCTTAAGGCGATCCATGTTATAGAACTCGCCATTCCAGGGGGCGAGATCGGCAGACAGGGTGTAGCGCGGACTTGGAAAAGTATCGCGCAGCCGCGTCATCAATGTTACGAAGAACGCGCGGTCGGTCGCATCGGATGGAAATTCCCAGTCGATGTCGACACCATCGTATCCGTTCGCGGTGACAAAGCTCTGCAGGTTCTCGAGCACCGTGTCGAAGACCTGCTCGCTGTTTTCGATCGCTGCAAAATCACCGCCGGTCAGAAGCATGACCTTCACGCCTGTCTCATGAGCTCGCTTGATGAGCTCCGGTTCCAGGAATCCTTGAGCCACAGAAAGACTGCCATCCGAATTCCAAGGCACGCTAGCGTGGATGATATGAGTGAGCTTGTGGAATGGAATCTGCGCCACGTCGTAGGGAGGATTCAGATATTTGCTTCCAGCTGTGTAGTCGGCTACCAGTCGCTTGGGGAGGCGGCTCTGGTTTTCTTGCGCCAGCGCCGGTTGGATGCCAAGTCTTAGCACAAGCCCGAACATCAGAAGCGGAAGAAAAACGAGCGTAGACTGCCTGCACAATCTCATGAAACCAAACTCCCTGGGAAATTTCCGCGAACCAAGCTAAGTCGGTACCGGTAGCCAAGTTGGCGAGGAAGCAAGTTTACTATGACTCGCGCGAATGTGGGTCGGAAGGGGGTCTCGGACTAAAGACAACGGCGAAAGACGGATCGATCCCGGACGCCGTTATTGTTTCAGTGAACGAATGTATTTTACGATGTCGTAGATCTGATCTCTCGAAAGTCTGTGATCGAAGGCGGGCATTCTGTTTTTCCCTTTACCTTTACTGATGATCGTAAAGAGATCTTCGTCCGACTGCGCCTGCACTTCGGGCGAGCCCAGCGGACGCAGCTTCAAGTTCTTGCCGATCATAGTATCGCCTGCTCCAGTCGCACCGTGGCAGGCGGCACAATGCGCTTTGTAGTTATAGGCAGCGCTGTCGGCATAAGCGTAAGTAGAAAAGGAAAGAGTCAGGGCAATTACGGCGAACGCTGCTCGATTCAAAAGCACAGCTCGGGAGCGGTCGGTTGATATAGAACATTTTGATATGAAATCTGGGCTTTTTCTCTGGCCCTCAAGTTTGTACCCCGCAAACATCCCTTGCGTCACGCTCACAGCTTGATTTTACCAGTTCAATTTCAACGCAAACTGGAACTGGCGTGGGTCGTAAGCGGCCGTGGCTTGACCGGCGTTGGTAAAGAGCGGGCTCACCGCTGCCGTGTTGTCACGATTGGCGATATTGAACATATCCGCGATGAGCTCCATGTTGAAGCGTTCACCGAAGTAGAGGCGCTTGGCCACGCGCATATCGTTAAAGACCGTCCAAGGACTAACGCCTGCATTGCGTCCGAGATTGCCGTCGAGGGAAAGCAGTCCGACCGTCGGGTTGTAGTCGAGGAAACACGGCTCCTGAAAGAATCCCGTCGGCGAGAACCTGGAAGCTACGGTCGGGTAGCCGCATGGATTAGTGGGGGTTCCGGATGGCACTACATTGGGACGCCCGGTAAGGGAAGACAGCTGGAGATTGTCGCCATTGCCGGTGATGATGTTGAAGGGCCGGCCGGAATTGAATTCGATCAATGGGGCGAGCGTCCAATTGCTGAAGAACTTGCTGGCGAAGCCGTTGCCGCTGAGCTTCCCGGATTGGTAGACACCGCTGAAGACGAAGCGGTGGCGCTCATCGAAAGTCGAGCTTGAACGGTCGGCGCTGGGATAGTAACTATCCTGCGGAGTGAGCGTGGATTCCAAGTCGGTGGAATCGTCGATGGCGTGCGACCAGGTGTAGGAAGCGAGAAATTCGTAATGGCTGCCGAAACGCTTTCGGAGATTTGCGGTTAGCCCGTTGTAGTTCGATGTGCCGTTGGAATAATTGGCATCCATGTCACCAAAGGGTACGCAGCCGGTATAGGAAAACCCGCCACTTCCTAGCGCGGGATCGCAGTTCGCATTAAACCCCGGCAGGGTCTTGAGAAGCGCTACCGCTTGTGTCACGCAATTCGCCTGGCCGTTCAGCTGAAACGCAGCCGCAATCGATGGATTCAATCCGCCGGGACGGAAGAAATTCACCAGCGAGGCATCCACGTAGTTCGGATTACAGGTAGGATTGCTCACGGTCAAAGGGCTGCTCGGCAACTGCCCGGTTGCGGCGTAGGCCGCGAAGAAATTGGAGGTCAGCAAATCGCCGCGTATGGTGTTGGCATTGATAGGACGATTGAGATGGCGTCCGCCATTAAAGTTGTAGGCTAGGCTGAAAGCGTAGCCATCGCCGAGGTCACGCTCAATGGTTAGGTTGGCTTGCTGCGAGTAGGCATAAACAAAGTTCTTGCCCTGCGGGTAACCAAAGGGCTGGAAGCCGAGTGGCAGGAATGTTGATTGACCCGGATTCGAAAGGTTGAGGTTGAGGTAATTCTGATTGAGAAAGACGGACTGCGGAGTATTTAAAGCCTGAAACTGTTGCTGGTTTGGCTCGTAGAAGAGGTTGGCATTGGCTTGCGGAAAGGGCGACGGCGTGCAGTTCGGTTGATTCAGGGTTCCCTGGAATATTGGAATTGCATTTAAGTTTGCCGGGTTACCAGCTCCATTGCAGGTGGCAGTGCCAGCGAACACCAGCTGGCCGCTGGTCGAACCGTCGGAGGCATCGCCGAGAAAATATAGGCCGAGCAAGGGATGGTCATAGAACAATCCAAACGAAGCGCGGACTACCGTTTTGCCGTCTCCCTTTGGATCCCACGCAACTCCGATGCGAGGCTGAATATTGTTGGTATCGGTCTGTATACCTTTTTGCAAGCCCAACAAGTTATAGGCAGGAAGGGCGAGCCCTTGCGGCGGCTTGAATTGTGGCGGGAATTCCACGTCGTAACGTACACCGTAATTCAATGTGAGATTGGGGCGCGCGCGCCATGAATCCTGCCAGAACACTCCCAAGGCCTTGTTGTTGAAGGAGTCGCTTGGACTCCCGATACCTTGGATAAAGTCGCCGGGAAGGCCGGCTCCATAGGCCTGCACGGCCGAGAGGTTGGGGAACGAGGAAGGAAGGCCGAGGGAAGCGGCGCTGAAGCTGCCAAAGTCGTACACACCACCGTAGTTCACAGTGAAGATGGCGTCGGTCGGGATAAAGTTGAAATCGACACCAAATTTCGTGTCATGCCGTCCCAGGTTCCAGGAAAAATTGTCGACAAACTGATAGCGCTTTTCAACGCGCTGAATATAAGAATAGGGCTCGCGTCCAAAATAAGCATAACCTGGGATATTCACCGCCGGATCGGACCCTCCTGGAATTGCAGTGTTGTAGAAATACGACAAGCCCCGTCGCGCGAATTGAAAGAGAAATTCATTCACTTTGTTATTGCCCAGAGTCCAAGTGTCTTCCACTACGCCAGCGATATCGCGGTAGGTTTGTTGCGAAGTGCGCGAGTAGGCATTTTGACCAAAAGGCTGGTCTTGGCCGCTGACCTCGATGCCGGTGACGGTGCTCGGACTGACATTGGCGCGCAGCGTAAGCCGGTTACTGTTGCTCACGTTATGGTCGAGGCGCAGCGAGTACAAGCTGGTGCCCTCGAAGACAGGGAAGTTTCCTTCCTGGGATGCGAGAGTCTGATAGGACTGTGGCACGGCGACGCACGGACCTGGAGGGGCGCAAGTTGTGGGGAAGCCAGCCCAGCTACTCAGGGCCCCGCCCGTCAATCCCTGCACCAAAGCGGTAGGCCATGCTCCCTGGACAGATTGGCCGGATGAGGCACCCAGCAACACAACATAATTAGGTAGGAAGGCCCCGATCTGACCCAAATCTGTTGCGGTCAAGCTTTCCAGATATGCTTGTTGTTCCGAGGTCACTTGGATAGTGCCGAAGGGCAAAGGAAAATTCCCCGGCCCGCCCAGTCCGACCGATCCAATATCTGTGGCCGTGTTGAAGGGAACGAGTCCGAAATTACCCTGGCCGATGCTGGAAAATCCCGTCTCGTGGCGTCGCGTAGTTTCGTAGGCAAAGTAATAATACGTTTTGCCTTTCCTAATCGGGCCGCCGAACGCTGTGCCGGCCTGCACGCGTGTATAGGCGGGATTGGGAGTTGTACTGAAGGGATTGACGGCCTGGAAATCGCGATCGCGCAGGAATCCGTAAACATCGCCGTGAAAGTCGTTCGCTCCGGAGCGGGTGATGATGTTGACCACACCGCCGGCAGCGCGGCCATATTCAGCAGCGTAACTGTTGGTGATGATTTGAAATTCTTGCACCGCCTCCTGCGAGACGGTAGAGCGTACGCCGTTGGTGGCGTTATCGGTGGCATCGGCCCCATCGACGTTGACGAGATTCGACCGGGCGCGCTGTCCGCTCATGTTGAGGCCGGACGTGGGCGCTGCTCCAGTGTTCGGCGCGTTGTCGCGGAGCACTTGTGAATCAGTAAGCGTGAAATTGATATAGTTGCGGCCGTTAATCGGCAGATTATCGATGCGGCGCTGTCCTACGGTGTCAGTGGTCGAGTTGCGCGCAGTTTCAATAAGCTCAGCTTGCGAGCTGACTTCGACGACTTCCTTCCCGCTTGCCACGCTAACCACCACGGGTAACTCAGCCATGCCGCCTACGGTGATGGAGATGCCGTTGGCTTCGGATTTGGCGAAGCCAGGGGCGTCCACTGTGACGGAATAATTGCCAGGAGCCAACTGACGCACACTGTAGCCGCCTGCGCCATCACTGGTGCCCGCACGTTCTAGACCCTTGGCGACGTCGCGCACGGTGACGGTGGCATTGGTCACGGCGTCACCCTTTGGATCTTTCACGCTGACATGAAGATCGCCAGTGGCGGCGCCTTGCGCGAATGCCGATTGCCGGACAAGTAAAATTATGACTGCGAAACAGAAGAGACGCAGCGTCGCTTTCATAAGGCTCCTGGGATCTTCCGCATCATCATGGCTGCGGAATCTGGATACAAACTGCGCGGTACATGACGAGATATTTGAACTTCAAACACACGTTTGGGGACGGGGATACGGCTGATATGTACATCAGCGGAGGGTGTTTAGGCAAGCAGTAAGATGGATTCCCACGGCGGAAAAGAACATTCGAAGAGTGTTATTGTCATCATTCTCACTCGAGTTCTTAATCGCTCTTTCAATTTTGTGTATTTGTTGTTGTCCCGCATTTTTGCCTTTCATTGCGTTTGCGAATCGCTTTCTTTAGATTCTTTGTAACGAGAGCGTCAAAAGTCCTCAGAGCGAGAGTGCTGTTGTGACGGAAATATTTCTTGTGCCTTCGCTTACGCATCCCCAAAATTTCAACGGACATTCCATGACTGGCGAATTGCTGCGGGTGATGGTGTGTCCGCCGGAAAGCGCGGGATGGAATGTTCCTGCGAAGAGCGCGGCGTGGAGAGAGCTGGGATTTCAGCGCGTTCCTAATTTCGAGCTAGCGCGGCGGCAACACGATCGTCTATGCGACCTGCTTCGCGAGTGCGGAGCCGAGGTCGTAAGCCTCCCGCCGTCTGAGTCTCTCACTCTGGATGCCGTCTACGCGCATGACGCTTCGCTCGCCACGGACTACGGTCTGGTACTGATGAACCCAGGAAAGAAGAATCGTGTGGCCGAGGCCCAAGCGCACGCGAAAGCGTGCGCAGACTTCGGCATTCCAGTGTTTGGCGAAATAAGGTTACCCGGGACTTCTGAATCCGGCGATATCGTATGGCTGGATTCGCAGACACTACTCATTGGCGAGGGTTATCGGACGAACAAGTCGGGGATTGATCAGATACGAGCGTTGCTGTCGTCGAAAGACGCTTCAAGAGAGACGAAAAAAAATATTGAGGTGCTACCCGCCCCTCTGCCCTACGGGCCCGGGCCCTCTGCGTGTTTGCATCTGATGTCGTTAATGAGCATGCTGGATGAGGAGACGATTCTGGTCGACTTGCCATGGTTGGCGGTCGAGACCGTCGAACTGCTCAAAGCGCGCGGATTTCGGCTGATTGAGATCGAATACTCCGAACGCGACACGCTGGCTTGTAACATTCTCTCGCTTGGGAAGAAGCGCCTGATTGCTCTTGAAGAAAATACCAAGACCAATCAGAATATGCGCGATGCTGGTTTTGACGTTCGTACGTTTCCAGGGTCGGAGATCTGCATCAACGGAGCTGGCGGTCCGACTTGCCTTACGCGCCCGCTGCTGCGCAGGTCGTGAATAAGCAGTTGACAAGTAAGCAACTGGCTTAACATGGTACGGTCCCAATGTTAGTATCTTATCGCTCGTTGAAAGGGAGCTTCTTAATGAAACGGCTAGGCACAGCATTGTTTGTGTTGTTGGCGGTGGCGGAACCCTCGTTTGCAAAGGTACACAAGGACACGTACTCGGTGTCATGCACAACGCTGTGGTCGGCTGTGAAGGACACACTTCGCAACTCGGGGAAATACGGGATATTGGGGATGGAGAACAGCGAGATGACGGCGACGTACTCAATGGGCATGGGAGCTGCCGGTCAGAAGCGTCAAAACTCGGTTGTCTTAAACGTGAAGGGCGACGCTGCCTGCGAAATGGTGATTCAGTCCGGCTATAGTGGACTTACCAACGACGACGCCGGCGATTTCAAGAGGCGCGTGGACAAATCACTGGCCCAGCAACAGCCCCAGCAATCGACTCCGCCGGCTAAACCCGACAGCGCCACCAAATAGCGTCAGCAAATTATGGTGTATGCCTGAATCGCAGGCGAATAGGACCGTTCTGGACCGTTCTGTCGGGCTTCTCATCACTTCATTTAATCCGACTTGGTAGAATGAAAAAGAAATGCTTTTGCCGTTCGTCCGCGAACTCTTCGCGGAGGTGGAACAATTGCCTGCCTTCACGCGTGCCTCCTCCCATCTCCGAGAGAGCGCGGGACGGATTAGTGTCACTGGATTATCCTCCGCTGCCAAAGCCCTGATCATTGTTTTATTGCGCCGCACCATCGAGCGTCCGTTCGTGCTGGTGGTCGCCGATAACCGTGCTGCCGAAGAACTGTTACCGGTGTTGTCCGCCTTCTGTGAACTTACCGGAGCCGCCGATCCCGATTCAGTTGTGAGTCTGCCGGCGCGCGACGTGCTTCCCTTTCAGAATCTGTCGCCGCATCCCGAAATTCAGGAAGAGCGCGCCACGGCTTTGTGGAAGGTCGCGACAGGCCGTGCGGCGATCGTGGTGACGCCCGTAAGCGCAACCACAATTCTTCTTCGCTCTCCTGAGTACTATGCCGATCTGGCACGGATTTTAAGGCGTGGTGAGATTTTCGACCTTGAGAAACTGCTCGAGCACCTCAACACGGTCGGCTACAGTTCGACTGATGTGGTCGAGATGCCAGGACAGTATGCGGCTCGCGGTGGCATTCTCGATGTCTACTCCCCCGAAGCGGATCGTCCAGTGCGCATCGAGTTTTTTGGCGATGAAATCGAGTCCATGCGTAAATTCGATCCGGCGAGTCAGCGCTCTTCAAATCCGGTCGACGAAGCATTGCTTCTGCCTTTGACGGAAACGCCGGTCACGGAAGAATTGCTAGGTTCGATCAACGCGCGGCTCTCGGGCAAACGAATTACGGGATCACCGGAAATTGTGGAGCAAGTGGTGCGCGATTCTGGTGCCGGCGTATTTCCCGGATGGGAGTTCTATGCTCCGGTGGCAGGCGCCGACCGCAGCATCTTCGGGCTGCTTCCGGACGCGCAGGTGATTCTCGATGAACCCGAAACTTTGCGGCTGGAACTCGACAAAGTTTGGGCGCGCATTGAAGAAGCGCATCAGCGCAGCGAAATTGGGAATCTGGTTCGTCCCGCCGATCTCTATTTGACTCCGGAAGACTGGCGGGAAAAAACCGCGGCGCTTCCCGGCGCCGATTTCGAATATCTCGCGCTGGCGCGGGAAGGCAAAACAGAAGCCGCGTTCCTTTCTCAACCTGCCACGCGCTTTCATGGCGCTGTACCAGCGATGATCGAGGAAGTTCAGAAATTGGTCACGAGCGGCACGCAGGTAATTCTTGCCGCGCCTAATACCGGAGAGGTCGAGCGCCTCGCTGATATGTTCACCGAATACAATGCGTCGTATCGTCTCGGGAGCCGCACCCGCAGCGGCGAAAGCTATGCTGACGAAACTTCTTATTTTGCCGGGGACGTTCTCACGACTACGCTGCTAAAAGCTTACCTTCCCGACGGTTTCGTTTTACCAGAAGCGCATCTAGCCATTTTTGGGGCGCGCGATCTGTTCGATGAATCGGACCTGGTGGCCTCGCG
>Ga0070764_10000865_pt1 | contig 12665 bp, 18 predicted proteins | sample HubBroMetageWRM4_FD_67287 | JGI IMG/M metagenome (GOLD analysis project Ga0070764, IMG submission 67287) | Warmed soil microbial communities from the Hubbard Brook experimental Forest, New Hampshire - Hubbard Brook CCASE Soil Metagenome WRM 4 | ecosystem: Environmental > Terrestrial > Soil >... | reverse complement strand
GGTGTTGCTGTGGGCCTTCGTTCAGTGGGTGCAATCATTACCGATAAACTAAAAAGCACATGAAACTACCCATACCTGTTGTATTTTGGAACGAGTCAACGCAGCAATATACTGTCGCGACCAATATACCGGTTGATCAATGGTGCAATGGGTGGACGGCTATAAACAGAGGTACAACGATCTGTATTGTAAATGGAGATCCGCTTAATCCGGGAGAGAGTAAGGATTTTGGGGGCAACCTGGGGGAGATATATGAGGGGAGGATAGATATTTCCTTCAAGGTGCAAGTACCCCCACCGTTAGTGATCACTAATTTGGCGGTCGTTACGCAGAAGTTTTACACAGGCGGCAGGACATACGACAATCTAAAAATGTAAAGATGTTAGAGCATCCAGCAAGGCTATTCAGGATAGGGCAGGGGAGCATAAGCTATTCCGAGCCGCCAGGAGCCGGCACAGGTTTCATAAATGTTGCCGGTGCGCGAAATGGTTTGTCTATCGATACGGGTATGTTTGTTGTCCTGGGGCAGGACATAGGGGCAGCGGGCAACCCTGCGAAGCTGTTAAGCGATCGCGAAATACCAGACGAGGGTTTCTACATAAATAAGTGGGGCTCCGGGGGAGCTTTGAATCTTACGGATGCCGCGTCCGCAGGAGTAGCAGGGGCGAAGTTATTTTTGCAAAATGCAGGGGATAATTTACAGTTGATAAATGGAGATATAACCCCTGCGACACTTTCAAGTCAATTTGCTCTGTTTACAATAGCGGGCGTCCCTGCGGTATTTTTGACCGGCTCGCTCGATGGGCATGTAAACTTCAACCTGTTTAACACATTCTCCGGCGACCAGGTCTTTGGAATGGATAGCACTGAGATTGTCGGTGCCTCTGCGGGAGGATCGATCATGTCAGCAAGTCCGACACAGCAGGCGAGCAGCGGTGTCGAGGAGATAGATGTTTATCTCGATCAATCCACATATGAGAATAGCGGCGGGACAAATACCTGGATTTCCTTTGCGTCACAGCCGGAGATATTGACAACAGTAGCGGGGGATACCTTTATTGGGTTTCAGTATAAGCCGTTCACTGCGAGTGCCACGCCAAAGTACATCGCTTTTGAAAATACAATAGGCAATGTTCTATTGTGTACGACGGTTGGAGGAGCCGGCAATGGTAGGGTGGGGGTGAAGGGGGTGACAACGCCAACGGCTTATATTCATATCGGGGCCGGATCGGCGGGCGTGAATGATGCGCCTTTGAAATTTACCGCAGGACCTGCCCAGGCGGCAACCGAAACGGGAGCAATGGAATTTTTAAGCACTGCGGGCAATAACCTGACATTTGTAAGAGCGGCGACGAGAGAGCCTATCGTAATGGGTAATACGATTGCGGCCCCGGCAACTACCCCCGGAGTCGCATTTACAGCGTACTATGGTACAGATATAACCAATGTACTTGGCGACCCTGTTGCCTGGTTGGGATGGGTCAATGGAGCAAACATATACAAAATACCTTTGTACACATGACAAAGACAGAAGCATATGAAATAATTGAGCAGATGGGCAACGCTGTTATACAGCGCGGCTTGGTATCGGGCCTGGAAGCTGCGGGAAAATTAAAGGAGGCCATAGATACGTTTAAGCCAGAAGGTTATAAGTCGAAAGTGCAGCAACAGCCGCAGCCAAACGGAAGAGCAAAAAATTAGGCTATGGCATTCAAGATAAAAACATGGGATTGGCTGCGGGTAGGGCTGATTGGTATAGCGAATATATTGGGGGCCGTTATACTGATCATCTTCCTTTCTGTTATGGCTGTGGCCTTTATCATGCTCTTGTCATGCCTTAAATTTTAAAAAAGACGCATATGGATTACAGAGGACAGGCATCACTGCCAAGAGGGATAAGGGATAATAACCCCGGCAATGAGGAAGTGGAAACAGGTGTAACATGGCAAGGCCAGGTCGGTGCCGATGGCAATTTTATAATCTTTGCTGATACGACCTGGGGGCTGCGAGCGCTCGCCAGAGACCTGACAACAAAGATGACAACGGACGGCCTCACAACGATAACGGCCATTATAACGGATTACGCGCCGCCTTCGGAGAATGACACGGCTTCTTACATTGCATCTGTTGCCTCGGATAGTGGCTTTGGCGCTGATGATCAATTGAGTCCCGATCAGCCCACTCTGCATGCTCTAATGAGGGCAATTGTAAACCATGAAAATGGGGACGATGCCAGCGCTCAGTATGTTTCGGATGCCGATATCGATACGGGTATTGAAATGGCAGGAAATCCGGCAACGGTTTTTCCGCAGGGATAATTGCAGCGCAGCAGAACCCGCTCGCCGCCGTCTTATTGGGAGTGGGTTTGGTGGTTATCCTGGGCATGATCTTCGGCGGCAATAACAAGCAAAAATAAAATCCTTCATATATATAGCGATCATACAAACCCCGGCCCCTGTGTCTGCAGGGGCTTTTACTATCGTAGATTTACGATAAAAAATTGAGTACTTATACTCTTGCGGGGTTCGGCCTGGTATTGTAGGTTTGGAGTATGAAAACGACAAATAACTACGCTCTATCGCTAACGGGAGATTTTTTCGAAAAATGCCCAAAGGCAGTATTTGCGGCTTTGGCGATATCACTACTTAGGATGGACAATGCAACCTGGGAAGAGAGAACGGAGGAGTTGCGAAAAGAGTGGGAAATATTGCACGACAATGGAATTGTAAATCAAAAGGCTCCGAGCTTAAGATAATGAAAGTAAAGCACCTTCGAAAATTCTGCCGGCAGTTTGGGCTCGATGAGGCATTCCAAATTCCGCACCCGTTTAATAACGAATCGGAGATTGTCTGCATCACTTTAAAAAATGTATCCCTCTATAGGTTCGGGCGGCGGAAAAATAGGGACAAGTTCGACTATCATGCACTTGTATTTATGGTGTCGGATCTCGCATTCGCAATAGAGATAGAGCAAAAAAAGATTTCGATTTAACGGTAGATGCCGGTCACTGAGATCGGCAGGTTGATAGGATAAGGTAAGGCGGAGCTTGTCTAAGTTCCGCTATTTAAAAAACATCCATGGACCAGAGTAAATACGAAACTGCACGAATCTGTGTAGATAAAATAAAGCAGGCTAGGTATCTATTGGAGCAGGTAAGGGCTGCAACATGGTTTTCGGTTGAGGGATCGAAAGGTCTTTCGTTTTTCAAAAAATCAACCAGGACGGGTGTGTCCAAGTTCGAATATGGGCTAGAGGATACATTCAAGGCTATGCAGGATGCCGCAATTGAAGGATTGGAAAAGCGGATAGAGGGGTGGAGCAATAAGTTAGAAAATCTGTAACCAAAAAATGTATATATGTCAATGATCGATCACAACGGAGATATTACCCTGGTAGGGGGACTCTCAATAACAACATGCGCAATTTTGCTTATTGCTGGAATGATTTTTTTGGGTATGTGGGGTTGCCCTATGTATAACGTTTATCGAGCCAGGAAACAGGGAGAGGCGGTTCTTGCGCATGCGCAAAGTAGTAGGGAGGTAGCGGTAGCAGAGGCAAAAGCGAAAATGGAATCGTCGATACTTTTAGCGAAGGCTGACTCTATAAGAGCCGGCGGAATCGCGGCTGCAAATAAGATCATAGGCCAATCCCTTGCTAACAATCCCGACTATTTGAAATGGCTGTGGATAGATGAGCTTAAGGACTCTAAAAATCAAATCATTTACGTACCCTCCGGACAATTGGGCCTGCCGATCACAGAGGCGGGCAGGGCTGCGGATAAGTAACATGGAAGGTTGGATGATCGTTTGCGGGTATCGTAAACCCGCATTTTTTATGGCAATGAATAATTTAATGTCTACCTGATCGATAGACTGATATCCGTAAAGAGGGCGGGGGAGAAAATAGGCTTTTATTTGCATGGTCCAGAAGGAACAAAGCCGGGGGATGCTATAAAGGTCTTAGAGCAAGTGCTAATGTCAATGACAAAAAATAAAAAATCGCATACATGAAAAGAGTACGCTTTAAAATAATGACCAATCAGGTGGAGGATATAACGGGCCTGGATAGAAACGGGCTGTTTGGAATATTAAATGGAGCCACGGCCTGCCTGATATATATTGATCCGCTTACGGATGAAATTTCATTTTGCAGGGCTGATAAATTGGCGGCGAGGACATTCCGTACCCTTGAGGAGCTTAACGCATTCATTGTAGAAAATGGCATTGAACTATATTCCCCGTGTTGATTCGTCAGCAGGAGCGATATTGCCGTGTGTGCGAGCTTTTCCCCGGCCTATACATTTATTATCCGGGTACCTTTGTAATTTGTCGAGTGAGGCGCATAATAAATGGAAGATTTTATTTTGAACCTTATCGGCAAAAGCAAAAGGGTGGGCGCTGGTATATGTACAGATCTAAACAAAATGCTAAGACTTATACCCCAATAGGGGCCTTGTCTCAAAGATTCGTGGTACTCATTAACAAAAACTTACTGCATTGTCGTTTATCAAAAAATTATTCACTCGTCGCAAAAGGGATAGGTCAGAAGGCGATGATCTGGCAGAGCAGGCCGAGCTTGCGGAAAATCTCAGGGATATGCTCTCCGTTGCCAGGAAGTATAATTTCCCCGTCATCTTGACTGTAGAATGTAACAGTCTGAGGCATGGGATCATTTTCCGGGCTGCCGGCGATGATGTTGTATGGGAATGGTTATTCAACTATTCTGCGGGTAGGGCATTATCGCTAAATACGGAGGCTCAGGAGTGGGCTAATTTAAACGGGCGTCCGGCAGGACGGTGGAAACCAAGGGGGAGGGGTAGGGGTGCCTAGAATCGCCCCGGAAGGGCCTTAAAATTAATTTGGTATTTGGCATGATTGTTGTAAATTGCGGTCAATAGGATAAAGACGAACTTATTTTCATGCGACCGCGGTTTCTACCGTGGTTTTTTTTATGTTTGAATTCCAAAATAAGTTCTCTATGCGTCCTTCCCTCCAAATTATAGGCTTCGCCTACCGGTCCCCCTCACCGATTCCAATAGCATTTTTTGCCTCAATTGATCTGTTTCCGTATCGAGATCCGGATCGCAGCATTAGTTTTTTGAGCCAAAAGCTGTTTTCGCTCCCCTGGATTCATTATAGCCGCAACATTTCAACCGAGGGCAAAGGAGTATGAAACACAAAGACTTAGGAAAATACTCCCGGCGGCATCGAGAAGAGCTCGAAACGATAGTACTCACTCCAAAGGAGTTTCATAACCCATATAAGTCGGTTGGAAAAATAGATACCCCTGACGATGCTAAAAAAAGGAAGGTCCGGACCCTCATGGCGAAACGGCAGGCTCCAAATGAAAAGGCATATACCTGGTCCATGGGATACAATAATCTGGTGGGCAGATATAGCCCAGGCGGAAAATATAGTAGGCTGACAGGATCCAGCTTGAACCGAAATCCTCAATTATCAATAAATTTCAATGGAAAAGACTTACAGGGAGCAACAGATTATCTTATTAAGATGGCTAGAGCGCTGGCAAAAAAAATGTCTGATCGGTATGCCGATATCATTCATCCCATCACCGGTAAAAAGGGTGGGTATATCGATGAGATTATGCAAGGGTTCTGTGATCTCATTGTGCGGCCAAGTAAAAAGAGTGCGAGAGAATTTGGAAATTGGCTTCGAACACTCCAAACTCGGGAGCTTTTCGCGTATAGCTTCGGAGTACACTTGCTTAGTGCCAGAAGTCGCGGAAAAATTAAAGATAAGGCAACAGCATTTTTCCGAGCGGCACCAGGATCCAGAACATTCTGTACCCTCACATTTGTTGCTGCCGTGGATGATAAAACAGCCATCACTATTTTAAATAAATTCCTGGTCCAATTGAGAAAACAATTTTCGGATCTGCAATTTCTATGGGTTGCTGAGAGGCAAAAGGAGAATATAAAATTTCCTGGTAATATACATTTCCACATGCTTTTAAATAAAAGGCTTCCAGTAGGTAGGTGGAATGCGATGTGGGTTTTGCAACAATACAATTCGGGGCTGATAGGGGAGGACCGGTACGGTGATAGAGTAGAAAAAAAAACGATTGAGGAGGCTTACGCTATAGATGCCAGTAACGGATTTAAGTGCAGCAAAAAAAAACCGACAGAGGTGCAGAAAATATTCAATCCATTCGATATTAGAAAGGTCCACGGGATTTCTGGATTATCAAATTACCTTACAAAATACATCACAAAGCAGGAGCATAACGAACCGTTCGGATGTGCTACATGGCATTGCTCAAGGCGGGTGAGTCGAATGTTTACTCGTACGACAGTTGGACCCGGGGCCTTTGCCTATATGAAATCCTTTGCTAATTTTAAAGTAGATAGAAAAACAGGGGAATGCTGGCAAGCGAAGGAAATAACGGGAGCATTCTTTGTCAATGTATATGCGAATGACAAGAAGGCTCCTCTTCGATATCTGCGAGAGCTTGAACAAATAAATAAATGGATATTGACCGGATTGGATATAGATAAAATACCATGGACCGATGATGATGGTTATACCAGGAATTTCACTTGTAAAAATTAAAAATGTTCCAATACTACGGATCAAAGAAAATTCTAAGTGAACTATATCCGCCACCAAAATTTGCGGAGATAATAGAGCCATTTGCTGGGTCGGCGCAATATTCCTTAAGATACTTCGACAGAGATGTAATGTTGATAGATAAGTACGATAAAATTATAAATGTTTGGAAGTGGCTTCAAAAATGTACAGCTAACGATATCCTGAAATTGCCGAGATTTAAAAAAGGCGAGAAGTTGCAGGATCTGAAATATTTATCAAATGAGGAGAGAGATTATTTGGGTTTCATTATCAGGTATGCTATGGTGCAACCTGCAAAGACTGTTTCGCAAACAGCATTGAAAAATAGACCTAACAGGATAGCATACTTGTTAAACGTTGCGGCGGAGTCTTTGTTTAAAATAAAGCACTGGAATATAATTTGCGGGGATTACAGATTAGCGGAGAATAGGAATGCAACATGGTTTATAGATCCTCCTTATCAGCGGGGAGGGCATTGTTACAAATGGTCAAACAAGCATATTGATTATGGAGAGCTTGCGACCTGGTGTCAAACCAGGGAAGGACAAATTATTGTGTGCGAAAATGAGGGAGCCGATTGGTTGCCTTTTAGAAATTTTGTTAAAGTAAGGGGTATAAAATCTCACAAGATGGAGCTAATATATACCAGGGAAAAGTTTTATTATCAACAATCATTGTTTTATGGAGTATAAGTTAGAATTGACGCCAGGCCAGCTCGCGGCGTTCCGTCGTTTGCAGGCGGATAATTTTACAATTGCGATGCGAAATGACTCAACGGAATTATTGAAGCACCAGGAATTGATAGAGTCCTGGGTTCGCGGTCAAATTGATTTGGGGGTAACAAAAGCCACAATGACCGTGGGGACGATGCCGGGATTGAAGATGGCTGTTGTGAAGGGTGGCGGTTCTCTTACAAAAGAGCAGACGATAGAGTTTAGAACTTTGCAGGCGGATGCGTATGCGATAGCAAATAGATTGGATACTCATTCCTGGATCGCAAAACAATTGGAAATAGAAAATTGGGTTGCGCTCCAAATAGAAACGGCAGTTGTGAGAGCCTGTCAGCATTTAATAACCAAAGTGAGGGGAAATTAAAATGAAAAAGTTCAAACCGCATTGGCTGGATATACTCATTGCTTTGATACTCGCCGCGCTATTTACATATCTCATAGACTCGGTCAGGTATTATATTTTAGAGCAAAAAATTCTCAATCATTCCGAGATACCTTCGGATACAACAAAATGAAAATGGGGTGGAACGACGACGAGCCGGAAGATTTATTAACTGACTTGTAAACAAAACTTGTATATATGATAGAGTTTAAGTATCGGGTACATCTACTCGAAATAACAGAATCGGAACAAAAGAAAATAAATATTATCTGGCAAGGCAATGATGAAATAATGGCATGGGATAGGTTTTTCACATGGTCAGAGCATTTTTTGAAGATATCGAAAGCTGTAATAACTGAGCTTGTGGAAAGGGAACCGGCTGGAACACTGGTCATAAGGGCGCGAGTTAATGCGGATGCAAGACCAATGGGAGGCGATTTATACGGGGCATCGGTCAAGGATTTCGGATTTGGGATGTACATTCCTAAAATGGAGGAGCAACAAAAAATTATTATCTGTCAGGATGTTCTATACGCATATGACCGGTATGCATCAACGTGCGATATTACAATTGCAGAGGAGCAGAGGGGTTTGAGGATAAAAAGCTGGCTGGATTGGCTTCAGCAGATATATTTGCCGAGCATAGGCGTACGAATCTTTAAAAAATGATAACATGAAATATTCAATTGTAAAGCAGGACGTTGACACCAATGAGGTGTTTTCGTGGACGCCTGTAGGTTGGCAAGAGGTAAAGGACATGAATGATATGGCGGAAAAATTGTGGTTCTTCCCGGATATGTCCATTGTACAAATCCTTGCGATGACACTCGCGCAGGACAGTAGAGGTGAGAGCAGCTATGTTTACATTATAACACCAGAGACCGATGACAACAAAAAAGTTGGAACAGTTGAAAGCGGACCTTCTATTGAAAGCGTCTCTCGATGATGTCGGGAAAAATAAGGAGTTGCAAACTATACGTCAACGTCTCGACGAACTCCCCGCAAATAAAATGATCAATGCGGTAAATTATCTTGACAGTAATATTCTGCCGGCGATAAAAAAGAGGGCGGGGGACGCGTCCGCGGATTATAAATTTTTTCAGGAGGTGTGCGATCTCCTTTTGTGGGCATTGATTGTCCATGACAGGTATAAAACCCTTGAGAGGCGCTACGTCGATAAAACAGTAGACGCGGAATTATTGCGCGAACGGGTAACATTGTACGAGGAAGAGCTTAATAAATATACGACGATGGAGGATTTATGGTTAACAGAAGGGTTGGAATATGTGAGGAGGGGCATTGCAGGTAGGGCAGAGGCGATTTTGAACCGCAGAACAGGCAAAAAAACGTAGTAAAAAAAAATATTATAACTTCGCGAAGCGAAGTTTTCGAGAATCCCGGATTTGGTAGATCCGGGATTTCTATTTACCTCTGTCTCCAAAACAAGGTAGGGGTGGTACAAAAAACAATCATCTTATCTTCATTGCCTCCAATGCGTCCGCAGCCTGTGGTTCTGGTGGATGATCAGGATGTTTCGGATATAACGCATTATCTAAGGGTAAAGCACAAAGAGTGCGCCTGGATGTACGATAAGATCGCTATGTACTTTGCCGACGAGGATGTAAAAACAGTTTGTGAAGAACTATGGCAATTCTGTCGGGAGAATCTCGAATATCACGAGGAGGATGAGGACGAACAAAGATTGAGTGCGCCGGCGACAATGCTTCGCAGGGGTCACGCGGATTGCAAGGGCTATGCATTGTTCATAGGCGGGGTGCTGGATGCCTTGTGTCGTCGCGGATGGAAATTCAAATGGGTATATCGATATGTACCGCAATCGGCCCTGAGTCTCAGCATAGGGCACGTTTTCGTTGTGGTAGATCCGAAAAACGATAATATTTGGGTCGATCCGGTCCTGGATAGCTTCAATTACCATTATGTGAATTTTATATCGAAGGATGAAAACGTGCAATCCTATGCGATTGGGAAGCTGTCGGGTATTCCCGCGGCCGCGCCTTCGAGAAAAATTGGTCTGACAACGGTTGAGCAAAATTTGCTCAATCAATTGGAGGAGTATACCCTGGGGATGACCAATGCCGTAACGATAACGGAGAGTAATGGCACTTTCAACAGCATAAGTAAGGCGGTACTGCTGGGCCTCAATACTGTCGTTCCCGGTGTTTCGGCGGCGGAGTCGTTGCTGGGCCAGGCCAATGCTGTTGTAGACAATACCGTGGGTCCGGGATCACTTGCAGGGAAACTTTTGGCGGATTGGACCTCAAATTTTTTGACGGCACCCTATACCATCGTAAAGCAATTGCTAAATCCGGGGGCGAGGACATTCGAGTCAGACCAATATGAGGGAGCAAGGTTTTATTATTACTTTGTTCTCGGCAATACCAAGTATACGAGTCCTAACAATGTTGCCGATGCGGATGTGCCGGCGGCATTAAAATGGTTCATTGACAGGACGGGCGTTTATATCTCAGGCAATGAGCATATCCGCGCTCTAATGGTATCGGCAGAGGCGTACATAGCATTGGCCGCGGTCAATTCGTACACTACCACAGATCCGATTGCCGTAAATGCAGCGGTACAAGTAGCGCAAAAGTATTGGAACATAAATGGGGCTGCCGGATCATGGGCGCCGACGGTTGGGGTTTTCGATACAACGCTGCTCGCTCTTGCCAATCAGTTGGGCGAGACGGTGGAGCAGGTAAATGCGCAGGTGCAGAGTGGGCAGCTACAGGCTCCAATATCAATGCAGGGCATTTTATCAAATCCAGTGGTCTGGGTAGCTGGATTTGCAATTATAGCATTATTGTTAACGTCGTCAAATAAACGCTAATGGCAAATGACTTGAAATCGAGGCATCGTATAGCTCGCGGCATGATAAAGGACCATCCCAACATGCAGTATAAAACTGCCTTTAAGATGGCAGGAACGAAAAGAAGCGGCAAGGGTAAAAAGATGGGCAGGCATAAGTCGAGCAAGAAAAAAAGCGGCAGGGTAGGGGCAAAGTACAAGTGCGTCCATGTTATCAAAAAGGTCGGATCGTTATCCGATGCAAAAAAGCATAAAAAAGAAGCGATTCGGATATTGCAGCAGCGGCAGGCGTGGCTTCTTGTTCAAATGCGGCATGAGACTAACGGCAAGGTACGCAACGGTCTGAAAAAACAGGAGGCGGAATTACATCGGGAAATTTCTCTTTTGTCCAAATAGGGTGAGAACCCAATTATTTATTAACAATCAAATTTGCGCTATGACAAAGAAGCACAAAACAGTAAAGGGGAAATCTCACCCAAAGCGCCGGCATAAGGTGAATGGGAAAAAAGAGATCCTCGATTTCGTCCTACGGGTTGCGGGTGTAGCGGGTGGAGCAGTCGCCGGAGCCTATGCTATACCGAACCTTCGAACAATTCAGGGCATCGCATCCCTGCCAACCTGGGCGGTACCGTCAATGGTTATGGCCGCCGGGGCGGTCCTTCCCTACATCGCCCCGAAAACTCCAATATTGGAGGATATCGGAATGGGTTTGCTCGGCATTGGCGCGGTTGAGTTTGCAAACGAAACCTGGCTCAATGTCCCTGGTATCTCGGGACTGGCAATGTCCAATAATGCGCCGGCAGGCACGACCGCATTAAGTAAAGCGGTAGGGGGCAATAAAATGGGATCGGGGCCGAACTCCTATCTCAGCCGTACGGTTGGCTCCACCAGGCGGATGAATCGACTCAAGGCGGTGGGCGCATTGATCTCCGATTAGTTTCGTAGATTACGATCGCCACAGGTATAAATTTGAAAAACCTTTAAAAAAAGTGTATGAATACACAGAACACAGCCACGGCCCGGCTGGTATACGAAAATGGGCTAAAGATCGTAAAAGAGGCAGGGCTGGACCCAAACGTCGTAAAGCTCACGCAGTCTGACCTGGTATTGGAGCAGCAACTATTCATTAACATTACTCAGTACCAATTCCCGGTGCTGAATAACCAGAACGGGCAGGGCGGCAATACCATTTTCAATACGGAAGTGCGCCTTACGCAACAGGACTCCTTCATTTCATCGGCCTGGGGTTTCTTCCTTGCCGCTCCGGGGAGTGCGGTAGACGCCACGTTCATTGTGCAGACGTATCCTAATCCTCTGGTATTCGCCGGTGGGGCCTCGGCAGCGGCAGAGACATTGTACAATTCAGTTGCGCAGATCAAGGTAAACAACGACGTTGTGTATCCGGTATGGCATCTGAGCCGTCACCGTATGGTACCGCAGACTCAGCAGACTGCGACGATCGTCGGTGTAGAGAACGGAAATGCTTATTCGCAGATCGATCTATCGAGTGACGGTTTCTTCCCGATGGAGCCGAACTTTGTTATCATCGGTTCGAAGAACACGGTAATAACAGCTATTCTTCCGGCGGCTCTTGCGGCGGTGACTGCATTCCAGAGGGCGCGGTTTCATTTCCGGGGCCTGCTGGCGCAAAATTCTACGATCATCACCTGATCACCTTATTGCTGATAAGCCACAGGTGTGCGCGCAACCTTAACGGGGTACCTGTCTAAACACGCGTTCTTTTTCTCACACTGCAAAAGCCATACTATGCGTAAAGCACTAAAAAGGTACGAGCTTGTAGAATTGATCATCGGGGCAAATTTCGGGGCGAGCCGTATAAATTATCCGGATATACCGCAGTTGAGGGATGATACGACACAAGACATTATCGTCATGGGTATAGAAAGTTTTACAATTGAAGCAATGCCACTATCCGCGCAGGGGAATGTGGTAGCGACAACAGCCCAATTGTTAAACTCGTTCCTCACTCTCTATGTCGATGGGGAAGAGTCTGTCCGTCGTATCCCACTGATAAGGCTGCAAAATATGTTTCAGGCATCGGCCGCAGGAACATCGCAGCAGCAATTTGAGCGGACGGATCTTGAGAATCTCAAAATCGATTGGAATAAAACCTATATC
>Ga0070764_10000861_pt1 | contig 12677 bp, 9 predicted proteins | sample HubBroMetageWRM4_FD_67287 | JGI IMG/M metagenome (GOLD analysis project Ga0070764, IMG submission 67287) | Warmed soil microbial communities from the Hubbard Brook experimental Forest, New Hampshire - Hubbard Brook CCASE Soil Metagenome WRM 4 | ecosystem: Environmental > Terrestrial > Soil >... | reverse complement strand
GCCAGCGGCGCATGCGAACGCGCATCGGTTTCCAGCTGCGAGATGTAGGCGAAGTCAATCGCGTCGCCATGGATCACGAGCCGCGCGATGTCGTCGTAGCCGCGCACCGGATCCACGTGCGGCGCCGAAACAGGAGGTTCGCTTGCCGCAGCAGAACCGGAAGCGTAACCAAACCCATCGCGATCAATGCGCGCGACGATGGATTTCGGGATGGACATCGTGCCGGCAGGAGTTTCGTAGCGGACGTGGTCGCCATCTTCGCTGACGCTCGAAGCGACGATCCGCCGGCCATTCTTGAGCACAATGGTATCGGCGGCCGCCGAAGACACGACCAGCAAGAGTAGCGATGCAATGGGCGCTGCGCGACGCACACCAAATTTTACCAAGCAGGCCGAAGGCAGCGGGCGCGCACCTTCCCGGCTGATGCCCTAGTAATACAGGCTGTACTGTGGAACAGGTGGCGCGGTATGGGCACACGGCAATTGGGGCTGGCGTGCGTCAAACATTGCACAGACAGTGCACAAAGCCCAAAATAACGGAAAGCAGCGGGATAACCCGGCTTATACTCGCAGCAATCATAGTTGCAGAGTGAATTACGTGCGCAGGTCCATGCGAGTCTCCCGGGTCGTTCTGCTACTGCTGCTCGGCGCTGATTTTGTCGCCATCACACAGCGCGCTAATGCTGCGCAAAGTGCAGCGCAAAATGCCGCGCCCCAAGCCGCTTCCGCGCAGCAGGCCATCCCGTCCCCCGCAATTCCCACCGACCCGCGCGCGCTTTATGACGCTCTTAACGCGCTGCGCCCCGATGCCGCGCGCGTCTACAGCTTGAAAGACCTGACATTCCGCCGCGACGTAGTGAGTTTCACGTTCACGGAAGGCAAGCTTGCGTTTTTGGAGCCTCTTGGCGGGCGCGTTACAGGCGCCTTTTTTTCCGGCCGCGGCCATGTGATCGCCACGCCGCACGAACGCGGCGAGCGCCGTTCTCTGGCGCAATTCATCGGCGTGCCCATTCTGGATCAATCGTTTTCAGAGGCGTATATCCGTTTCACCGACGACACCGCTACAGAGCTGCAGCGCGAACTTGCGGCCGATGGCGTGGAACCTGCGAGCGATCCCAGTTTCATCGCGCACTGGATCCCGCTGGCGGCAGGACTGGCGCCCACGCATTCGCTGCGCACCATGGTGGATTGGCTGGCCGCCGAACCAATTCCATATTTTTACATTTTGCTGCAAACCGATAGCTCGGGAGCGGTGGAAGTCTCGGTGGACAATCGCCGCGAAGAGCAAGTGACGATCGGGCAGCCGCGCTTCACCGATGGCGTCCGTTCCTACGATGTGTGGGCTTCCTTCCGCACCGAAAATTCTCCGGCCACGCATGCCGAAATGTTCCTGCCGCTGGATTATCGTGTGGACTCAGCAATCGCCGAGGATCTGTCGTTGCAAGGCAAAACTACGCTGCACCTGCGCGCGGTCGGGCCCGGTGAACGCGTGGTTCCGGTGGAGCTCTCACGCCACCTGACTGTGGATGAAATTCAGGGGGACGACGGACAACCTCTAGCGTACTTTCAAAATGAAGAACTCAGCCGCCGCGACGCAGCCCGCCGCGGCAACGATTACATCCTGGTAGTGCTGCCCGCGGGAAAGCAGGCCGGCGAGGATTTTCATTTGCTGGTCTCCTATCACGGCGGCGTGATTACCGACGCGGGCAACGGCGCCTATTTCGTCGGTGAGCGAGGCGCGTGGTATGCGCACATCGGCGGCGAGCACTTCACGCCGTACGATCTCACCTTCCACTGGCCGAAGCGCCTGATGCTGGTCGCGACCGGCACGGAATCGGAAACGCGCGACAACGCCGAAACAAAATCCGGCCGTTGGCGCTCGGAAAAGCCTTTTCCCACCGCCGGCTTCAACCTGAGCCAATACCAGATGGCCAGCACCGGCGGTCCGCCGAAAATTCAGGTCTATGCGAATAAACAACTCGAAGAAGCGATCATGGCCCGCCTGCAACTGGGCGGCCCCAACGCCCTGCCGCCTCCTTCGATGCTCGACCATTTCAAGGATACCGACCACTTGTCCGGAGCCGCAGAGGAGCCTCCGGCGCCCAGCCCCACCTCTGCGCTAAAACAACTGGGAGCCAACGTGCAGGACTCCATCCATTTCTTCGAAAATGTGAATGGCGCGTTTCCCTTCGACCATCTGAGCGTGGCGCAGATTCCAGGTTCCTTCGGGCAAGGCTGGCCGGGCTTGGTGTATCTTTCGACGCTCGCGTTTCTGCCGCCGGAAACGCAGGAGCGCGCGGGCCTGGACGAATGGGCGCAGAGCGAAGCGCGCGATCTGATGCCCTATCACGAAGTCGCGCATCAGTGGTGGGGCAACGTCACAGGCGCGGCGAGCTATCGCGACGTATGGATCGAAGAAGCGATGGCGAATTATCTGGCGCTTTGGTATGCGGACAGCAAGAAAGCCGCCCAGCATCGGCTGACGAATTGGCTGGAACGTTATCGCGCGGAGCTGACCGAGAAAATCGCTGGCGGCGAGCATTCCATCGAAGATGTGGGCCCGCTGGTATTGGGTCCGCGCCTCGGTTCGCTGAAAGTTCCGGGGGCCTACAACACGCTGATCTACGGCAAGGGCACGTGGGTGATACATATGCTGCGTGAAATGCTGCGCGACCCCAACTCCAAAGACCCCGACGCGCGCTTCCGCGAATTGTTACGTGCCATACTCGCCGAGCACCAGTTTCGGCCGCTCTCCACGGCCGAATTCCAGCACGCCGTCGAGCAGCACATGACTCCGGCGATGGATCTCGAGGGTACGCATCGTATGGATTGGTTCTTCGATCAGTGGGTGCGCGGAACGGATTTGCCGCGCTACACCGTGAAGTTCGAAGTGAAGCCGCACGGCAACGAATTCACCGTGTCCGGCAAGCTCGAACAAGCAGGAACCGAGGAAGCATTCACCGCTCCCGTGCCGCTGTACGCACTGCGCATCGGCGGAAAGCCCGAGCGCCTGGGAGTGGTAGTCACCACCGGTGCGGAAACACGCTTCCATTTTGAATCGCGCATTCGCCCTACGCGCATCGTGATCGACCCCAGCCTCACGCTGCTCTGCAGCAAGGGTTGACGTCCTCCCCTCTCTGAAGGGAGGGGATTCCTGCTAGTTCCCCGCTTCCGCCTGGATACTCGCGGTGGGTTTCTGAACCCTCCTTGTAGCTTCGACGGGGCTATCGAGCGACTGAGATAGCATCTGTCTTCTCACTGGTGAACGCCTTAAAGGGCGTGTCGAGCTACGTCCTACGCCGACGGCGACCACGAATCGCAAAACGCTATTGGAAGAATGTCTTGTGGTCGCCGTCCTACTTGGCTGCTTGGTGCGATGGAGCAGCGCTCGCAGTCATCCAACGATGCATGGAGGAACAGGCGACACCACTTGAATGCTTTAAGCGAGCCTTATATCCCCGGCCTAAAGTCCGGAGCTTTACGGCTCGAATGCGATAGATTCAAAGGCACGACATTCCACCGCACGCAACGTTTAAAAACACGCTGAAAAAATTTTTCTTTCAACTTGCGTCAACGCGTCTGCGGTTTTATCCTATCGGGTCTTAAGTCTGTTCTGGGGCGAACGTGCTTTCTTATCGCTCTGCGTCTGTCCCGACTTTTTTGCAACTCATAGCAGCCGTCAACCGTAAGTCGCTGGCGTCTTGGGGCCAAGCAACCAGCGATTTCGTAATTCTGATGCCCCTTCTTTAAGCTCGCGAGCATCTATGACTGTGTTCTGAGGCGACCGCGTGGACCCGGAAGGCTCTCAAAGTCCCATCGAATCGACATCGGCTCATCCGATTATTGAGCCGGGTTACACGCTGGGCACTGTCACCGACAAGATCAGCTCCATCGTGCTCGGACGCGGCACGTCCAAGGGCTGGATTTTCGGGTTTGCGATAGCCTTCTCGTTGTTGATGCTGCTGAACTTCACCGTTGGCTACCTGCTCGTCAAAGGTGTGGGCATCTGGGGAATCAATATCCCTGTCGGCTGGGGCTTCGCCATTGTCAATTTTGTCTGGTGGATCGGCATCGGCCACGCCGGCACGCTGATCTCAGCGATTTTGCTGCTGTTGCGACAGCAGTGGCGTACTTCCATCAACCGTTTCGCAGAAGCCATGACGCTGTTTGCGGTGGCCTGCGCCGGAATGTTCCCGCTGCTGCACATGGGCCGCCCGTGGCTTTTCTACTGGCTCACGCCTTATCCCAATCCGATGTGGCTGTGGCCGCAGTTCCGCAGCCCGCTGGTGTGGGACGTCTTCGCCGTATCAACGTATGCCACGGTATCGCTGCTCTTCTGGTTCGTGGGACTTGTTCCGGACCTGGCCACGCTTCGCGACCGCGCCCGAAACCGCCCCGCGAAAATTATTTACGGCATGCTGGCGATGGGTTGGCGCGGTTCCGCCGTGCACTGGTCGCGCTATGAGACTGCATCCATCCTGCTGGCGGGACTGGCAACGCCGCTCGTGGTTTCCGTGCACACGGTGGTCAGCTTCGATTTCTCGGTGGCGCAAGTGGCCGGCTGGCACACCACAATTTTCCCGCCCTATTTCGTAGCCGGCGCGATTTATTCCGGCTTCGCGATGGTGATGACCCTCGCGATTCCCATCCGCAAGTTCTACAACTTGGAAGACTTCATCACCATGCGCCACCTAGGCAATATGGCCAAAGTGATGCTAGCCACCGGGCTAATCGTCGCCTACGGCTACATGATGGAAACTTTCATGGCCTTCTACAGCGGCAATCCCTTCGACCGCTTCCTCATCATCAATCGCATGACTGGACCTTACGCATTCTTCTACTGGATGCTGATCGCCTGCAACATTGTGATCCCGCAAATCATGTGGTTGCGCAGTGTGCGCAACAACGTAGCGATTCTTTTCGTGATTTCGCTCGTCGTAAACGTCGGCATGTGGCTGGAGCGTTTCGTCATTGTGGTCATCAGCCTGCACCGCGATTTTCTGCCCTCTTCCTGGGGCATGTACTATCCGACCCGATGGGATTGGGCCACCTACGTCGGCACCATCGGACTATTTTTGACGTTGCTGTTCCTGTTCATTCGTTTCCTGCCCGTCATTTCGATTTACGAAATGCGCACGCTGGTGGAAGAAACGGACGAGGAGAATCCCAAGAAATAAACGCGGTCTCGGGAACCGATGCAAATTTTTCATCACAGCACGAACACCATTTCGCGGGTGAGCATCTACGGCGCCGTCTTTATACTGGCGTTGCTGGGTGGCGTGCTGTATGCGATCGAGCTTTCGCCCATCTACACAAGGGTGAACGAAGCCCGTGAGCAACCCGTGCCCTTCAGCCACAAACATCATGCCGGCGAGCTGGGTATTGATTGCCGCTATTGCCACACCTCGGTGGAAAAATCGTCCTTCGCGGGTCTGCCGCCCACTCAGACCTGCATGACGTGCCATTCGCAGATCTGGACGAACGCGCCAATGCTCGAGCCGGTGCGCGCCAGCTATCGCGACGACAAGTCCATTGCCTGGACGCGCGTGAATGCGCTGCCTGATTTCGTCTACTTCGATCACAGCATCCACGTCAGTAAAGGTATCGGCTGCACCACTTGCCACGGACAGGTAGCCGAGATGCCGCTGACCTGGAAAGCCAACACGCTCTACATGGAGTGGTGCCTGGATTGCCATCGCGCACCGGAAAAATATGTGCGCGAAAAATCCAAAGTATTCGATCCGGGCTACGTGACGCCTTCAAACCAGCTGGAACTCGGCGCGAAACTGGTGAAAGAGTACAAAATTCATAGCCTGACAAATTGTTCGACGTGTCACCGCTGAAGGCGAAAAAAAGAAAACGATGAGCTCTGACCTCAATCCGAAAGTTCCGCAGGCGATGGACCTGGCAGCGCTGCGCGCGAAGCTGGCGCAGGAAAATGACAGGCGCTTCTGGCAGAGCCTGGAAGAATTGTCGCAAACGAAAGAATACCGCGAATTCCTCGAAAATGAATTCGCGCACGATCCTGAAAAAGATCCGCAGGGCATGAACCGTCGCGACGTGCTGAAGCTTGCCGCAGCCTCCGCTGCCCTCGCCGGGCTGAGCGCCTGCACCAAACTTCCGACGCAAAGGATCGTCCCGTACGTGAAGGCGCCCGAGGAAATTGTGGCGGGCAAGCCGCTCTTTTATGCCACGTCCATGCCGCTCGCGGGTGTAGCAGCCGGCCTGCTGGTGGAAAGCCACATGGGCCGGCCCACCAAAATCGAAGGCAACCCCGAACATCCCGGCAGCCTGGGTGGCACAGACGTGTTCGCGCAAGCCGCGACGCTGGGGATGTACGATCCCGACCGCTCGCAAACGGTTGTGCTGGAAGGACGCATCAGCAGCTGGGCCGCATTCCTAACGGCGATGGGCAATCAGAAAGCTGCAATGTCCGCCGATGGCAGCGGCCTGCGGATTTTGACGGACACGGTGACGTCGCCAACTCTGGCAGCACAGATCAACGCGATCCTGAGAAAATTGCCTGCGGCGAAATGGCATCAATACGAACCCTGCGGCCGCGACAATTCACGCGAAGGCGCGCGCCTGGCGTTCGGCAAGCCCGTCAACACCGTGTATCGCATGGACCAGGCCGACGTGATCGTCGCGCTCGATGCCGATTTCCTTTCCTCGGGACCCGGCCACGTGCGCTACGCCCGCGAATTTGCTGCGCGCCGCGTAATCGAAGGCAAGAACGCGAATCTGAACCGCCTGTATGCGGTCGAAAGTATGCCGAGCAGCACCGGAGCCGTGGCCGACCATCGCAAACCGCTGCGCGCTGGCGATATCGAAGCGTTCACGCGCGAACTGGCAGCCGCGTCGGGCGTAGCAGGCGCAAACAGCGCGGCAGCCAGCAGCAAGGTTCCCGCCGAATGGACGCGCGCCGTAGCGAAAGATCTTGCGGCACATCGCGGCGCATCGCTGGTCATCGCTGGAGAAGAGCAGCCACCGGCCGTGCACGCCCTCGCGCACGCCGTGAATGCCGCGCTGGGCAACGTCGGCAAGACCGTTTACTACACCGATCCGCTCGAGGCGAATCCGGTAAACGAAATGGAATCGCTGCGCGAGCTGGTGACGGAGATCCATGCCGGCAAGGTAGACCTGCTCTTCATGCTCGGCGGGAACAATCCGGTGTACGACGCGCCGGTGGATTTCGATTTCGGCCCCGCGCTGCTGAAAGTTAAAACCCGCGTGCATTCCGGCTTGTATTACGACGAAACGGCGGAGCTGTGCCATTGGCACGTCCCCGCCGCGCATTTCCTGGAATCCTGGGGCGATGCGCGCGCCTTCGATGGAACGGTCGGCGTGATTCAACCGCTGATCCAGCCGCTCTACGATGGCCACACCGCCCATGAAGTCATAGGAGTCCTCGCCGGAGACGCGGGGAAATCCGGCCACGACCTGGTGCAGGATTATTGGAAAAGCGTGCGTCCAGAAAAAGACAAAGCCTTCGCAGCATTCTGGGAACGTTCGCTGCATGACGGCGTGATGGCCGGAACCGCGCTGCCTGCAATCTCGGTAGCGCTGCGCGGGGACATCGCCCAGCAAGTGCAAAATACTCCCGGCGAGCAATTGCAAATTGCCTTCCGTCCCGATCCCACCATTTTCGACGGCCGCTTCGCCAACAACGGCTGGTTGCAGGAACTGCCCAAGCCGAATACGAAATTAACCTGGGACAACGCCGCGATGCTCAGTCCCGCAACAGCCCAGCACCTGGGCTTCGCCGACGGCGATTACGTAAAACTGCAGCTCGCCGGACACGAAACCAAAGCAGGCGTCGTAATCGTTCCCGGCCACGCCGACGACTGCGTCACCCTGCACCTCGGATACGGCCGCCGCCGGGCCGGCAGCGTCGGGACCGGCCCGGGCTTCAACGCCAATTTCATTCGCACGTCCAACGCGCCGTCCATCGCCACCGGACTGAAAATCGAAAAGACCGGTGACAAATATTATTTCGCGGTCACGCAGCACCAGTACGTGATTGATCAGGACGGCCATCAAGTCGAAAAAGAGGGCGTCGAAGCCGCGCGCCGCGACTTGGTTCGCATCGCCACGCTGGCGGAATTCGAGAAGGACCCGGACTTCGCGAAAGACCAGCGCGAAGAATCGACCAAAGGCCTGACGCTGTATCCTGGCTTCCCATCCGAAGGCTACGCCTGGGGCCTGGCCATCGATCTCAATAAATGCGTCGGCTGCAATGCCTGCGTGGTCGCCTGCCAGGCCGAAAATAATATTCCGGTTGTCGGCAAGGAACAGGTGATGAAGGGCCGCGCGATGCACTGGATCCGCGTGGACACCTACTTCCGCGGCGGCATAGACAATCCCGAAACCTACTACGAGCCGGTGCTGTGCATGCACTGCGAAAACGCGCCGTGCGAAGTCGTCTGCCCGGTTGGCGCTACCGTACACAGTCCCGAAGGCCTGAACGAGATGGTCTACAACCGCTGCGTGGGGACGCGTTACTGCTCGAACAACTGCCCCTACAAAGTGCGGCGCTTCAATTTCCTGCTCTATTCGGATTACACCACGCCCAGCCTTTTCGGCGTGCGCAATCCCAACGTCACCGTGCGCAGCCGCGGCGTGATGGAAAAATGCACGTACTGCGTACAGCGCATCAACGCGGCGAAGATCACCTCGGAAGTGGAGAATCGCGAAGTGCGCGACGGCGAAATCGTCACCGCCTGCCAGGGCGCTTGCCCCGCGGAGGCAATCCTGTTTGGCAACATCAACGACCCCAACAGCCGCGTCGCGAAATGGAAAGCGCAATCGCGCAATTACCATTTGCTGGACGATTTGAATACGCGGCCGCGCACCACGTATCTGGCGCGGGTGTTGAATCCCAATCCGGAGATTCACGGATAGCTTTATGAAGCGCAAACCACTTTACGGATTGCTCGCGGAGTTCGAAACGCCCGCAGAACTGCTGAAAGCCGCGCAGCAGACGCACGACGCGGGCTACAAGAAGATCGACGCGTTCTCGCCCCTGCCCATCGAAGGCTTGGCCGAAGCGGTGGGCTTCCACGGCACAATCCTGCCGGTCATCGTTTTCATCGGCGGATTGCTTGGCGGGCTCACCGGCTTTTTTATGCAGTATTACGCGAACGTGATCAGCTATCCGCTCAATGTCGGCGGCAAGCCTTACAACAGCTGGCCCTCGTTCATTCCGATTACGTTTGAGCTGACGGTGCTGGGTGCCGCCCTGTGCGCGGTCTTCGGTATGCTGGCGATGAATGGGCTGCCCACGCCGTACCATCCGGTTTTCAACGTCGCGCGATTCGCGCTGGCCTCGAACGACCGTTTTTTCCTGGTGGTGAAAGTGCGCGACAAAAGTTTCGAGCTGTCGAAAACGAAAAAATTCCTGGAAGGCTTGAATCCGCACGGAGTTTTTGAAATTGAAGTCTAATTTTCAATCCGGAACAGCGAGCCGAACGATGACGCGCCCAAGACGCGGGGCGCGCATGCTCGGCCTCGCCGCTTTCGCGCTGCTCTGCGCAGGGTGCCGCATGGATATGCACCAGCAACCTAAGTACCTTCCCTACGAACCCACTACTTTCTTCGATGACGGCCGCAGCGAGCGCCCCGTCGTCCCCGGCACCGTGGCGCGCGGACATCTGCACCTGGACGAGCTGCTCTACACCGGAAAAGAAAATGGAGTGCTGGCGAACAAATTCCCCTTCCCCATCACGCGCGAAGACCTCGAACGCGGCCGCCAGCGTTACAACATATACTGCACGCCCTGCCATGATTACACCGGCGGCGGCCAGGGCATCGTGGTGCAGCGCGGGTTTCCGCCGCCGCCCTCGTTTCACATTGATCGTCTGCGCCAGGCTCCGGTCGGGTCTTTCTTCGACGTGATGACCAACGGCGACGGCTCCATGTACAGCTACGCTTCGCGCATCGAGCCGGAAGATCGCTGGCGCATCGCGGCGTACATTCGCGTGCTGCAACGCAGCGAAAACGCCACCGAGCAGGACGCGCCGCCCGCGCAGCGCACGCAATTGAATCAGCAGAAATCGGGGCAACCGCAATGAGCTTCGGCAGCCAAATTTTGCACGCTTACCTGCTCGCCTACGTTTACTGGCTGATGATTCCGCTCGGCTGCATGGCGATTTTGATGATGCATCACCTCACCGGTGGCTGGTGGGGCTACCCGATCCGCCGCTTGCTCGAAGCCGGCACGCGCACGTTCGGCGTGATGGCGCTTCTATTCATCCCGATATTGCTGGGCATGAAGCATATTTATCCGTGGGTGAATCCGCCCGATGAGATGCTGCGCGATCCGAATTACCATTTCAAGCTGGCGTACTTGAGCACGAATTTTTTTATCATCCGCGTCATCATTTATTTCGCGATTCTAATGGGGTTGGCGCATTTCCTGAATCAGTGGTCGCGCGAGCAGGACGAGACCGGCGACCCGCGTCTGGCAAAGTATCTGGAAGGCATCAGTGGCCCCGGCCTGATCCTGTGGGGCATGGCCGTATCGTTCGCGATGATTGACTGGGTGATGTCGCTCGAGCCGGCATGGTTCTCGACGATCTACGGGATGATTTTCATGATTGTGGCCGCGCTCACGGCGATGTCCTTCGTGATTTTCGTACTGCGCCGCCTTACCGACGACGAGCGCGGCCAGGAAGTCCGGGAAAAAGTAACGCCCGGCCAATTGAACGACCTCGGCAATCTGATGCTCGCGTTCACCATGCTCTGGGCGTACCTGTCGTTCTCGCAGTTCCTGATCATCTGGGCGGGAAATATCAAAGACGAAATTCCCTGGTACATCCGGCGCGCCTTCGGCGGGTGGGGAAAGCTCGCGGTCGTTCTGATTGTGCTGCATTTCGCCTTGCCTTTCCTCCTGCTCTTGCAGCGCAACGTGAAGCGCCGCGTGCATCGCCTTTCCGCCGTGGCCGCCATGATGATCCTGCTCAGCGTGGTCGACGTGTACTGGCTGATGGTTCCGGCCTACGAAAAAGACGGCCCGCAGATGGGCGCGCTGGTCTGGGATATCTTCTGGCTCATCGTAATCGGCGCCCTCTGGATCGCCACCTATTTCTGGCAGCTCGGCAAAATGCCGCTGCTGCCGCGGCACGACCCGCGATTCGAAGGAGAGCTCCAGCATGAGCACGGAGACTAAACACGGGCCGGGTCAGCCTGCTCCGGGCGGCTCAAACGAAGGCTACGAGCACAGCGATGCCGAACCACGCAGCCTGCTGCACTGGGGCGCGTGGCTGATCGCCGTCCTGGTGGTGGTGTTTTTCTCGATGGCCTGGCTGTTCGGCTTCTACGGCAAAGTGCAAAGCCTGGGCAAACCCGCGTCCCCGTTCGAGAACGCGCGCGTGCTGCCGCCTGCGCCGCGCCTGCAAGTGGAACCGCGCGCCGAGCTGCATGCCTATTGCGAGCAGCAGGACAAACTGCTGAATACTTACGGATGGGCGGACGAACACAACGGCGTGGTGCGCATCCCGGTAGATCGCGCCATGGAGTTGACGCTACAGCAAGGTCTGCCCGCACGGTCGGCGGCCGACGTTCCCGCAAGCGAGAGCAATCCGCCCCGCTTTACTCCGGATATTTCCCAGCAGGACCAGACGGGCCCATGCGGCTTCGTGCTCGAGCGCGATAAAGATCTGGAAATGAGCCAAGAGGTGAGGCACTAGAGTGTTTGCGTCCGGCAAATGCGGCATGCGCTACGCGATGCTGGCATCGCTCGCAGCAGCGGCGGCATTTCTGTCGCTCGCGCCCAGCGGCGCGGCACAATTGGCGTCAGACCCGATGCAGAGTGCGGGTGTGCGCCCCGAACTGTTGAAACAAGTCAGCATTGATCAAAAACTGAACCAAGCCATCCCGCTGAACTTGAGCTTCCGCGACGAGAACGGCGCCCCGGTCCAGCTGGCGCAATTCTTCGGGAAGAAGCCTGTGATTCTCACTCTGGTCTATTACAACTGCCCCAACCTCTGCACACAGGTGCTGAACGGCGTCGAATCCGGCCTGAAAGAATTGTCCATGGACATCGGCAAGCAATTTGATGTCGTGACCATTAGCATTGACCCGACGGAATCGCACGTCCTGGCCAAAGTAAAACAGGAAATGTACGTGGGCATGTACGGCCGCCCCAGCGCGGCGCAAGGCTGGCATTTCCTCACCGGCGACCAGCCGCAAATCAAGCAGCTGGCAGATGCGGTGGGATTTCATTACGCCTACGATCCTGATACCAAGCAGTTCGCGCACTACAGCGCCATCATGCTGATCACGCCCGAAGGAAGAATTTCGCGCTATTTCTACGGCATTCAGTACCCTTCGCGCGATTTGCGACTGGGATTGGTGGAAGCCTCGCAAGGAAAAATCGGCACGCCGGCGGATCAGATCCTGCTGTTCTGCTATCACTACGATCCCGCCACGGGAAAATATGGCCTGCTGATTTCGCACGTGATCCAAGCCGGCGGCGCGCTGACCGTATTGATTCTGGGAGTCGCAATATTGATTCTGTTCCGCGGCGAGCGTTATGCCCTGCCGCAAAGAAAAGTGTAAAGCAGCAAGCGGGGGGCGCCAGGAGCATTCATTCGTCCGCCGCACGCTTCTAGAAGCACCAGAGGTTCACTGAGAAACGGATGATCACGGGTCTGATGCAAACGGTCTTCAACGATATGG
>Ga0070764_10000855_pt1 | contig 12701 bp, 10 predicted proteins | sample HubBroMetageWRM4_FD_67287 | JGI IMG/M metagenome (GOLD analysis project Ga0070764, IMG submission 67287) | Warmed soil microbial communities from the Hubbard Brook experimental Forest, New Hampshire - Hubbard Brook CCASE Soil Metagenome WRM 4 | ecosystem: Environmental > Terrestrial > Soil >... | reverse complement strand
CTCGTGCCGCTCGCGGCGCTGATCGCCAGCTCGCGGGTCGTCCTGGGTCTTCACTATCCCACCGACGTGTTGGTTGGAGCGGCAATCGGAGCGTCGTTGGCGCAGCTGGGTTTGTCACTGGCCTGACTTTATTGAAGGTGCCCTGATACGCGTGCGCGTCCTATTTATCTCAGACGTCTATTTCCCACGGGTGAATGGCGTCTCGACGTCGATCCGGACCTTTCGACAGGATCTGACCAACTACGGCGTTGAGACCGTGTTGGTGGCTCCTCGCTATGCGGCTGTCGGCCCTGACGACGAGCAGGGCCTGCTGCGGGTCGCATCAGGTGGTGTGCCGCGCGACCCTGAAGATCGGCGCATGCGTTGGGGCGCTCTGACGCGCACGCTCGACTCCCTGCCGCGCGATGAATTCGACCTCGTTCACATCCACACGCCGTTTATTGCGCACTACGCGGGATCGCGTTTCGCACGGCGTGCCGGAATCCCTTGCGTCGCCACGTACCACACCTTTTTCGAGGAATACCTGCATCACTATGTCCCGGCGCTGCCCCGGGGCATTGGTCGCTTGATGGCTCGGGCTTTTACGCGCTCCCAGTGCGACGCTGTGCAGGCGCTGATTGCGCCGTCGGACCCCATGCGTGACATTCTGTTGGAATACGGGGTGTCGACTCCCATTCACGTTCTGCCGACGGGTTTGCCGGCGGATCGGTTTGCCGCGGGCGACGGCAATCGGTTCCGCGCCGAGGCGGGAATCCCGCTCGATCGGCCGCTCATGACTTACGTCGGGCGTGTGGCGCACGAGAAGAACATCGAGTTCCTCGTGCAGGTGTTCACCAAGGTGCGCCAGACCATTCCCAACGCGATGCTGGTCATCGCGGGTGAGGGGCCCGCCCGTGAGTCGTTACGTCAACTCGTAACGAGTCTGAAGTTGGATGCCGACGTGTACTTCGCAGGGTATCTCGATCGCAACAAGGGCCTGCTCGACTGTTATGCCGCGGCGAACGTGTTTGCTTTCGCCTCGCGCACCGAAACCCAGGGGTTGGTGTTGCTCGAGGCGATGGCACAGGGTGCGCCCGTGGTCTCCACCGCGGAGCTCGGAACCCGCTCGATCCTGAAGCCCGATTGCGGTGCGGTGGTCGTGGCGGAGCAGCAGGACGAGTTCGCTGCCGCCGTCATTCGGGTCCTCCAGGGCCCGGCCCTGCAGAAAGAGCTCGGCGACCGCGGCCGGGTGTACGCCAAGACCTGGTCGTCCGCTTCGATGGCGCGCCGACTCGCCGATCTCTACGACACCATCCGCATCGCGAAAGCCGCCCGCGTCGCGGCCTGAGGCTCCCCGAGCCCTTTTTCGCAGGTGATTCGTCGCCCGCTTGCGACATCACGGGTTCTGGCCGGGTTCTGCGCTACACTTTATCCAAAGTGTCACTGGCGGGTGTTGGATGGGAGCCGGCATGGGGGCCAAGCGAGCGTTGATTGTCGACGACTCGAAGTCCGCGCGCCTGTTTTTGGCGCGAATCCTCGAAAAGTACGAGCTCGACGTCGACAACGCGGAGAACGCCGAGTCTGCCATCGAGTATCTCGCGACCCACCGACCCGATGTGATCTTCATGGATCACATGATGCCCGGCATGGACGGTTTCCAGGCCGTGCAGGCCATCAAGAACAACCCTCGCACCGCGACCATCCCGATCATGATGTACACCTCCCAGGAGGGTGAGCTGTACCTCGGTCAGGCGCGCGCCCTGGGGGCTGTCGGTGTACTGCCGAAACAGATCAAACAGGCGGACGTCTCGAAGGTCCTGTACCAGCTCCACCTGGTCACGGATCGGCGCCGGTCGGAGCAAACCACGTTCACGGCTGTCAATGCGCCTAGCGTGAGCGATCCGTCCCCTGCGTCGCCTGATCTCGCCGCCATCGCTGCCGCGGCCGACCCGAATTTGCCCACGGCACTGACCACGACTTCCTTACGAGAGCAGTTCGCCGAGCTGCGCCGCGCGCTGGTAGCTGGCGTCGATACCCAGACCGACCGGATCACGGCCGAAGTACGTGCCTTGTTGCTCGAATCCCTGCCGCCGCCGCCGCCCGGAGTGCTACCGCCGAGCCCCCCGGTACCCTGGGGGTGGGTGGTTGCCAGTGTCGCCCTTGCTATCGCGCTGACGAGCACCATGCTGTGGTGGCGAAACGTCAACCAGCTCAATGGGATGAGCGCTGAGCTGACGCAGCTACGTGCCGCCGTTGCGGAGCAGCAGAGCGCCACAGCTGCCCTGTTACACCCCCCGCTCCGTCAGGGTACGGGGGGAAGTTCGGGCGCCCAGGCGGGGTCTGCGGGAGCCCTGGCTGAGGCCGTGCCGGGAGTCGGGGCCGCCGGGACGAGTCACTCGCCGGGTGAGGCGGCGAAGCCCACGGTTATGACGGTCCCCTACGGCGCCGAGGCCTTGGGCGGAACGCGGCTCGAAGCGGTGCGCCAGCTTGTGTATCGTCTGTTAAAGGAAAACGCGAACGGCGTAGTGGACGTGAAGACCTATGCCGGACGCTTTTGTCTCGTCGGTAACTCGGTCGACGGCTTCTCGCTTGCACCGGACGAGACGCTTTTCGCAAAATGTGATCTGGTCGGCAACCCTTCAGACGATGCCCTATCACCCGCGCAACACACGCCGCTCGCTCTCGCCAATCTCGCTGGCGACGTCCGTCATTCGACGCACGGAGCGCTACAGGTGCAGTCAATGGTGGGCGATCCGGCATTCCTCGCTACCCAATACCCCCCGCCGTCCGGTGATCTCACTGCCGGCGAGTGGAACCGCGCAGCCAACGCAAATAATCGCGTCGAGATACGAGTGCGCTGAGCGCTCTGGTATATCACCGCCGTGATTATCCACGGCGACGACTTTGCGCCACCACGGTGGCTCCGTAACCGACACTTGCAGTCCATGCTGGCCAGCACGGGCGCCCGTCGGGGCCCGATCACGCGGCGGTCAGCCCCCGTCGTGGCGGCTGAGAAGCCAATCCTGCTGGACTGCGGCGACGGCGTTCGCCTGCAGTGCTTCCATTCCAGTCCGCCCCGGAGCACGGGCAGGGTTGCGGTACTGCTGCACGGCTGGGAAGGTAGCGCGACGTCCCTGTACGTCCTGTCTCTCGGCCAACAGCTGTTCGAGCGCGGCTTCGAGGTCGTGCGGCTGAATCTTCGCGATCACGGCGATACGCATCATCTCAACCGCGAGTTGTTTCATTCCTGCCGCCTGCCCGAGGTGGTCGGCGCGATGCACAGCCTGCAACAGTTGTTTCGCGGCCAGCCGCTGCACCTGGTGGGCTTCTCACTCGGCGGTAACTTCATGTTGCGGGTCGCGGCCCAGGCGGGCGATGCGGCACTCAATGTCGTCAAGGTCATCGCCGTCTCCCCGGTGCTCGATCCGGGCGCCACGCTCATCGCGCTCGAGCAGGGGATGCCGGGTTACCAGTTGTACTTCGTGCGCAAGTGGATGCGCTCGCTATTGAAGAAACAGGCGCTCTGGCCGAGCGATTACGACTTCCGCGAGATTGGCCGGCTGGCGTCCCTGCGTCACATGACCGCGGAGTTGATTCGCCGTTTCACCGAGTTTCCGAGCTTGGACGACTATCTCAACGGTTACTCCATCACCGACGGGCGCCTGGCGCGACTCGAGGTGCCGGCGACGATCATTACTGCCCTCGATGATCCCATCATTCCGGCACACAGCCTCGAGCGGCTTGCCGGGCCGTCTTGCCTGCAACTCACGGTGACGCGTTTTGGCGGCCACTGTGGCTTTCTGGAGCGTCTCTCGGGCCCGAGTTGGGTCGAGCAACGGATCGTCGCGGAGCTCGATACCGAGCGTCAACACGGCGAAATAGGCTCGGTACTCACCAGCGCGTGATGTTTCCGGTGGCGGTGTCGTCACGCGGCGCCGCCTCCGAGGCCGCATGCGTGCGCAGGGCATCACCTAACGCGCGGACCTCCTTTGTCGCGACAAATTGCGCGCCCCTGGCGGCGAGCGCGAGCACTGTCTCCAGGGTATCGACCTCGTAGATCACCCAGCGCCACGGACCGCGCCACAGCGCGCCTTCCACGGGCAGGAAAGCCCGGTCACAGAACAGATAGTCAGGTTGCAACGCTTCGTACTTCAACCGCGTGTGATTGTCATACGCGGGCAGGACCCACGCGATCGGATAGCCGGCCAGGGCACGGGCTGCGTGTATTGTCGGCAGATCTGCCGAGCCCAACACACAACGCGAGCGGACGGGTTTCAGCGCGCGGATGACCTGGGAGATTGTGTGGTCGCGCCCGAAGCGGCGCACGCAAGCCTGCCCGATCACAATAAAGGCCGTGATCTCCGGCCTGCCCGCGAGGAGACCGAGCGTCGTGCTCAGGGACTCGATCCGTGTATCGCTAAACCGGTCGCCAAAGCGCTCCGGCTGACCGACATCGAGCCGCGCGAGTTGGGATGCCGAGAAGTCCTCGAAGTGAGCGGTCCGGGCGAGTTGTCGGTCGTTGACGACCATGGGTACGCCGTCGGCCGCCAAATGCACATCGATTTCGATGAAGCGCGCGCCGAGCTCGAGGGCCGAGCGCAGCGCACCCAGGCTGTTTTCCGGGAAATCACGGGCATTTCCGCGGTGGGCCACCATATGTAACAGTCGGAAGGCGTTCATGTGGGCCGGATGTGGCAGCTTTGCACGTTCCCTGTGCGTTTTGCCGTGAGGGTCGCTATCGGCGACCACGCGGCTATCATACGCCGCGACGCGTCATGTTGATTCCGACGTGGGTCACGCGTGTGGGTCCAGCGTGCGTGCAGTAGTTGGCATAGCCACAGCACGTTGGTGTTGCGGTGCACACACAAGTTGGGGTTTGTAAGGTGTGCCGGGCGCTGTCCGTCTGCGGGCGCCGCCCACCCCCGCGTTTCCGACTACTTCACTCGCGCGCGTTCACGCAATCTTCGCTGGCCTCCGGGCCTGCGAACTCATCAGCTCCGCACGTTGGTCGGCTCGGCGGCGCTTTTCTTCGAAGCGCACGATGGGTTGACCGCTCGTGATGGTCACTTCGCCATCGATGACCGCACCCTTCGCTACGGCGATGCTGCCCGCTACGATGTCCGCGCGAATGACCGCGGTCGCCCCCACCTCGAGCTTCTCTTCGATCACGAGTTTTCCAGTAATGCGTCCCGCGACGATGGCCGCCTGGGCGTGAATCTCGCCTTCCCATTGCGAGGTCGCTGCCATGCTCAAGGCACCGCCGACGCGCCCGTCACCGCGGATGGCACCGCATACAACCAGCGGACCACCGGTCTCCACGTCACCCGTAAAGCGGCAGCCCTCTGCAAAGAACGTTGGCGAGACGCCAAGCTGGTCAATTAGCCGGCGTTTCGGTGCATCACTCATCGACAGTCCCTCACGCGTTGCGCACACTACTTCGAGAGGCGCGCGAAATCGCGGCCGCAGTAAGCGAGCATTGGTTGGCGAGCTATTCCCTGTAGCGGCGGCAATCGCGCCGACTTTACGGCCCATGGTCTCTCCCTGGTGGGCGGGCCAATAGAGCAGGTCACTGCGGCCTCCCGGCTCGCCCCTGTAGTCATCGGCCGGGCCCTTTCGCTCCGCCGGAACCCTCCCATGGGTCTTCCCGGGCTTCCGGTCATAGAATAGCCGCAGCCCCGGGGTCGAGGATGTCGATGATGCTCACATTCCGTGCAGGAAAATTTGGCGCGCTATTGGTCGCGGTGGCTCTGCTCAGCGCTTGCAGCCGCGAGCAGCAAGACTGGCGTTCCGCGGAGGCGTCGGACACGGTGGATGGCTACGGCGAATTTCTCCACCGGCACCCCGACAGCGAGCTTGCGACCGAAGCCCGCACGCGCGTCGCGCAGCTGTCGGAGGATCGGGAGTGGCAGAGCGCTGGCACCGCCGATACGGCGGACGCCTATAAACAGTTTCTCGCACAGCATCCGAATGGTAAGTGGGCACAAGAGGCCCGCATCCGGGTCGAGAATTTTGCGCTCGGGCGCGAGGGAGCCGCCGTAGCGCCAGGCGTAAGCGCAGCAGTACCGGCCGAGGGGAATGGGGGTGCGTCGGGGGCTGCCATGGGTTCTACGTACGGTTCCGCGGCTGGCGCGGTCGCTGGCACCGCGTCCGGATCTGCGGCAGGTTCCACGAGCGCCGCGTCTGGATATGGCTCCGCTGCTACATCCGCGGCCGGCTCCAGCCCCGCCATGGGCTCCGCCTGGACGGGCTCCAGCGGCAGCGCCGCTCAAGCATTGCCCGGTGAGGCAGCCCGTGCGTCCGCCACCGCAGGCGAGTCAACGCGCCCAATGCTCTCCCCAGCTGCCGCCAACGCTCCCGCGCCCGCGGCGCCCCCACCCACGCAGCTCGTCAGCGCAGCCCCAGTCTCCCCCGGCGAGGCGGCCAGGCCCCTGGCCCCCGCCCAAACCTCCCCGGCCGGCTCCGCCGACGCCTCTCCCGCAATCGCCGGCGCCTGGCGTTCCGACGACGGCTTCGGCGTGCAGCTGGGCGCTTTCGCCAGCGAAAACGCCGCGACGACCGAGTGGCAACAACTGACGGCTCGCTTCAGCGCACAGCTGCGTGGACTCGCGCCGCGCGTCATCAGCGCTAACACTTCGACGGGTCGCCTATTCAGGCTGCAGGCGCTGGTGGCCGACGAGGCGGCCGCACGGACGCTTTGTGACATGTTGAGAAAACAGTCCCAGGCCTGCGTGCCAGTGTTGCCGCATTGACACGCTAACTGACCTGACAAGCGGCCTTCCGTCCAAACCTGACAATTAGCGTCACCGTGCGGACCGTCTCGAAGCAAGCGTAAGTCATTGTTTCTGCTAAGTTCATCGACTTGGCACAGCCTTTGCTACTGCTTAGGCGTGCGGTAGCGCTTAGCTCCGCAACGAATTGCGAACAACTTCCCCGGTGTTCGCTCCCTCGAGCGCCGCGATGCGACTTCCCCCGCTCGCGGCGCTTTTTTATTCGCAGTGGCCGCAGCGGCGCCGGGCGCGGCTCAAAAGTCGCGGGCCTGACCCTAACAGCCCCATGAGGCTGCCGCAAATTCAACACAACACCAACATCCTCCCGTAGACTGCCCCACGTCGCAGTCGCCGCCGGCCTGAGCGTAGACTGATTCTAAGCAGCTTCCGGAACGGGATTGTCGCGTACTGGCGCGAGGTGGAACGCCATCGACGCGGTGGCGGATGATGTCCGGGGGCAGCCCCGCTCACGGTGAAGTGCCCCCCGACATTGCCCTTGCACTGGGCAGCCGGTGTACCCATTGTCCTTGTCCAGAATCCCGCAATTCAGATCCCCATGAAGAACCGGTTTACCTCATTTTTCATGAGCTTAGGCTCGCTGGCCGGTGCGGCTACGGCGACGGTTCCGGCTGTGCCGGGCCGTGCGGCCGTGCGCTCGGCTACGCTGGCTAACGGCATGAAAGTGATCGTCTGGCCGGTGCATGACATCCCGAATGTGGCGCTCTATAACTGGGTGCGCGCCGGCAGCCGCAACGAGGCGCCGGGCATCACGGGGCTCGCGCATTTCTTCGAGCACATGATGTTCAACGGCACGACCCTGCGCCAACCGGGCGAGTTCGATCGCCTCATGGAGGCCCAGGGAGGCGCGAACAATGCATTCACGAGCGATGACGTCACGGTCTACCAGGATTGGTTTCCGCACGGAGCGTTGGACCTGGTGTTCGAGCTCGAGTCAGATCGCGTGGCAAACCTCGCTTTTGTGCCGAAGGTCATCGAGAGCGAGCGCGGCGTCGTAACTTCCGAGCGTCGCCTGCGGGTGGAAGATAACAATCCGGGATTCCTGGGTGAGCAGGTGCAGGCTGCCGCGTTCGTTACCCACCCCTATCGGTTTCCGACGATTGGCTGGCCCGCCGACATCAAGGCGTGGCAGATGTCGGACCTGCAGGAGTTCTTCAAGACTTACTACGCACCGAACAATCTGACACTGGTGTTGGCCGGGGACCTGGACCCCGAGCGGGTATTCGATCTCGCCCGGAAATATTTCGAGCCCATCCCGCGGCAGGCGCCGCCGGCTCCGGTCGGCGACCGCGAGCCGGAGCAGTTGGAAGAGCGTGCCATCGTCGTCCGGCGCAAAGCGCAAACCCCGCTTCTGCAGTACGCCTACAAGGCGCCCGCGGCGGCGGATGGGCGTGCACCCGCAGTGAACCTGCTTCTATCGATCCTGGTGGACGGAGATGCGTCCCGCCTGCACCGCTCGCTGGTCGAGGATAAGAGAGTCGCCATCGAAGTCAGCGGCCACTGGCAGGAAGGTTTCGACCCGGGTTTGTTGTGGCTCTACCTGACGCTGCCCGAGGGATCCGATCCCGACGAGGCGCGAGCCTTGCTCGACGCGGAGCTCGCCGACATCGCCGCGAACGGTGTTACGGCCGCGGAGCTGTCGCGCGCGAAGAATCTAACTGCGGCGGGCTTTTGGAAAAAACTCGCGACCATCGACGGCAAAGCGCAGCTGCTCGGCGAATATGAAATATTTCATGGCGATTGGGCGAAGCTGTTCGATGCGCCGGCGCAGTTCGAGAAGGTCACGCGCGCCGAGGTTCACGCCGTCGCTCGCGAAATCCTCGACCGCCGCCGCCGCACGATTGGAGTGCTGTTGCCGGAGCCGGAGGGAATCGTTCCGGATGGCGACCAAGCGGACGATGCGGCCCTCGAATTGAGCGAGGGCCTGGAAGCATGATTGGCCGCTTCTTCCTGAAAATGGCCGCCGCAACCTCGCTGGTCACTCCGCGCGGCTCAGGCAACGTGTTGGCGAAGGCCGGGGGCGGCGTGCAAGTCCCTGTGCACGAACGTTTCGTGCTCGACAACGGCATTGCTCTCCTCATCGTTCCTCGTCGAGACGTGCCGTTAGTTGCATTCAACGCTGTGCTGCGCGGTGGTGCCCTCGGCGACCCCGTGTCGAAACCTGGCGTGGCCTCTTTACTAGCGGGCTTACTCGAGAAGGGCGCAGGAAAGCGCGACGCGTTCGCGTTTGCAGATGCTGTGGAAGGCGTTGGTGGTAGCTTCAGTGCCGGCGCCAACGCGGAATCGATCAGCGTCAGAGGGCAGTTTCTGGCCCGTGATCAGCAGTTGATGCTCGAGCTCCTGGCCGATGCGCTCCTACGTCCGCGGTTCGAGTCTGACGAGCTGGAGACACTGAGCGCGCGACACATCGAGATGATCAAGGCCGCGAAGGACGCCGATCCGTCCGAGCTGATCGGCCTGTACGCGCGATCCTTCCTGTTCGACGGCCATCCATACGGTCGTCCGGTGATCGGTAGCGAGACTTCGCTCGCCGCCATCACACAGCAGGACGTGCTCGATTACTACGCGACGCAATTCGGCGCCGATCGACTTACGCTGGTGTTTGCCGGGGACGTTGATTCGTCGTGGCTACGGCGCATGGTGACGAAGCTTTTTGGCGGTTGGAAAAAAGCGGGCGCGCGCGCCCCTCGTCTCGAGCCCACTGCCCGTATCCCCGGCCGACGAGTGTTACTCATCGACTCCCCGGGCGCCGTGCAGACGCATTTCTGGATCGGCAATGTTGGTGTGGACCGCCGCTATCCGTACCGTGCAGCACTCGATCTGGTGAACACGCTCTATGGCGGCCGCTTCACCTCGATCGTCAACACCGAGCTGCGCATTAAGTCCGGCCTGTCCTACGGAGCCCGCTCAGGATTTACCCGCGGTACCGTGGCAGGTGAGTTTGCGATCCACTCCTTCGCGCAGACCGAGAACACGGGTAAGGCACTCGAGTTGACCTTGCAGACCTTGGATCTGCTGAAGAAAGAGGGTGTGACCGCTGAGATGCTCTTGTCGGCAAGCGCCTACGTTCTCGGCCAGTATCCGCTGAACTTCGAGACCGCTGCGGATTGGGCCGCCGCCCTGGGTGAGGTCGAGCTCTACGGGTTGGGTGCTGAGTACATCGATAGTTATGGCGCTTCACTCCGCAAGGTCACGTTGCAGGACGCGCGGCGAGTCATCGATGAGGCCTTTCCCACACTCGACTCGCTGTCAGTCGTTCTAGTGGGTGACGCGGCGAAAATCCGCGACCAGTTGAAGGGCTACGGCGTGATCACCCAAATGACACTGACCGAGCCCTCGTTCGAGCCCGAGCACAGGCGCCCGTCGGACCTAGGTTCGTCTGCTGCGGCTGCGTGAAGCCGGAGCCGTTTGAAGCGGGCCCCGCGTAATGCCGGAACTACCGGACATCACGGTCTATATCGAAGCACTCGAGCGGCGTCTGTTGGGAGCTCGCCTCGAGTCGACCCGTATCACGCATCCATTTCTCCTGAGGACGTTCGATCCGCCGCTGTCGTCGCTCTATGGACGAAAGGTGGTGGCGTTTCGACGGGTGGGAAAGCGGATCGCCATCGGCTTCGAAGGTGATCACTGGCTCGTGGTGCACCTGATGATTGCCGGCCGTCTCCACTGGATAACCCCGGCCGCGGCGAAGAAGGGGCGGGCTGCGTTGGCTTACTTCGTTTTCGACTCCGGCACACTCACGCTCACCGAAGCCGGCACGAAGCGACGCGCCTCGCTTTACGTGTTTTCATCCAGCGAGCAGTTGTCAAACACCGATCCCGGCGGTCTGGAGGTTCTCGAGGCTTCCTTGGAAGAATTCAGCGCGCGGCTGCGTGCGGAGAACCACACGCTGAAGCGCTCGTTAACGGACCCCCGGACGTTCAGCGGCATCGGGAATGCGTATTCGGATGAAATTCTTCACCGCGCGCATCTGTCGCCAGTCGCTCTGACACAGAAGCTGCCCGCGGAAGCGATAAGCCGCCTCTATGAAGCCATTCGTGGAGTGATGACGGAGTGGACTGGCAGACTTCGTGAAGAAGCTCGGGAAAGCTTTCCGGAAAAAGTCACCGCGTTCCGGCCGGAGATGGCGGTTCACGGCCGCTTCGGCAAACCCTGTCCGGTGTGCGGGACGGCCGTACAACGCATCCGTTATGCGGAAAATGAAACTAACTATTGTCCGCGCTGCCAGACCGAAGGCCGGGTTCTCGCGGATCGCTCGCTATCGCGGCTGCTGAAAGACGATTGGCCGCGAACGGTGGAGGAGTTGGAGGCGTAGGAGCCTGTCTGAGTAATGCTCGCCTACTGCGGGCGCCGCGCGGCCGGCCGTGGCGCACTCCGGTCGTGTCACATCGGAAACGGGAGACGAAGCGTGTCCTCGAGGGGGTCAAGTAACGCTCCGTCTCCCGCTCCAACAAAACCTTGGCGTGTCCTCGCCGAACCGGAAGCGGGAGACGTTGCGCGTCCTCGAGGGGGTCAAGTAGCGCAACATCCCCCGCTCCAGTAACTCAACTGGCCCGCTTTTCGCGGGTAAAAACCACGCTTTTTACTCGCGTGACGTACAGCTCCCTAGCTGTGCTTGCTGAAATCGCCGTAGGCGCATTTCAGCCAAATCAAACGAAAGACGCGGGAGACAGGTTGTGTCCTCGAGGGGGTCAAGTAACAACCCGCCTCCCGCTCCTTCAATTCTCAGCGCTTCGGCGCTACCGCCACCTGCGCGACCGTGCTGTGGCTCTGCAACGCCGTCTGGTTCCGGGCTACGAAGGCCGCGTTCGGCGCCGCCGCAGCGGCTTTCTTCAGGTCAGCCTGCGCAGCGATCGTATCGTTCGAGACCCAGTTCAATACCGCGCGGTTCGAGTAGGCCAGCGCGAGGTAGTCGCGATAATCCGAGCGCGCCCAGGTCATCGACACCGGCAGGCTGCTGATTGCCTGCTGCGCCTGGCGGACGGCCGTGTCGCAAGCCACGTGGGCGGCTTCGATCTGACGGGTGACCGTGAAGGCGACGCAACGGTTCGTGGCCGCCGAGTCGGCGTCCAGTGAATGCGTGTGCTTGCTGAGCTCGCTGAGCGCGGTGTTGTAATCGCCGCTCGCGAGAGACTCGCCGGCTTCACCGTTGCTGAACGCAGTCAGCTGGAAGGTGCGGGGCGCGTCGGCGGCATGGGCGGCGGAGCCGACCAGCAGTGCGGCGGCGACGGCAAGCTTGAGAGCCTGGCCCGGCTTACGACTGTTACGGCTGTGTGACAACATTGTTGCGAACTCCTGTCAGATTCGGTGGGCGCCCGCCACTGCAGTGCAGCGGGTGATCACACAATAGAAAACCTGACAGCTTCCGACAAACGAAAAGAATTGGGCCGATGAATGATTCGCGCTCACTTGGCCAGTTGAAATCCATGCATTCACTCTAACAGCAGCACCAAAAAACATGTGCATATAACTACTATCAGCGCTGCCGATAGCTGCCGAGACGCTCGCACAGTTATGCACGCGGCGAGGTTACGAAACGGTTAAAAAATGAGCTGCGGCGAGCTATGGCGCGCCGTATGACAGGTATCAGTTCTGTGGATGGTTGCGGAACTGCGCGCGGGCCCAGTGAGTGATCGCTTTGACTTCGGGCTTTTCCGCGTCTTTGGTCCTGCTCACCAGGAAGTATGTGTCGTTCGTCGCAAGTTCGACTGAAAAGATCCTAACCAACGCGCCGGATCGGAACCACGCATCACACAGCACCGACGGCACGAGAGCGACACCAATGCCGCGTTCCGCGGCGCGCACGACCGCGGACATCGTGTCGAGCTCGATGACGTTCTTCGGCTCCGGCGTCGCCAGGCCCACTTCCTCCGCCCAACTTGTCCAAGCAAACGGCCGCGCCTTGTGCACGATCAAGGCCATCTGCTTGAAAACCTC
>Ga0070764_10000854_pt1 | contig 12702 bp, 11 predicted proteins | sample HubBroMetageWRM4_FD_67287 | JGI IMG/M metagenome (GOLD analysis project Ga0070764, IMG submission 67287) | Warmed soil microbial communities from the Hubbard Brook experimental Forest, New Hampshire - Hubbard Brook CCASE Soil Metagenome WRM 4 | ecosystem: Environmental > Terrestrial > Soil >... | reverse complement strand
GGCAGGTGGCTGGGGGGACGAGCGTGGTGCTGCAGAGCCTGAGCCGCGCGTTCGGGACGACCCGGGCCCTGGACGGGCTCTCGATCGAGATGGCCCCCGGCGAACTCGTCGCGCTGCTCGGCCCCTCCGGCTGCGGCAAGACCACGGCCCTGCGCATCGTGGCGGGCTTCGAGACCGCGGACACCGGAGCGGTCCTGGTCGACGGCAAGGACATCTCCTCGGTGCCGGCCGCGCGGCGGGACATGGGCATGGTGTTCCAGAGCTACAGCCTGTTCCCGAACATGAGCGCGCTGGACAACGTGGGCTTCGGCCTCCGGATGCGCAAGATCGGTCCGGCGGACCGGCGCAAGCGGGCCGGCGAGCTGCTCGACATGGTCGGCCTCGCCGACCAGGCCAAGCAGTACCCGCACCAGCTGTCAGGCGGTCAGCAGCAGCGTGTCGCGCTGGCCCGGGCGCTCGCCATCGAGCCGCGGGTGCTGCTGCTCGACGAGCCGCTGTCCGCGCTCGACGCCAAGGTGCGCCTGCAGTTGCGTGAGCAGATCCGCACCCTGCAGCAGCGGCTCGGCACGACCACCTTGTTCGTCACCCACGACCAGGAGGAGGCCCTGTCGATGGCGGACCGGGTGGGGGTCATGAGCCAGGGCAAGCTGGAGCAGATCGCCGCGCCCGACGAGCTGTACAAGCAGCCGGCCACCGCGTTCGTTGCCGAGTTCGTCGGCGTGATGAACCGGATTCCCGCCGAGCTGCGCAGTGACGGGATGGTAGAGGTGTTCGGCAGCGCCGTACCCGCCAAGGACGGGACCGGCGAGCCGGCCGGCCTGGTGGACGTGCTTGTGCGGCCGGAGGGCCTGACGATGGAGGTCGTCGAGAACGGCAACGGGATCGTGACGACCAGGACCTTCCTCGGCTCGGTGACCAGGGTCGGCGTCCTGCTGTCCGGCGATGTCGCGGTCCAGGTCGACAAGCCGAGCTCGGAGGCCGCCGCGCTGGCCCCTGGCACGTCGGTCTCGGTGACCCTGCCCAGTGATCCGGTCCTCGTCACCGCCCGGCGGTTACCCGCGCTTAGACGACGGGCGGCGGCGTTCCGTCCGCGCTCGCGGCAAGCTGCGGGTCCCACCCGCAGACCGCGCAGGCGTGGCGGAACGCCGATCGCGCGAACTCCAGGCCGGTCGCGTGCGGGTCCGCGGCGGCGCGGACGTCGTCCCAGTCGAGGATGTACTCGCCGAGGGCGCCGTCCCAGCGCGCCGAAGGCGGGGACAGGGTCATGCCGGCAAAGCCGGCCGGAGCCGGGTGCGCGTAGGCGTAGAACGCCGCCTGGTCGTGCCGCTCGTCTCCCGGCCACCAGCCGATCGCGACCTCCTGAGCGTCCATCGCGTTGCGCATGATGAAGTCGTGGGACGGCGGGTCGGCCGACGCTCCGGAGAACAGGCTCACCGCGAGGTCGAACGAGCCCCACCACGCGTTGACGGGCGTGGAGCGCCCGCGGTAGGGCGCCCGGTAGGCCGCGAGGATCAGCGCGGCCTGGGTCGCCGCGGCGAAGTAATCGGCGACCTCGCCTGTGTCGTAGTGCGCGTGCTCGTCGTCGGTGTCCAGCGGCACGTGCCACGGGACTTCCTGCGGTGCCGGATCGATCTGCACCGGGCCGCCTACCTCGTGCACCGCGGCGAGCACCCCGCGGGTCACCTCGCCGACCGGCCGGTCAGGGGTGAGCGCGACCCGCTCGACCCGGCCGCCGCTGTGCTCGACGATCGCCTGGTGAATCCGCAGGTCGAGTGCGATGACCAGGGATCCGGAGCCATCGGGAGCGGGCAGCGGCGCCGTCTCCCAGCCCCGTGCCGTCAGGCGCAGCGCCGCGTGCTGCAACTGCGGCTCTGGCGGGGCGAGCTTCGTCGCGAGCTTGCCGAGGACCTGGGTATGCGCGTGCAAGGTGTCACACGTCGCGCGCCACTGGTGATAGGAGAGTGCGGGCCAGGCAGGGGACATGAACGGCAGGCTACCGGAGCGGGCCGGGCCCAGGCATACGTGGCCTCACGAACCGGCGAGGCGATTGAGCGGGAAGGGCGGCAGGACGCGTAGTTCGGTGTTCCTGTCGGCGGCGACACCGGCCAGGGCCGAGACGTCCCAGGGGACGTTGGCCGCCAGCTCGCGGTGCAGCGCGGCGAGGTCGTCCGTGGTCTCCAGGGAGGCCGCCGCGACCGGCGTGTCGTGGTCCACCATCGTGGTCACGATGGACAGGTACTCGCCGTGATCGACGAGCTCGACCACCCGCGTCTGGCATGGCCAGTCGATCACCGCGCAGGTGGTGACCTCCCAGAACCCGTGTGCCGGGTCCGCGGGATCACGGCGCGGGCGGACCGCGTTGGTGTGCGTGTGGCCGTTAAGCCACACCACCACGTTGGGGAACCGGTGCAGCAGGGTCTCCAGTTCGGCGCCGCTGAGCAGCGGCTCGCCGTCCGGCCCGCGATGACAACGGGTGTTGTTCAGCGTGTCGGTCCCGTGGTGCGAGAAGAGGATCACGAGCCGGTCGTCATGGCCGGTCCGGACCGTGTTCCCGTCCGGTCCGCGGTAGGCCGAATGCACCTCGTGCAGCCGGGTCTCCAGCCAGCGTGCCTGCTCGCGGTCCAGGCACCCGGCCGCGCCTCCGGCCAGGCAGTTGGTGTCGAGCGCGATGAACCGCACCGCCGGGGTGTCGTAGACGTAGTAGGCGGTGCCGTCCAGCCGGTTGCGTTCGGTAAAGCCGTGCCCGAACGGCCGTGACCCGGCGCGCAGGTGAGCGTCGACGAAGTCCCGCCTGCTGATCGGCCTGCGGAACGGATCCGGCGTGACCTGCAGGTACGGGCCGGCCATGAACGCCTCGGGACGCGAGGCGAACAGGTCGAGCACGTGGTCCTGATCGAAGTCCTCCGGCAGCCCGGTCGGCTTCCTGCCACCGGTCAGCGCGGTGGCCAGGCCCGGTGTCTGGGTGCCCACGCCCTGGTTGAGCGCCTCGTGGTTGCCGAAGCAGGACAGCCAGGGCAGGCTCAGGCCGGCCGCGGAGAACTCGCGCAGCGCGCGCTTGAGCAGGCCGGGGTGGTACGGGAAGCCGAACTCGCGCCGGAAAAGGTCCGGCCCGTCGGGACCCGGGCCGTCCGGCCGCCAGAAGATCTCGCCCGGCCAGCTCGGTGACTGCACGCCCTCGTAGTCAGGCCCGCCGGAATCCGGGTTGACAAGCCCGCCGTCGAACAGGGCGAGGAACGCCTGCAGCTCGTTCCACTGGGCGTTGTCGATCGCATCGCCCGTGGTCACGGCCAGCTGCAACGGGAGGCCCGTGGCCGGGCCCCGCACGCCGCCGAGCGTGCGGAGGGTGGCGTCCACGGCGTGCGCGGTGAGCGCCTCCTGCGGCCGCTGCACCGGGATGATCCCGGCGTACCTCGGATCGGCGAAGCCGGCGTTGAGGAACTCGAACCGGGTCGGCGACTGCACGTCGGCGAGCTGGAGGTCGGTGACGTGCACCAGGGCGAGCAGCGCGCGGCCGGGGCGGGCTTCCTGCAGACCGGAGGTGCCGAGGTCGTCGCGGATCAGGTGCGGCTCACCGGCGCCGATCTCGATGGCCCGGTAGGCGGCCGAGCGCCCGTGGCGGAGCACCGGCCCGCTGCCGAGCCGGCGATCCGTGGTCAGCGGCGGGTGCCTGCCGCTCACGCCTCTTCCCCGGCCTCCGAGGCGCCGGGTGCTGAGCTCGCCGACACGAGTACCGGGTCGGGGCGGATCGTCAGCGCGACGCGGCTGCCCGCCGAAAGCGCGGTCGCATCCGAGGTCGCGAGCTGGGCCATCACCGTGGTGTCACCCAGGTTAACGGTGACCCGGCTGGTCGCGCCGAGGAAGGTGATGGCGATCACGGTGCCGACGAGCGGGCTGGCCTCCGCCGAGGTGTGCGATGCCATCGTGACCGCTTCGGGCCGCACCAGCGCCACCACCCGGCCGTCCGGCACGTTGTCCTCCATCAGCGGCAGCGTGCAGCCGCGGACGGTGACCTGGCCGCCGGAGACCTCGCCGTCCAGCCGGTTGGTGAGGCCGACGAACTCGGCCACGAACGAAGTCGCCGGGCGCGAGTAGACCTCGGTGGGCGGCGCGAGCTGCTCGATGCGGCCCTCCCGCATGACGCCGACCCGGTCCGCGATGGCCAGCGCCTCCTCCTGGTCGTGGGTGACGAACAGCGTGGTAATGCCGACCTCGAGCTGGATCCGGCGGATCTGGTCCCGCAGCTGCGCCCGGACCTTGGCGTCGAGCGCGGAAAGCGGCTCGTCGAGCAGCAGCACCTGTGGCTCGATGGCCAGCGCACGAGCCAGCGCGACCCGCTGCTGCTGCCCGCCCGACAGCTGGTGCGGGTACCTGTCCGCCTGCGTGGACAACCCCACCAGGTCCAGCATCTCCAGCGCGCGCTTGTCCCGCTCCGCCGCGCCGACCCGGCGCAGCCGAAGCCCGAAGCCAGCGTTCTGCCGCACGGTCATGTGCGGGAACAGCGAGTAGGCCTGGAACACCATGCCCATGTCGCGCTTGCTGGCCGGCAGCCTGGTGATGTCCCGGCCGGCCACCGTGATGGAGCCGGTGTCGGTGTCCTCGAGCCCCGCGAGCAGGCGCAGCGTGGTGGTCTTGCCGCAGCCAGAAGGGCCGAGCAGCGCGACGAGCTCGCCGGGCCGCAGGGTCAGGTCGAGGTGGTCCAGGGCGACCACGGCGCCGTAATGCCGGCTCAGCCCCTCCATCCGGACCTCGACGGCGGTCCTGGCCGCGCCATCCCTGGTTCTGGTCATCGGTGAAGTCACGAGCGGTACCTCATCCCGGGATGCCGCGACGCCTGCGGCGGGCAAAGGACAGGATCAACAGCAGGACGAAGGCGAACAGCAGCGAGGCGGTCGACGTGGAGAAGATCACCCCGGCGTTCGGCGTGTTCCTGCTGATGGAATACAGCTCCACCTGCAGGTTGAAGTACAGCAGGAAGAACGCGATGGTGAACTCGCCGAGCACCAGGGCAGAGGTCAGCAGCAGGGCGTTCAGCATCGCGTCCCACATGTTCGGCATGATCACCCGGACGATCACGCTGAACCAGCTCGCCCCCAGGCTGCGCGCGGCCTCGGACAGGGTGGTGGCGTCGATGGCGTTCAGCCCGGCAGCCAGCGCCCGGTAGGCGTAGGGCAGCGCCAGGATCACGTAGACCCAGAACAGCATCAGCGTTGACAGGCTGAGGTGCGCGATCTTGTTGTAGATCGGGCCGAGGCCGACCACCAGAACGATCGCCGGGATCGTCAGCGGCAGCAGGCACAGGAACTCCATGGTGCGCGCCAGCCACCGCACCCGCAGCCGGATCCAGATCATGGTGGGCACCACTAGCACCAGCATGACCACGCTGGTGATGACGGCCAGCTCCAAGGTGATCTCGACCGTGCTGATCAGCGGCGGGATCCCCTCGTTGCTGTAGGAGGCGATCTGCCGCCAGGCCGTCAGCGACCAGCTGCCGAGCTTGGCTCCCTCCAGCGACCACCGGGCAAGCGCCAGCAGCGGCAGCAGGAAGAACAGCCCGAATACGGTGAAGACCACGTAGCGGAACAGGTTCAGCCGCCTGCGCCGCCGGCCCTGCATGCCGACCGGGCGCTTGGCCGGCGCCGCCATGGGCGTCTCGCCGACGGAGGTTATCGCAGCCATCGCGCCGCCCGCCGCTGCAGCAACGCGTAACCGGTCATGACGATGGCGACAAGGACCACCATGCCTAGCGCCAGGGCGTCGGCGTAGTTGATGTTGGCCAGCCCGACTTCGCTGGACGTCGACGTATAGATCTGCTGCGCGACCGTATAGGGGATCTGGTCCTCCCATGCCTGGATGGTGGCGAAGGCCGACAGGGCGTTGGCGAACAGCAGCAGCAGCGCGCCGAGGAAGGCCGGCAGCAGCAGCGGGCCACCGACGTACCGCCAGTACTGCCAGGCTGATGAGCCCAGGCTGTCCGAGGCCTCACGCCACTGGACCTTCAGCCCGTCGATCGCGGGCAGGAAGACCAGCACCATCAGCGGAATCTGGAAGTAGGCGTAGATCACCGTGATGCCCCACGGGAAGCTGTAATACCAGCTGGCGTGGAACAGCAGGCCGGTCGGGGCCGGGCCGATGAGCGCGAGGAAGGCGAACGCCAGCGTGACCCCGCCGAACTGGGCGAGGACGCCCGAGGCGGCCAGGTAGAGCCTGCGGATCACGCCATCGGGGTTCCCCGACGCCACGGCGTAGGCCAGGATCGCTCCGAACACGGCCCCGACAAGCGCCGAGACCAGCGACAGCTTGAACGAGCCGATGAAGAAGCCGCGCACCTGCGAGTTGCCGAGCGCGGTGAGGCCGGACAGGGTGAAGTGGCCCGTCGGGTTCTTGAACGCGTCCCATACCACGATCCCGGTCGGCAACAGCAGGAACAGCCCGACGTAGCCGAAGAACGGCACGGTGCCGATCCAGGAGGGAACCGACGGCCGGCGCCTGGCGCCGGCCGTCGGTGTTGTCGCAGTGACAGCCACCCGTCCTCGCTAGCTGACGGCCTTCGCCCAGTTCGTCGCCAGGTACTGGGCGGCGCCGGTGCTCTGGGCCTGGGTGAGGAACACCGGCGTGCCTGTGACGGCCGGCAGCTTGGAGGCCGCCGCGGCGTTGATCGTGTTGTCGGTGGTCATGGCAGGCTGCTCGACCGGCCGGGCGCCGCCCTCGAGCCAGAGGTTCTGCCCGCCGTCCGCGGCCTGCGAGTACAGGAACTCCTCCCACAGCCGCGCGGCCGCCGGGTGCGGCGCGTTCTTGTTGATGGCCTGCGCGTAGTACCCGCCGAGGACGGCGTTCTGCGGGATGAACACCTTCCAGTTCGACACGCCGACGTAACTCGGCAGGTTGAGGTAGTCCCAGTCGAACACGACCGGGGTCGTTCCTGCCTTGATCGAGGCGCCGGTCGCCTGGATGGGGGAGAAGTTGCCCGCCTTCTTGAGCTTGGCGAAGAAGTTCACGCCTGCGGCGATGCTGCCGGCCGTCCCGCCCTCGGCGAGGCTCGCCATCATGACGCCGTTCAGCGCCGCATTGGCCGAGGTCGGGTTGCCGTTCAGCGCGACCGCGTTCTTGAACTGCGGGCCGAGCAGCTGGTTCAGGGAAGTGATCGTGCCGAACTTGGTTGAGTACCCGACCGCCATGTAGCCGCCGTAGTCCTCGTACCACAGGCCGCTCGGGTCCTTCTGCGCGCCCGGGATGCTGGACCAGGTGCTGACCTCGTACGGCGCGAACAGGCTGGTGTTGGCCAGGGCGACGGCCAGGCCGACGTCCACCACGTCGGGCGCCTTGGGCGAGCCGTTCTCCTGCTTGATCGCGTTGACTTCCTGCTGGCTGGAGCCGTCGGGCAGGGCCGAATTGATCGTGATCCCGTACTTCTTCTCGAAGGTGCTAATGATGGCGCCGTAGTTTGCCCAGGTCGGCGGCAGCGCTATGACGTTGAGCGTGCCTTCCTTCTTGGCCGCGGCGACCAGCGCGGTCATGCCGCCCCCGGCTGCGGCTGTGGTTTCGGTGGACCAGTTGGCCGCGCTGGTCCCGCCGGAACCCGAGGAACCCGACGAAGAAGCCGACGACGAACATCCGGCCACGAGCAGTGCGACGGCCGCGAATCCGGCCAGCGCGAATTTATATGGCGATCTCACTAGTGCCTCCTGAAAGCGTCCCCGTGCCGAAGCGGATCGCGGCCGCCCGGAGGTCTCCAGGCGACGCCGAGGAGGTCAGCCGACCCCCCTAGCCCCCAGCTGAGTATGCAGGATAAACGCGTCTAAAACGTTTAGCGCTCGTCATGCTCACACACCCGGCGCGAGGGTGTCAAGGACCGTTATCGACTTGCCGCAGTCAGCGAGGTAAACACCCGGTGAACGGGTGTTTCCGGTGCCTGCAGGGAAGCGCGCTCGATCAGTTCGACAGGGGCGACGTAGTCGCTTGGCGGGTTCGGTTCGAGCAGCCGGGCCATCAGCGCCCGGCCCATCTCCCTGCCGTCCAGCCGGATCGTGGCAAGCGGCGGATCCAGCAGCTCGGAGGTGGGCAGGTCGTCGTGCCCGATGACCGAGATATCGGGCCCGATCCGCAGCGACAGGTCACGGGCTGTCTGGTAGATCCCGAGCGCGGTGTAATCGGAGTTGGTGATGACCGCCGTGGGCGCGTCCTGACGGGCCAGCAGCGTCCCGGCTACCTTACGCACGTCGGTGATCGTCAGCGGCGAGTGCATCACGTTCGGCCGCATGCCGAGTTCGCGGGCGAGGCGCCGGAAATGGCGCAGCCGGTCCGGGTCGGCCACCAGGCCGCGCGGTGCGGAAAGGAAGGCAACGCTGGAGTGACCGAGTTCGGCCAGGCGGCGCATGGCCTCCTCGACGCCGACCGCGTTGTCGGGGTATACCCGGGACACGCCGGTGATGCCCGCCACCGACGCGTTCAGCGCCACCACCGGGGTGCCGGGCCGCAGTTGCTGCCAGAGCCGCACCGACTCGCCCCTGCCGACCGGGGCGATCGCGAGCCCGGCGAGGCGCTGGGCGGCCATCTCCCGCACGTGCATGCGCTCGCGGTCCACCGAGTAGTGCGAGTCGAGCAGCAGCAACGTCGCCCCGGCCTCGCCGGCTGCCTGCTCGGCGCCGCTCAGCACCTCGAGGAAGAACGGGTTGCTGAAGTTGCGGATCACCAGGCCGTAGGTGGTGGTGCGGCCGCGCCGCAACGCCTGGGCCTGCGGGTTGGCGCGGTAGCCGAGTTCCGCCGCCGCCTTGAGGATCCGCCGTTTGGTCTCTTCCGCTACGCCAGGCTGGCCGTTCAGCGCGAAGCTCACCGAGGCGACCGAGACGCCTGCCAACCGCGCCACATCCCGGATTCCCGCCGGCACGTTTACCTGCGATCCGCCCTGCTGACTCGTCATGGCCTTATCCACCGGTTATGACGCTCTGCTTCCTGACAGGAGCGGAGGTACGTCGCTGAGCGCATCTTAGCCACAGGTCAGGGCACCAGGCCATAAACCGGGCAGGTCCCCGCGTCCTTAACCGGGCCCGGCCGGCCGTCACCCGATGACATGGGGGAGCAGGTCGGCGATCGTGTCGAGGATGAGCGGCGCGCCGGCCTGCTCCAGGTCCGCGCGGGTGTTCGCGCCGGTCAGCACGCCTGCCACCACCGCGGCCCCGGCGCGCAGCCCGGATTCGACGTCGCTCGTGGTGTCGCCGGCCACCGCGAGCTCGCTGACCGCCCCGCCGCCCAGCCTCAGCAGCGCGGTCAGGGGCAGGTCCGGCCAGGGGCGCCCGCGCCCGAAAAAGCCGGCGTCGGCGGGGGACAGCGCCAGGTCGATCTTCCCGGCCCAGCCGAGCTCGTCGATGATGGCGTCCCTGGTGGCCGGGGAGAAGCCGGTGGCCAGGCAGACCCGGACGCCTGCCTCGCGCAGCCGGGTGATCGTGTCGACGGCCCCGGCCATCGGCTCGACCGCACCGTCGGCGACGGCCGCGGCGTAGTGGTCCTCGAAGGTCTTGTTGGCCGACTGCGCGGCATCCTCGTCACCGAGGATCCGCCGGAACACCTCGATCTTGGACTGGCCCATCGTCGACCGGACGTCCTTCATCGCCTCGCTGAACGCCCTCACGGGCAGGTTCTGTGCCGCGATGGCCGAGGTGAACGCCTCCATCACGGTGCCGTCGTCGCGGACCGTCGTGCCCGCCATGTCCAGGCAGGCAACGGTGATGCGGGTCATGAGAACGTCTCCTCCGCGATGGCTGGGGAACATGTCATGCCGCGGCCGCCCGGCCCGGTGACCAGGACGACTCCGGGCTCGACCTCGGATCGGTGATACAGCGCCTGGCCGGTGCTTACCTCGCTGTAGACGCCGGCCCAGCGGCGCTGCACCTGCGGGATCGGCGCGCCGAGCAGCGCCTCCGCCCTTGCGCTCAGGTGATCGTAGGCGTCGGAGTCCACGTCGAACGCGAACGGCTCGTCGTATTCGTGGGTGTCGCCGATGGTCAGCCCGCCGTCGGCCCGCTGCACGAGCAGCAGCTGCGCGCGGGCCCGCGCCGCGGTGCCGGACTGCGGCGCGAGCTGGCCGCGACCCGGCAGGTCGTACGCCGGGTAGTAGCGCAGCGAGTCGCCGTCGGCCACCGACGTGGTGAGCCGCTCGCCCATCGGCGCGGTCTGCATCATCTGCAGCCGCACCCTGCGCACCCCGTCGCGCGCCAGGTACCGCGCGTACCGGCCGACAACCCCGGTGAGCGCGGCGCCCGGGCACAGGATCACCAGATCGCACTGGTGCCAGCTGCCGGTGTGATCGCGGACTGCGTTGGGCGCGATCTCGACGACCTCGCGTCCGGGCAGCCACGTATACCCGTCGCCTGCCAGGTACGCGCGCAGCGCGGGCAGCACCTGCCGCGGCTCGACGATCGCGTCGGCACGGCACAGCAGGCCGCCCGCGAACTCCCCGCGCAGCGCCGGGTTGACGGCGCGGACCGCGTCCGGGTCGAGCAGTTCGAAGTCGCGCAGTCCGGCGTCAGGCAGTTCCGACGCCTCCTTGAGCAGGCGCAGCTCTGCGTCCTCGGTGGCCAGGGTGAGCGAGCCCGCGGCGCGGAAACCCAGGCCAGGCACCCGGCCCGCCAGTTCTTCCCACAGCTCGCGCGCCCGCAGCGCCAGCCGGAGCTCGGCCCCTGCCCTCCGGCCGCTCACCCAGACCAGGCCGAAATTCCTGACGCTCGCCCCGCGGGCCTCGGCTTCCCGCTCCAGCTGCACGACCTCGAAGCCGCGCCGGCGCGCCGCCACGGCGTGCATCGTGCCGAGCACACCCCCGCCGACCACCACGATCCGTTGTGTCCGGGCCACGGCAACTACTATAGTCATCCGCGAACATGTATAGCCAACTTTGCCGGGCACGGGTCTGGAGGCGCGGGTGGCGAGCGGCGGCGACGGGGAGCTTGAGCTGGCTGCCGGCGGACGCATGCACCGGTTCCCCGCGGTCTGGCTGCGGGACAACTGCCCGTGCCCGCAGTGCCTGGACCCGGGCAGCGGGCAGAAGCTGCACGACATCACCGACATACCCGAGGATCTGACGGTGGCCGCCACCGAGGACACGGGGGAGTCGGTTGCGATCACCTACGCCCCGGACGGGCACCGGTCCGTCTTCTCCCGCTCCTGGCTGGCCCGCCACGCGCCGGCCGAGGACGGGGACCAGAGGACCGAGGACGGGGACCAGAGGACCGAGGGCGGGGACCAGAGGACCGAGGGCGGCGACCAGAGGACCGAGGACGGCAAGGATCTCTGGCTGGCCGCCGACCTGGACCCGGAAGACCCGGGACGCCGGCCCGAGGGCAGCTGGCCGCGCTACCTGGCCGAACCGGCCGAGCGTGCCCGCTGCCTGGACGCGGTCCTGCGGCAGGGCTTCGTGCTGCTGCACGACGTCCCGGCCGAGAACGGGATGGTGCTCGAGGTCGCGGCCAGCTTCGGCTACGTGCGGGAGACGAACTACGGCCGGCTGTTCGACGTCCGGGTCGAGCCCTCGCCGGACAACCTGGCCTACACCAGCCGCGAGATCCTCCCGCACACCGATAACCCGTACCGCGACCCGGTGCCGACGATCCAGCTGCTGCACTGCCTGCGCACCGCGGACGACGGCGGGGACACCGGCCTGGTGGACGGGTTCTGCGCCGCCGCGGCCCTGCGCGCCGCCGATGCCGACGCCTTCGAGCTGCTGACTCGGAACCCCGTGTCGTTCGGCTACCAGGACAAGGGCGCGGAGCTACAGGCCAGCCAGCCGCTCATCGAGCTCAGCGCGCGCGGCCGGGTCCGCGGCGTCCGGTTCAACAACAGGTCGGCGCTGCCGCTGCGGCTGCCGTATGCCGAGCTCGCCCGGTTCTACCCGGCCTACCGGCGGTGGGCCGAATTGCTTGCCAGGCCCGAGCGGCGGCTGAACCTGCGGCTCGCGCCCGGCGACTGCCTGGTCTTCGACAACACCAGGATCCTGCACGCCCGCACCGCGTTCAGCATGAGCCAGAACTCGGCGGGACGACACCTGCAGGGCTGCTACGCCGACCTGGACGGCCTGGCGAGCACCCTGGCAGTGCTCAGACGTACCACAGGAGCAGAACGGGAGGAGCGGCCGTGACCGCGGTTGAGGAGATCGGGGCACTGTTCGCCGGGCCGGGCGCGCGGGATTACCTCGGCGAGCCGGTTACCATCGGCACCCACATGCTGCAGGCCGCGGCGCTCGCCGAGGCCGCGGGGGCGGACCCGGCACAGGTGGCCGCGGCCCTGCTGCACGACATCGGTCACCTGCGCAACGAGACGGACAGCCGGCACGGCCCCGCGGGCGCCGAGTGGCTGAGCCAGTGGTTCGGCGAGGAGGTGACCGAACCGGTGCGGCTGCACGTGTCGGCCAAGCGGTACCTGTGCACTGCCGAACCCGGTTACTTCGAGCTGCTTTCGGACGAATCGGTCCGCACCCTGGAGCACCAGGGCGGCCCGATGACGGCGGCGGAAGCAGCCGCGTTCGAGGCGCTGCCGTTCGCCAAGGCGGCGGTCGCGGTGCGCCGCTGGGACGACGAGGCCAAGGACCCGGCGGTCGCGCCGCCGGGCTTCTCCCACTTCGAGCCGCTGCTGCGCGGCCTAGTTCGGGTCTGACCCGGGCTAACGCGCCTGGCCCCGGGGTGCGGGACAGGGCGTTGACCGCGACCGAGTTGTGCA
>Ga0070764_10000851_pt1 | contig 12714 bp, 10 predicted proteins | sample HubBroMetageWRM4_FD_67287 | JGI IMG/M metagenome (GOLD analysis project Ga0070764, IMG submission 67287) | Warmed soil microbial communities from the Hubbard Brook experimental Forest, New Hampshire - Hubbard Brook CCASE Soil Metagenome WRM 4 | ecosystem: Environmental > Terrestrial > Soil >... | reverse complement strand
GTGATGTAAGTCGAGATGCTTGCGCCAATCAAAGCCGTAGCGCCGATCAACGCCGCGAAAAATCTGGCTTGATGCGATGGAAACAACGCGACCGCCGACAAAAAGAACACGCTGGCGAAATGCACGACGATCGGGCTCATGAAGGTGCGGGTCGCCGACTGGCGTTCTTCGGTCAAGTAACCGGCGCCGAGCGAGACGGCGACGAACAGCAAGGCCAGCAAGGTCGCGGCGGCCGTTCCTACCAGCACATAGAAATCATGCCAGTCCTTCAGTGCTTCGGCAGCCCACATATTCAAATCCCGATAATGCCGGCGCGCCGCCGAACGTTGCGCGTGGCGTTGCCGGCGGCGCATATGCCGCTTGATTTCACCGGTCTCGCATAGAGCATAACAGCGGGTGCCTTCACTCTAAGGGTTTCCGCCCCGTTTAAATGCGGCGAAAAGCCGGGATTGCGGCGTCCAATGTGGGCGTCGCATCGGGTCATAGCAATCCCGCGAGCTTCGACGTAGCGCTCGGTGTTTTTTGACTAATTGCACGTTGCCGCTGACATTGGCTATCCTGCTCTGCGGCATTGACCTCAATGTGGTCGTCAGTGGCATTTTCTGGAATTTGCTGGTCACAATGCGGCTGCCACAACGGTGGTTGATCGCTGATGGTTTTCTCGCTCCGCCATTCCGGCTCGGATCCTGACCTTTCTGATAGCGATTCAACTTTGTCGTCGCAAATCTCGCTGCGAAGCGAAGCCAGCGACACGATCCCGGTCGTCGTTGTTCTCGTCGTCGCCGTGGTATTCGCGGCTTCGATGCTGGTCGAATATGCGGCAAATCCGGGAGAGCTTTGGCACGGCCTATTGCAAGACCGTAACGTCCATTTCGACGCCGCACTTCAATTGGCCGTGGCAATGCAAGATTTCGATGTCTCGACATTTTTAACGCTCCTTCTTCACCCTCATATTTGGCCGCCTGCCGCTGACCTGTCGCTCGCGGTGGTTATGATCCTCGATGGCATGGATTTGAAGCTCGCAATCCTGCTCGATGTCGTTAGCTGGACGTGCGTGGCGGTGCTGGTTTTTTTGATTGCACGCCGCCTATTTTTCGATCAGTGGACCGGAAACGTTGCCGGCGCACTGGCGGTCACGTTTGCGTTGGCAAGTCCCGCTTTCAGGCTGCTCGGCGCCGACGTCATGTTGGAAGCACCCGGCGCAGCACTGACCGCCTTTTGCCTCTACGCTTATATTCGTGCTCAAGGAAAAACTTCCGCCCAGAGCGAGCGTTGGTGGGGCGCGCTGGCGATCGGCTTAACCGTGCTGTTTTTCGAAAAGTACAACTACTGGCTAATGATCGCGCTGACGCTGGCGATCGCTTACGTCTCCGGGGATTTATCGGGCTGGCTGCGGTGGATGCGCACTCACGCCGCCACGGCTGCGCCGGATATGATGCGCGCCGTACTCTGCGATCCATTCATTATCGCAGCCGCCGCTCTTGTCGTTCTTGATATCGTCATTCGCGCCAGTGATCTGACCACCGTTGATTTGTTTGGCGTTCACGTCGTGGTTCGAGATACATGGAAAGATGTGGCGACGATTATTTGGGCGCTGTTATTTATTCGCGCCGTCCTGCTGTGGCGAAAATACCGCGAGCCTTTCGATGTTGCCTTGGGATTTGCCGGACGCCGCGTGTTTTACTGGCATCTTTTTCCTATCGGCGTTTTTTTCTTAATTCCGAAGCGCATTGTCGATGTCTTTTGGTTTGTTGGCGCCAATTGGGGCCAAAAGCCATTTTCGTTTCGTCCTCTGCATGCCTTCTCGTGGCAATGGCTCGGTTTTTCCCAAGGCTTTCACGTCGCGCCGTGGATCGCCATATTGGTACTGGCCCTGGCGGCTGTGACCGTCGTCGGTCTCAGACGGCTGGAAGTTGGCGCGCGCGCTGTACTGCTCCTCGCCGTCCTGTCGGCGGCGGCTGTGATCTTGCATCCAAACCAAGAATGGAGATTCCAGGCCAGCTGGATTTTCTCGGTATGGATTCTCGCGGGGACCGGCGGCGCCCTCATCCTGTCGTTGCTTACGGCGCGTTTTGGAACATTTGCGCGCGTCGGTATCGCCGCGGCCGCGGTTGCGGGTATTGTGGCGAGCGAAAGCCGCTATGGCTGGGGCGATATGGCCTATGCCGCGGCGTCACATCCCCGGCCCGGCGAGCCGACCGACCTTGATTTCGCCAAGGCGTACCTTCCCTATGTCCATGGCGGAAGAAAGGTTGGTTTTCTTACGACGCTGGCCGAAAACAACTTTTATGGATGGACATTGCGCGAAGACTGTCGCTGTGCGGCGAAAACATACGCTCCGGCGGAGGAGCCGGCCTGGTCTCGCGAGCAGTATCGCGACGCGACCGCAATATGGCTGATGCAAACCGCGGTCGACTTTATCGTCGCCATCGACGCGCGATCCGGTGAAATACCGGACCCCGGCTACGACGCCCTCGCGGGGCGGATTGACGCGATCAAACAGGATGCAAGATTTCGCGCCGTGGCATCGGTGCCGGTGCCGGCGTTCGACGCCATGGTCACCGTCTTCCAGCCCCGCTGACGATTGTTTCGGAAGGCGACAGTTAGTCCTTCGCCCGCTCGATGTAGCTGCCGTCAGCGGTATTGACCACGATCCTGGTCCCGGTGGTGACGAATGGCGGCACCATAGTGCGCACGCCGTTGGAGAGGACGGCAGGCTTGTAGGAGGAGGCTGCGGTCTGGCTTTTGATTGCGGGCTCGGTTTCTGTCACTTCCAGCGTGGCGCGGGGCGGTAATTCGATCGCAACCGGCACACCCTCATGCAGGCTCAGCGTGACTTCCATTTCCGGCTGCAAATACGCCGACTGATCACCGATGATATCGGGCGGTACGGCCACCTGATCGTAATTTTCCATATTCATGAAATGGTAGCCGTCGCCGTCTTGATAGAGGAATTGGTGCTTGTGGTCCTCGACAAAGGCGCGCTCGACCTGCTCCGTGGTCTTAAAACGCAGGGAGAGCTTCACGCCATCGGCAATCCGCCGTACGTCCATTTGCGTGACCGGTGTTCCTTTGCCGGGATGAATGCTCTCTGTGGTGACGATGACGCCGAGCTTGCCGTCGACCTCCACGATATTGCCTTTTCGCAGCGAGCTGGCGATGACTTTCACAGGTTCCTCGATGTTGTGGTTTAGAAACAGGCCGCAACATAGCGATCCTGGCTTAGATCGCCAGCTATTTCCTCGACCCTGCTAGTACAAGGATAATGTCCGCCAACTCGCCCGCCGCTTCGCCCGTATGGGCTACGCATGTCCATGCCGGCCGCCGGCCGTTTTTGCTGGGTCGGACGCGGATTATTGCGGCGTTGCGGGCCTGGTTTGCCCAACGGAGCTTCATCGAAGTCGAAACCGGCATAGTGCAGGCGTCGCCCGGCAACGAGACCCACTTGCATGCATTCGCCACGACGCTTTCGGCGCCGGACGGTGGATTGTCCGCCCGTTACCTGCGCACGTCGCCCGAATTTGCCTGCAAGAAACTTTTGGCGGCAGGCGAGCCCAGGATCGTCGAATTCGCCAAGGTTTTCCGCAACCGCGAGCGGGGCGCGCTGCACCACCCGGAATTCACTCTGGTCGAATGGTATCGCGTAGGCGAGCCGTATACGACGCTTATGTCCGACTGCGCGGCTGTCCTTGCCGAGGCGGCAAAGGCTGCCGGAACGAGGCAGTTTTCCTTCCGCGGCCGGTCGGCGGATCCATTCGCGGAGCCGGAGCGAATGAGCGTGGCGGAGGCCTTTGCGCGGTTTGCCGGGATTGATCTCGTGGCGACGCTCCATCCCGGCGGCGGCGACCGCGCTGCATTAGCCGAGGCCGCCAGCGCGTCCGGCGTGCGCATTGCCGCGGACGACACTTGGGGCGACATTTTTAGCCGCGTGCTGGTGGAACGGGTCGAGAGCCGGCTCGGCATCGGCCGCGCCACCATTCTCGACCAATATCCGGCCGCGCACGCAGCGCTCTCGAAAACTTCGACGGCCGATCCGCGTATCGCCGAGCGTTTCGAGCTTTACGTTTGCGGCGTCGAGATCGCCAACGGATTCGGCGAACTCAACGACGCGGCCGAACAGCGACGCCGGCTCGAATGGGAAATGGCGGAGAAAGAGCGGATTTACGGCGAACGTTATCCGCTGGACGAGGATTTTCTTGCCGCGCTTTCGGCCATGCCGGAGGCTTGCGGCATTGCACTCGGGCTTGATCGTCTGGTCATGCTGGCGACCGGCGCCGAGCGCATCGAGCAGGTGTTGTGGAATCCCATGCCGGAAAAGTTGTCATGATAAACACAACGAAACTTGGTCTTGCTGGCCTTTGCGAGGGCGCGCTGTTGCCGGATGCGCGCTTGGCGGAGCTCGAAAAAATCGCTGCGCGTTATGCCGTCGCCATTACGCCGGCCATGGCCGATTTGATCGACCCGTCGGATCCGCACGATCCGATCGCCAGGCAATTTGTGCCGGACATCCGCGAACTCGAAACCTCGCCGCAGGAGCGCGGCGATCCGATCGGCGACAATGCCCACAGTCCTATCGAGGGTATCGTCCATCGCTATCCCGATCGGGTGCTGTTAAAGGCCGTCAACGCCTGTGCGGTCTATTGCCGGTTCTGTTTCCGGCGCGAAATGGTCGGACCGGGCCGGGGAGGGCTCTCGCCGGCCGCGCTTGCCGCGGCGGTCGACTACATCCGCGACAATCCGCAAATCTGGGAAGTGATTTTGAGCGGCGGCGATCCACTCATTCTTTCGGCGCGCCGCCTCAAGGATTTAGCCGCGCGGCTCACCGCTATCGGCCATGTCAAAGTGATCCGCATACACACGAGGGTGCCAGTTGTTGCGCCCGAGCGCATTTCGGCTGCACTCGTGCGGGCGTTACGCGCGCAAAACAAGGCGACCTTCGTGGTCGTGCATATCAATCATCCGCGCGAACTGACGGCGGAAGCCCGCGCCGCCTGTGCGCGCTTGGTCGACGCCGGAATCCCGATGCTGTCGCAATCGGTGCTGTTACGCGGCGTCAACGACGATGTGGAGACGCTCGGCGCGCTGATGCGGGCGCTGGTCGAGTGCCGCATCAAGCCATATTACCTTCATCACGCCGATCTCGCTCCGGGCACCGCGCATTTGCGCACGACCATCGCCGAAGGTCAGGCTTTGATGCGCGCGCTGCGCGGCCGCTACTCGGGCCTATGCCAGCCCGGTTACGTGCTGGATATTCCCGGCGGCCATGGAAAATCGCCCATAGGACCAAGCTATCTGTGCGATGACGGAAAATTGGTCGAGGATTTCAACGGGCGGCGGCATTGCTATCCGCCGGAGCCATGACGCGGTTTAGACGCTGCCCGGTTAGGCGACTGCCTTTTCCAATACCGGGAAAAATACCGTCGTCTCGAAGCCATAGCCGCAGTCGGTGCACGACCAGTTATGGCGCACGGAACGCTCGTTGATGTGTTCCGACCAATCCGGCGCAAGCAGCCAAGCATCGCACTGCGGACAGGCGTTTTTATCGTAGGTGCGTGTGCGTGCCGCGCGATCGAATTGCTGGACCATGACTCCCTCCTGTCTCACCGCTCCCTGGGAGGCGGCGTAGAGGGAGTCTGTGGCAGCCCTATGACCCAAGTGAGTCTGTATGCCGACATTCACGGTTTCGTGGTTGATCGTGAAAGAATTGCGACGATGTGCGTAGCCGCGTTACCTAAAACTCGCGACAAGTTTTATTTTTGCCAGCGAGTGGCGCCGAGCTTCGGCCCGATGGATGGCGTCCGGCCAAAAAAACATGTCCACGAATTAATGGTTTGGCCACGCGGTGGAAAGGCAGGCGCGCCTAGCCTCTTAGCCGTTAAGGACCTTCTCGGCTCATAGAAACAAAGAGGAGTGTGCCATGAGATCAAGCATAACCACCGCGATTGTCGCCGCTGCGTTCGCATTTTCGGCCAGCGCCGCGATGGCGGCATCGCCGGCCAATCCGATTCCCCACCATGCGCGTGCGCCGCACGCAGTCGCAGCCCAGCACGTGGCAGCGCGACGGCTGGCGCCACGCGATCAGCTCAATGTCGACGTCGCGCAGTTCGTTCGCGGCATGCTCGGCGGCGGACCGATCCCTTACGCCAACCTTGTCCGCGACGTGCGGGGCATGCGCGGGACGGGAACCTATACAGGCTCGGATTATTCCTCGCCGACCTACGATACGTCCGTGCCTGATTCAGGCGCGGCCGCCGCGCAGGCTGCTTCCGACGCGGAAAACCAGGCGATTCAATCGATGAATGATACCAACGCCCAGACCGCGTCGATGGCCGCCGCGGAGCAGGAGAACGACGCGGCGAATGCGGCCACGCTGCAGACGGAAATCAATGCCGGAATGTAGCCGGTGATCTGGCAACCTCACCGCATGGCATTGATGGACGTGAACGGGGCGGCTTCGGCCGCCCCGTTTGTTTTTCCGGCCGCCGGGCGGCGAAACGAGTGGTTTAGACCGCGTCGACTCAGAAATGGAAATGCCGGATTGGCAACCCGAGATGGGCGCGACCGATCGGCGCCCAAAAATTCTCATAGAGCGCCGAAGGATGCACGCGATACATTTGCGCATCGCGGAAGTACCGTTCCATGCGGCTGCCCTTTCGCGTCACTGAGGTGCCGGCCGTCTTGAAGAGAAGTTCGACCGCATCGCAAGCCATACGGCCAGCCTGTTGCATCATCGCCCAGAGCCGCAAGTTTTCCTCGACCGTGATCAGCGTGCCGTCGGCGGCCCATCGCTCGCACATTTCCATATAAACTTCCGCGCCGCGGATCATCAGGTTTTCGGCGGCGTCGGTCAGCACCGTGGCCTGTCCAAGCGAGCGCTGATAGTCCTCGTGCTCGGCGCGCGGAACGACCGGCGGAAACGTGGTCTTTTTACTGCGGATGATGTCCTCGTACTCGTCGAGCGAAGCTTTGGCCGCGCCCACGACCGTCGTGACCAGCGAGATGTGATAGGGGCCGGACACGCGCCCGAGATACATCGGATTGCCGTGAAGCCGAGTGCCCGGCGTTCCATCGCGCATATCTTCCGGCCGCGTAAACATCGCTTGCAACGGCGCGACGTGGTGGGCGGGCACGAAGACATCCTTGATCTCGACGCTATTTGAACCGCTCGCCCGCATGCCCAGCGTCTGATCGCCGCCCCAGTCGTCGAGGATATTGAGTTTGTCTCGCGGCACTGCGGCGCAGAAAGCTTGCGGAGGGGCGCCCGCCACCGGCAGAAGCGCGCCGCAGACGAGATGCGTCGAGTAGGGAATGCCCGAGCAATAATCCCATTTGCCGGTGAGCCGATAACCGCCTTCGACGGGGGTCAGGGTCCCCATCGGCGGCACGCGATGCGGAGCGGCAAAATGTCCATCGGGCCCGAACAATTCTCGCTGCGCCCGTTCGGACCAGTGCGACGCGATCAGAAATGGATGCGAGGCGCAAAGCGTCAAGCACCATCCCGCCGACGGATGGCCGTGAGCGATTTCGAGCATCGCCCGGTAAAAGGTCGGAATGTCGAATTCATAACCGCCGAACATGCGTGGCTGTACCGTGCGGTAGAGACCGGCTTTGACGAATGCTTCGTGCAGCTCGGGCGAATACGTGCCGCGTTCGTCATTCTCGGCCTGTTGCGCGCGCAACAGCGGCTTGAGCGCGGCGGCCCGTGCGATCAATTCCTGCGGCGTCAGATCCGGCTCCGGAACGGGCACGACAGACAGCGCAGTTCGCCGCTGTGCTAGACTTGAAGCCGCCATCGCCTTTTCGTCCTCGTCCGCATTGCCGGGCCGGCACCATAACGGCATTGCCGCCGCCGGAACAGCCGATGGGACCTGCTAAACGTTTGCGTAAATCGCACGTTCGAAGGCGCCATAGACGCCGAGTGCGCGCGGGTCGGCGAACGGCACGATTTGGGTCATGAAAACGGCGGCCACGCGCTTCTGCGGGTCGATCCAGTAATAGGTGTTGAACAAGCCGCCCCAAGTCAGGCTCCCGGCGCTGCGCCCGCCAGGAATCGGCTGCATGTTGATCATGTGGCCGAAGCCCCACTTCAGGCTGATGCCGGGAAAGAAATCGACATCGTTAGAGAATTGCGGCGATGTGGTGTGCATCCGGCCGGCCTCGAGTTTGCCGATTTGATTGCGGCCCATCAAGGCGACCGTCTCCGGCCGAAGGATGCGCGCTCCGCCACCAACGCCGCCGTTCAACAGCATGAGGATAAAAGCCAAATAGTCCGGCGCGGTTGAATAGATGCCGCCGCCGCCGGAAAACCGGTGCTGCGGCATCTGTCGTTCGCGCGGCTCCGCCATCAGCGAACCGTCTGGCATGCGCCGATGCCCACTGGCCTCGCGCGCTTGTTGCGCGGCGGTTATGACAAACGCCGTGTCGTGCATGCCAAGCGCATCAAAAATGTGCTGGCGGAAATAAACATCGAGCGACTCGCCGCTGACGAATTCTACGAGCCGGCCGACCCAATCGATGCCGCCGCCATACTGCCAGCGCTCGCCCGGATCGAACATCAAGGGCGTGGGTGGAAAATTCTTCCGCTCTTTCGCGGGGATGCGCGCCAGCGCCTCGCCATATTTCACGCCCTTTCCGTCCCACAACCGGTAAGTGAAGCCGGATGTGTGGGTTAAAAGGTCGCGCAACAGGATCGGCCGCTTCGGCGGCCGCAATTGTGGGCGTCCTTTCTCGTCGAATCCGTCGAGCACTTGCGGCGCGCCGAGTGCCGGCTCGATCGGCGGCACCGGCGCATCAAGGAAAAGCTTGCCGCGTTCGACGAGCTGTAACGCCGCGACTGTGGTGATTGGCTTGATCATGGAGGCGACGCGAAAGACGGTGTCGCGTGTCATGGGCTCGCCGTCCGGTAGCCGCCGGCTGCCGAACGCGCCCTCGTAGATTATGCCGGAATCGTCTGCCGCCATGGCGACGACGCCGGGCAGGTTTCCGGCCTCAACGGCTGCGCGCAAGAGTGCGTCGATTTTGCTTGTCGCGCCGGCGCGCAGCGCGCTTTGTTCGCGGGCGGACGCGGAGCCGACTGGGTTGAAGGTCAATGCGCCGAGGGCAGCGACATGCGCCGCGCTCTTTAAGATTCCGCGACGGCTGGCATGGCCGGTCATGGGCGCCTGCAGCTCGAAGTGGCGGCGTGTCAGGTATTGCGCGCCGCGATCACGGAATTAGCGGCCGCAACGCCAGTTTGCAACGCTCCGTGAGCCGTCGAGAAATCGTGCGGCGAACACGCCTCTCCGGCAAAGAACAGACGATTATCGACAGGTTCGGCGAGCACCGCGCGGCCATCGGCGCATCCCGGCAACGCAAACGAATAAGCGCCGCGCGCATAGGGGTCGACGCCCCAGCGATGCAGACCTATCGGCTTCAGCCGCCGGGCAAAGTCATTGCCGAAGAGTTGCGCCAATTCAGAAGCCGCAAAGTGAAACAGCGCGTCGTCACCTTGGCTCTCGAGTTCCCTCGGCAAGCGTCCGCCGAAATAAACTTCGATGTGCGGCCGTCCGAACGGCCGCAAATGATAAGCGGCCGTAGCGGTGCGATCGGTATGTCCAAACACCCGCGTGTCGGGGTCGAATTCCTCGGCATGATCGAGCGCAAGAAACAACTTATCGTTCAGTCCGAGTGGCAGGCCGGCCGCGGCTTGCGTCTTGCGCGGCAATGCTGGCGTGAAGACGAGGTGTTCGCCGGACAAAATCGTCGTGGGGACGGCAACGATGGCGCGATCCGCGGTCATGACGCCTTTGGCGGTTTCAATGCGCAACCGCTTGCCGCTGTGGTCTATGCGATGGACCGGGCACTCCAGCGCCGCCGGTACGCCCGCCGCGTGCTGGCGTATGACCGATCCGAGCCCGGTGACAACGCGCCAATTGACGCCGGTGTCTTCGTAGGCGTCGAAATCCTTGACCGAGAGACATTCAAGCTCGCCGCCGCTGATATAGGTAGCGAGCGCCGAGATCAGGCCGTTCCAGCGGTCGCCCGGTTTGAGCAGACTCGACGCCGCAACGTCGGGCGCTTCTTCCGCGGCTTTGCTGACGCGGGCAAAAAACGACTCGCGCGCTTTGTCGAAGGCATCTTGTTCCGCGCGCGAAAATCCGATGGTGAGCGGACGGCGCTGCCAAGGCGGCACTGATTTGTCGATGGTCGCGCCTTGCTTCTCGGCAATGCCGACCCACGCGTTGCGGTCGGCGGAATGCAGCCATCCGCAGCCGAGATCGAGCGCGAAACCGAGCTTATCGGTCACCGTCAACGCACGCCCACCAAGCCGCGGCCGCGCCTCGACGAGGAGGCAGGGAACTTGGGCCGTCCAAAGCCGATGGGCGGCGGCAATGCCGGCGGCGCCACCGCCGATGACGATAACTTCGACGTCATTGCCGGGCATCGGAACGGGCTAGTCTCCGCGATATTGTGGTCGCTTCGGCGGTGTCTATATCCGTACAGGGGCGAAAAAACCATTGAGGGACGTGGCGGAGATTTCGATGGCCCGACAATCGACGGCCCGTGTAAGCAATTGCGGTAAGTATTTCGTTTTACTCGCCGCTTTGACCGTTGCCGGCCCGCTACTCGCTGCCGCGGGCGCAGAGGAGGGGCAGACAAATCCTACTTCGGCGCAGAATTTTCTCGCCGAACACGAGATGGGGCACCGGTTTCGGATCGATCCCAATGATCTGCCAACACCGAAGACCGGGCCGATCGTCACCAATAGATCGCTGGTCGTTCCTTATAACGGGCAAGTGCCGCAGGTGCCGGCAGGCTTTACGGCGACGCCGTTTGCCACCGGCCTTGCCAATCCGCGACGCTTGTTGGTCTTGCCGAACGGCGATGTGCTCGTCGCCGAGCAAAGCGCCGGCTACCTCACGCTATTGCGCGATGATGGCACCGGCCACGCCGCGTGGATTGATCGCCATGTTGAGGATCTCAACCGGCCTTACGGTCTTGCTTGGCGCGACAATAATGTTCTGGTGGCCGATCAGGATGGTATTTGGAGCGTGCCGCACAATCTAGGCGCCCTGCGCGCGGGCCGCAGCGAAACGCAGCGCGTCGACCAGGTGCCGCCGAACGAGCGAAAGCCGATCGACGGCGCGTACGGCGCGAAGATGATCACCAAAAAGGGCGTGTTCGGTATCGTCCAAGGCCATCAGAATCGCCCGCTTATGATCGATCCAAAAACCGGCGCGTTGTTTGTCGGCGTAGGCTCTTCCGGCAACGTCGGCGTCGAGCCGGCGCCGAAGGCGACCATCCAGCGCTTTGCTGCCGATGGCTCCGAGCAGACAACGTTTGCTTCGGGCATGCGCAACCCGACGGCGCTCGCGTTTCATCCGCAAACCGGCGAACTCTATGCGCTGGTGCAAGAGCGCGATGGCCTCGGCGATCGCCTGCCGTCCGACTATCTCACCCATGTCAAAGAGGGAGGGTTTTACGGTTGGCCTTACGCTTATATCGGCAAGCATCCGCAGGCCGGATTTGCCAGCCTTGCGCCCGACAAAGTCAACGCCGCAATTACCCCTGACCTTTTGTTCGAAGCGCATTCATCGGTGCTCGACCTCGTATTCTATGAGGGCGATCAGTTCCCACCCGAGTACAAAGGCCACGCCTTGGTGGCACTCAAGGGTTCGTGGAACAGATCCGAGCCGACCGGCTACAAGGTGGTGGATGTGCCGTTCAAGGACGGTAAGCCGGAAGGATCTTATACGAACTTCGCCACCGGCTTTTGGATCTCGGGCGAACGGCGCGCCGAAGTCTGGGGACGGCCAGCGGCGTTGGCGGTGGCCAAGGACGGATCGCTGCTGGTCGCCGACGACACCGGCGGCACCATTTGGCGCATCAGTTATACCGGAACACACGCCGATCCGGGCAAACGCGACAACTAGGGCGGTGCCGCGGCGCGCGTCGAAGTTTGCGCGTCATAACACCAGGTAGTTGCGTTGGACCTCCGGATTGGCGGCGAGTTCCGCCATCGTCCCGGTCCAGTGAATTTGCCCTTTTTCCAGCATATAGGCGCGGTCCGATACCGCCTCGGCGAAGCCGACATTCTGTTCCGACAAAAGGATCGAAAGCCCGGATCTTTTGAGCTGCACGATGGTGTCGGCGATACGTTCGACAATCACCGGCGCGATGCCTTCGGACGGTTCGTCGAGCAGGATGACCAGCGGATTGCCCATCAGCGTGCGCGCTATGGTGAGCATCTGTTGTTCGCCGCCGCTCATGTGGCCGCCGCGCCGGTGGCGCAATTCGGCGAGGTTGGGGAAAAGTTCGAACACGGCCTCGACGGTCCAGGTCGCCGGCGCACCGGCGATTGTTGTGCGCGGTGGCCGCACGCCGACGTCGAGATTTTCCAGGACGGTGAGGTCAGAGAAAATGCGGCGGTCTTCAGGGGTGAAGCCCATACCGAGGCGGGCAATTTCAAACGGCTTGAGCACCGAGACGTCACGGCCATTGAGGTGAACGGTTCCGCTTCGCCGCGGCAATAATCCCATGACCGCTTTCATGGTGGTCGATTTGCCGGCGCCGTTTCTGCCCATCAGCGCGACGACCTCACCGCGGCCGACGGTAAAGCTCATGTCGAACAGAATGTGCGCGGTGCCGTACCAGGCGTTGAGGCGATCGACCGCGAGTGCCGGTGCCTCGCTCATGGGTGCGTTCGCTCCCGCGCCGAAATTCGGCCGCTGCCGA
>Ga0070764_10000849_pt1 | contig 12724 bp, 11 predicted proteins | sample HubBroMetageWRM4_FD_67287 | JGI IMG/M metagenome (GOLD analysis project Ga0070764, IMG submission 67287) | Warmed soil microbial communities from the Hubbard Brook experimental Forest, New Hampshire - Hubbard Brook CCASE Soil Metagenome WRM 4 | ecosystem: Environmental > Terrestrial > Soil >... | reverse complement strand
CGCCCCGGACAATAAGAAACGGTAACGCTTCGCTTTGAGGGGCATCAGCATTGTCATCTTGAGGGGGCTAGCATTGTCATCCGAGCGTAGTCGAAGATTCCGTCTTGGATGTCAAGCAGATACGGTTCTCCGAGAGCGGGTGATTGGGCGACGACGTGGGCCATGGCTAGCCTTCACATCAAAGGGCCGTCCCGACTTCACGACGCCATAGGCGAGGACAAGCAGCCGCCGCATGACGGCCGCCACGACTTGTTTGCCACGTTTACCGCTCGCGCGCAGCCGCAGCGCAAAGGCTTTAAGTATGGGGTTACAGCGCATCGCGACCACCGCCGGCATGTAGAGCACCTTACGCAGATGGAGGTTACCACGCCGCGAAAGCCAGGACGCCGACACCGAGGTTCCAGAGCGGAACTCGCGTGGGCACAACCCGGCAAACGCCGCGACCGCTTTGCCACTGCGAAACTCGTGAATATTCGGCAGTTCTCCAAGAATCGTGGTGGCGAGTCGCTCTCCCACGCCCGGGATAGACTCAAGCAGATCGCGACGCCCGCGCAGCGTTGGATCCTCGTCGATCAGTTCACGCATCTGCGCATCAATCTCGGCAACCTGCTGATCGAGAAAGTCTAAGGTGGCCTCGATCGAACCGACGACCGCACCGTTCCCAGGCCCTTCGAGACGGTTCTTTTCTTGGGTTCGCATATCGTCTAAAGCTATACGCCGGCGAGCTAATTGCTGCAATCGCTGTTCCACCGGACTGGGCGGTTCCCATGGCTCGGGGCGCATGGCCGCACAAAACCGTGCAATCAACGCTGCGTCAGCCTTGTCGGTCTTGGTACGCGAGAGCTCGCTTTGGCCGAAGGCTTTGATTGCCACTGGGTTGACGATGCTGACGGTGTGGCCGTGTTCCTGAAGATCGGCGGCGAGCTCCTCGCTCCATCCACCGGTGGCTTCCAGACACGCGTGAACGTGTTCGATTCCCCGATTGTGCAGCCAGCGATGCAGCTGCGAGAACCCCGTCTTCGAGTTGGAAAATGCTTTGCTGCGTACAACGTCGTCAGCGCTGAGAGCGCAGTGGAACTCCCGCTTGCCCATGTCGATGCCCAAGATTGCCAGTGCCATCCTCTCCTCCTTGTACGCGGTGGATTCGACCAACCTGACAATGCGAGCTGTCGCCAAGGCGCGCCCAAGATTCCGTTCGATCATTTGCCACCGCAGACGTTGCTCGGGCACCAATCTTCGACTCGAGCTTCGCGCCCTAGGACGGTCCGGTATCACCGAGCAATCAGGCAGAATGGCTTCCACTCTACCGCCGGTCACACCGGCTCCTTGAAGATATCAGGACCGGCTAGCTTCGTAAATCCTGCCAAGTCTAGAGCACCGCCGACGCATTAAGCTGCTCGTTTTTAATGCGAACTCGGCGCGACGCTGAGCGTTACCGAGCCAAAGCCGTGGTCCCCGGTGCCGAACGTTTTGATGATTTTCATCGCACCGCCGCCGCGAGGGTACTTCCAGATGCCGAGTTGATTCGTTTGGCTGCCGTGTTGCGAAAAGGGCATCAAGATGGTTCCGTGCGAGATTGAGATCCAAGAGTAGCCTTCTCGTTTCATGAAGCGGCCGAACTTTGTTTCGCCCACTACGGTACCGCTCGAGCCGGTTACTTGGATTTGATAAATTGGCCCCGGGCTTCCGAGAGTCTGGAGCGTGATGTATTTTCCATCCCATTGGACTTGACCGGCGTCACCGAGATCTTGGTTCAGCGTGATGTTGATAAATGTCGAGCTGCCGCGAGGCAGCTCCGATAGCCCGCTTGCGGTCTCACCCGCTAAGAAAAGATTGCCCTGACCGTCGTAGCTGCACGTAAAGAAGGCGGGGGCCGAGTATCGCGTCGGGGTCCCGCTTCCGCTGGGGAAGATCGCCAGGTTCTGATAACCACATGGTGGGCAGCTGAACGTGACGGCAAGATTACCGCTGGAGGGATCGACGGAGCAGCTGTAGGTTTGAGCACCGGGGATCCGAAGCGTTCTGATCGGCTTCGTGCCACCGTGCGCATATTCGATCGCGGCGTTCATGTATAACAGGTAGACGTTACCGTCGGTATCGGAGCACATGCCCGAGGCGCTCTGGTTGATGGTGCCCACGAGCTGACCCTGCGGATACGTCAGCATAAACGTCTTGCCAGTGCCCGGGCTCGTATAACCGGTGGCGTAGATCAGGTCGCCCGACGACGTCCGCGGACCAATCGATCCACTCTGCGCCGACGAAACGCCTACCGGCAGTTGCGATCCAGCGCACGCCGGAAGTAAAGCCAGGAGGGCAAGGCTTGCCGCGCTGCAGCGAAGGAACTTGTAAACGTTCACGTTCTTTTACTTCAACCCCAAAGCGCTGGGAGCGACGCTAACCGTCTTGGCACCGGCAACGACCGAGATCCTCAGCCGCGACTTGCCGCCCGCCGGGAACTTCCAGAATCCGGTTTGGCGATCGGAGAACGTGAGGACGATGACGCCGTTATAGATCACAAACGACTCGATTGTCTTGAAACGTGCTCTGCTCCAGCCCTCAAAGTGTGTCTTGGTTGCGGTCGTCGCTTTACCGTTGACGACGCTCAGCTGGTAAACCACGTGGGCGAGGCTGTCGCTCAGGGCGAGGTATTGACCGTCCCATTGAAGGTCGCCGAGCTTTTCGAGCTTCTCGTCGACCGTGACGGTACCAAGCGAGCTGCCTCCGCCGGGCAGCTCCGCCAACGGCAATTTCTTTCCGCGCAATCCATTCACAAAGAGATTGCCTTGGCTGTCATAGCTGCAATGCCAATAGTAGAAGAAATCCGGGTCCGTGTACGCTTGCGGCACGCCGTAGATGTTCGTATAGACGAGAACGTTATTATCGGTCTGCTCGTCGCCTTCGGTGACCGCCAAATTACCGGTTGTGGGATCGACGGAACATCCGTGTGGTTCCGACGGGGTATAAACTTGCGCGATGGGTATCGTGCCTCCATGCGCATATTCGAGCAGCGAATCTCCATACGGGATCCAGACGTTGCCCTGGGAGTCTGAACAGAGGCCCGCGACGCCTTCGAAACCAAACCCCTTTAGCACTCCGACTTCTTTTCCGGCAAAAGTGTAGACGCCGACGGTGTCCCCGATCCCCATATAGATAAGGTTCTGGCCCGACGTGTTCGGCGCCATCCACGAGCCCGAATGTGCGGCACGCTCTCGCGTGAGAGACACGCCCTGAGTTGGATTAGCAGAGAGTGGTTGCGAACCGGCGCATCCGGCAAGCAAAGCTGCAGCGGCGCCGATAGTAAGCGCGAAGGCGGCCAGGCCTGCATTTGTCACGTAGAGTGCGGCGGTCCTACGTACGGAAACTCGGCGAGCAGATCGCTATGCGGTCGAAGTCCAGCGCTCGTTACCTTCCCATTGGAGAGCACGGGGAGGAAATGAGCGACGGCGTCATCGGTGAGCGTACGGCCGTTGTTCGGATAGGATGCAGGGCGTCCCGGCTGATAGAGCATCACGTCGGGCAGGAGCGTGGCGGCCGCCCGCGCCGCGGCCTCCGGCGTGTATCCACCCGCGTGCTCCAACGAGTGCGCGAAGACGGCAACGAACTGCGCGTCGTTCGCCGGCTCGCCGGCGAGGTACGCGCTTTTATGGTCCCCGCCAAGAAACGGCTCTTGCGATGGCCGTGCACCTCGGTCGGCCTGAACCCAGTTTCCAGACGAACCATCTACCGTGCGAGCCCACAGATTAAGCTTGCCGGATCCGAGTTCAGCGTCGGGCACTTCCAGCACAATGGAGCAGACGTTTTTATCGGCGAAGAAGTCTTGACCGGTGAACTGTAGGTTGTTGAGGGCGCCCAGCGGATCGAAGAAAAACGGATCGCTGCGCCAACCGGCAAAGAAGCGATAGCCGCCGGCGGTCGTTACCATTGGCTCGCGCCCCATCGAGACCGGCGCGCCTTCAGCAATAACCTTGCCGTCGTTACCCGTGCGGTCAGCTCGTGTGCCTTCGATGCGACGTACGGTTGCCGTCTGCTGTTCCTTTGAGCCCGCAAAACGCACGCTATATGCGACGTTCACTACGACGTCGCCGTCGGTGTCGATCATCACCTCATACAGCGCATTTGTCGCGAACGGCTCGGTCGTGGTGGGCCCCGGCGGGTTGAAGCCGACGGACGGGTGGACGTCCATAATCAGGATCGATTTGCCGGCGTCGTCCGGTTTTGGGAACGCAAACAGATCGGTAAAATCCAAGCACGGATCACCGTGGGGGAACGCAAAGTCGGGACCCGAGTAATGGTGAGACATGGTGTCCTTTCGGCGTCTAGGGGTTGAAGTTGTCGCTATCGACGGCGCCCGTCGCGCCCGAAACTCCGTTTTTCGAGGTCAACGTCTTGATTAGCGAGCCGCTTGGGTAATTGAGAATGAAAACATCGCTCGGGGGGCCTTCATCGACCACATATGCCCGGTCGTTCTTTGCATTGATCCTCACGGTAAGCGGCCAGTTATAGCCGGATCCGAGGGTGCCGGAGATTTTGTTATACGGCGGAGGAATGATGTCGACGGAATTGTTGCCTTCGTCGCAAACCACGATGTCGCCGTTCTCGTCCAGCGCCATGCCGGCCGGGAAGTTCAGCGCGACGCCGAGCTTCGTGGCGTGGCATCCGTTCAAGCCGCCGCTGTACTCCATGATACGGCCGCGTCCGCCTGTCTCCACGCCTACGAACACATCGCCGTTGCCGTCGACTGCATCCGATAAGAAGAGCGCGGAGCCGTTTGCACATGACGCCGAGACGAGATTGGTGTGATGCGCATATTCGTTCACCGAGGAGGTCAACTCGTCGGCTTCATAAACGTTGCCGGCGGTGTCGGTTGTTACGTCCACGGGAAGCTGCATTCGGCTGTCATAGATGAACGAAGGCCCGCTCCCGCCAGGTGCGTACTCGACGATCTGGACCGGACTGAACTGAGCGAGGTAAAGGTTGCCTTGTGTATCGACCCAATTGCGATTAATAGCACCGATGCCGTTCGTGATGCGGCCGACCTTTTTCCAACCCCCGTTGTTGAACATGTCAACAGCGCGGTTTCCACCGTCGTCGACGTATAGGATTCCAGCGCTCTGCTGCGCTGGCGCGCCCAGGCCGGCGGCTACACCTGGCAACGGTGCATTTCCCCACATCCCAGCCGTCCCACACCCACTGAGGACTGCAGCCACGACTAGTCCTATCGACGCTCGAAAGATAGCTCGCATCGGTCGCGCCTCCTTTGAACAACGGTTCATTGTCGGGTGCCGCAAACCTCGTTAGCAGTCAAGCGTAAGTACGGCGAAGCGACGAAACGAGTCCGCCGGAGCGGACTCGTTTTCTTTCAAGCAGATGCCGGTCAAGCGCTTATTTCTTGTGCACGCTCACCGCTTGACCGTAGACATACTCCGGCACCGGGCCCGCTACCGCCATCGGCTGACCACCCGCTGGGTATTTCCAAGCATCCACGCGGTTCTCGCAAGAGAGGTTGCCGCCGATGACGACTTCGCCCTGTTTCGTATTTACGGGCGTATTCTTCCGTCCGGCGATGAAGGGTTGGACCACGTCGACTTGGTTGCCGTTACAGTTGTCCTCAAGAGGAGTACTGCCGACAACCGCGAGACTCGATCCCTGCTCGCTCATTTGATAGATCGTGGTCGCGGGGCTCGAAGGGTTGCCGCCGGCATCCTGATCCGTCAGGGTGATGTATTTGCCATCCCACATGACGCCACCGGGGAAGTAGATGGTTTGCTTGACGGAAACCGGTTCTAACGCCGAGCCACCGGCCGGAAGCTCGGCCACGCCTACGCCGCCGCTGTAGGTTGCAGCTTCGACGAAGAGATTACCCTTATTGTCGTAACCAGGCGGCCAAAGGTATAAATCTTGCTCGTTTGTGTATTCGGTCGGCTTCCCAGAGCCAAGCTTGAATACCTCGATGTTGCCGATCCCGCTGGCGGAAGAGAAGTTCGCGACTGCAAGATCGCCGTTTGGCGAGACTGAGCACCCGATACTATTTCCATTCGTGCCTAGTGTGGCTATGGGCTGTTTGCCGCCGCGTCCATATTCGACGACCGATGCGCCCGTGAAGTTCGTAATCCAGGTGTTGCCCTTTGCGTCAACGCATTCACCATACGGGCTGTTAAAGCCGGTCAGCGTATTCAACTTTGTTGCGTATTGGGCTACCTCGTTTTCTTCGTAAATTGAGAGATCCAGATCGGGGTCGGGGCAGAGACCACAGATGTCTATGTAGGCAAAGTACTGGCACATCGGCCACGGAGAACACGGGGTATTGGGCATCATGCCCGTTTTCAAGTGTTCTGCCCGTCGCGATGGTGTGATCTTAGCCATCGTGGTCATGGCGAGTAGGTTGGTCCCCGACGAGCTGACGCTTCTGTGACCGCTCGCTGCGGCTGACGCAAGTGGGGCAAAGGCCGCTGAGTTCCCGTTGCTGCTGCAACCAGCGATCGTGGATGCGGCAAGCGCGACGCTCACGGCCGAGACGAATAAACTCGAGACTCTCATTGTTAGGCTCCGTTCGGTAACTTGATTAGGGGGTCGAGGTCGCGATGCGCCTCGCATGGGCCAACCCTAGCGGAGCCGGCTGCCGCCCACCACCCACGTTTTCCACACTTAAGGTCCACAAATAGAGCTTGCAGACCCGATCATCAAATTGCGGCTTCAACCGCCTGTTCTTCGTCCCACATGCCGCCTTCGGCCGTCAGACTCGTAACCTGATGTTCGTCCAGGGATTCGTGCAACGCCGCGAGCAGCATCTCGTAGACCCATTGCTCCGTGGGTTCGCGCTGCACTTCGAGCTGATCGAACCGTGCGTTCACGTAGCCCAGCAATTGAGCAGCGCAACGGGTATTGCCGTCAAGTGCCGCAATGAGCGCGAGATGCTGGAGCGCAATGGCAATAAATACTTCCTCCCGTCGCTCTCGAGCCAGTCGCAGCGCCTCACGCGCTGACTCGCGGGCTCTCGCGGGATCCCCAAGTGCGACGCAATAGGCGGCGGCGTTGTTGTGCCAAGTTGCACTCAGCCCTTGCTTCCGGAGCGACGCGAGTTCCAGTGCTTCGTTTGTCAATCGCAATGCCTCCTCCGCGTCGCCCGCCGCAAATGCTAACTCCGCCATATTGCCCAGTGCGCGGGCAGTCCCCAACTCGTCGCCAAGCGTTTTCATTAGCGCGAGCGATTGCGCGTGCAACGCGCGGCTCGCATGAAGATCGCCTCGACTCGACTCGATGATCGCGAGAAGGTTTAGATTTTCGGCCTCGTGCCACATGTCTGCGCTCAACGCCGCAAGAGCGTGGGAGGCCACCTCGCGCGCCTCATCGAGGCGTCCCATCTGATAAAGGGCGAATCCAAGCATCCGCTGCGCGCGAGCAGCGCCGTGAAGATCGCCTACCGATTCGTACAACTGCATGGCCAGCTCAGCGGCTTCGCGTCTGCATTTTCCGTCGGAAAGACCACTCAGCGCCAGTTGGAGAGCCGCCGCAATCGCCCGATGGTCGGCTTGGCTAACACGCGAAAGCGCAAGCTCGACCCAATAGTGGCCTTCGGCAATAAGGCCGGCATCCGACCAGAGCGGTCCCAACGCACCGGCGATGGCGCCGCCGAGCACGGCGTCATTCTTTCGCGAGAGCGCCCACTCCAGCGCCGCTCGATAGTTATCGAGCTCGAGTTCCATCGCCCCGAGCCACGCGGCCTTTGAGGACGAGCCGGACCGCTCGTCGGCGGCCTCGGCCAGTTCCCGAAAGTACTCGCAGTGGCGGCGGGCCAAGCGTTCGTGCTGACCGGACGCAAGCAGCTTCTCGAGCGCATAGGCGGACGTGGATTCGAGCAGTCGATAGCGTTCCTGGTCGCCTCGCGTATCGGCGGCGACCAGCGATTTGTCGGTCAACGACGTGAGGAGATCGAAGATGTCACTTTCATCCAGACCATCACCCCCGCCTACGGCGGTCGCGGCATTTAGACCGAAGCCGCCGGCAAAAATACCTAGGCGCACGAACAAGCGGCGTTCGTGTGACCCGAGCAGATCGTAGCTCCAGTCGATCAACGCGGTCAGCGTCTTCTGACGCGGCAGCGCGCTACGGCTTCCGCCGGTAAGAAGCTTGAAGCGCTCGTTGAGCCGGCGCGCGAGGTTGAAGAGCGAGAGGAATTTCACGCGTGCGGCGGCTAGCTCGATGGCCAGCGGAATGCCGTCGAGGCGTCGGCATATCTCCGCGACGATGGCTGCGTTGTCATCGCTAAGGATGAAGCGCGTATCGGCAGACGTTGCGCGATCGACAAAGAGCGGGACGGAGTCGTAGCGCAGCGCCTCGGCCGCGTTCAAACCAGCCGTTTCGGCCGGAACGGCGAGGGGCGGGACCTCGTGCACTGCTTCTCCGCTAACGTTGAGCCTTTGGCGCGACGTTGCCAGAATACGAACATCTTCAGCCGTTGATAGGATCGCCTCAGCAAGCGCGGCTGTCGTTTCCAGCACGTGCTCGGCGTTGTCGAAGATCAGCAGCAACTGCTTGCGTTTTAGCCACGCTGGAATTACCTCGTCGATGGCTTGCCCCTGTTGTTGACTCATGCCCAGAGGTCGGGCGACGACGCTGCCGACTAGCTCCGGATCGGTGATTGGAGCAAAATCAACGAACCAAACCCCATCAGGATAGCGATCGAGCATGCCGGCGCCAACCTGAATCGCGAGGCGCGTCTTGCCGACGCCGCCCGAACCAACGAGTGTGAGCAGGCGGTGACGATCGAGCAATGCCTCGACCTCCGCCACGTCGTCGTCGCGGCCGACGAACGTCGTGCGCGCGACGGGGAGGTTATTTGGCTGTGCCGGAGGCTCTCCGGATGAAGCAAAGTCGACCGCACTTGGGCCCCGGCGACGCCCTTGATCGGCAGCGGAGAGCAACTCATCGCGGGCTGCCCCAGTGACGCCCAGCGCGTCGACGATTAGCGCGAGCGTGTTGCGATGGGGAGCGCGGCGATCGCCGCGTTCGTATGACCCGACGGCTTTAGCGCTAATCCGAGCTCGCTCGGCGAGCTGTTCCTGTGATAGCCCGGCCTGCAGTCGCAGTCGTTTGAGTAAAGTCCCAAACTCCGCGACGGACGCCGGTGCCGAGCGCTGCGCACGAAGCAAAAAGGCCTACCTTGGAAACAGCGAGACAGCGGTTTCTCAGCGCTCAGATTACGCCCACCACGTTGCGCGTCCCTTTTCCTCACGAAGGTTCGTAGCGCGACCTCACCGTCGGGGAGCTACCACTAGCGTTTCCCGCGCGCGCAATCCGACGGCGTCGAGTGCTGATCGCGCTTCTCAGAACTCCGGAGAAGGGTCGAAAGCAAATCCTTCGGGACTTTCGCCTCCTAAAAAGTTTCGAAAACTATACTTATAGGTGACGCGGGTCGGACTGTACTTATAGATATCGGTCAGCGTGTAGGGGTAGGAGGCCCCACGATATTCCGTCACGCCATAAGTATCGGACTTCTGGTTCAGGCCTCCATAGACTTCCCTTCCGTGGAGCGGGAAGGGGCCACCGACGAGCGTGCAGTTAGGGTTGCAACCCTTGTACACCCAAAGCTGAGAGTCTTGGTAGTAGTTTCCTAGGTCAAGTGAGACCAAATAGCCGTGCGAGTCAATGCTGATGCTGCCGTAGGCTTTGTTTTGATAGCCCGTTACCGCTTGACCCGATCCGCTGCAGCCCTTCCAGTACGTCATCGTCGGCGGATAGATATAATAACTGCCAAATCTATCTGAGGTTAGCCAGCAATCTCCGTTCTTGGCCATAGCGATCGCGCCGGCATATCCAATGATGTTGGGATTAGAAAGCTCTTTCGTGCAGCCGGCTTTTAACGTACAAATGGCGATGTTACCAACGCTGCTTCCCACTCCGACGATGTTGGCGACGGCGATGGTACCGCTCGTTGCGTTCATACTGGCCGCATCGCTGGGCTGCCCGTAGGGATCGCTAAACGAGCCGACTTCGGGGCCGCACATCTTTGGGCCGCGGTAGACCGTGACCGATTCCGCTCCGCCTAGCGGAACGATCAGGTTGCCCTTGGGGTCGGCGGCGACGTCGTTAACGGAGCCACTCTTTCCAGTATCGACGGTGCAACGCGGCCCCTTGCCGCTAGTGGCGAAGCCTTCGACCTCGGTCCCGTTGAATGCGCTGACATAGATGCCTTTGCTGCCGCTTTCAGGCGCCCCCACACGGCGGAACGATCGCTCATCGCTTCCACGGAGCCACCCCGGCAGCGCGCGCACCGCCTGCGTCCTTGACGCTTCGGTCCCTGCCATTGCATTATCGGACGTTCGAAGGCCCGAAAGAGTTCCGCCTGAGCAGCCGGCAACCGCAGCGGCCACGGGCAGCACTGCTAGCCATAACCTTGATTTTCGCGTCAAATTCATTTCATGTCGCTCCGTTATGATGCTCTCGTGAAATATCATACAAGGGGCTCTCTCAATGGCAACCCGTGTCACGGATAATGATTAGGAGCCTATGGCTTCTTAATAAGCACTCCCGTCGATGTCTTAATATCCTTCATAAGTGCCGCTTCGGGTGAAAACTGATTTGGCGCGTACTCGTACACCACATCAGGATGTTCCCAATTTGCCACGAGGACCGAGCCGGTAGAATCCTCAGATATCGCAAACGGTTCCGTATATCCATCACTGATCGTTTCGCTCGGGCTGGTTTTCCCCGGAGGATAAACGTTAACGAATCCTTTGAGGTCGGCCACCCACAGATTCCCCAACGAGTCGAATGCCACGCCAATCGGTCTCTTCAGTCCCTGCAAGTTAAGAGGGTTTGCGTTACTCGTTCCTTTCGGAATCTTAAAAATTTGGTCTGTAACATAGTCCGCAACGTACAAATTCTGCTTAGTGTCAAGCGTTAGACCCCACGGCGCAGTGATGCCCTGACCGCTAATAACTCTGGATGGGGAAGTGGCGCCAGCCGGATACTCAGAAATGTTGCCCTTGTCCCAGACGTTGGATACGTACAGGGTTAGAGAGTTGTCGACCGCCAGGCCGGCCGGATATCTGATACCGTCGGTAATGCTGAGGCTATGCGCCGTCTGACCCTTAGGATACTCCGTTATGCTGTAACTAGAGTAATCTCCGGCGCAGTCATTTGCCACATAAAGGGTTCCTTGTCTATCCATTGCCAAGCCGCTCGGGCACCCGACCGCATCCGTAATCGTCGCCATGGGCTTCGGATTCTTCTTTAAGTTGTTTGCTGGATAAATCTGCACTTCGTTGGAGGTGTTAGCCACAAACACCAAGGGCGCAGATACCCGATAGGAAGGATCGACGCTATTGCGGCTCCGCCCCGTTTGGGCAACGGCCTCTCCGTTCGCACCCTGCAGCAGCTGCATTGGAGGGCCGCCGGCACTGCAGCCGACGAGACCCGTGATGCAAGTACAGCTCGCCAGCAATCCCAGCGAAAGAGATAAACGCATCATGCTGCTTTCGGCTCCTCCTTTTTCTCAACTCGCAAATCGCTTTTATTTAACCCGACCGCGCAAGAGCACCGTTACGCGCCTACCGCCAACGCAGCTTCGAGCGCGATTAACGGGCAGAAGCGCCGCGCGCGGGGCGCTCCTGCCACTTAAACCTTCTAATTAGCGCCGGTAAATAGCGATCGGACAACCTAGGGCTTTCGAATGAGAACCCCGGTTGAAGTTTTGATGTCCTTTGTAAGCGCCGCCTCAGGTGAGTCTTGACCTGAAGCGTACTCGTACACCACATCCGGATATTGCCAGTTTGCGACGACAATAGTGCCGGTGGGATCCTCAGAAATAGCAAACGGCGTGGTATATCCGTAACTCAGCGTTTCACTCGGGCTGGTCGCACCCGGCGGGTAAATGTTGACAAATCCTCCTAGGTCTGCCACCCAGAGATTTCGCGAGGCGTCAAATGCCACGCCTACGGGTTCCTTAAGTCCCTGCAAATTAAGAGGCTTTAGTTTGGTGGTTCCCTTTGGTACTTCGTAAATCTGTGCCTCGTCATAATCCGCAACGTACAAATTCTGCTTGGCATCGAGCGTTAGGCCCCATGGCGCAATAAGACCCTGTCCCGTGATGACTTTTGACGGAGAGGTTGCGCCGGCCGGATACTCAGCAATACTAGGACTCTGGTACTTGGAATTCGACACGTACAGCGTTTGAGCTTTATCGATTGCGAGGCCTGCGGGATAGTTGATGCCGTCCGTAATACTGACGCTGTGGGTGGTTTGACCCTTGGGATATTCCGTTACGCTGTAGCCCGTGGAGCCGCTGGCGCATTCATTCGCCACATAAAGGGTACCCTTTTTGTCCATCGCCAAGCCGTATGGGCACCCGATTGCATCCGTAATCGTTGCCACCGGCGCCGGATTCTTTTTTAGCGTTTTCGCTGGATAAATCTGTACCTCGCTCGAAGTGTCGGCCACAAATACCAACGGCTTGGATGTGCGATAGGAAGCGTGAACCCCGGCGCCTTGCGCGCGTGCGGTTGGAGCAACCACCTTGAAGTTTGCGTCGGGCATAGGCTGCAACGAACCGCCAGTGGCGCTGCAGCCAATGAGAACTATTAGAGATGCACAGCCCGCCAGCGGTCCAAAAGAGAACGGTAAAAGCTTCATGGTACTTCTCAGAATCCTCCATATTCTCAATTCAGTAATCGATTAGTATCGTAGACTTCGACTTTTCCGAGGAGGAATCGCTACGTAGCAGTTC
>Ga0070764_10000848_pt1 | contig 12725 bp, 12 predicted proteins | sample HubBroMetageWRM4_FD_67287 | JGI IMG/M metagenome (GOLD analysis project Ga0070764, IMG submission 67287) | Warmed soil microbial communities from the Hubbard Brook experimental Forest, New Hampshire - Hubbard Brook CCASE Soil Metagenome WRM 4 | ecosystem: Environmental > Terrestrial > Soil >... | reverse complement strand
GGGGTACTCGGCTCCGCCAGAACCTGGAAGCGACCGATTCGCATAATGGTTTTCGGCGGATCGAAGATCAGAAATTCGTCCAGGATTCGCTTCAGTTCTTCATGTCTGCTGCTTTCCTCAGGAAGCGCGGGACTCGTGCTGATGTCGGCCTTGCTTTCGTAGAAGGCAACCAACCACCGTCGCCAAATCTCCCAGTCCTCCATGGCCAACTGAAAGATTTCCTCGTTCAAGGGTGTTAGTCGAAAGAGCTTGGAGTCGGGATTTTTTGCTTCGCTTGAAACGTATTCAAAGAGATGGGGAGTGCCCTGATGATTTGCGATTCCTTTGCGCGGCCAGCCAGAGTAGTCCATCACCGTGAACACGGTTTCATATCCGGGGCTCAGATCCTCTCGGTTCATTCCACGAAGCCGCCGCCTACCAAAATTAGACGCAGTGTAGGCCGCCGCGTAGCAGAAATGGGTGTAAAGCTTTCGTCATCAATCGATCTCGAACATGTCTCAAGCAAGACCACGATGCGGCGTGAACTGTTCCGAGTGGCTGAACGATTTCAGAACGGCAACGTTTGCCCGATGGGAACACAACCAGGAAGTCGCCGGCCACCGGCCCAAGCTGACGGTCGCCTAATCCATTTTATTTAACAGCGAGACGGAGGCATACCGCTTGAGGAGTTCAGTCAGTTCTTCGGTTTTCACGGGTTTTGAAAGATACTCGTCCATTCCGGCTCTACGAAACCTATCCTCGTCGCCGGCCATCGCATGAGCGGTCATCGCGATAATAGGCACGTGGGTACCGGAACTCTTTTCATTTTCGCGGATCGCTCTGGTAGCTTCAAGACCGTCCATCTCGGGCATCTGGACATCCATGAAGATAAGGTCGAACGTTTGTCTGTCGAGCGTCGCCAGTGCTTCTTTGCCGTTCAGGGCGACGGTTACGGAGTGTCCGCGCTTCTCGAGCAACCGGACCGCTAACGTGCGGTTCACGGCGTTATCTTCCACAAGCAGGATCGTGAGGTGATGGCTGGCATCGATCAGCGAGTGCCCCGCGGTCGACACGGAAACGGATTGGGCGATAGGACCATTCGCCAGCGAAGTTAACGTTGCTTCGAGCAATTCAGTCCGCTGCACGGGCTTGGTGAGGAAGGCTGAGACTCCGAGCTCCCGACAACGCTGCGCATCGCCCATCTGACCGCCCGAACTCAACATCATTATTGTGGCGGAACTCCAGGTCGGATTCTTTCGAATCTCTTCAATGACGGCGAACCCGTCCATACCGGGCATGTGTGCGTCGATGAGAATCAGTGGGTAGGAGATCCCCAATTGTTGACCCTCCCGCAGAGTGCTGATCGCCTTCGCCCCGGTCCCGACGGCCGTAGGATTCGCTTGCCAATTATTAAGAATCCCGACCAAAATTTGCCTGTTCGTTGCGTTGTCATCCACTACGAGCACTCGCATATTACGTAGAATCATTGGGTCCGCGGGCGCCACGGTTCTTGCAGGCACTCCCGGTAGCGAAAAGACGGCAGTGAAATGGAAGCGACTGCCTTGTCCCTGTTTACTTTCCACCCAAATTCGTCCACGCATGGACGCCGCCAGCCGAGCTGAAATCGTCAGACCTAAGCCCGTTCCGCCATAAGTGCGAGTCATGGATCCGTCCGCCTGGGTGAACGCTTCGAAGATTGCCGTCTGCTTTCGGAGAGGGATTCCGATCCCGGTATCTGCGACTGTGAAATGGATTTGGACCTCGTGATCAGCCCTGGAATACATCCGCACTGAGAACAAGACTTCACCCTTTTCCGTGAATTTGATGGCGTTTCCGAGCAAATTCACGATGATTTGTCGCAACCGCCCTGGATCCCCGATGACTTCGTTCGGGATGTCCGGTGCGATGTCGCAGATGAGTTCCAGTCCCTTTTGTTGAGCGCTCACACCCATGGCCTTCATCGGACCGGTCAGCTGGTCGCGCAAGTTGAACTCGATGTTGTCGACTTCCAGCTTTCCCGCTTCGATCTTGGAGTAGTCCAAAATGTCGTTGATCACAGTGAGCAACGAATCGGCGGACGCTCTTGCCATACTCAAGTACTCGCGCTGCTCGGAATCCAGTTCCGTGCCTAGCACCAATTCGGTCATTCCCAAGATCCCGTTCATGGGCGTACGGATTTCGTGACTCATGTTGGCCAGGAATTCGGACTTGCTCCGTGACGACTCCAGCGCCGCATCGCGCGACTCCTCCAACTCCACTTCCACTTGCTTTCGCGCCACGATGTCGCCCAACAGAGCTTCATTGGCTTTCTTGAGATCGGACGTTCGTTCTTGCACCTGTTTCTCAAGCTCCCCATAGCTTGCGGCCGAAAATGCGTTCAAGATTGCGAGTATGAACCACGCCGCCGACAGGCTACACGCGGCGCGAAAAATCTGAACAGGAAATCCAAACATATTCTGGAATGAATCGTAATTAATGAACATGGCCGGCGGGAACGAGGCTTTAGGAACGACAACACCCGCAAGCAGCGCATAGGCAAAGAAAATCGCTGACAGGCACCGCATATCTCGGAGTACTGCGTACGGATAGACTGACCTTATTGCGCGGGAGTAGCTCTGCCGGTAGAACCCCGCTGCCGCTAAAAGCGAACTCGGACAAGCCAGCAAATAGCGCGTAAGAATGCCGCTCGTCAAATACCATCCGGTGCTCAGGTCGGACCAGGTCCCGTACAAACTGACAAGAAAACCAAAAAGCAGCGAAGCGATCAGTGATCCCCGTTCTAGCCATTTGAACCGCGTGTCATCCACTGCGACGGCTCTGACGCCAAACGCCAGCAGAAAGATGAAGGAAGTCAATCCTAGGTAGAATCCAGCGAGCTTTATGATGCTGAAAAGAAATGGAGCCCAATAAGCTTGTCCAAGCGATAGAAACATATCCGACCATTCACTCAGACCATGCAACAATCCAAAGGCGCCCAGCAGCCACAGCTCCCGCCTCAACCGTAGCCTGTTCCTTTTATCATTCTTGAGGAGGATAGCCATCCCAAACAACACAAAGGCTAGTCCGTAAACGAAAAACACGACTAGCATGTGTTGCGCGAGCAACCTCGATGCGGATGTGATCACAACAAGCACGCTGATTGATTTCGGGTATTTTTCATCCGCGTTTCTTGCGTTGCGGCAATTGGACCTGCATAAACCAGAAATTATTGAGACCTTTTAGAATCTCTTCGAAGTCGTTCCAGTTCCCCGGTTTTTTGAGATAAGGATTTGCCATCAGTTTATGACTGGTCGAAGTCGCCTTGGTTATCTTCGACTAGCAGAAGATCGAACGGCACGCCTTGCTCCTGAACGATTCGGTTGAGCGATAACGGCGTCGAACCAACAGCGGAAGGGTACAATCGCTCACGACGGAGCTGTTGGGGAAGGGGATACTAGTGTGACGCGTGTGCCGACGAAGTCAAGAACGGCAAACGAGAATGCGGAAAGCTGGTTAGCTATAAGCGACCGTTGCGATTGAGTCCGCGATGACGAGGTCGTGTCTCGGAACGAAGCAGCGTCGAGAATGGGCACCGGTTTCCAGATTCCGAAAGCCCTAATCGCGCCTCCAGGTGCCGCATCGACTCGACGGCATTATCGATCGCATCCCGGAACGCGCTTTCCCGTGCAGGCGATGGCCGGCGATCCAGCCCCGCTAATCGCCGAACCAGGAAAATGTCGGCGACGAGATAAATCAAAGTCTCTTGACCCTCGCGGAACGCGAAGCCAAGATATCATTTTCGCTTTATGTTCGCCTATTACTTTCAATCGCTCGTGGTTGTGGCGGAGTATGATCGTTTGTCAAAGCCCGGGCGCTCTGTATCGCGGATGCTCTGCGTTTGGTTGCCGGCGGGTTCACCGCTCAATAGATGGAGGAGGCGTCATGGATTCGAAACAGGTGGTTCTTATTACGGGTTCGAGCACGGGCTTCGGTAGGCTGATGGCCGAAAACCTAGCGCGTCGCGGTCATTCCGTCTTCGCAACCATGCGTGATCCTGGGGGGCGCAACGCCACCAACGCCTCGGAAATACGAGCCCTTGCGAAACAGGAATCGCTTCCTCTGAATGTTTTGGAGCTAGATGTCACCAATGACGCTTCCGTCGAGCGGGCCGTAAACGTCTGTGTGGAGCACGCGGGTCGCATTGACATTGCCATCAACAACGCAGGCAACGCCCTGATCGGATTGGTAGAAGCCGTCACCACGGAACAAGTTCAAGAGATTATGGACACGAATTTTTTCGGCTCTGTTCGCATCAACCGCGCCGTACTCCCTCATATGCGACGCCAGCGAAGCGGCTTGCTTTTGCACATCAGCAGCGGCGCGGGACGTGTAATTTTTCCGGGCTTCGGCGTTTATTGTGCGACCAAATTCGCATTGGAAGCGCTGGCGGAAGCCTACCATTACGAATTGGCGGCGCAGGGAATTGAATCGTCGATCGTTGAGCCCGGTGCCTATCTGACGCCCATTTTCGGCAACATCATAAAGGCTGCCGATGAAGACCGCACAGCCACGTACGGAGTCGCTAAGCAGATTCCCGCCAAGACCAACGACTTCCTCAAGACCGCGGCAGGAAATGCTCAGGAAGTCGCGGATGCCGTCCTGAACATTGTGGAAACTCCCGCCGGGCAGAGGAAGTTGAGATATCGCGTCAGTCGTAGAGACCCCGGTGTAGACGAAATCAACGCCCTCTGCGAGCACGTGCAACGTCGGCTCTTCGAAGCATCCGGCATCGCAGCCGATACCGCATTCGTCCAACGAAGCGCAGCCGGCATCGCCTAGTCTTGTTGGCATCCGCAACGGTAGTCTAGCTAAGTCGCCCGCCGGACCTCGACGGGCGCTCCTCGCTTGATGTCGCTGAGAATTGCTCTCTGAAAGATTTATCCGTGCTGGCGGAATCTGGATTGCGTTCAGGTGCGTCCGAGTTTCGGTGATGCACAGATCGGTCGCAACCTGTAACCCGGGTATGACGCTCGGAGTTACAGTCACGTTGTTGGGGATTCACAGCGCGACGCGGTTGAAAAGTTGGCCGCGAAGTTGCGCCCAAATGCGCCCAAATTGAAACCTGACAATGAGTGGATTCAATAGATTAGTTGGGGTGAGCGACGGGGTTTGAACCCGCGACCCTCGGTGCCACAGACCGATGCTCTACCAGCTGAGCTACGCTCACCGCCGCTTGATTAGAAATAGTTTACCACGTTTCTTCTTAGCCGCCTCTGTTTGCACGTTTGCAATCGAAGGCAACGTAGCGCTCACATTCGCGTGGTGGATATGAAAACCCGTTTGAAACTGTTGACGATTTCCTGCTGCTAGAAGGAACTACTGAGGAGTGGATGGAAGCGTTCTTGGCGCTAGCAAATGCCCCAGAGCCGATTTATACGCACCGCCCCGCGTCATCGACGCGCCCCGATCCTACTGCCGACGCGGAAACTGCGAGAACGGATCGAGCGGGCCCGCGCGAGTAGGAAAGCGGTACGGCCGCGCCAGAGGGCGGCAAACGGACCTTCCAGCCACTTACCTTGTTTGATGGGAACCCGGTCGTTAAGTCGTGTTGAATGAAATCGCCCCAGGCACACTTTTGGGGGACCGGGATATTCAGTCGCAGCGCCGGGGCCAACAAGCATACGCACCACACGTGCCGCTAGAACGCAACGTATGCAGCGTCCGGATCGTGGACGTGATCGTAGTCGTCCAAGATGTCCGGAACATATAGAGCCAGTTTCGTGTAGATTGCATTACGTCTGGGGTTCCGGACACGTTATGGAGGACCACATGGCAAGGGACATCATTCGCACATCCAATGCCCCGTCATCGACGACCTATAGCCAAGCGGTCCGGGCATCCGGATTTGTGTTTGTCTCAGGCACCGGTCCGCATCATCCAGAAACCGGAAAGATAGTTGGGGATACGATTCAAGAGCAGACCAGACAGTGCTTGCAGAACATATCCGCCATACTCGAAGCCGCAGGAAGCTCGCTCGACCGAGTCGTGAGCGTCACCGTGATTCTTCTTGAGGAAGCAGATTTCGCCGGGATGAATGAAGAGTGGACCAAATGGTTTCCCGCGAACCCACCTGCCCGGCAGGGCGCAAGATTACCCGTTCGAATCCCCGGTATGCGAGTCTCAATCGCAGCTATTGCGGAGGCTTAAACGTAGCAAATATCCGGCCAAGTCCTGATGGGTCGGAAACGGGACAAATGACATGGAGACACCCCCGCCAGCAGAAGTTGGTTCTGTCGGCCATGCCTGAACAAATCGCAGGGCAGTGGGGGTGGACGCCAAATTAGACCGGGAGCAGCGACCGCACTTGCTCCATCAACTCTGTGATGTGCGTCTTGGAAACAATGCAGTCAACGTGGAGTTGGTCGCGCGACAAGGAATTGCCAAAGTCGCTATATTCCGTAAATAAAATGATCGGAATTTGTGGCATCAACCGTTTCAGTTCTCTGGCGGCATCGATTCCGTTTAAGACGGGCATCGATAAATCTAGGATGATGAGTTCGGGGCGATACTTTAAGGCCAGTTCAATTGCTTCTCGACCGTCCTTAGCTTCGGCACAAAGGTCGTAATTTTCCTCGGTTTCGAAGAGGCGGCACAGCATCTTGCGAATTATGGCGTTATCGTCTGCGATGAGTACGACCTTGCGCAAATTACCCTCCACAACGGGGCCGGGCCGCGGAGTGGCGATCCTCAATCTTCGAATCCGTGGTCCTCGTCAATCGCCATTCTGCTGAAGTGTGATGCTCACCTTACGGCCGACTTCCAGCAAGGTAGCAAATTCCGCAGGAACGAATAGCCGGATGTCGTAGAGGTGGTATGCCAAGGACACGTTGTGGTCAAGCTCCAGTCGAATCTCGCAGCGCGACGGCTCACCGTTAATAGGGATGATTCCGATAGATTTGCACCGACCACTGAGAGAAATTTTGACCATTTGCCCTTTGGCTAGCGCGGCGAGTGATGACGCGGATGAGCCACTAGTACCGCATCGACAACGATCTGCGCTGGTCGATTAACTCCGGTCGCCCGCCCGTCAGCACGGCATACGTGTGGAACGATATCCCGACTCCTAGTCTGTTCCCCGGAGGACCGCTCAGTCTTACGTGCACGACTCGCCCTTCGCACCGCCACCGAAGCGTGGGCTCTCCGAAGAGTTGATGTGGCATCACCAAGAACGCTCGCACGGGGGTATGCACTGCGAGCTGAATCTCACTTAAAAAGTACATGCCGCCCACTGAGAGATTGGCGGTGGTAACAGTATGTTCTGCGGAACCAAGTTCATCGAGCCTGCGTATTCTGGCGGTAACGTTGAAATCAAAGCGAGGCGTCGCTCGCTCGAACTCATACATGAACCCTCCGGCAAAACAGTCGTCGAAACACGGAAGGGTGGCTTCAGATTGTTCCTAACGTCGGCCCAAGACTGTTCCATAGTGCACATTCCGAGGCTATGTACTGCACCGTACAGACCTACGGCAAGGCGTAGTGCAATAACTAGCGAGCATGCTGATGCGCCTATGAAAAGTGCAATTCCTCAGACCCTGACCGTTAGCCCCGCAAGCATCAGCTGCCCTTTCTGCGACGCGGAACCGGGCCAGGACTGTGAGACTACTAAGGGCGGATTCGCCGCAGTCCACATTCAGCGGGTAAGAGAAGCGGCAAGAACCAACTACGACAGAAAGCGCAATCGAGAGCCCAAGCGGAAATAGCCCGCTTTGGGCTGGCGACTCACGCGAAAGTGTTCCTAATGGGGCAGTTTCTGAGCTGATGTTTCGGCACGATAATCTCATGCAAGAGAAAAGTCTCACGCCCGCACAAATATCCTCGGTAGCCTGTCCTACGTGCGGTGTGTCGGCAACGAAGCGCTGTGAACTGCATTCAGGTGGAATGCGGTCACAACCACACATAGAACGCATATTTTCCGCTGCCGAAGCCATCGAAAAGAAGCGAGTTCAACGCGCGGGTGGATGACGAACTATGCACATTTTCAATGTTTCGGCGGCTTGGCCCTCGTAAACCAGAAATCATGAAGGCTCTTTACCATCTGTTTCCAATCGTCCCAGTTATCTGGCTTTCTGAGATAGAGTTCACCATCCATTTATAACTGCTCTCGACTTCCAATTCCGCGCAGCAGCTTGTTAGGACGATCACGGGGATTGTTTGCACGCCCGGATTTGCCTTGACGCGCGCCTGAATCTCGCGGCCATGTAATTTCGGCAGATTCAGGTCCGCAAGATGATTTGGGCGCGGCGCATCGATATAGCGTCCTTGGTACCCCAGAAACTCCATTGCCTCAGCGCCGTCCGTAACTGCGTGCAGACGCGCAGTGGGATTTACTTCGCGCAAAATCTCACGCATTAACCGGATGTCGCCTTCGCTGTCTTCGACCATCAAAGTGCCTATTGGCATCGAATTGCACCTCAGATGACAGCAGGGACAATCTTTGAAAGTTGGAATATTCCGAAGGGGACTCGATTGTGGCGCTGGGGCTGACGAAGTCAATAATCACGAGCGAGTATCGAGCTATGTAGTTATCGCTCCATAACCTTTCAAAACACGGCACTGCGGGAGAGTAAAATTACCCGCACGGTGAGATTTTTTGATTTTGACCTTGCGGCGTGGTAGTTTTTGCGAATCCCGCAACCGCGATGCCCTTTGAGGTGGCGTGTGAACCAGCTAATCAAAGAAGCGCTTTCGTTAGCGGAAGGCGAAGCAGAATGGCTGCACAGTGCCGCGCAGAACTTTGAACGACTTGCGACCAGACTTAGAGAGGAAGAAAAAGCCGAGTGGGACTTGCTCGCTGCTGTTTATCGCGAACGAGCGCAAAGCGTTCAAGGTTTCGCGGAAAAAGTGCGTCAGAGCTTGGTCACCGACAGTTCCTCGCAGTTACGATTGCAAGACGGCTTGGACTGACCTTCCGCAGCCCGGTTAATTGACTGTGAGTGCGTGGCAAATTAGGGTTTCGGTTGGCCGATAGGCACTTGAAGTAATTTTGGAATCCTGTCGTTCATGCCCTTCGCCGCCTTTACAGCTTGACGATACGCCACATTCCATCGCCGAAGGTCCTCGTCCGTTGCAACGCCAAGAAAATCACCTGAGACTCTTTCAAAGACCAAGCGGGTGGAATCTGTAAGTAGCGGTATTCCGGTGGTGCGCGGCAAGCGCAAACCTAAATAAAATCCCGCCGAATTTTCAGCGTCATATTGGATGTGGCCAGCAGTCTTGCGGCATGGGATCAAGGTTTCCATCGGGCCCCTTAGGTCGAGGCTTGTGCCGTATGCCCGTGCCGCAAGTTCGTAGGCGCACTGACTTGCAGGGCGATTATTGACGAAGTGGCAGCACCCCGAGGCGCAGAAACGCAGACCGTTCGACATGGTTTCTTTCCCGGCAACGACGCCCAACGAATCGCATAACGTCACAACCAACACTTCCGTTCCGGGCAGAACGCGGCGGATCTGTCGAACCGTTTCTACGCCGCTGATAGCGCGCAAATTTATACCCAGGATAACTAGGTCCGGCTTTGTTCTCCTGGCCCGGCGTACCGCCTGGCGTGCGTTTGCGGCCTGTCCACAGATTTCAACTTCGGGTATCGATTCCAGAGAAGCCACCAAGCTACGACGAGCCACTGTATCGTCGTCTGCGACGAGGATGCGATACCTACTTGGGATTTCGGATTTCGTTAGCCACGATCGGAGTGCGCGCAGCTCTTGACTCATCTCCACCCCATATGGAATTTGACCCCGAAGGCAGGAAAGACCCTCAAAGCAGCCGGGTCTAGGCAATTGGGAGCCGCCGCCTCATTGAACGACGGCTCCGCGTCCTTTGAATGCCAGCCAACTCCTACCCGGAAAGTGAGCAGTTGGTAGCAATTCAGTAAAGCTTAATCGTTTTAATATGATGGCCGCGAACGGTCAATCCGGATTTATTCGGATACAATCGATAGTGATTGTACGTAGATTCAAACCGGCACAACGGCATGGTGACGCGATGAAGAGCAAGAATCTCACCCAAGCGCAAATATACTCCGTCACTTGCCCGACGTGTGGGGTTGCAGCCGGAAAGCGTTGCGTGCTGCATTCAGGCGCAGAGCGGACGCCACACATAGATCGCAGGTTTTCCGCTGCCGAAAAGATCGAAAAGCAGCGGGTTCGCCGCGCGTGTGGATGACGACTACGCCAGTTTGTGCGTCGGCAGTCGTGCTTTTGTGAGCCAGAAGTCGTTGACGCTCTGCACCATCTCCTCGAAGGCGTCCAGCAGCACAGGCTTGCTGAGATAGCAGTTCGCCTGAAGTTGATAACTCTTTAAAATGTCTGCCTCATCTTGAGAGGTTGTCAACACGACGATGGGGATGGTTTTCAAATTGTCATCACTCTTGACTCGGGCAAGCACTTCGCGCCCGTCCATTCTTGGCATGTTCAGGTCTAGTAATATAAGGTCTGGACGAGGAGCCTGCGCGTAGGCCACTCCATCCCGGTTCAGAAATGCCATCGCTTCGATGCCGTCCCCCGCAACGTGCAACTGAATGGGCAGTGTGCTCGCCTGAAAAGCCTCACGCGTCAACCGAACGTCGCCCGCACTATCTTCGACTAAGAGAATTTCCATGAGCATGTGGTTTACTCCCGCTGACGAAGCTGAATAGCCGCGTAGCATGGAACGAATTCGGAATCGAGTTCAGTGTGAGCTGATTAACGGCGAAGTCAATGGTGCCATTGGCTAAACTTCGACACGACACGTGGGGATGCAACGTGCCGAAATGGTACAGCAATCATTCCGGTCGCACGGCGGATGCGCTCCCGGATGTGGCCACACTGCGGCGGACCTCCCGTCCCGAATACGCGCGCGTTCTTCCGATCGCCTCCGCTTTCCCACATCAACAATGTCGTCAATGATTTCCGGAAAAGACGAAGGCGTCACGAAAGCGCTCGATGGCCCGCCGTGACGGCACAAGTGGTGACTATCGTGGATCGATCCAATGATCATTGGTACGCGGTAACACCTGGACCGGTTACTTGCCCATGCACGCGATTCTCAAAACGCCCCTGTTTAAACGACCCTGCGAGCGAGCACTTCCACGTTGACCGTTTGCCCGGAAAGCTCGACAGTCTTTTCTTCGGCCTCAAGTTGGGCGTGGGAGGGCCACGCCTCAGCCCACTCCTCCAGTCGTTCTTGGCCGTCCGTCTGGGGTCGGTCTGAGCGCGCCAGCTTGCCTTGCCGGAACGGTAGCCGAGGGGAGTGGTGACGCTCACACCCACAGACCGACGCTCTACCAGCTGAGCTACGCTCACCACCTTGGGATGCAGATAGTTAGCTCCATAGGAGGGGTGCGGCAGCGGCATCGGTGTGTTCGTGACCTTCGTCCCGGAGTGGGAATCGGGGCTAGGCTTGCGGGCGGGATTATTTTGCAAGAATCAGGAAACGTTTTCCGGGGGACGTTACGTCTAAATTGCGAGGAATGTTTGGTGCTTGGTGTGCGTATACAATGGGTAGGAGTGGCTGAGGCGGCATCATTGGGGGCTTGTGCAATGGATTGGATGCGTGCGATGCGGACGACGAACAGAGATTTCACGGCAGCGGCTCGAATCGCGCTGATGTTGCTGGCGGGTGCGGTGTTCGTCGCGGTTCCTTGCAGCGCGCGATTCAATGTCGGACTGGCGGACGAGCCGGCTGCGGTTCAACCGACCACGGCGCGGCCGACCCCGGCACAGCAGGCGTCGACTCAGACCTCGAGTCAAGCCCCGGCGCAGACGCCTCTGACGCAGAAAGTTGGCGCCGTGAAATCGATTAACGGCAATGCGTTGGTGCTTATGGCGGATGGCGGGACGGAAGTGAGTGTAACTGTGGCGAGCAATGCGAAAATCGTGCAGGTGGCACCCGGCGAGAAGGATCTGAAGTCTGCGACGCCCATCGCTTTGACGGATTTGCAGGTGGGCGACCGAATTCTGGTGCGCGGGCGCGCGTCGGACGATGCGAAGACGATGACGGCCGTCGGCGTGATCGCGATGAAGCGTACGGACCTGGAAGCGAAAAAGACGCAGGACCGCGACGATTGGCAGAAGCGCGGCATCGGCGGCTTGGTGAGCGCTGTGGATCCGGCGGCCGGCACGATCACGATTTCCGCCGGTGCTGGAGCCGCGGCGAAAACTGTGGCGATCCACACATCCAAAAATACAGTGTTACGCCGATATGCGCCGGACTCGGTGCAGTTCGATGATGCGAAGCCCGCACCGCTGGATCAGATCAAGCCGGGCGATCAGGTGCGCGCGCGAGGCACGAAGAGTGCGGACGGATCGGAGTTTACGGCGGACGAAATAGTTTCCGGAACTTTCCGAAATCTGGCTGGAATTGTTACTGGAATTGACGCGAGCGCGCAGACGATCAGCTTGACGGACCTGATCAGCAAGAAGCCGGTGGTGGTGAAAATCACCGCGCAGTCGCAATTGCGCAAAATTCCCGCCCAGATGGCGCAGATGATCGCGTTCCGATTGAAAGGCGCAGGAGCTGGCCCGGGCGCGGGTGGTGGCGGAACATCTGGCCAGGGCGGCACGTCGGCTGCCGAGAGCGGCGGGGCTTCCAACGGCGGGCAGCGGGGTGGCGGCGCGGGCGGAAATGGCGCGGCCGGAGGCGGCCGCGGAGACTTCCAACAAATTGTGAACCGTTTGCCGGCCAGCACGCTGGCGGATTTTCAGAAGGGTGACGCCGTGATGGTGGTATCCACG
>Ga0070764_10000847_pt1 | contig 12730 bp, 10 predicted proteins | sample HubBroMetageWRM4_FD_67287 | JGI IMG/M metagenome (GOLD analysis project Ga0070764, IMG submission 67287) | Warmed soil microbial communities from the Hubbard Brook experimental Forest, New Hampshire - Hubbard Brook CCASE Soil Metagenome WRM 4 | ecosystem: Environmental > Terrestrial > Soil >... | reverse complement strand
GACACACAATGAGGGAGCGGTTTACGAAGTATTTCCCTGATTGCGGGCTCATCTAGAGTTCACCGTTAACTGCGCAAAGGCCTGGCATAAGAAACCGGGCCTTTGTTGCTGGTTACTCATTGTGCCCAGAGCCGAGAGCGGCAGCACATCGTAAGTCTTCCTCGCGCACGGGCGCGATGGATAAGGCTTTCGCGGCGCAATGGTACAATTGACCTTCCGCGAAACCATTCTGCGGCTACGCGCCCTCTGGACGGGACTCCACTCTTGGCACAACAGACGACTGAACCCCGCACCATTACTTACGCCGATTCCGGTGTCGATATCGAGCGCGCCAACCGCACCAAGCAGCGCATCAAGTATCTCGCGCACAAGACCTTCAACCGCGGAGTATTAAGCGAGATCGGCGGTTTTGGCGGACTGTTCGCCATCGACAAGAAGAAGTATGCCGATCCAGTTCTGGTCTCCAGTGTCGATGGTGTGGGAACGAAGCTGAAGATTGCCTTCGAGATGAATCTTCACCACACAGTCGGCGCCGACTTGGTGAATCACTGTGTCAACGACATTGCCGTGCAGGGTGCAGCGCCGATGTTCTTCATGGATTACTTCGCCACAGGCAAGCTGCATCCTGAAGTTGCGGAGAAGGTTATTTCCGGAATCGCCGAGGCCTGCAAGCACAATGGCTGCGCGCTGATTGGCGGCGAAACCGCCGAAATGCCCGGTTTCTATCCGGACGGCGAATACGATCTCGCAGGCTTCATTGTGGGCGTGGTTGATCGCGAGAAGATCGTTACCGGAAAGACTGTCGAGCCCGGAGATGTGCTGGTTGGACTAGCATCGACCGGTTTGCACACCAACGGATATTCGCTGGCCCGCAAGCTGTTCTTCGAAGCCGCCAATTACACGCCTGAATCGTACGTGAACGAGATCAAGGGTAAAGTCGGCACTGAGCTGATGAAGCCGCACAAAAGCTACTGGCCGATCGTGCGGCGCATGCTCGAAGCCGATGCAGTTTCGGCGATGGCTCACATCACCGGCGGCGGAATCACGGAGAATCTCCCACGCGTGCTTCCCAAAGGCACAGGCGCGATCGTCGAGATCAACTCATGGCCAGTTTTGCCTATCTTTGAGCACATGCAGAAGATCGGCAACGTTCCTCAGGACGAAATGCTGCGAACCTTCAACATGGGCATTGGCATGATCCTTGTCGTTCCCGCGAAGAAGTTCAAGAAGGTGCAGTCGATTCTGGAACGATGCGGCGAAAAGGGCTTCACAATCGGCCGCGTGGTGAAGGGCGACAAGCGCGTCACGTATCAATAGCTGGAAGTAATCAGCATTCAGCGTTCAGCACTCAGTATTCAACCAAATCCAGAAACGCGTGAGAGTTGCGTTCACAGCTCACGCGTTGATGCGGATTGTGGGAAACCTCTCGGCTGTTCGCGGATGGGAACATCTGGCGCGAGAGTGCTGGTTACCTTCGTTACTCCCCCTCTTCACTTCTGCCTAAAGTCTTGAAAACAGTAGTACCAAAACGGAACCCCCGCAAAGTCTTCTTAACACATGACTTAAGTTTCAAAGTCTTGCAAACAAATGGTTTAGGCGAAGTTCTAACTGCCGATTTGATCCACACCAAAAGAATTATCCGGGTGCGCGAGGTCGGAAGTCGAGTCGTGAATTCTCGCCTGCCCTAGCTATCTGCCGATGGCGGATTCTTACGCGGATCGCCGAAAAGGTGGTGCACCAGTTGCAGCAGTTCCTGCGGATCATGGCTGTGGACTACATGATCGGCCCACGCGTATTCGCGATCGGTTGGGGTCAAAGCAATAATCGGCAGGTCGGGCACCGATGCCTTCACGATTTTGATCGCGCCTTCGGCATCAAAGTTTGGTATGCCACAGTGGAGAATGAGGGCATCAACATTCTGAAACAGGTGCAGCAGGTCGAGGGTTTCGGTCACCGTGTGCGCGGTGATGACATTGAACTTGAACGTTTCCAGCAGCAACTTACGGGTGGAAATGGCCTGCTCAGGTTCGGGTTCAGCGACAAGAAATGTAGGTCGGGGCAAAGTCTGTTTCCTCAAAATGTATAGTTTGGATTTCGGGCGGCCAGGCGCCGGCCCATGCACGAACTACTTCCAAGTATGATGCTGCTAACCAGCCAATGAGCATGTTCACGGAAATCATTACGCCGCGATTGGTCCTGCGCGATCTGGAAGCAAGCGACGGGCCCAGGGTTTTCTCCTACCATCGTCGCCCCGAGATCTCGCGCTTTCAGTCCTGGGGCACGGATTCTGTCGATTCGGTCCAGACCTATATTCGCCTGCTGGCGGCGATCGAGCCCGGCACTCCGGGCAAGTGGTATCAGGTCGGGATATTTCTCCTCGACGGTGGCAAACTCATCGGCGATGTCGGCTTGCGTGTGCTGGAACCAGATCCCGAGCAGGCCGAGGTCGGCATCACCGTCGCACCTGATTTCCAGAGGCAGGGTTACGCGAGCGAGGCGCTGAGAGCGTTACTGAATTACATCTTCAAGACCTTGAACAAACATCGCGTCTTCGCCTCCGTCGATCCGCGCAATGCGCCTTCCATGAAGCTGCTGGAGCGGGTGGGCATGCGCAAGGAAGCGCACTTTGTCCGCGGCTTGTGGTTCCGGAACGAGTGGGTGGACGATGTGGTCTTTGCAATCCTGAGTGATGAATGGAAGATCGGCGCTGAGTGATCCGGGGCGTCTGCTGGTGAGCCCTCATCTGCTTCGATCATGCCGATAACACAGCCTGAAGCATCTTAAGCGGCGAAGCCTGACTGTCACGGAACGCGGTGACATGTCGAGGTTTAGGGATAGGGGCGCCGTCCCGTTGTTTCATCGTGTCGTAACATTGCGCCTGCCCTGACTTGCCGCGGGTCCGTGCCGCCTCTAGAATCGCAATTTGCGTTGCAACGAGTTGGAGGACGAATGGCAACTCTCAAGATCGGTGAAGAAGTCCCGGACTTCGAACTGCCGGCGGTGGTCGGCAACATTAAAACGCAATTCAAACTAAGCGAGTTTCGCGGCAAGAAGAACGTCGTACTGGCGTTTTATCCGGCGGACTGGACTCCCGTATGCGCTTCACAGCTGCCCGCGCTGAATGCGGATCTGGAACGCTTTGGGGCTTATGACGCCCAGGTAGTCGGCATCAGTGTCGACTCGATTCCGAGCCACACCGCGTGGCAGAAGAAAGAAATCGGCGTACTGGGCTTCCCCCTGGCCAGCGACTTCTATCCTCACGGCGATGTAGCCAGGAAATACGGCATCCTGCGCGAGGGCGATCCCATCCCCGGCATCAACGAGCGCGCTCTCTTTGTGGTGGACAAAAACGGAAAGCTGGCCTTCGGCAAGGTTTATCCCATCGGCCAGGTGCCCAGCAACGATGAGGTCTTCGAAGTGCTGAAGAAGCTCTAGCGATTTCACCGCACATCTTCACCAACAAAACGAGGAGGGCTCACGCCCTCCTCAACTATTGCAATCGTCAATCCGTTACTACATTCCGGGGTGGGGTGTGATTGCCCCGAAGATTCCGTGACCCTCGCCGTAGGGGCCGGCGGTGAAGAACAGCGTATTCGTCGGACCGCCGCTGCCACCGTTGCCAAAGGTCAATCCCCACAAACCGTCGATTTGTATGGGCAGATCGGCCACATTCTGCATGTTGCCGAGCCAGGTGCCGTTGCTGGCGTTGTACGCGCTGATCAGGCCGCTGCCGAAGTTGCCGATCAGGAGGTCATTGCCGAAGCCAGAGAAGTTCGACGGCGCGACCACCACGGCCCACGGCGAATTGAGGTAGATGGTATGGGTCAGGCGGAACTGCAGGTTGCCCTGCGTGTCATAGACATCGACGTATCCGTTGGCTGGACCCGGGACGTCGTCATGCTTCTGCGCGTCCTGCTTGGCGTAGGTCACGACGATCCTGTTGGACCCAATCAACTGCACGTTGAACGGAGCGAAGCCGGACGGAATACTGGTGTCCACAAAAGCGTTCGATCCAAACGAGTGCGGGTTGTAGCTGCCGTCATACACTTCCACCGTGCCGGCATGGAAGTTGGCAACGTAAAGGTAGTTGGCGCCGGCCGCTGAAGCCAGCGTCATGCCCTTGTATACGGCTCCGTTCCCGTTGTTGTTGACGGCGATAAAGGCGGTCGTTCCGCCGTACCAGCCCGATATGGTTCCATCTTCTGTGCAGAACAGGAATGGCGTCGACTGACCGTTAATCTTGAAATTGGCGGTCGCGTTGTAAACGGTTCCCGACGGAGTGCCGGTTCCCTGTCCGGTACCGGAAGGAATGGTGACCACCAGTGACTGCGGCTGGCCGCTGGCGATGTAAAGAGTAGAGAGACCGGTGCCGTTGTCTGAAATCCACCACGCGCCACCGGGAGCAATCGACATTCCCCATGGGTTCACCAGGTTGGCGTCGGTGAAAGCGCCGACGGCGTTGATATCGGATGTCAGATAGGTAACGTTTACCTTCTGAGCCGAGGCTGGCAGGGCTACCAAGGCAAGCGCCAGGAACGATAACGTGATCCAGGCCGCCCGAGAGCGGATTCGTGATTGACAGGTGCAGGTCATGGTTTCTCCTCGAAATTCAGTCGTGGATTGCTTGCGGCAACGGTTCGTCCCCACGTGCAGATGCCATAAGCTTCCCGACTTTATCTAGGAAAGCGCTAGGAGTTGTGTTGACAGAGTATCGGAGTTGTCAATTTTTTTTGACAGTTCAAATCATTGGAAAAACCGCATCAATCGCTGGTTTTGTCACAGTTTTGTGAACTGTCCGTTGACTGGCAGTTTGATCTGTTATTAGCTGTAATTCACCGGAGCTGTTGATGGAAAAGATTCTGGTTATTGAAGACGACGAGGCGGTACAGCGCGCACTGCGGCGTACCTTTGAAACGGCAGGCTTTGACGTATCGGTTGCGCCCGATGGCGGATCGGCCATGGACGTCTTTCGCGAGACCATGCCGCGCATCGTGATCCTGGACCTGCGCCTGCCGGGCAAGTCGGGGCAGGACCTGTGCCGCGAAATCAAGCAGGAGTCGTCCAATGTGCCGATCCTGGTACTGAGTGCGGCGAGCGACGTTCTCGACAAGGTGTTGCTGCTCGAGTTGGGCGCCGATGACTATGTCACCAAGCCGTTCAGCCCGCGTGAACTGTTGGCGCGTGTGCGCGCCGCCGTGCGCCGCCTGAATCAGTCATCCGACAAGACTGAAATGTTCGGCTTCGACGACGTCGAAGTGAACTTCTCGCGCATGGAGCTGCATCGCTCCGGAGAACTGATTCCGCTAACGCCGCAGGAATTCAAGATGTTGCGCTTCTTCCTCAACAATCCCGAGCGCGTGATCTCACGCACGGAGCTGCTCAATGAGGTATGGGGCTACAATAACTACCCAACGACGAGGACCGTCGACACTCACATCCTGCGCTTAAGGCAAAAACTCGAAAGGGACCCCACCGACCCGGTGCACTTCCGAACCGTTCACGGCACGGGCTACAAATTCGTCCGGTGATAAAGAGATTTCTGGAGACAGTGATGAATCGGTGGCGATTACGGACCAAGTTTCTAATCGCCATGCTTCTGACTTCGGCCGGGCTCACGGCTGTGTCGTTGCTCATCGTGCAACGCACCGTCGCTACCAACGTCCGTCACAGCCTGAGCGACGATCTTTCTGACTCGGTCGAAACCTTTCGCAACCTGGAAGCCGAACGGGAAAACGATTTGAGCCGTCTGGCCGAATTGATGGCCGACCTCCCCAATCTGAAAGCTCTGATGACATCGAATCACGCGCCGACCATTCAGGACGGCTCGCGGGAGATGTTCCATCTTTCCGGCGGCGACCTGTTCGCGCTGATCGATCCCAACGGGAAGATCATGGGCTTTCACACCAAGCCTCCGGGAATGTCGCGCGAGGAGGCGCAACAATTGCTCGACAGCCGCGGCCTGATCGAGGAAACGCCGCAATGGTGGTATGGCGACAGACATCTGTATCAGGTTGTGCTGACGCCGATCTACTTCGGACCCAGCTCGCAAAATGCGCTGCTGGGCATGGTGGCGGTTGGCTATGAGATGAACGCCTCCGTCGCCCGGCAGGTCGGATTAGTCGCTACCAGCCAGGTGGCCATTCTCTACGGCAAACAGGTTGTGGTCAGCACCCTGGGTCCGGAGCAGGAAAAAGAACTGGCATCGCGGGTCGCTGCATCCCCGGTCGCGAGTGGAACGGCTGATTGGAGTCTGGGCCGCGAGCGCTTCATGATATCGGCGTTGCCGGCGAACCTGGACGCCAATCCCAGCGTGACCATCATCGTCATGAAATCGTATGACGAGGCAACGGCCTACCTCAATCATCTGCGGCGGTTGCTGCTGGCCGTCGGCCTTGGCGCCGTGCTGGCAGGCACGACTCTGGCATACTTCATCGCCGGCACCTTCACGCGGCCGCTGGAGGAGCTGGTGGACGGCGTACGCGCTCTGGGCGCCGGGGACTATCGCTATCCCGTGCACGTCGTGGGCAGTGGTGAAGTCGCCGAGCTGACCGAGACCTTCACCCGCATGCGCGACAGCCTGCGTGAAGCGCTGCAGCGCGTGCTGGAAGCCGAGCGGCTTGCCACCATCGGCCGCATGGCCAGCTCCATTTCACACGATCTTCGTCACCCCCTCACCGCAGTACTGGCCAACGCGGAGTTCCTGGCCGAGGCCGAGCTCACACCAGCGCAACGCGAAGAGCTGTATCAAGAAATCCGCGTCGCCGTGAACCGGCTTACCGATCTGGTGGATTCTCTGCTCGAACTCTCCCGGCCGGCAGAATCGCTGAATGTAGTGGATACTCCCATCGAGCGCACCATCAGCCGCGCCATGGAACTGGTACGCTCTCACCGGGAGTTTCAAAGCATCGCCTTGTCGCTCGACTCTCAGGGATCACACAATGCGCAGTTCGATCCGCGGAAGATGGAACGCGCCTTCTATAACCTGCTGCTGAACGGTTGCCAGGCGGCGCAACTGTCCGGTGGCCATGTCGGGGTACAGGTGGCGGAGCGCAACGGCGATCTGGCCATCCAGATTACCGACGACGGACCTGGTGTGGAATCGTCAATTCGCGACAAGCTGTTTCAGCCCTTCGTCAGCTATGGAAAAGAAAACGGTACTGGCCTGGGCCTGACCATCGCGCAGAAGATTGTGCAGGACCATCACGGAAGCCTGCAACTGGAAAGCTCCGCGCCCGGACGCACGGTGATGCAGATCATATTGCCGCGCTCAGGCGCAAAAGCCGAGCCGGGTGGCACGCCGCTGGCGAAGGCCTCGCAGTTCTTCAAAGCCTGATCGTCAGCCGCTTCCAGGCCACATAGCACGCTTGCAGAGAGGTGCGACATGAGTGATTTCGGCTGTCCCTCGCCCTTTGCCTTTTGCACTCGATTGCAGGATCGATCGAGCATGACCGGCAAGAACCGTCACAACTCATATCTGAACCATGCGGTGCGACTGGTCGTATGGTTCCTACTGTGCTCGCTGACCTGCGTCGGACAGTCGCAGCCACAGACACAGGCTGCCGCAGATACGGCGAACAGCGCGACCGCTTTGCAGGAACTGCAATCGCAGGTGCGTGAGTTGAAGCAGCTCGTGCTTCAGTTGCAGTCGGAGACGGTTGACAGCCACGCGGAGATTACGCGTTTGCGCCAGGAAATCGAGACTCAACGTGGCAACGCGACTGCGGCTGAGTCGACTGGACTAGACGAGCAATCGCCGGGTTACGCTGGATCGACGGCAACGCTGGAACAGCGGCTGGAGCATGTCGAAGAGGACCAGCAGCTGCTTTCCGGAAAAATCGATGACCAGTACCAGACGAAGCTGGAGAGCGCTTCCAAGTATCGCATCCGCTTCTCCGGTATCGTGCTCTTCAACCTATTTGGGAACAGCGGCTCGGTCGATAACCTCGACGTGCCCACCTGGGCGGCTAAGGGCATGCCCGGCAACTCGTCCGGCGCAGTCGGGGCAACCATGCGGCAGTCGATCCTCGGCTTCGAGGCGTTTGGGCCAGACTTCATGGGCGCGCATACCAGCGCCAACGTCAACTTCGACTTCGGCGGCGGTTTCCCGGCTACCTCCAACGGCGTGAATTCTGGATTGGTGCAATTGCGGACGGCGGCCGTCCGCCTCGACTGGAAAGATACGTCGGTCATCGCCGGCCAGGATCAGCTGTTCCTCTCCCCGCTTGCCCCGACCTCGTTCGCGAGCCTCATTGTGCCTCCGTTGTCGTACTCCGGCGAGCTGTGGGCGTGGACTCCGCAACTGCGCGTGGAACACCGCTTCGAATTGGCGAACGACGCACGCATCACCCTGCAGGGCGCATTCCTCGACCCGGTGACGGGTGAGCCACCGGATGACCAGCATTACACCTGGTATCGCGCTCCGAACGCCGGTGAACAGTCGCGGCAGCCCGGGTACGGATTGCATGTCGGCTACTCGCTGCCCATGCTGGGACAGACCTTGACCGTCGGCGCAGGTGGGTACTACAGCCGCCAGAATTGGGGCTATGACCGCATGGTGAATGGCTGGGCCGGAATGCTGGATGCCAATCTCCCGCTCAGTCACAAGTTCAGCCTGAGCGCGGAAGCCTATCGTGGCGCCGCCATTGGCGGCCTGGGAGCAGCGCTGGGACGCAGTGTTTTGTTCAACGGATTATTATCTGATCCCACGACCAACGTGGTGGCGCTGAATACAGTCGGCGGTTGGGGACAGCTGAAGTTTCAAGCCACACCGAAGCTGGAGTTCAACGGAGCCTTTGGATTGGATAATCCATTCACCGCCGATGTACGCGACTTCGGGGACCAGGCACTCAGCTACGCGCCGTCTTACATAACCCGCAACCGGGCGGCTTTCGGCAACGTAATCTACCGGCCGCGGTCTGACCTGGTACTGGCGCTGGAGTATCGGCGGCTGCGTACGTTTACCATCTACGACAACAGTTTCGAGGCCGGCCAGATCAATATGTCGATGGGAGTGTTGTTCTGAAGACTACAAGAATCGCATTACGAATCGCGCCCTGGCTGGGGATGCTTCTGTGCTGCTTGACTATCGCATCGGTTTGTAGCGCACAGGGAGTCAACGTAAGCGGAAGCATCACCGCCGAGCCTGAGGGCGTCACCTCGACCGCCAGCGTGGTGTGGCTTACTCCGGCGGGCGTCGTTGCCGACCTGGCGCCTCCTGCGCCTATGCATGCTGTTCTCACGCAGAAAAACAAGGCCTTCGAACCGCACCTGCTCGTGATCACGCGAGGCTCGAGCGTTGAGTTCCCCAATCGCGACCCGTGGTTCCACAACGTGTTTTCGCTGTTCAACGGCAAGCGCTTCGATCTCGGCTTGTACGAAGCCGGCACATCGCGCACCGTACACTTCGACCGCGAAGGCATTTCGTTTATCTTCTGCAACATTCATCCTGAGATGAGCGCCGTCATCGTCGTGCTCGGCACCTCGTACTTCACCACGACAAACAAAGAGGGGCAGTTTACGATCGCAAATGTGCCGCCCGGCCGCTATATGCTGCACCTCTGGAACGAGAATGCTCAGCCGGCGACGCTGCAGGCGCTTTCGGAGGAGGTGCAGGTCGGAAACGCACCCAAGACGTTGAGCACGATCCGCATGCAGGTGACTCGCGCGGCCGCCATGGCTCACAAGAACAAATATGGGCAGGACTACGAGCCGCCCTCACCGAATAACCCGGTGTACGTGCAGCCGTGACATTCTGGAAGTGCTCCTTGGTCACCCGTTCTACCCGCAACCGTCACATCTTGCCTTGACCCAGCCATTTACAATGCCTGCGGCTGCCAAATTGCCACGAGGATGTATCCATGGCTACCGCTTCCACTGAGCTAGAAGCTAAATCCCTGCCCGCAAATGCGTATCAGCCGTTAAACAAAGGGGAAGTCTATGTCCCACTGATATCAAGCACCTCCAGCGTGCCCGAGATCACGGGGCGCGCGGTGCTCTGGGGCACGCTGCTGTGCATCGTCTTCAGCGTCGCGTCGGCGTATTCGGCGCTGAAGGTTGGTCAGGGAATGGAAGCGGCGATTCCCATCTCCATCCTGGCAATCGGACTGGCACGCATCTACAAACGCCGCTCGACCGTGCTGGAGAACGTCATCATCACCGGCATTGGCGCGGCCTCAGGCAGCGTCGTGGCCGGAGCCGTCTTCACCCTGCCGGCGCTTTACATCCTGCATCTCGATCCGCATCCGGTGCAGACGGTCTTCATCTGCCTCGCAGGCGGATGCCTGGGCATTCTTTTCCTCATCCCGCTTCGCCGCTATTTTGTGCAGGAGCAGCACGGCAAGCTGCCCTTCCCCGAAGCTACGGCGATCACCGAGGTGCTGGTCACGGGCGAAAAAGGCGGCTCGCAGGCCAAGCTGCTTCTGCAAGCCACTTGCATCGCGGCGGTTTACGACTTCTTCATCACCACGTTTCACGTGTGGAAGGAGTATCTGAACTTCCAGTTTGTGCCCTTGATGAAATCGCTGGTCGATCGCGACCGCATGGTCTTCAACTTCGACGCCATCGGATTCATCCTCGGCCTCGGTTACATCATGGGCCTGCGCATTGCGCTGATCTTCTGCGCGGGCGGCGTGCTGGTCAACTTCGTGCTGGTTCCAGCGATCTGGTTCATCGGCAGCCACATGGGCGACATCACGGTTTATCCGGGAACGATTCCCATCTCGCACATGACCGCAGCAGAGATTTACCGCTTCTATGTGCGCTACATCGGAGTGGGCGCCATCGCTGCTGCCGGGCTGGTCGGCATCCTGAAATCGCTGCGCGTGGTGGCGGGCTCGTTCGGCATCGCGCTGCAAGCTTTTCGCCATGGCGAAGCGCAGCATACGGACCGCACCGACCGCGACGTTCCCATCATGGCGATTCTGCTAGGGGTAATTGTTTCAGCGATCGCAGTAGCCGTCTTCTTCGGACAACTGCATGTCACGATGGCCGTCCTGGCGATGGGTCTGCTGCTGACCCTGCTGTTCTCGTTCTTCTTCACCACGGTGGCCGCGAACGCCATCGCGGCAACGGCGAACAATCCTGCGTCGGGCATGACGCTGCTGACGGTAATTGTCTCGGCAGTCGTGCTGCTGAAGTTTGGCCTGTCGGGAACGACCGGCATGTTCTTCGTGATGGCGATTGCCGGCATGGTCTGCGTCGCACTCTGCGCTTCGGGACAGTTCATCACCGACCTGAAAGCCGGATACTGGATTGGATCGACGCCCGCGGCTCAGGAGAAAGTGAAGTTCATCGGCGTCGCCGCTGCGGCGGTCACCACGGGACTGACGATCGTCCTGCTGGCAAAGGCCTTCCAGTTCGGCGAAGCTGCGCCGGGGGATCTGCGCCAGGTGCTGGTTGCGCCGCAGGCTTCGGCGTTGAAGGCGATTGTGGAAGGCTTCATGAGCGGCCAGCCTGTCGCTTACATTCTGTTCGGCATCGGCGCCATGATCACGGTGGTTCTGGAAATGCTTGGCCTGTCGTCGATGGTCTTCGCGCTGGGTATTTATCTCCCGCTGCAACTGACCACGCCGATTCTGGCTGGCGGATTCGTTTCGCATCTGGTGAACAAGCGCGCCGACAAGACCGAAGGCGAGCAGGGGCGTTCCATCCGCGAACGCGGTGTGATCGTGGCCGGCGGTCTGATGGCCGGCGGAGCGCTGGGCGGCGTGTTTGGCGCTGGACTGCGCCTGCTGCCAAAATATAAAGAGGAAATGATTCAAACCCCGTTTTATAACAACGAACCGATCTCGCAGACGATTTCCGCCATCATGTTCGTTGGGCTGTGTCTGTACATCTGGTTCGCATCTGTCCGAGGAAAGAAGGCTGCGTAATGGACCAAGTAGGAAAGTATGTTGCTGACGCTGTTTTAGGTATCGACACGCTCTGGGGCGGAGACGTGATGTGCCCGTCGGGAACCGGGCGCTTCATCGCCGATTCATGGTATTCAGACGAACCGCTGCCGCACGCTTATACCGCGCCTTCCGCGGCGCGCGTACGCGAGACCGGCGGCGTCGGCGGTAAGACCATCGATCGCGAAGCCGTCGACAACTATCTTCGCGAAGTAAATATTCCTGACGCTGTCGCCGGGGTTCGCAAAGAGGCCGACAAGATCGGCGGGTTGCGCGGGCAGTATCTCTCCGGACTGGCCAACTGCATCGAGGCCATGTGGGATCTCGCGATGGAGATCCTCGGCAAAGGCCCGGCAGTTCCCTATTCGCGTTCGGTCGAAGCGTCGACCGGCAAGCCTCCTGAGCCCTCTAAGCCTGAAGCAAAGCGCGAGCGCGTGGCCGAGTTGCTGGGCCGCGCCGGTTACGACACCTCCAAAGGCGTGCTGGATGCCGTGGATGCGTGGCGGCGCGAACGCACGTCTCCTATGGGTTCGGTGAAGGCGCTGGGCGGAGCGGTGATCGCCTACTTCGACAACCTGAGCGCCGCGAACCTGATGCCGCATCTGCCGAAGGAACTGGCGTCGGTGCCGCGCGCCAACATCGAGTTCATGCCGATCAAGGACGCATGGTTCTCCGGCTCGATGAATTACCTGGGACGCAAGCGCAACAAAGACGGCTCGCCGCAGTACGAGGCCAGCTACGAAATCAACGCCTCGCTGACCATCAGCTTCCCTGAGTTCCAGCAACTGGTGAGCCACGAAGTCGTGCCCGGACACGTCACGACGTTCGCCTACCTGCAGAAT
>Ga0070764_10000846_pt1 | contig 12733 bp, 10 predicted proteins | sample HubBroMetageWRM4_FD_67287 | JGI IMG/M metagenome (GOLD analysis project Ga0070764, IMG submission 67287) | Warmed soil microbial communities from the Hubbard Brook experimental Forest, New Hampshire - Hubbard Brook CCASE Soil Metagenome WRM 4 | ecosystem: Environmental > Terrestrial > Soil >... | reverse complement strand
GGCTGCGGAAACGCCGTCGAAGCCGCCGTGTGAAACGTCACGCTGCCTTCCACCTTCTGCAGCGTCTGGTGGATGTGCCCGTTCAGCACCGTCACCGATCCAAAGCTCTTCAGTAGAGCGAGCGCCTGCGCGCTGTCGTCCGTCCCCCAACCCCAATCCGGATACACGGTCCACAGCGGGATGTGCGCGAACACCACGATCGGCGTGCTGTGCTTCAGCGATTTCACGTCGCTCGCCAGCCACGCCAGCTGCTCCGCGCCGAGCGATCCGAGTCCGCCCGCCTTCAGGTTCATCACGTTCACCAGGCCCACAAAGTGAACGCCCTTCTTATCGAAGCTGTACCAGCCCGCGCCCTGCGTGTTCTTCGCGTAGCGTTCGCGGTAGCCGGCGCCATCGTCGTCGATCACGTCGTGTTCGCCGGGCACGAAGAAGACGTCCTTCGCTTTCGCGCCCTTCAAAATCTGATCGACGTTGTCGAACTGCTCCGGCCGCGCCAGATGGCTGATGTCGCCGGTGTGCAGCAGAAATTCCGGCGCCACCGGTAGCGCGTTCAATTTATCCACGGCGACTTGCAACGTCGCCGCCACATCCGGATTCGCCGGCTTGTTGAAGCCCATGTGGCTGTCGCTGATCTGCGCGAAGAAAAGCTCGCCCTTCGCGGCGGCGTGATTCGCCTTTCCGAGATCGCTCATGCTGAACGATTTCAGCACTCCGCCGCTCATCACGCAGAACGCCGCCGTGCCGGCCCACGCCATGCACTCCAGAAATCCACGCCGATCGACGCCGTCGTGGTTGTGATCGTGAACCAACTGCCGAGACTTGAGTTTGGACATATGCCCCTCCTTGGAGTCACATCGCACCGCCCGCCCCACTCAGGGTTCAATGCGCGTGCTCACGTGTCCAGACAGAGGCAAGGGCGGTTTTATTCCGGAAGGGTAAGGGGATTTATTTTTAGGATTTTGTCTCCCAGCGCGGAATAAACTGCCTGTAAGGGCGGTCTCCACTGTGAATGAGCCAGTTCCCATGACGAGTGCAAGCGTGCTCACTGTTCCCAGTGTGGCCGGCGCGGCGCCTGATGCCGCCGTGACGGAGAGGTTCGAGCAGATCGTGATGCCGCACGTGGATTCCGCCTTCAATCTGGCGCGTTGGATCGTTCGCAACCGCGACGACGCCGAGGACGTGGCGCAGGAAGCCATGCTCCGCGCCCTGCGTTTCTTCGCCACTTACAACGGCGGCGACGCGCGCGCTTGGCTCCTTCAGATCGTCCGCAACTCCAGCTACACCTGGCTCGAAAAAAATCGCCCTGCGGATCTCGCCGCTGAATTTGACGAACACATCCACTCCAGCGCCGCCGTCGCCGTGCCACCGAATCCCGAATCGCTGGCGATTGCCGCAAACGACCGCGTGCGTCTCCAACGTGCACTTGAGACTCTGCCGCCGAAACAAAGGGAAGTGATCGTGCTCCGAGAACTAGAAGGTTGTTCTTATAAGGAAATCGCCGCCATCACCGAAATTCCCATCGGCACCGTGATGTCCGCGCTCTCCCGCGCTCGCACGCAATTGCAGTCCGCGCTCACCACCGGCGCAACGAAGGAGATCTCCCGTGGCGTGTGAACAATCCCATTCCGTGGCGCATGCCTATCTCGATGGCGAACTCGACGCCGTCCGCGCAGCCGAATTCGAAAAGCATCTCGCCGTCTGTCCGGACTGCGCTGAAGCCATCGCAAGCTGGGATGAAGTCCGCAGCGGCATCCAGCGCACCGGTCTTCGCGAGATCGCGCCCGCGCGTCTCAAGGAACGCGTTTACGCCGATCTTCATCGCGATCGGCAGTCCGGTCAGCAATTGCGTCGCGTGCCATACGCCGCATGGCTTGCCGCCGCAGCCGCCATCGTTCTCGCGCTCATCGCGTCCGCAAAATTTCTGCCGATTCGCGAACGCTCCAGCGCTCCGCCGCAGCTCGTCGCGCAATTGGTCGATGCGCACCTGCGCTCGCTGCAGCCCGGCCATCTCATGGACGTCGTGTCCACCGATCAGCACACCGTGAAGCCGTGGTTTGACGGCAAGCTCGACTTTTCACCCACCGTGCAAGATTTCGCCGATCAGGGTTTCCCGCTCCAAGGCGGCCGTCTCGATGTTGCCGGTGGACGCACCGTTGCAGCCCTCGTGTACGGCCGCCGCAAACACATCGTCAGCGTCTTCGTCTGGCCCACCCAGGAATCCGACGCTGCTTCGCAGTCCGGCTCCGATCACGGCTACCAGTGGACCACCTGGCGCAAATCCGGCATGCAGTACTGCGCCGTCTCCGACGTCAACGCAACCGACCTCCAGCAACTCCAATCCCTAATCGAACAACACTAATCCACCTAACTGTGGGGTAATCTCTTGCCTTTCCGGGTGCCGCACCCTTTTCCCCCAAAAGGGTGCGCGCCGAGCCCAAAACCCAACGCTCGGTATTTCTCTCGCACGATTGTTCGATCCCCGGTCGCTCCCTGTAATGGCCGGTCTCGTTCGCCCTTCGAACGGGACCGGGCAGCCTTCATCTTCGCAACCACCCCCGTCTCCCCGATTTCACGTCCACAAAATTTCAGTTATTCTGTTTACCCTATGCTCGATCTTGGATTCGTAAGAGACCACCTCGACGTGCTCGAGAAGATGGTGCGCGACCGCGGCGCGAAGCTCGACCTCCGGCCCTTCGTCGAAATCGATACCGAACGCCGCAAACTCATCCAGACCAACGAAGGTCTGAAGGCCGAACGCAACAAAGCCAACGAAGAAATCGCCACGCTCAAGCGCAATAAGCAGGACGCCACCGCCATCCTCGTGCGCATGAAAGAAGTCTCCGAAGAGATCAAGGTCAGCGACGTCCGCATAGGCGAACTCGACGAGAAGCTCCGCGAGTTCCTTCTCACTGTTCCCAATATTCCGCATTCCTCCGTGCCGGTAGGGAAGTCCGCCGCCGACAACGTCGAAGTCCGCCGCTGGGGCGCGCCTCCCACTTTCGATTTTCAGCCGAAGCCGCACTGGGAACTCGGCGAAGCCGCAGGCATTCTCGATTTCGAATCCGCGATCAAAATCGCCGGCGCCCGCTTCGCGGTGTACAAAGGCCTCGGAGCGCGCCTCGAACGCGCCATCGCCAATTTCTTTCTCGACGTTCATACGCGCGAGAGCGGATACACCGAAATCCTTCCTCCGTTTCTCGTCAACACCGCTTCGCTCACCGGCGTCGGCCAGCTTCCGAAATTTGCAGCCGACATGTTCCACATCGAAAATAGCGATCTGTGGCTCACGCCTACGTCCGAAGTCGAACTGACCAGCCTTCATCGCGATGAAACTCTCGACGCCGACGCGCTTCCTCTGAACGTCTGCGCCTGGACCGCCTGCTTCCGCTCCGAAGCCGGCGCCGCCGGTCGCGACACGCGTGGCATCAAGCGCCAGCACCAATTCCAGAAAGTCGAACTCTTCAAGTTCACGCGTCCCGAGCAGAGCTACGAAGAGCACGAAAAGCTCGTCGTGAACGTCGAGAAAGTTCTGCAGAAGCTCGGCCTCCATTACCGCATCGTTTTGCTGTGCACCGCGGACATGGGCTTCGCCTCCGCAAAAACCTACGACATCGAAGTCTGGCTTCCTTCATCGAAGGAGTTCATGGAGATTTCTTCCTGCTCCAACACCGAAGCCTTCCAGGCGCGCCGCAGCGGCATCCGCTGCAAGCCGAAAACAGGCAAGAGCGAATTCGTCCACACGCTCAACGGCTCCGGCGTCGCCATCGGCCGCACTTGGATCGCGATCGCCGAAAATTTCCAGCAAGCCGACGGCACGATCGTGATCCCGGAAGTCCTCCGCCCCTACATGGGCGTGGACAAAATTCCCGCGCCGACAAAATCCTAGCCGTCACAAATTTTCACGATTGAAAAAACGCGCACGGACGCGCAGGTTCACTCCGCATTCCGACACACACACTGACTCACACGCATGGGCAAAATTTTGGAGATTGGGCCGGCGGCCTCGGAATTTTCCTCCGACCCAATCTCCGCCCCTGCACTAAACGAAAGCAGCCGTCTCCGGCTAGCTTCCGTCTTTCAGTACGCTCTCAGCGAAATACTCGGATTGGTCCCGCGACCACTTTTTTCTATTTCCGGAGTCCGGCTTAACCCTTCGATCCGCAGGCAATCAATGCAGAACTTGCACATCCACATGAGCTAAGAAAGCACGTGGCACAGGCCGGAGTTCGCCTGTGTGCCTTTGAATTTATCTTCAGTTTCGTTGTGCTGGCAAACAAGGTCGCCTAGGTACAGCCACAGTAGGTGAGAAACGCACGTGGCACAGGCCGCTGTTGCCTGTGTGTTTCTGTCTCGCAGACTTCAGTCTGCCGCCCAACCGCCAGCCCTACGAAACCGGCCCCATCAGAACAAAAGGTCCCGTCGGCGCAGGCATCCCGCCGCGCGGCTCCAGCGTCACTGCGAACGCCTTCACCTGCATCCCCGGCGGCATTTTAGCCATAATCCGATTCGCTCCGCCTTCCATCGACTCAAACACTCCCACACTGATCGGCGCGCCCTCCATCGGCACCGCCCACAGTTGGTAGCTCTTGTCCGCCGGAGCCGCCGGCAACGCGCCGTTGTAAACCATCATTCCGCGCTTCGAGTTGTACAGTACGCGCGCCGTGCCTTGTGGCATCTGCTTCTGCTCGCTCATGGACACGACCACGGTGTCCTTCGCGCCCAGCATGTCGATCTCTTCGCGCTCTTGCGCGATCGTGCGTTCCTGCTCCACTTCGTGCGCCTTCAGCGCGTCGATCTGTGCATCCAGTTGCAGCGTGTGCAGCCACAGGAACACCAGCGCCACCGCAAATCCACCCGCCAGCGGCACCAGCGCCCACATCCACCCGGAAAATGTGCTCGGCTTTTTCGACGGCATCACCGCAAACGTCCCACCGCGTCCCGTCGATGTCCCCACAATCTGCCGCATCAACTGCTCTTTCACTCCCGGCGACGGCGGCACCTGCGGCGCAGCGAGGCCAATCATTGCCACGCGTCCGTACGCCTGCCCGAGCTTCTCCGTGCACCCGTCGCACGTATCAACGTGCGCCTCGAGTGCGCGCTTCTCTTCGCCGTCCAGCGCTCCTAGCGCGTAGAGGTCGAAGTCTTCATCCCGGAATGGATGTTCGTTCGTCATGAACTCAAATTCTTCTTCAGCGTCTGCACTGCCGTCCGCAATCTCGTCTTCACCGTTCCCAGCGGATCGCCCGTCTTCGCCGCGATCTCCGTGTGCGTCAATCCCTCGAAGTACGCCAGCTCCACCGCCGCTCTCTGCTCCTGCGGCAACTTTTCGAGGGCGCCTCGCACTTTTCCGATCATCTGCGTTTGCGCCACGCTCGATTCCAGATTCGCCGGAATCACCACAGTATTTTCTTCCAGCTCGTCGCCGCTCGCCGGATTGTGCCGCCGCAGCCGCGAAATCGCCCGGTTGCGCGCGATCACCATCAACCACCCAGGCAACGACCCGCGCGTCGCGTCGAAATTCGCCGCAGTCCGCCAGAGCTGATAAAAGATGTCCTGCAGAATTTCTTCAGCCGCTTGCGTGTCGTGAAGAATCCGGTTCAGGACAGACGACAGCATCCCGGCGTAGCGGTCATACAGCACCGCCAGTGCCGACTCGTCCCGTTCGACAATTCGCTGGATGAGCGCCGCGTCCGAGGCTCTCGCATCCATTCCGGTTGTCACGTTCACGAAGCTCTGAAGCTCCAGTAACAGATATACGCAGTCGCGAGGATAACGGATTTTGCAGGCCACGCCCGTGCGCGCCGGTCCGTGCACTTAAGATGACGCCGCAGCGTAGCCCGGCCCACCCGTATCGTCAACGCCCTTCTGTTCCGCCACGGTACAGCAGCCCTACCGCTCTCAACGCACCCGCTCATACCTAACGACCATCCCCTCTTATATCCGCGGCGTCCACGCCCCTCCCGGAGTGCGGCTGCTCCCGTCGCGACGGGGAGCACCGACCGCGCCACCAGCCACAGCCCCGACGAAAACGCAGCCTCGACCACTCCCCAACTACCGCTTGGCCGACCACATTAAGTCCATGCCCAACATCGATTTACGGCGAACGTTGCCAATCTTGTAGCCTACCCCTCGGCCACACCACCACGCATTTTCACCGTGGTTTCGATTGACTTCCATCTTTGCTTGGCTAAACTTCGACTCACTAAAGACTTACGGCCCGAACACCCCGCGCAGCGGGTGCACCACACACAACACGCGCTTCGATCGAAAAGGACACACGATGGCCATTGTTGCCAAACCGGGTTCGCTTCCAGTTGCTCCGCCGCGCATCGCTCCGCGCGAGGATCTGAATCCGTACCGCATCGCGCAAATTCAGTTCGATATCGCCGCCGAACATCTCAAGCTCGATCCCGGCATGCGCCAGGTGCTGCGCACTCCCAAGCGCGTTCTCGAAGTGTCGATTCCCACGAAAATGGACAACGGTCAGGTGAAAGTTTTCACCGGTTTTCGCGTACAGCACAACGTCGCGCGCGGCCCCGCCAAGGGCGGCATCCGTTACCATCCCGGCGTCACGCTCGATGAAGTGAAAGCGCTCGCCACCTGGATGACCTGGAAGACCGCCACGGTGAACATTCCGTTCGGCGGCGGCAAAGGCGGCGTCATCTGCGATCCGAAGCGCATGAGCAAGCCCGAGCTCGAGCGCATGACGCGCCGCTTCGCTTTCGAAATTCTTCCCATCATCGGACCCGAGCAGGACATTCCCGCGCCCGACGTGTACACCGATTCGCAAACGATGGCATGGATCATGGACACCTACTCCATGACGAAAGGCTACTCGTCGCTCGGCGTCGTCACCGGCAAACCGATTTCGATCGGCGGCTCCGAGGGCCGCAATGAAGCCACCGCGCGCGGCTGCCTCGTCGCCGTGGAAGAAGCCTGCAAAGTGAAAAAGATGTCGCTTCGCGGCGCGAGCGTCGCGATTCAGGGCTTCGGCAACGCCGGCTCCGTCGCTGCGCGCCTCTTCACCGAGAAAAAAGCGCGCGTCGTCGCCATCAGCGATTCGCGCGGCGGCGTTTTTAATTCGCGTGGCATCGATCCGCTGAAAGCCATGCGTTACAAAGAACGCTCCGGCACCGTCGTCGGCATGCCGGGCACCTCGCGCATCTCGAACGACGACTTGCTCACCATGAAGTGCGACGTCCTGATTCCTGCCGCGCTCGAAAATGTGATCACGCTGAATAACGCCGAGCAGATCAAAGCCAAGATCGTCGCCGAAGCCGCCAACGGTCCCACCACTCCGCACGCCGATGAAGTTCTCGCGCGCCGCGGCATCATGGTGCTGCCCGATATTCTCGCGAACGCCGGCGGCGTCACGGTCAGCTACTTCGAGTGGGTCCAGGATCTCCAGAGTTTCTTCTGGTCCGAATCCGAAGTGAACGCTAAACTCGAAAGCGTAATTCGCCGCGCTTTCCTCGAAGTTCACGAAAGCTCGCGCAAACACCGCACCCACATGCGAACCGGCGCCTACGCCCTGGCAGTAGGCCGTGTAGCCGACGCCACCCTGGTGCGCGGCCTCTTCCCGTGAGTTAGAAGACGCGCGCGCAACCCGCGCGCGTCCGACAGCCTCCCAGCCGGTCGTCCGGCGACCTCAGCTCTCAGTCACGGCACGACCACTCTCGGACCACAACACATCACAAAAACCACCATCCAGAGGCCGATTCATCGGCTGAAGGATCTGTCTTCGCTTCACTCCGCCGTAACTCCACGCACCCACGCGCCCTCACACCCAATTCTCCGTGCCCTCCGCCTTTCTCGGTTTTCTCCGTGAAATGTTCCGCCGTTGCTGTTGTCCACGCTAGCCGCGCACAACGGAAAGTAACAATCCATTAATCTCCCACGCCCCTCACACAAATATTTCAGTTGCGCCCGCCTCTCCCATCCGCTTACATTTTATTTCGCAGTACTCCGCACACACAGTGCGAGCGCTGCAGAAGCTATCTGCTCCAGGATTTATGGAGGCGATCTCGAATTGGCCGCTCAAACTCACAACGCACCACCGATCCTCCTCACCATCGCCGGTTTCGATCCTTCGTGTGGCGCAGGCGTAGCCGCCGACCTGAAAACTTTCGCCGCGCACAATTGCTACGGAGTCGCCGCCGTCACTGCGCTCACCGTGCAGTCCACGCAAGGCGTCCAGTCCGTTCACGCCACTCCGTCCGCCACGCTGCGCGCGCAGCTTGACGCGCTGATTGACGACGTGGACATCGCCGCCGTGAAAATCGGCATGCTCGCCAACCGCGCAAACGCCACCGTCGTCGCCGAATTTCTCGATAAACATAAATTCAAGCACGTCGTGCTCGATCCCGTCTTCCGCCCCACCGCCGGCAATGCCGAATTGCTCGACACCTCCGGCCTCAAATTCGTGCGCGAAGAACTTTTGAATCGCGTGAGCGTGATCACGCCGAATATTCCGGAGGCCGAATTTCTTACGGGGATCGAAGTGAAGGACATCGCCGGAATGAAAGCCGCCGGCCAGAAGCTCATCGAAATGGGCGCGCCCGCCGTCGTTGTCACCGGCGGCCATCTCGAAAAACCGATCGATGTTTACTGCGATGGCAAGGAAGTGGAAACCTTCGGCGCCGAACACGTGAAGAGCCCGCACACACACGGCTCCGGCTGCACCTTCTCATCCGCGATCGCCGCTCAACTCGGCAACGGCGCGCCGCTTCGCCAATCCGTAATCCTCTCGAAAGCGTACGTAACCAAAGCCATCGAACGCGCCTACAGCATCGGCAAAGGCGCCGGCCCCCTCAACCAACTCTTCCGCTTCACCCAAGAGCCCGCACTTCGCGGCGTCCACGAAGTCCCCCAACACGGCATGCACCCCGCCGCCGAACCCACCTCCCACTAGAAGAACGCGCGCAGCGCGTCGGACAGCCACCTGGCGGTGCTCCGACGACCAAAATCACCACGAACCCACAACCCGCCCACGTCCCACCCAGCAATTGTTAGTGCGCCTTGCGTGGCATAGAAATATTTTCCGTGTGCCTTTGATTTTGCTGTCGCCTTGGCCTTTTGCCGTCGACTCTGCCTTTGACGTCATCCAGAGGCCGGTTCATCGGCCGAAGGATCTCTCTTCGTTTTTGTATTTCTTCCGCGCCAGATTCGCTTACCTGTAGAGGCCGGTTTCGTCCCGAATCGGGGGACGGAAGCGGGCGCATTTCGCAGCCACGCACACCCCTCCACCAACGCAAAAAAATCACGCTCCAACTGCGCACCCTAATTTTTATAAATTATTTTCCCACCAACAACCGTAGCCACAGGCCCACCAACAAATTCTCTTCCATCAAACGGCGTATTCCGCGACTTGCTAGGCGTCTCCGCCACATGATAAGCCCACTTCCGATCCGCCGAAAATATTGTGACGTCACCCACCGCACTAACAGTCAACCCACGCTCCATCCCCAGCACCCGCGCCGGCCCCGTAGTAAAAAGCTCGATCATCCTCTTCAAAGTGAGCTTTCCCGCATGCACCAATTCCAGGCTGAGCCCAATCGCCGTCTCAAATCCCATAATCCCAAACGGCGCCCTATCAAACTCCACATCCTTACTAGCCGGATGGTGCGGCGCATGATCCGTGGCTATGCAATCGATCGTCCCGTCAGCCAGGCCAGCAATAAGCGCATCACGATCCGCCCGCGACGCGAGCGGCGGATTCATTTTGTAGTTCGTGTCGTACTGCACGTCTTCATCAATCAACGTGAAGTGGTGCGGCGTGATTTCGCACGTCACCTTCAATCCTTTCTTCTTCGCCTCGCGCACATACTCCAGCGCGCCCGTCGTGGACATGTGCGCGATATGCAGCCGCGCGCCCGTCAGTCCCGCCACTTCCACATCGCGTCCCGCGCAAATCGATTCGGACTGCGCCGGAATTCCTTTCAGCCCCAGGCGTATCGATCGCGGCCCCTCCCGCATCACTCCGCCCGCAAAAAGCGACGGGTCCTCGCAATGATCGATCACCGGCAAATCCAGCGCCGAGCAGTAATCCATCACCTGCCGCATTAGCCGCGCCGTCGCGATCGGTTTTCCGTCGTCGCTCACCGCCACCACGCCTGCCTCTTTCATCGCACGAATTTCCGCCAGCGCTTCGCCCTTGCTTCCGATTGACGCTGCCCCAATCGGCCACACGCGCACGCCGCAAGATTTCGCCGCGCGCTCAACAATTCCGCGCGTCACCGAAGCCGTGTCGTTCACCGGATGCGTATTTGGCATGCAGCACACCGCCGTGAATCCGCCCTTCGCTGCGGACTTCGTTCCCGTCTCGATCGTCTCCGAAAGTTCCTGCCCCGGCTCGCGCAAATGGCAATGGAGATCGATGAACCCCGGCGCAACAATCAGCCCGGCTGCGTCAAACACCTCCGCGCCCTCGGCCGAAAGCCCCGCCCCCACCTTCGCAACCGCACCCTTGTCGATCAACACATCCAGCGCCGCATCCTTCCCGGCCGTCGGATCGATCACCCTTCCATTCTTAATCAGCAGCATCCCTTCTCCCGTAAGTTACTCAACGCGCCCCGCAAGTGGGGTAGCCAGTTTTGGCTGCGCAACGCCGCCCGCCCTCAAATTATTTGTGCGCGCCACCATCGCGCCGCATCACTGCTTCTCCGGCAGCTTCGTCTGCACAGGCTCCGATGCCGCCCCACCCACCAAGTGGTACAGCAACGCCATCCTCACCGCGAGCCCGTTCGTCACCTGCTCCAGCACACAAGACTGCTTCCCATCTGCCACCGCCGGATCAATCTCGAGCCCGCGTATCATCGGCCCCGGATGCAACACAATCGCATCGGTCTTCGCCAACTTCAGCCTCTCTGGCGTCAGCTGATAACCCATCACGTACTCATCCACCGCAATCGCCGGCTCATGTAAACGTTCCGTCTGCACGCGCAGCACGATAATCGCGTCCGCACCCTTAACCGCATCCTCAATGCGAGTCACTCGCCGCACTCCCGGAGCCAGTGATTCGAGTTCCCGCGGCACCCACATCGGCGGCCCGCACAAAGTGATCTTCACTCCAAATTTCGAGAGGAGAAAAATATTCGACCGCGCCACACGGCTGTGCAGAATGTCGCCCAGAATCGTCAGGTTCAGCCCTTCGAGCTTTCCCTTTCGATCGCGAATCGTCAGCGCATCCAGCAGCGCCTGCGTCGGATGCTCATGAGTGCCGTCGCCCGCATTCACTACCGGCACGCCCAGCCGCTTCGAAATAAATTCTGGCGCACCCGATGACGCATGCCGGATCACCAGGCCATCCGGCTTCATCGCCTCAAGAGTCCGCACCGTGTCGAGCAGCGACTCGCCCTTCTTCACGCTCGAGCCTTCGGACGCGAAGTTCATCGTGTCCGCGCCAAGCCGCGCTGCCGCGGTCGCGAAGCTGATTCGCGTTCGGGTCGAGTTCTCGAAAAACGCCAGCGCCACGGTTTTCCCGCGCAGCGTCGCCAGTTTTTTTAGGGGATGTTTCTGAAATTCCTGAAAGGGGCTGGCCTGATCTAAAACAAATGAAATTTGCTCGCGGGTTAAATCTTCGGTTCCCAGGAGGTGTTCCAAACGCTGCAGCACTTTTTCCCTTCGCTGTTTTCTATTCGACTCGATCGACAAGCACTACGCGCTCTTCCTTATCGATCTCGTTGAGTCGTACTTCCACAATCTCCGTATCGCTGGTTTCCACTTTACGCCCGATGAAGCTCGCTTCCACCGGCAACTCGCGATGGCCGCGGTCGATCAGCACGCACAGCCTCACGCGCTTCGGTCGGCCCAGATCAAATAAGCCATTCATCGCCGCGCGAATCGTCCGCCCGGTGTACAGCACGTCGTCCACAATCACCAGGTCGCGCCCATCCACAGGGAAGTCGATCTCGTTCGCGTGAAAAATCGGCTGCGGGCCCACGGTCGAAAGGTCGTCGCGGTAAAGCGTGATGTCGATGATGCCGACTGGCACCTTCACCTTGGCAAAGCCTTCAATCGCCGCGGCCAACCGCTCCGCCAGTGGCACACCACGCCGCCTCACCCCGATCAACGCCAGGTGATCCGTCCCGCCGCTTCGTTCTACGATTTCATGCGCCAACCGGTTGAGGGTCCGGTTGATTTCTTCGGCCGAGAGCAGCTGCCTTTTTTCTACGACGCGCATTTGGCGCGCTATCCTAACACAGAGCCATCCCCGCCCACTCTCGCATTTCCATTCAGCTACCTGTAGCGGCCGGTTGCTTCCGCAAGCGGGTGCCTTTGTCTTTGTCTATCCTGGCCGTCGCGGATCCTTCCATCCGCCACCAAGCGAAACTCAAGCGAACTGTACTTCGTGTCCCCCGCCCCCCAAAAACCTGTCCGCTTGACCAGGTCCGCCAGTAGGGGAGTAAGATTACTCCCGTGACTGCCCCGGCGCCGGCAAGCAGCCCCTTACGTACCGCCGAAGTCTCTCTTCGGGTCAACGTCGGGTCCCTCTCCCTCAAAAACCCAATCGTCGCCGCCAGCGGCACCTTTGCTTACGGCATCGAGTTCGCCGACCTGGTCGATCTCAATAAACTCGGCGGCCTCGTCGTCAAGGGTCTCTCCCGCGAACCCATGGCCGGTAACGCCGCCCCCAGAATTTGCGAGACCTCCAGCGGCATGGTCAACGCCATCGGCCTCCAGAACATCGGCGTCCGCGCCTTTGTCGCCGAGAAGCTCCCCCAGCTCCGCCCTT
>Ga0070764_10000845_pt1 | contig 12735 bp, 14 predicted proteins | sample HubBroMetageWRM4_FD_67287 | JGI IMG/M metagenome (GOLD analysis project Ga0070764, IMG submission 67287) | Warmed soil microbial communities from the Hubbard Brook experimental Forest, New Hampshire - Hubbard Brook CCASE Soil Metagenome WRM 4 | ecosystem: Environmental > Terrestrial > Soil >... | reverse complement strand
TTTTTGGCGACCCGGCTAAGTGTCCTATTTTGAACAACGAAAGCCGCGCCCGGCTGGCAACATTCGTGCTGCTTTTGGCGTCGGCAAGGCCCGCCTGGACTGGACAGTCTTAGATCCAACTAGAGGCTAACGTGAAGCTCAGCTTACGTCTGATTTTATTCCTGGTTGCGGGCATTACGATCATTACTTTTTTTGTCTCGAAGAATGAAGTGCGCTCCGAGAAGCGCGGCTTGCGCACGGACCTGGTGCACCGGGCCGAAATTCTGTCCGAGAGCCTGCAGGAGATCGTCGAGCCTGCTCTCGAGAAAGGCTCGCGCGAACAATTGCGCCACATCGTCGAGCGCTTTGGCAACCGCGAACAGCTGGCGGGCGTGGTGGTTTACGATAACCACGGACAGGTGCTGGCGGAAAGTTCCAATCTGCAGAACCGCTTCGTTCCTCCTCCCGTTCCCCTGGCGCGCGTGATTGCAACGGATGGCGGGCTCAGCCAATTTGTAACCATCGGTACCGAGCCGATGCACGTGTACTACATGCCGCTGCGGGACAAAACGTCCGTCACCGGCGTGCTGGCGATATTTCACGATGTGGGTTACATCGAAACGCAGAGCGCGCGCATGTGGCGCGCAACTTTTTGGCACGTGATCGCAGAGGTGCTGCTGATCGTCTTGATCACCGTGCTGATCATCCGCTGGACGATCGTGCTGCCGATTTCGCGAACGGCGCAATGGATGAAAGATATTCGCCGCGGCCGGGTGCTGCCCAGTCCGCCGGGCCCCAAGGAAAGTTTTCTGGCTCCCTTCACGAACGAAGTGATGAATTTAACGCGCAGCCTGGCGGACGCGCGCTCTGCCGCCGAGGAAGAAGCGCGCCTGCGCGAATCCGGCGAGTCGGTGTGGACTGCGGAGCGTTTGCGCGTCAGCATTCAGGGCAAGGCTTCGCAGGGTTCGCTGGTGGTTGTGTCCAACCGCGAGCCTTACATGCACGTGCATAGGGGGAAGGGCATCGAGCTTCTGGTTCCCGCAAGCGGGTTGGTTACGGCATTGGAACCGATCTTGCGCGCGTGCGACGGAATCTGGATTGCGTCGGGTTCCGGCGACGCAGACCGCGAAACCGTGGACGATCAAGACCACATCCGCGTGCCGCCGGACAAGCCGGACTACACTCTGCGCCGGGTGTGGCTCTCGAAAGAGGTGGAAAAAGGGCACTATTACGGATTTTCCAACGAAGGGCTGTGGCCGCTGTGCCACATCGCGCACACTCGGCCAATTTTTCGCGCCTCAGATTGGCAAGCCTATCAGGCCGCGAACCGCGAATTTGCCGAAGCTGTGCTGCAAGAAATCGCAGGCGTTGAGCATCCACTGGTGCTGGTGCAGGATTATCACTTCGCGTTGCTGCCGCGCATGGTCAAGGAAGCGCGTCCCGACGCGCGCGTTGCGATCTTCTGGCACATCCCGTGGCCGAATCCCGAAGCATTCGGCATATGTCCGTGGCAGCGCGAACTGGTCAGCGGCCTGCTGGGCGCAGACTTGATCGGATTCCAGATACAGGCGCACTGCGATAATTTTCTGGAGACAGTGGACGCCGCTCTGGAATCGCAAATTGAGTGGGAGCGATTTGCGGTGAAGCGCGGCGGACACCTTACGTTCGTCAAGCCGTTCCCCATCAGCGTGGATTTTCGCGAAGCGCAACGAGGCTTGGAGCCGGGCGTCTCGCCGTACGTGCTGCGCAGCGAGCTGCTGAGCAAGCTGGGCATCAAGGCAAACTTCATCGGAGTGGGCGTGGACCGCGTGGACTACACCAAGGGTTTGCTCGAACGGTTGCGCGGCGTCGAGCGTTTCCTGGAGAAGTGGCCGACTTACCTGGAAAAATTCACGTTCGTGCAGATCGGCGCACCCAGCCGCACGGAAATCGCGCGCTATCATGATTTCCTGGCGGAGCTGGAGGCGGAAGCGGCGCGAATCAACGCGCGCTGGCAGACGGCGGAATGGAAGCCCATCGCGCTGCTGACGCGCCACCACAGCCACGAAGAAATTCTTCCGTATTACCGCGCGGCTGATTTCTTGATGGTCACTTCCCTGCACGACGGGATGAACCTCGTGGCGAAGGAATTCATCGCGTCGCGCGACGACGAAGAAGGAGCGTTGATCCTGAGCCAGTTCACCGGGGCGGCCCGTGAATTGCGCGACGCCATCATCGTGAACCCCTACGACGTGGAACAACTGGCCGAAGCCATTCGCGTGGCGCTGGAGATGGACACGGTGGAACGCCAAACGCGCATGAGGCTGATGCGCAGCAATGTGATGCGTCATAATGTATTCGCCTGGGCGGGGAGTCTGATTACGGAACTCTCCGAAATCCGGATCGAGGAAACACAGCCCGAACTTGGGCACACGGTATGAACGGAACTCCCGCGACGGCCAAACACACATTGCCAATCAGGGCAAAACAGAAACGCGCGAGCAAGCACACGCGCGCGCGCAGCCGGTCGGGTGCGCCAACGGGTCACGCCGCTGCGCATGCGCCGCGCAACCTGTTTCGCGCGTGGGGCGAAATCGCGACGCGAATTCGCAACGCTGAGATCTGCGCGCTGCTGCTGGATTTCGACGGCACGCTGGTAAAGCTGCAGCGAAACCCATGGGAAGTACGCGTCCCGCAGCGCACCAGGCGCATGCTCGAGCGGCTGGCGCGAAATCCCAGGTTGTTCGTCGCAATCGTCAGCGGACGGCGCTGCCAGGACCTGCAAACGCGTATCGGCGTCGAGACCTTACATTTGATCGGGCTGCATGGAGCCGAAGAACAGGGCAAGCCCACGAAGATCAGCCGCGCGGCGGCCCGCGTCCTGGCGCGTGCCAAACGCGGAGCGCGCACAGCAATGGCGGCGATGCGCGGCATGCGTATCGAAGACAAGGGAATGAGCTTCGCAGTCCACTATCGCGGGGCCACCGAACCAGTCGCGCGCGCCGCAAAATCGTGCCTGTTGGACGTGGTCGGGCCGCTGCGCGATTCGCTGCGAGTATTGGATGGCGCGATGGTGTGGGAAGTTCTGCCCAACCAGATTCGGGGCAAGGGCGGCGCTGTGCGAGACCTGCTGGCGGAATTTCCCGCCGGCACGCTGGCCATTTATGTCGGCGACGATGGCACGGATGAATCCGCGTTTAGCGCGTTGGGCGATCAGATCACGATCTGTGTGGGAACGGCGAAAAAAAGCCATGCGAAATATTATGTGCGGGATCCGGCCGAAGTGACTCGCTTTCTGCTGCGGCTGGAGGCAGAGCTCCGAAGAGGGTAATCCGCAGGACGTTATCTACCAAGCAGCCCACCCGCAAACCTCTGTGCCCGCGCGCATTCGCAGCGGAGCGTCACGCCGACCGGGAAATGGCAGCGCCCGGAAATCCTCCAGCGCTGTGCTGCACCAGTGCGATCTGCCTTTTTTGCGCGTGTTCCTCGCGCAGTGCCTGAATGATCATCCATTCCACGTCGGTATGACGGCAGGGAGCCGAAATCACGTCGAATGCGCCCAGGCGCATCGCATCCAGATATTCCTCCCAATTCGTTAAGCGATTCACAATTACGATTCGAGTTTTCCCGCCGGCGTGTCGCGGGGCAATCAGCAGGCCACGGTAATCCCCATCGGCCAGCCAACGAGCGCAGAAGACCAATCCGACGTTTTGCTGGCCCAGGATTTCCTCGCATTCGCGAATGCTCGAGGCGACGATCGGTTCCAGCCCTTGCTTCCTCAAAATATTGCACATCGCCCGCCGCTCTTCCATCTCCGCGGAAGCAATCACAATTTGCCAAGGAACATTCATTCGCACCCTCCCACGTTCTGAAATGCTATATCGAGCAAATACTCGCAAGGCGCGGGCCGGCGCGGTTCACTTGCGCGGCGCGGCCCAATGGCTGAAAAGGAGAATCACGCAATTCAGAACGAGCACTACATCCAGCAGTGCGTCGCGGATTTTGTTTATTTTGTGGACTGGGGGCATGGGCGTGGTGAATCATGCAGCGCGCTTGCGCTGCCGCGTGCGTGCTGCTTTTCGCGCAGCTGCGCGCAGGCCGGCTTTACCTTTGGTCTGTAACGCTTTTGTGGCGGACTGGTGTCGGGCGGCGGGACCCCGCCGCCGGGCGCTGCTGCGCGCCTGTTCAGCAAGTGCGCGCGGAGACGCCGACCGGGTGCTCTGCTGTTGCAAAGCCCGCAAGGTCGCGCGCGAACGCTTGCTCGAGACTTTACGATGCGGCGATTTGCCTTTGCGCAAATCGCGTTGCGCCTGTGCGCGGATCTTCGCAGGACCCTGGGCCGGCGCGGGCAGATTGATTCCGGCGCGGCGCGCCTTCGAGAGGCCAATGGCGATCGCCTGCTTCACACTGGCGGCGCCGTGCACGCCCTCCCGCACGTGATCGATCTCTTCGCGCACGAATTCGCCTGCCTGCGTCGAGGGAGACTTCCCTTGGCGTCGATCCTCGCGCGCGCGTTCCAAGGCTTGCTGATCGTCCGTCGTCGGCATCGCGAGTACTCCCGCATCGGTGGCGTGACTGCCTGCGAAAAATGTGGCGAGGAGAGGCTAGAAACCGGCCCAGCCCTCATGCCCTGCTCTCGCAAGACACCCGGCTCCCGATCCTCCCCTTCGCCGCTCATTGTGCCAAGGCGCGCGGATCGGCGGAATACGGATTAGTTCCTAAGGCATACGGGAAATTGCTGTAGGTGCAAGATGAGCCGACAGCCGCATTGCAAGTTTCGAGCGACTGCAAGCGGACCAAAAAAGCGGGAGCGGGGGGAAGGGGCTACCGATTCTCGGCGGCAACCCCTTTCTGGAGGAGACAGACCGGCGGATTATATCTGCGGAAAATATTTCAAAAGCTGCTCGACGGCCTCACGCAGTCTTGTCGAGCGCGCGCGAACGGTCTTGCATATCCAGGGTGGGCCCAGAAACCGCAAGGGGAGCTCCGCTTTCGGTTACATAATATCGATCCGGCGCGAAGGAGGAGTCGCAAAACGGGCACCTCTGATGGCGCGGACGCGACCGCACCGGCCGGTGCAGTAAATACATGGACTCGGCCCATTCTTCCAGCACAATCCGCGCGGCGCATTTTGTGCACCTGCAGCAAAGATACGTGTACATCGCAGACCTCCCAGAACAAAAGAATATTCAGTGACGATTGGCGGCCGCGCTCTCGTCGGCGTGAACGAAACCAGCCAGTTGCGGGTTTGTCAGAGAGCAACCATTGCGCCGGTCCCACTTTACGTTTTCGCAAAATCTATTCAATACAGTGGAAACCCTAGGAGCTGGCGCGCGATCGCCTGACGGTGGAAATCCTGTGGATTCTTTTAGTTGCAGCTACCCGCGGATACCGGGATTCCCTTAGGTATTTAGGGGGTTCCGTTGATGGCATTGCTTAGGCGCGCGCCATATCTTCGCTGCCGCAGACTTATCGACAAAATCTGCGAACAGGAGGACGTCATGTTGCGATGGGCTCTGATCTTTTTGGTGGTTGCAATCGTCGCCGGAATATTTGGCTTCGCCGGGATCATGATAGCCGCGGCAGGGATTGCGAAGCTGCTGTTCTATCTCTTCCTGGTGCTGTTCCTGGTTTCTTTGGTCATGGGTCTCGTCAGCCGAACGTGAAATCTCCAGACCCAGCAAACGGCCTCGCGACACGGTCTTACTTGTCGCGCGATCTGTTCCATTTGCTCGCGGTGGTTGTCGGGGTCGCGGCAATCGCCGCGCTGTATTTCGCGCGGGTCGTGCTGATTCCCTTTGCTCTGGCGCTGCTCTTCACCTTCATCTTGACGCCGGTGGTCAAGATCCTGGAGCGCATCCATCTGCGAAGGATTCCGTCCACGCTACTGGTGGTTCTGCTGTCCGTTGCCGCTTGCGGCGCGGTTGGCTGGACGGTCGCAAAGCAGCTCAGCGAAGTCGTGAATCAACTTCCGGCGTACAAATCCAACATCAAGGCGCGGCTGGGCTCTCTGCGTTGGCCGGCGAATCAATCGCTGGACAGTGCGTCGGAAACGATCACGGAAATCAGCAAGGATCTCGCAGCCAGTCCGATCGCATCGCATCCCCCTAGTTCTAGTACGGGGGCGGCGCCGTCTCCCGTTGCGCGATCTGCTTCCCCTGCTCGGCCCGTACCCGTCGAAGTCGTCAAGGCTCCCGCGCTGCCGCTGGAGTCGGTGCAGAGCGTTCTGGGTCTGCTGGGCAGCTCTGTGATCGTACTGGTTTTCACGATTTTTATGCTGATTCGCCGCGAGGATTTGCGCAATCGTCTGATTTCGCTGGCGGGCGAAGGGCATCTCCACCTGGTAACGCAAACTCTGGACGACGCCAGCGCGCGCGTCAGCAAGTATTTGCTTTTGCAGTGCGTCGTGAACACCTGTTACGGAATTTTCATAGGCGTATGCCTGCATTTCATCGGCGTGCCCGGCGCATTGCTGTGGGGCGTGCTCGCCGGTGTGTTGCGCTTTCTTCCTTACATCGGTCCGCCGCTGGGCGGAATTATGCCGCTGCTGCTTACCTTGGCCGTGTTTCACGGCTGGACGCAGCCGTTGATCGTTCTGCTGCTTTTTATCGTTACCGAATTGGTCGTTTCCAATTTCATCGAACCGATGCTTTACGGAATTCACACGGGAATTTCATCGCTGGCGATTCTGGTGGCGGCGATTTTCTGGACGGCCATCTGGGGACCCATCGGATTGGTTCTTTCGACGCCGTTGACCGTGTGTCTGTTGGTTGCGGGGCGGCATGTTCCGCGGCTCAGGTTCCTGCACATCCTTCTGGGCGATGAACCTGTTCTGACGCCATCTTCCCGCTTTTACCAGCGCCTTTTGGCGATGGATCATGACGACGCGCGCCGGGTGCTGGAGAAACAGCTGGAGGGGATGACGCTGGAAGATCTTTACGACTCGGTGCTGATCCCCGCGCTGAGCTTGGCGGAGCACGACCGTCATCAAGATCGTCTGGACGATGCCACCGAAAAATTTATTTGCCAGAGCACCCGGGAGTTGATCGAAGAATTGTGGGAACCTCGCGCTGACGATGGTGATTCCGTGCCGGAAGCCGACGAGGGCGGGGAATCATCGGCTCGCTATCAAACTCATCTGACGCGCGCGCCAATGGCGCACTCGTTGAACATTCTTTGCGTGCCGGCGCGAGATGAAGCCGATGAGCTGGTCGGCACCATGCTGGCCCAGGTGCTGGAGCGCGCGGGGCATCGCGCGCAGTGCATCGCGGTGGACAATGCAGGCGAAATGCTTGCGCAAATAACCGACGCGCACCCGGATGTGGTGTGCATCTCGGCGCTGCCTTCTTTTGCCGTGCCGCACGTGCGTTCGCTGTACGCCAAATTGCGCGCGCAGCAACCAGACCTACGAATCCTTGTGGGATTGTGGCATTTTTCAGGCGATCGGTCGAAGATCAGCCGCCGCCTCGCCCTCACCGATGGCTCGCAGGCGCTGATCACGCTGGCAGAATTCATCGAGCAGCTGAAACCTGCGCCAACTGCCGATCCAGTTCCGGCGAACGCCTCGTGAGGGATGCGGCACCGCGGGATGGTTGCATAGGGGTCGATAAGCGTGTGCGGGTTTTGGCTGCGGACCAAGCCTGACGAAGAATCCGCCGCAGGAGAGAATGCCTTCCGCTGTGCGGCGACATTCTGCTACGAATTACTTTTCGCGTTTTTACAGGCATAACCCTATAGCCAGGATTGGCCTGCGAGAGTAGAGTCGTACGCAGTACGGGAAGTCTGGCATCTTACAGCGGCTCCCTATCATTTACCGCTTATCTGGCAGCGCCGACCGGGAAACTGCCTTCGCGCAACCGGCGGAGAACGTTCAAGAGGAGATGAGCCCTAATGCGTAGCCGATTCATTCGTCCTTTTCTACTCGCAATCGCGATGCTATTTCTTTCATCCGCTTCTTTCGCGCAAATCGGCGTAGCGATCACCATCGCTCCGCCGGCGCTTCCCGTCTACGAACAGCCGGTTTGCCCCGGCGACGGCTACATCTGGACGCCCGGATATTGGGGTTGGGGCGACGACGGGTATTACTGGGTGCCGGGCACTTGGGTGGAAGCCCCGGAAGTAGGTTTTTTCTGGACCCCTGGCTACTGGGGTTGGGGCGGCAGCAGTTTTATTTGGTATGACGGCTATTGGGGTCCGACCGTAGGTTTCTACGGCGGCATTAACTATGGGTTCGGTTACTTCGGCCACGGTTTTGAGGGCGGACGCTGGGACAACGGCCATTTCTTTTACAACCGCGCTGTGACCAACGTAAACGTGACCGTGATTCACAACGTGTACGAAACCAAAGTGGACGTGAGAAACGATGTGCGCGTGAGCTATAACGGCCACGGCGGCGTCAACGATCGTCCGACGGCGCAGGAAGAGGCTGCGGCACACGAACGGCATATCGCTCCTGTCGCCGCACAAACGGCGCATGTGAACGCCGCGCGTGCAAACCCAGCGCTGCGGGTTTCTGCGAACCACGGCAAGCCGCCGATCGCCGCTACCGCCCGGCCGGGAGAATTTAACGATCGTGGCGGGGAAAACGCCGGCGGTCACGGCAACACGGTTGTCCACCCCAAGGATCTTCCGCCTGCCGAGCGTGCAGCTGCTCCTAACACCGGCAACGCAAAGCTGGACCAGAAATACCAACAGCAGCAGAATAAATTAGCCGCGCAGCAGGATAAGGACCGCCAGAAGCTACAGCAGCAGCAAGACAAGGAGCACCAACAATTGGCGAAGCAGAAAGCCAACGATCAAAGGACACAAGCAGTCGAGCAGAAGCACCAGCAGCAGACGCAGCAATTAGTTCAAAGACACACACAGCAGCAGCAACAATTGCAGCAGCGGCAAGCGCCGCCGGCTGCGCACGCCGCAGCGCCGGCTAGGCCCAAGTAAGCATCGGTAGTTCCCCCGGGGACTACCGGCAGCGAGAGCACGCGTCGGCAGGCGAATGCTCTCGCTGCATTTCTTTTCTGCCGCAGTTCGAGCTCTCGTCCCGTTCCAATCCTCGCAAAAGAAATACGCTAAGAATTAAATGCAGACGGGGTTTCTTCGAGCGCGAGTGGTGGTCGTCGCCGGCCACCAGGGCCGCGCATATGGCGGCTCCGGTGGTCGACGGCGTTGAACGACGTGGAGCGATTTTCAACCGGGGAATTTGCACTGCCAGCAACGAATTGCGCTAAGACTTTTTCCGCGGAACCTTGGCGCCTTTCTTGCGCGCCTCGGAAAGTCCAATTGCAATCGCTTGTTTGCGGCTGATCACTTTGCCGCCCTTGCCGCCTTTGCCTGAACGAAGCGTGCCGCGCTTTTCCCGGTGCATGGCGCTCTTCACACTTTTACCGGCGGCTTTTCCGTACCTTGCCATTGCGCGCCTCCTGTCAATCGATTCGCGGAATGATTGCGATCAACCCCGCTTACGCTTTAGCCTTCTTCGCGGTGCTTGGCACGACAACATCCGTTTTGTAAGCACGCGTGAATTCATCCACCTGTTGCTGCGCCACGTCCTTGGCGATCCCGTAGCGCTCCTGAATTTTTCCAATCAGTTGCTCGCGCTGGCCGTTGATGGCAGTCAGATCGTCGTCGGTCAATTTGCCCCACTTTTCTTTGACTTTGCCCACGGACTGCTTCCACTTGCCTTCGATTTGATCCCAGTTCATGTCGCGCCTCCTGAAGTGAATACCCAACTGCTCAATCATAGTGGAGAGAAAATCATCTGCCAGGAATACAGCGCAACCCCTAACTGAGAAGGACATTTCGCCTTACGTTTTTGCGAGTCGCGGCCGTCTCAAATTGACCCGAAACCCCGGGCGGGCTTTCATTTCCTCGCTGGCTGTTCGGCACAGGTTCACTCCCTGCGAACGGTGTCGCGAACCGCGCGCGCTGCTTTGGCATCTTCGCGTACAGGAGCGTACCGGAACCCGGAACAAAGGCTACAGGGATTGCTTGATAGCTAAGCCCTCTACAGAAGCCTAGTCTGACCTTGCCATCGCGAAAAATCCGGTCGCCGCGAAGATCTGACACTAGAAACTGGGGGGCTTCCAATGAGTCAAAATAATCTAAAAAGTCTTTACGTGGACGAATTGCGGGATCTGTACAGCTCCGAGCAGCAGTTGATCAAAGCCATTCCGAAAATGGCGAAAGCCGCAAATTCCGATGAGCTCCGCAAAGGATTCGAAGAGCATTTGGAACAAACCAGGGGGCACGCCACCCGGCTCGAGCAAATCCTGAGCGGCCTGGGCGAACCCGTGAAGGGCAAAAAATGCAAGGGCATGGCCGGCATCGTGGCCGAAGGCGGCGAAATGATAACCGAGGATTTCCAGGGTGCGTTAATGGATGCCGCCCTGATTTCCGCGGCGCAGCGCGTGGAACATTACGAAATCGCGGCCTATGGCGCCGTGCACGCCTACGCCACGTTGATGGGTGAAAGCGAAGCAGCCTCCTTGTTGCAGCAGACGCTCGAGGAAGAAAAGGAAACCGATCAAAAGCTGACGGAACTTTCCGAGGAAATCAATTCCGAGGCTTTTCGCACAGGCGCGGAAGCGGGGACTGAAGCAACTGCGGCGCGACACAAGACGGCCAAGGCTGGCAGCGCGAATTGACGGCGCCAGCCGGCTTAGAAGGGCGCGGCCGGCGTTCGTGCCCTTCGACGAAAAATTAAAAGGAGGCAAACATGCTGCTGCTCATTCTGACGATTGTTCTGGTTCTGGCTCTGTTTGGCAGTCTACCGACATGGCCGCATAGCCGCGAATGGGGATATTACCCGAGCGGGGGCATCGGAGTGGTGCTGGTGATTTTGTTGATCCTGTTCCTGATGGGCCGTCTGTAGCAGAGCTACTGGTAGTGGCGCGAACGACCAGCCAGCCTCACGGGCGCTAGCATCTGCGCCGATTGCACGGCCGAGGCGATCACCTTGGCGGCCAGAGGATCGTAAATGAAGTAGTTTCCGGGATGCGCTTGCAAAAGTTCCGTGAGGCGCGCCTTGGCATTATCCAAACCTTGAACAGCTTCGATCCAAATCGGCCCGGTTTCCGCAAGATCACTGAAGATATCGTAGGTCTCGGTCATATTCCTCCGTTATCGGTTCCAGGCAAACTGCACCATCGAGAGAAAATGTTTGTGTACGGAGTGCAATTGAGCGGCCAATTCCATGGCGGAGGAGCCGCGCAAGCCATTTTACACAAGGTAGTTACAGGCTCGCTGTTGCGCCGCCGCGGTGGCCGATGGCGGGATATGTAAATATGGGCGAGGTATTGTACATATTTCGCAATCGCAGGCAGTCGCCAAAGGTTCGTGCCGCATAAGATGGTAAGGTGGTTCATCGCAACCTAACACGCGCATTGCCTGCGTGGATTACGCGAAACCTGATTGCGGTTTCGCGGTCATTGGATAAAATGTGCGAGGCATAGCCCTGGTGGCCCTTCGAATCTTGATCGTGGATGATGAAAAAGCGGTGCGCACAGCCTTGGGAAGGCTGCTCGCCACACGCAAGGAATGGCAAGTGGTGGGTGAGGCTGCGGACGGCGCCGAAGCCGTCGGCAAGGCGCGAGAACTGCGCCCCGATATCATTATTATGGACATCACCATGCCGGAGATGAATGGCCTGGAAGCGACGCCGGAGATTAAGAAGGCCCTGCCGGCTGCCGAAGTGCTGATATTTACGCAACATGATTCGACGCAAATGATTCGGCAAGCCCAGATTGCGGGCGCCAGCGGCTATCTGCTCAAGTCGCAGGCCAATTGGCTGGTGACGGCTGTCGAAGCGATGGGCGAGCACAAGCCATTTTTTCAGGGCAAGAATCTGCCGCAGCGCAAGTAGCTTTTGCGATGCGCACGGCGTTATCTTGGTACGGTCGCGGTTTACCCAGCGGCAAGTCTTCGGCCACCGGGTGCCGGCAGGCGTCTGCAGCCCAGCTCTAAACGATTTTCGTCACGCTGGATACCCGGCAAAAGGTAGCCTGAGCAATGCCCGCTAAATCCGCTACGAAGAGCAGACGAAAAGCACCGCGCGCGCGTAGCGCCAGCAGCGGAACACTCCATTCCGAACTACTGGAGCTGGCGCATGACGCCATCATTGTCCGCGATGTGGACAGTGTGATCTTGTTCTGGAATCGCGGCGCGCAGCAGACCTATGGCTGGTCAGCCGCAGAAGCCTGCGGAAACGTAACGCATACATTCCTGAAAACGGAGTTTCCCGAGCCGATCGAACAGCTGTATGAAAAGCTATTCGCCGTTGGTTCTTGGGAAGGGGAGCTGGTGCACTGGACGCGCGATGGCAAGCGGATCGTGGTTGCCAGCCGTCACGTCTTGCAGCGCGACCGGCAAGGCCGCACCGTTGGAATTCTGGAAATTAATCGCGACGTTACTCCTCGCAAAGAGGCCGAAGAAGCGCTGCGCAATCTCTCCGCGCGCTTGCTGCAATTGCAGGATGAAGAGCGCCGTCGCATCGCTCGCGAACTGCACGACAGCACGGGCCAAAGTTTGGCCGCCTTGGTCATTCACCTGTCCGCGGTAAGCGCGAAATTTGCCGGCCTGGATCCAGGCGCCGCGGAAATGATTCGCGAAGCCATCACGCTCTCCCAGAAAGCCTCCGATGAGACTCGCACGCTCTCCTACCTGCTGTATCCTCCGACGCTGGACTACGCGGGATTGCGCTCCGCATTGGAATGGTACGTAGAAGGTTTTATGCAACGCAGCAAAGTGAAAGTGGATTTAAACGTCTCGCTTGGTCCAGATCGT
>Ga0070764_10000844_pt1 | contig 12737 bp, 8 predicted proteins | sample HubBroMetageWRM4_FD_67287 | JGI IMG/M metagenome (GOLD analysis project Ga0070764, IMG submission 67287) | Warmed soil microbial communities from the Hubbard Brook experimental Forest, New Hampshire - Hubbard Brook CCASE Soil Metagenome WRM 4 | ecosystem: Environmental > Terrestrial > Soil >... | reverse complement strand
CTCCGCGAGGGAGTTTGTAAGCGGGTTCAAAAAGGACCTCCTGAATGACTTCGCTTCGGCTTGGGCAGGTTTTCGACCAATTGACGACACCCAAGAACTCGAGGCGATAGCGCAATCACTAGCCGCAAACTAATGATTCTATGAGTATTTACCCCAAGCGTCAAGAGCAGCATAGGTTCCTCGCCGCGTTTTAGTCACTGGACTCTCAACTTTAATGTTTGCGATTGAGTCGTGCTGCCCATGGCGGCCTTGACTGTCAAAGTGTAAGTGCCAGCCGGAGTGCCTCCGGAGGGTGACCCGCTGCCTCCGCCATTGCCCCCGCCCCCTCCCCCGCACGAAACTAGGAACGTCACCAACAGAAGGGACGATATTGCTGCGGTTCTCCGGGCCAAGCTCCAGGACCTTCGACTGACCGGCAGCCACACCATCCCGATCAGCGCGGTGGCCCAGAACCAGGTGAACGACCAACCTCTACGCTGTAATGTAGCGCTGCTTGGAGCCGTAGTTGACACGCTCACGGTAAACGTCGAAGCCGACGTAGCACTCACACTCTCGCTGCCGGGAACGGTGCACGTAGCTTTCGCCGGCGCGCCTGTGCAGGTCAAGCTCGCCGTTCCGCTGATTCCGCCGCCTCCAATGGCCAGCGTGTACTTCGCGGTGGAACCTGCCGAAACGGTGGCGGAGTTTGAGCTGCCGGAGGGAACCCCCAATCCAAGACCTGGAGGCACTCCTGTGCCGTTTACGGGCGCTGCTTGAGGGCTATTGCTTGCATTGTCGAATATGTTGAGCGTGGCGCTTCGTGCGCCCTGCGCGGTTGGCGTGAAGGTCACGCTAATTGTGCACTGCGATCCGCCAATCACGTCTCCGCAATCATTTGTTTCCCCGAAGTCCCCTGGATCCGCTCCTACGAAAACGATGCCGTTTATATCTAGAGTCAGATCGCCGGTATTGGTGAGAGTCAAGATCATTGGGGCGCTTGTTACTCCGACGGCTTGCCCGGGAAATGTAAGACTGGTTGGAGAAAGCGAAACCGCCGGGGGATTCGTGCCAATACCGGTACCCATCAGCCCCACGGACTGCGGACTTGCCGGAGCATTGTCGTTGAACTGGAGGGATGCGCTGCGCGCTCCCTTTGCCGCCGGCGTAAAGGTAACGCCAACTGCACAACTCTGTCCCGCGCCAAGGCTGGAACCGCAGGTGTTGGATTGAATCGCAAAATCACCCTGATTCATTCCCACAATCTGAATCGAATTGATCTGCAGCGCTGAAGAAGCCAGGTTTGTGAAAGTGACGGTCTGAGGATTGCTCGTCGTGTTGTCGTCCTGGCTCCCGAAATTCAAGGGCTGAATGGGCAGGGAAACCGTGGTCTGCAGCAAAACAGAATCGATGCCCGTGTTGGCCATAAGATCGAGTTTGCCGTCCTGATTGAAATCGCCGATCGAGAACACGGTGAGGCCCTCCGAAGAAATGGGGAAGTCGGAATACGCTTGAAAGGTGCCATCCCCATTGCCCAGAAAAATGGAAAGTGGCCCGCCGACACTATCGTAGGAGCTGACAATCAGGTCCGGTTTCCCGTCCCCATTCATATCGCTGATGAGAATGGATGTGGGAAATGTTGGGGCGGCGAAAGTTGTCTCCGTCCCGAAGGTTCCGTCGCCATTGCCAAGAAGTACCCCGACAGCAGACGCCGTTGTGACCACCAGATCTAACTTGCCATCTCCATTGAGATCGGCGGTAGCGGCCGCCGGGTAGTTTGAGGCTGCTGCGACAGCTTGAGGGCTCTGGAACGAGCCATCGCCGTTACCGAGCATGAGGAAGGTACCGTCGTTGGTCGCCACAACTAGATCGAGCCTGTTATCTTGGTTGAAATCTCCCACGGCGATTGTGCCGATCTGGGCTTGGTCGGGTAAACTGTACGAGATTCCGCTCTGAAATGTACCGTTGCCATTGCCCAAGAAGATCAAGATGTAGTCTGGTTGCTGTTCTGCGCTGCTGGCGAACCCGACTGCAAGGTCTAACCGGCCGTCGCCGTTAAAGTCGCCAAGTGCCAACGCTACCGCCGGGTCGCCGGGAATGGTGGCTGGCGATTGGAATGTCCCGTCGCCATTGCCAAGCAAGATCGTGATCCCACCAAGGGAACAGCAGGCCCCACCACTGACAACGTCGAGCTTTCCGTCACTATTGAGGTCCCCAACCACGCTGTCCCCGAGACTTTGTGGCAAGGAAACCGGGGTCAAAGGGGTAAACGTTCCGTCGCCATTACCTAACAGGACCGTATATTGGTTCTGGCCGCACTGCAGTAAGTCCAGTTTTCCATCGCCATTGAAATCCGCCGTCACGGAGGGACAATAGTCCCCGCCGCTGAGATCAGTACGTGCGAAGCCCACGGCGGAAACCGGATTTGTGGTCTCAAAGATCAGAGACTGCGAACTCGGGCTACCCGGATTCTTGACCGTGATTGCAGCCGTACCTGCAGCCATGACGTTTGAGGACGGAACTGTCGCCGTCAATTGGGAACTACTGACAAACGTCGTGACCAGGGCGGTGCCGTTCCAGTTGATCGTTGCACCAGAGACGAACCCGGTGCCGTTCACGGTCAGCGTAAAAGTTGTACTGCCGGGCGTCACACTTGCTGGTACCAGCGGCTGATTGAGGAACGGCACAGGGTTTTGGGCCAGCGCGAAGGACCCCGCAAGCCAGACCAACATGCAAACTACACGGACGAGACGCATAAAAGCCTTTCTTCGCCATCAACTCTAATGTCTACTGTTATTCTTCTGGAAGTCAGCAATAGAAAACACGCTGCAATCAGTGTGCAGGCAGTGCGGACGCGTGGCATAGCGCACCTCGCTATTTCAAGAGTTACAAGTCCGAAAAACCTGGCGCTCGGTGTCGCTAACCCGGCGGCGGGAGGGAAGTTGCGAGATCTAGGCAAACTTACGGCAGCACCGAACCCATGGCATCTTAAGTCACGGTGCTGAAAAACGCTAGGGGCGCGTATTGGTCGCCGTCTTGGCGTGACGAGAGAGAACCTTAAGCGTGCGTTCTCGCATTTTGTGGTCGAAGTAGATATATTGATTTGAAAGTCGGCCACTTCGATTTCACAGGCACCAGCAACATGGGGTGAGGGGCGCATGCGAAGGTGGAGCGGTTTGTGTGGTGGGTACGATCATCCCAAGCGAAAGAGTCCTCTAAAATTCAAGAGATGAAGTATCGGCTTGTTGTTCTTGTCATAATCTCAGCCGTAGGTCTATTGATTCCCCGCGCGTGGGCGCAGGACGCTCCTGCACCGACATCGTCCTCCTCTAGTTCCAGCAACCCCGTCACGACCAACTCTCCCGCGAAGCCTGAGCACAACGACCATTTGCCGCCGGGGGAAGATCCCGAGAACCGGCTGGTTTCACCGTTCCTCAAACATCTGGCGGGAGACCAAAAAGAGTTCTGGACAGCTCCCACGCGTCTTCAGGTGAAAGATCTCAGGTGGATTCTACCTGCTGCCGGCGTGACCGCCGCTTTCATTGCAAGCGATAGCTGGTGGGCGAAGCAGGTGAACCCCAGTCATGTTCAGACCAGCCTCCATATTTCGGATTACACAACCTATTCCATGCTCGGCCTGGGTGGAGCTGCATTCGCCCTTGGCTACCTGAACCATGACGATCATTTGCAGGAAACCGGCCTGCTCAGCGGTGAGGCTGCGATCGACAGTGCGGGAGTGGCGTATCTGTTCAAAGGAATCACGCAACGGGAGCGCCCTTTTCAGGGAAACGAACATGGAAATTTCTTTTACGGAGGAACATCCTTTCCGTCTGAACACTCGGCGATCGCCTGGTCGCTCGCCAGTGTCTGGGCGCATGAATATCCGGGATGGTTCAGTCAGATGGCGGCGTATGGGTTGGCGTCCACGGTGACTATCACTCGTGTCACCGCCAAGCAGCACTTTCCTTCAGACGTGATCGTGGGCAGCGCGCTGGGCTGGTATTTCGGACGCCAGGTGTACCGGGCGCATCACGATCCAGAACTGGGTGGGTCGGGTTGGGGAAGCGTATTGCCCGATAACACGGGCGAGAAGACTCGCAACCCCGACAATATGGCCTCGCCCTACGTACTGCTCGATAGCTGGATTTATCCCGCACTCGAACGCCTTATCGCCCAGGGATACGTTAAAGATGCCCGGCTCAATATGCGTCCCTGGACCAGGATGGAGTGCGCTCGTCTGGTGGAAGAAGCGCAGGAACGGCTGGGAAATGAGGATCCCGGTTCCGGTGAGCCGCAGGCCATCTACGCGGCGCTGGCCGACGAGTTCAAGCAGGAAACTGCGCGCCTCGATGGCGCCCCAAATATAGGAGCGACGGTGGAGTCCGTGTACTCAAGAAGCACGGCGATTGGCGGCACTCCTTTGACCGACGGATTCCACTTTGGCCAAACCATCATCAATGATTACGGCCGCCCGTACTATACGGGCTTTAATAATGTGTCGGGAGTAACCGGGTGGGCCATGGCTGGGCCGTTCGCGCTTTACATCAACGGCGAATATCAGCACTCACCGGCGGTGCCTTCAGAATCTGCGGCAACACGTCAGGCCGAAGCCACTGTGGATTTTGTTCCATTCATTGCTCCGAATGGGGTTTCGCAGACCGACCGACTTCGACTCCAGAATGCCACGGTATCGTTTCAAACGGGGAACCTACAGTTTTCCTTCGGGCAACAGAGCTTGTGGCTGGGCCCAACGGAAGCTGGCCCGATGCTCTTCAGCGACAATGCTGAACCTCTTCCCATGTTCCGTATCGATTCGGTCGCACCCTACGAGATACCGTTCATCTCGCGCCTGCTGGGTCGTGTTCACAGTGAGTTCTTCCTGGCACGGCTTTCTGGACAACTCTGGTCGTTCTCCACCGGGCCCGGTCTTCCGTCTCAGCCCTGGGTCCAGGGATCGAAGGCGAGTTTCCAGCCGACTGACAATTTCGAGTTTGGTTTCGGTTTCACCGCGCAATTTGGCGGGACGGGGAATCCGTTCACCTGGGGCAATTTCCTGAAAACATTTTATTCTCACAAATCATCACCGCAGGCTAATCCCGGCAAGAGGCTTTCGGAGTTCGACTTCAGCTATCGTCTGCCGGGTTTGAGAAATTGGGTGACGCTGTATACCGACTCCATGGTGATTGACGAGTATTCGCCGATTGGATCAACTCGGCCCCAAATCAACCCTGGGATTTTCCTGCCGCAGTTACCAAAATTACACAAGATGCAATTACGTTTTGAGGGTGTCACAACCGATCTGAATATCCCCGCTAACTTCGGCCCCGGAGCTGTTTACTCTGACGAACGATATCACTCGGGTTATACGAACAATGGAATTCTGCTGGGGGACTGGATTGGCCGCAGAGGCCGCGGCGAACAAGCCTGGGCAACCTATAACTTTTCGCCACGAACTCAGATTCAGGTAGGTTACCGTCACAATAACGTCGACCCAGGATTCTTACCCGGCCACCTGCAAGATGTGAATGTCCGTGGCGATATTAAGCTGCGGCACGACCTGAGTCTTACGGCCAATGTTCAGTACGAAACCTGGGATTTCCCGGCTTTGGCTGCCACCAGTCAAACCGACGTTACCGGGTCTATTCAGCTTACCTTCTGGCCCAATTGGTCTAAGAATAAGCCGTAAGATCAGCAATCGGCCGCCTAAGGCCAGCCAACCGCAACTTCTTGTCGAATGCGGTGTTCAGTCCGGTCAGCAGGGCTATACTTGCTCCGAGGGCAGCCATGAAAGTCGCCCGTTTCGTTTGCGCGTTCGTGCTTTTCGCCGTCGCGACCGCGTTGGCGCAAAATCCCGTTCCCTTCATTAATCAGCCGTTGGTGCCGGATGCCGTCGCGCCCGGCGGGCCGGCTTTCACGCTGACCGTAAACGGCACGGAATTTGTCCCGACATCTGTGGTCAACTGGAACGGCGCGGTGCTCAGCACGACGTTTGTCAGTAGTTCGCAGCTGACTGCCACGGTTCCTGCGACGGACGTCGCTACGGCAGGCACTGCGTCTATAACAGTAACGAATCCTGCTCCGGGCGGCGGAGTCTCAAATGTGATGTTCTTCGACGTCGCGAATCAAGCTTCCAGCCTGGTGTTTTCCGACTTCTACAACCCACTGAGCTTTGCCGCGTTTGCAACAGTGGCCGCCGACTTCAACGGCGACGGAAAACTCGACGTAGCTTCGGTTACTGATGCAGCTGTGCTCGTGATTGCTCTGGGGAACGGCGACGGTACCTTCCAAGCGCCTTTGCAATATCCTACCGGGAACCTTCCTTATGCGCTGGTAGTTGCGGATTTCAACGGGGACGGAAACCTCGACGTCGCGGTAGCCAACGAAAATGACAACACAGTTTCCATCTTTCTGGGGAACGGCGACGGCACCTTTCAAGCGGCTAAGACCTTCGCCACGGGGCTCTCCCCGTTTTCAATTGCGTCGGGCGATTTTGACGGCGATGGGAAGCTCGATCTCGCAGTGGGTTGCAAAGGCAACCCTTTCGGTAGCGGCAGCATTTCAATCCTTCTCGGCAACGGTGACGGTACATTTCAAACGCACACAGATTACACAACCGGGACGAGCCAGTCGGTTGACGCAATGACGATGGGTGACTTTAATGGGGACGGCAACCTAGACGTTGCGCTAGTGGACAATCGATCGGGGGGGGAGCTTTTCATGCTTCTGGGCAATGGTGACGGAACCTTCCACTTCACAAGCCCCGTCCCGACGACTTTCGCGGACTCGATGCTCGCGGCCGACGTCAACAGTGACGGCAAACTGGATTTGGTCATCGCCCTATACCAGCCGCCGGCAGGTGACGTTGCCGTGTTGATAGGCAATGGCGATGGTACATTTCAGCCGGCGGTCGAATACTCGACCGGAGGAGGCCTTCCTCTGGATGTTGTGGCCGGTGATTTCAATGCGGATGGCAAACTCGATCTCGCCACGCCCAATCAAGACTCGAACACAATCGGGATCCTGCTTGGCAATGGGGATGGTACCTTTCAGAGCCCAACGACTTTCCCCGTAAACACGTTGCCCAATTCCACTGAGCCACTTGCTGTCGCAGCGGGCGACTTTAACGGCGACGGCGAGATCGACGTAGCTGTTACCTTAGCCGGAAGTACCGGCAATAGCCTTCTGGTGTTGCTGCAAGGGAACTGGCCGGCACTTGCCGCCGTCCCTCCCAGCGTAGATTTTGGGCAGCAGAATGTGGATACTTTGAGCGCGCCACAGAGCGTTGCCTTGACTAACACGGGTAGCGCTATTTTCGAGATATCGAGCATCAGCATAGCGGGCGCCAACGCTGGCGATTTCTCCGAGAACAACACCTGCGGACCAACCCTGGCGCCCAACGCAAGCTGTCAAGTGAACGTGACCTTCACTCCGAGCTTGCCTGGAACCCGCAATGCCATGGTCGGCGTCGCCACTAATTCCTTCAACCACCCAATAAATGTGCCCTTGACTGGAATTGGCTATGGTGCTCTGGTGAGCCTGTCGCCGCCCACTGTCACTTTCCCTGCACAAGACGTTGGGACCTCCGGTCTGCCCCAGACCGTAACCGTAACCAATGCTGGAACCGCAACCCTCACGATCAGCAATGTAAACACCAGCCTTGCTGACTTCGGTACCCTCAGCAACTGCTCGAACAGCATCCCGCCGAACACGAATTGTACGATCGGGGTTTTCTTCGACCCAACGGCTAGCGGTACGAGAACCGGGACCCTGACAGTGAGCGGCAATGCCAGCGACAGCCCGCAAAGCATTACTCTGAGTGGCGTCGGGCAGGATTTCTCGATGGCCTCCTCCGGTTCAGCGACGGCCACAGTTTCGCCCGGAGGAAGCGCGAAGTACACGCTCGCGGTAGCGCCTGCCGGAGGGTTCAAGCAGACAGTGTCGTTCACTTGCAGTGGAGCGCCGGAGGGCCTCGTTTGCTCGGTGCCCGGTTCGGTGATGCTCAACGGTTCTTCGACCACCATGGTTACGGTCACTGTGGCCAGCGGAACCTCGGCTCGCCTGGCGCGACCTGGTTTCACGCCGGTCGGCAGCAGGCTTGCGATGTGGCTGGCTCTTGGTGGCTTGCCGGGGTTGGTGATCTTCGGTGGATCGAGACGGCGGCGCGGCCGTCGTATGCTTTGCGGATTGGCGCTTGTGTGTTTGTTCCCTCTTGCGCTGGCGTGGACAGGGTGCGGCGGCGGCAGCGGCGGTGGGCAGGGCACCTACAACCTTACGGTGTCAGGAAGGTTCACTTCCGGCGCGACCACGTTGACTCACGATACGAAACTTACTCTGGTGGTGCAGTAGTCAGCGCGTTTTGAAGTACGGAGGCTTTTGATGACAAAACGCAGTGCTTGGAAAACGGGCTGTATTCTGTTTCTGGTCTATGCCGCAACGGAGATTTCATTGCCTGCGCAAACTTTTACCACGGTGCACGCCTTCGACGGGACGGACGGAGAAGAGCCCTTCGCGGGGCTGGTTCAGGCCACCAATGGCGACCTGTACGGGACAACTTCCGCTGGGGGAGTCACCCTGGCTGGCACGGTTTTCAAAATCAGCTCAAACGGCACGTTGACCACGCTCCACAATTTCAACGGCGGCGACAACACCGACGGCGCATACCCCTACGCTGCGCTGGTTCAGGCCACCAATGGCAACTTCTACGGGACGACCACTTATGGCGGGACGATGTTCTTAGGCGCGGTCTTCGAAATGACTGAAAGTGGCACACTAACCGTGCTGGACAGCCTCGACCAGATGGAAGGAGAGTATCCCTACGCGGGTCTGGTCCAAGCCACTAATGGGGATTTATACGGTACAACGACCTACAGTTTTGGTACCGTCTTCAAGATCACTCCAAGCGGAACGCTAACCCCGCTCCACGCCTTTTGCAGCGAAACCTGTGTGAACGGGGAGTTCCCCTACGCGGGGTTGGTTGTGGCCAACGATGGAAACTTGTACGGAACAAACATTCAGGGCGGGGCCTGCGGGGGGGACTGCGGCGGTGGCACGGTGTTCAAAATCACCCCAAGCGGCACGCTGACCACGCTCTATAGCTTTTGCTTGCAAAGTGGATGCCCGGACGGCGACGCTCCTTACGGGTCTTTGGTCCAGAGTACCAGTGGCGACTTGTACGGGACGACACTCGCGGGCGGATCCAACAATGAAGGCACTGTCTTCAAAATCACGACAAGCGGCACTTTGATCACGCTGCACAACTTCGATGGTACAGACGGCGCCGATCCCTACGCGGGACTGGTCCAGGCCACCGATGGGAACTTGTACGGGACGACCTTCTACGGCGGGGCGAACAACGCCGGCACAGTCTTTAAGATCACCCCCAACGGCACGTTAACGACGCTGCACAGCTTTGACGGTACGGACGGCGCGAATCCCACCGCGGGGCTGGTGCAAGCCACGAATGGGGATCTCTATGGGACAACATGTGCCTGCATAGTGCTAGCCAACGGAAGAAACAATGGGGCCAGCTACGATTACGGGACGGTGTTCAGACTTTCCGTAGGACTGGGGCCGTTTGTAAAAATGCTGCCAGCGGCCGGGAACGCGGGAGCGGAAGTCGGAATTCTCGGGACTGCGCTGACTGGTGCCACCAGCGTTACGTTCAACGGCACACCGGCTCAATTTAGCGTACCCCTACCTTCGCTCATCCTGACTCACGTGCCAACCGGTGCGACTACAGGCAAGATCGAAGTGACCCTGCCGGGGCAAACGCTCTCGAGCGATGTCCCGTTCTACGTGCTGAGGTGAGCGTGCGCCGGGGGCCTGGCGCTGGTGGTGCAGTTACTCGCTTTCCGTGCCAGTGTGAGGCTGCAGCCTGCGGGCTGTCAGACAAGCTAAATCAAGCCCTCATCGGGTTCCGTTCATCTACACTAGGATGATGCCGGCGAGCGCATCCAACAAGACTTCCGTCCAGCAATTTCCGTTTCTCGATCTGAAGGCGCAGTACCGCACCATCAAGGCGGAGATTGACGCTGCCATCCAGCGCGTGATGGAGTCGCAGCACTTTATTCTGGGTCCTGAAGTAGAGAGTTTTGAGAAAGAGATTGCTGCTTACACGAAGACGCACTTTGCCATCGCCTGTGCTTCCGGATCGGATGCGTTGCTGTTGGCACTGATGGCGCTTGGGGTCAGTCCGGGAGACGAGGTTACCACTGCTCCCTTCACATTTGTGGCTACCGCCGGAGCGATTGCGCGGCTGGGCGCGCGACCCGTCTTCGTTGATATCGATCCCAGTAGCTACAATCTTGATCCGCGAAAACTAGAAGCCGCGCTTACTCCTAAAACCAAGGCGATTATTCCGGTGCATCTGTTCGGCATGGCGGCCGACATGGACTCGATAATGGGAATCGCGAAGACGCGCGGCCTACCCGTTATAGAAGATGCAGCCCAAGCCATCGGAGCCACCTATCGCGGGCGGCCGGTGGGAAGCATCGGCTTGTGCGGCTGTTTCAGCTTTTTTCCTTCGAAGAACCTCGGTGGGGCTGGGGACGGCGGCTTGTTGACGACCGGCGACAGCGAATTTGACGACCGGCTGCGCGTACTCCGCAATCACGGGGGACATTCCAAATACGAATGCGAAGTGGTTGGCATGAACAGCCGTCTGGATGCGTTGCAAGCGGCGATTCTCCGGGTCAAGCTTCACTACCTCGATCAGTGGACAGCGGGACGTCAGAAGAATGCCGAGCGGTATTCAGAGCTTTTCAAGAGCTGCGGTCTTGACCGCGTGATCACTCTGCCTCGAGTGCAGACGGGCCGCACGCATATCTACAATCAATATGTGATTCGCGCGCTGCGGCGTGATGAGTTGAAGGAGTATTTGCGAAGCTGCGGGGTTCCGAGCGATATCTATTACCCAATACCGCTGCACTTGCAGCGGGCGTTCGCTTATTTGGGACACAAGCCAGGCAGCTTCCCTCAGGCGGAAGCGGCCAGCAGGGAAGTGCTGGCACTACCAATCTTCCCCGAAATGTCGGTCGTCCAACAAGACCTGGTAGTGGACTCGATTGCGAACTTCTACGCTGCGGGCGCCCGAGTATAGCTGTCGTCTGGAACGACTTGGCCCAGGAAATGGTGCGCCGCAGATGGGACTCATAAAAGTTCGTGTCGCCTTGACGGTATAGATGCTTTCGGCTCGCTCTAGCGATGGCCGGACAGACTTGGAAGCAGTCCCGCTTCTGTCTCCGTCCTGCCCTTGTTCAGCCCTGAGACCGGCCTGCTCTCGGGAGACGTGATCCATAACAAGAATGCCATTTCAGTGGACTCGGTCGAGGCGATACGCGGGCGCTTCAGGGACATCAAGTCCGGCAGCCCGGTAGTGCTCCAGGTGGAACGCGACAACAAGGCGTTCGACACGGAATAAAAACTCTCCCACCCCGGATCGAGATTTCCAGGCGGCGGTCGATCCCTGGTTCGGGCACTGAGTCAGACGGAAATCCAAACCGGCGAACCATCCGTAGTTTCCGAACGGCCTAGCGCACCACCCTCCAATTCATGGTCATGTTGCGGGGCGATATTGGATTCGGCGAGGTGTTGCAATGCTGAATGTTGACAGCATTGGGGGTTGGGAACGTGTTCACAGTCAACGATCCGATGGTCGCGCCCTGAGCCGATCCGTAGGACGAGATAATGACATCAGAGTTGATGACGCCAGGGGCGGGAACTGTAACTACAGCCGAGCAACCTCCTGTACCGATCATCGCGGTCGGCATCGCGACCGTACCGTAGGCAATGGTTTCGGTCCTCTGATGAGGCCCGCCCGGCCCTTGCGGCATAGCCGCAGCGTTTCCGTTAGAAGCATTACTCAAACTGAAAATGCCGAAAACCGCCACGAGGGTTAACAACAGGATGGTGCACAACGCGTATTTCTTCACAGGCCGCCTCCAGAACAGTGATATTTCGTTGCTACAGCAAAATCACATTGAAGCAGATGTTACGCGGCTGACTCCTCGCCTGTCAATTGATTAGGTGTGCCCGTCTTGGGGGCCTGTACTGACGCTGCACGGATGCGACACGTCGCACGAAAATCTTAAAGGACAATCCTGAATTCACAGCTAGGAGGGGGGAACATTCGGCGCCGCCCTGCTGCGCGGTGCCGTAAAGGATTATCTATCGTTCACTCCGCGAACGGAACGCGCCGTCCAATCCTCCAGTGAAGCTATGCAGGACGGTTTCCTCGCCCATCGTGTCGAGCTTAAAGACAACCCGGCATGTTCCATTGCACAAATGAGCCGAGGTACCGCCGAAGATGGTAGTAAGTAAGGAACGACCAAGACCTGCCGGACGATCCAGTTGCGGGTGGCAATCGAAGCCACTCGTGGAGAGAAATGCCAATTGTAGTTCCGCTCTGTTTGATGTCAGCCAGCCCGCGGTGGGCGGACTCGCCGGTGGCGTCAGTAGAACCTACTGGCTGATGGAACTGGCAGTCGCGGAAAACACGTTGTTGGCGTTGGATCCGATGAGCCGGACCGTGCCCACCACCAGAACCAGAATTACCGCCAGCAATACCGCATATTCGGCAATATCCTGAGCTTCTTCATTCGACCACAGACGGCGAAGAGCATCTACCATATCGTGCCTCCATTGGACGGGTGCAGCGCTTCGAACGACATTCTACTCCACAGCAGCTACTGGCTGATCGAACTGGCCACACTCGAGAATACGTTGTTGGCGTTGGCCCCGATCAGCCGGATGGTGCCCACCAC
>Ga0070764_10000841_pt1 | contig 12744 bp, 10 predicted proteins | sample HubBroMetageWRM4_FD_67287 | JGI IMG/M metagenome (GOLD analysis project Ga0070764, IMG submission 67287) | Warmed soil microbial communities from the Hubbard Brook experimental Forest, New Hampshire - Hubbard Brook CCASE Soil Metagenome WRM 4 | ecosystem: Environmental > Terrestrial > Soil >... | reverse complement strand
CGTCGCGCAGGTCGGCGGCCGAGCGCGGAGCCCGACCTTTTGGATGCGCTGATCGCGGCCAACGATTCCGGCGAGCTGACCACCAGCGAGATGGATAACCTGCTCATCTTTTTGTTCGTGGCGGGCTACGACACGTCGAAGAACGTGCTCACTTTCATCATGTACGAGTTGTTGACCCGGCCCTCGCTGTACCGGCGTTGCGCCGACGATCCGAGCTATTGCCGCAAAGTGGTCGAGGAGGGACTGCGCTACCAGAGCCCGGCCACCATTCCACGGCTGGTCAATGTGGATCTCGTCTACCGGGATGTAGTGCTTCCCAAGGACACCATGCTGTTCCTCCCCGTGGGCATGGCGACGCGCGATCCCTCAGCCGTCCTGAACCCGGACGATTTCGATCCCGAGCGTTCGCAAGCCAATCGCCACCTCGCGTTTGGACGCGGGATGCACATGTGCCTCGGCCAGTTCATCGCGCGTGCACAGATCGAAGAAGGGCTGCACCTGATCGCACAGCGCATCACAGATCCGAAACTCGCGGGCCTGCCCGGGCATCGGCCTTTCATGGGCGTCTGGGGTCTGCGCGGCCTGCCGATCGAATTCACGCCGGCGCCGGCACGCGCTTAGTTAGCCCGTCCAGACGATGGCGTCCTTGACCCGCGCGGCGACGCTCTCGACCTGGGCCAGATCGCCCTCATCGCCCTTGACGAGAACCGCGATGCTGCCGTGGCCCGGCACCGGCACGATGGTGCCGCGATACCCGCCCTCGTCGAACGTCCGCGCGGCCGTGACATTCTCGTGCACGAGCACCATCACCGTGACCGGCCCCATGTCCGTCTGCACCACCAGATGCGGCACGTGACGGCCGCGAAACAGGCAGCTCTGAGCGTAGCTCACCATGCCGGCGTCCGGGCGCAACCGCATGTGCGCCTCGGTGAGCACCGGCGCGAGATCAGCGGCGGGCACGGCGACGTCGGTGCGTGCCCAGGCCTCGGGTTCCCCCGCCATGTGCGCGACGACGTCCGCCGCCAGGCTCGCCCGCGGGGCGCCGAGCCACAGCGTGCCGACCAGGAGCGCGACCACCAGGCTCGCGGCCATCGCGAGCCAGCCGTTGCGCCATACGCGCAACCGCGGGACCTCTGCGCGCGTCCGCGAGACCTGCGCATCGATGCGCAGCGCGCGCGTGAGCCGTCCTTCGAAACGCAGCAGCCGCTCGCGGTAAGCCGGACACTCCTGACAGTGCGCGAGGTGCTCGGCGAGCTCGGGGCTCTCGGCCTGCGGGTCGGCGAGCACTGCGCGGCGGTATTGTGTGCAATCGATCACGGCTCGAGATCCTCGGGGGTGTCCGCGGGATCCATCGAGGTGTCCTCGCCGCACAGCACGCGCAGCCGCTTGCGTGCGCGGAACAGGCGCGTCAGCACCGCGCCGGTCGAAAGACCCAGCTCGGCCGCGATCTCCGTCGTCGAGTAACCCATCAGCACCTGCAGCACCAGCGGCTCGCGGTACTCCTCGGGCAGCTTGAACAGCGCGGCACGCAGCTCCGCGAGATCCTGATCGTGCGCGGCCGCCAGCATCGGCTCCTCGCGCGCAATGAGCTCGTCGACGTCGACCGTCGCGAGCCGCTTGCGCTCGAAGGTGCGGGCGTACTCGCGGCGGATGATGGTGAGCAGCCAGGGCTTCGCGGCCGATTCGCTCTTGAGCGAATCCCGCGCCTTCCAGGCGCGCAGCATCGTCTCCTGGACCACGTCTTCCGCCAGCGCCAAGTCGCGGGATAGCCAGAATGCGAAGCGCAGCAGATCCGGGCGCAGCGCTTGACATAGCGCCTGAAATCGGGCCTTCCCGACATTTCCGCCCACGTCGTCCTTCATGTATAAATCAGTTTCCGGCTCGTGGTACCCCGGGCGCGATAGTAGCGCGTTGCGGTGCGGGCCGCGCGAGATCCAGATGCCAGCAGGAGTCATACCGAAGATGACCGGAAGTCGCGGCGATTCATTTCCAACCACCCGCCTGCGGCGGATGCGCCGCGATGAGTTCTCGCGCCGCCTGATGCGCGAGACGCAGCTCACCGCCGATGCGTTGATCTACCCCCTGTTCGTCGTCGAGGGCACGAAGCAGCGTCAAGCGGTGGGCTCGATGCCCGGCGTCGAGCGGCTGTCGGTCGACGAGCTGCTGCGCGAGTGCGCCGATATCGTGCGGCTCGCCATTCCCGCGATCGCCTTGTTCCCCGTGGTTCCGGCCGAGAAAAAGACCCTGGACGCGCGCGAGTCCTGGAATCCCGAGGGCATCGCGCAGCGGGCGGTGCGCGCCGTGAAGAAGGAGTTTCCGGCACTCGGCGTCATCACGGACGTCGCTTTGGATCCCTTCACGACGCACGGCCAGGACGGGTTGATCGACGACGCGGGCTACGTGCAGAACGACCTCACCGTCGAAACGCTGGTGCGCCAGGCGCGCTCACACGCGGACGCCGGAGCGGACGTGGTCGCGCCGTCCGACATGATGGACGGCCGCATCGGCGCCATTCGCGCATCCTTCGAGACGGCGGGCTTGGTGCACACCCGCATTCTCGCCTACGCGGCCAAGTATGCCTCGAGCTTCTACGGTCCGTTCCGCGAGGCCGTGGGCTCGGCCAAGCAGCTCGGCGGCGCCGGCAAGCACACCTATCAGATGGATCCGGCGAACTCCGACGAGGCGCTGCGCGAGGTCGCGCTCGACATCGCCGAAGGGGCCGACATGGTCATGATCAAGCCGGGGCTGCCGTATCTCGACATCGTCCGCCGGGTGAAGGACCGCTTCGGAATGCCGACCTTCGTGTATCAGGTGAGCGGCGAGTACTCGATGATCATGGCCGCGGCCGCCAACGGCTGGCTCGACGAGCGCGCCGTCGCCCTTGAAGCCCTCACCGCGATGAAACGCGCCGGCGCCGACGGGATTCTGACCTATTTCGCAAAACGCGCGGCGGGGTGGCTCAGGCCGTGAGTTTGCCGCACGAAGCCGGGCCGGCTGATCAATACGGCCTGGTTGGACATCCGGTCGCGCACAGCTGGTCGCCGTTCATTCATGGAATGTTCGCGAAAGCTGCGGCGCAGAACCTCGTCTATCGGCTGTTCGACGTACACCCCGACGATTTCCGGCGCGAGACTTTGCGCCTGCTCACCGGCGGCGTGCGCGGCCTGAACGTGACGCTGCCTCACAAGCAAGCGGCGGCGGAGCTGGTCAACGAGCTGACGCCGCGCGCGGCGCGGGCGCAGGCGGTCAACACCATCGCATTTTTCGAGGATGCGAAGCTCCTCGGCGACAACACCGACGGCGTCGGCCTCATCCGCGACCTCGAGCACAACTTGAACATCGCACTCGCGGACAAGCGCGTGCTGATCCTCGGCGCGGGCGGCGCGGCGCGCGGCGCGATCGCACCGCTCTGCGAGCGCGAGCTGCGCTCGCTCACCATCGCCAACCGCACGCCTTACAAGGCTCGCAAGCTCGCCCAGGAATTCTCCGACATGGGCGCCATCGAGGGCTGCACGTTCGGCGAGATCGAGCGCCCGCCGTACGATCTCATCATCAACGCCACCGCGGCGAGCTTGCAGGGCGTGATGCCTGAATTGCCGAGCGGTCTGGTGAGCGAAGCGACCGTTTGCTACGACATGGCCTACGGCCGCGGCCTCACGCCCTTCACGCGCTGGGCAGCCTCCCTCAAGGCCGGCCGGATCAGCAAGGGCTGGGGCATGCTCGTCGAGCAGGCGGCCGAATCTTTTCTGCTCTGGCGGGGCATCCGGCCCAGCACGCAGCTCGTGCTCGCGGCGCTGAATCAGGAGGAGTAGCGCGCCCACGCCGGGCGCAGCTACCCGCCCGGCCGCCTCAACGCATGGTGACGAGCTCTTCGGCGCTCGTCGGATGGATGGCCACCGTGTCGTCGAAATCGCGCTTGGTTGCGCCCATGCGAATCGCGACCGCGAATCCCTGCAGCATCTCGTCGGCGCCCGCGCCGATGATGTGGCAGCCGATGATCTTCTCCTCCTTGCCGAGGCATACCAGCTTCATGTCGGTGTGCGCCTTGCGTGTCGTGAGCGCGTGATACATCGACGTGAAATCCGCGACGTACACCTTGACCGCGTCGCCGAACTGCGCGCGCGCCTCGCTCTCAGAGAGGCCCACCGTGCCGATGGGCGGATGGGTGAACACCACCGTCGGGATCAAGTCGTAGGAGAGATGGCGGTCGCGCATGCCGCCGAACAGGCGGTCGCTGAGCCGCCTGCCTGCGGCGATCGCCACGGGCGTGAGCTGGGCGCGGCCGGTCACATCGCCGATGGCATACACGCCCTCGACTTGGGTGTTCTGGAACTCGTCGGTCGCCACGAACCCGGCCGCATCGAGTACCACGCCCGCGGCGGGCAGATCGAGGCCTGCGACGTCCGCCGAGCGGCCGATCGCCCAGAGCACGCAATCGTATCCCGGGAACTCGCGTCCATCCGCCGCCACCAGGGTCTTGCGTGCAGACTGCTCGAGCAGAGCGCTCGGCACGACGCGCGTGTGAATCGCCAGTCCTTCGGCGAGCATTTCGCGCATGAGCGATTTGCCGAGCATCACATCCCACTGCGTCAACAAGTGGTCCTTGCGAATGAACAGCTCGGCCTCGCTCCCGAGCGCGTGGAATGCCGACGCGAGCTCGCAGGCGACGTAGCCGCTGCCGACCACCGCCACGCGCTGCGGGCGAGCCTCGAGCTCGAAAAAGCCGTCGGAGGTGATGCCGAGCTCGGCGCCCGGCAGTCGCGGCACGTCCGGATATCCGCCGGTGGCGATCACCACGTGTGCCGCGGTGAGCCGCGCGCCGTTGACTTCCACCGTGTGCGCGTCCAAAAATTTTGCCCGGCCCGCGACGTACGCGACGCCCTTCGCCGCCAAGTTGCGCTCGTACATCGCGTTGAGGCGCGCCACGTACGCATCGCGCTTTTTCTTCAGGGCCAACCAGTCGTTGCCGCCCGCCTCGGCGGCCGAGCCGATCGCGAAGCCGTAGTCGCCGGCGTCCCCGAGGGCCGCCGCGATGCCCGCCGCGTTCCACATCACTTTCTTCGGAACACAGCCGACGTTCACGCAGGTGCCGCCGAGCCGTCCCGATTCGATGACCGCAGTCTTGGCGCCGTACTCGGCCGCGCGCTGCGCACAGGCGAGGCCGCCGCTGCCGCCGCCGATGCTGATGAGATCGAAGACATCGCTGGACACAGTGAACTCCGTCACGACACGAGAACCCAATGCAGAATGATATACCCGTTGAGGCGCCGCCCTTCCTGCGGCATGGTGTCGGGCCGCCATCGACCGCGCGGTGCGGCGGCTCTGCTAGAATTCTCAAGGTGGCAACCGAACCCATGGAAAATCCCCTGCTCGAGATCGACGCCCTGCCCGCGTTCGACCGCATCACGGCGGCCCACGCGCGGCCCGCGCTCGAGCGGGTGCTGGCCGATAATCGCGCGCGGCTCGCCGAGCTGACGGCGCAGCCGGCGCCGACGTTCGCCTCCCTGGTCGTTCCCGCCGAGGAGCTCAGCTACCGGTTGAGCCGCGTGTGGAGTCCGATCGGCCACTTGAACGCCGTGGCCAACTCCGAGGTGATGCGCGAGGCCTACAACTCTTGCGTGCCGCTGCTCACCGCCTACTCCGCGGAGCTCGGCCAGAACGCGGCGTTGTATGCGGCGTACGCGCACGTGCAGCGCACCGAGGGCGCAAGCCTCGACCCGGCACAGCGCAAGTTGCTCGAGAACTCCCTGCGTGACTTTCGTCTCGCCGGTGTCGATCTGCCGCCCGATCGCAAACAGCGCTACTGCGAGGTGATGCAGCGGCTCGCGCACCTTGCGACCAAGTTCTCCGAGAACGTGCTCGATGCCGCGCGCGCCTTCACCCGGCACGTCGGCGACGAGTCCGAGCTCGCGGGCTTGCCGGCGAACGCGGTCGATCGCGCGGCGCAAAGCGCGCGTGAGTCGGGACGCAGCGGCTGGCTGTTCAAGCTCGATCAGCCGACCTACATGACCGTCATGACCAGCGCGCAGAGCGAGCGGTTGCGGCGGGACATCTACGAGGCGTGGGTCACGCGTGCCTCCGAGCTCGGCCCGAGCGCCGGCCGTTTCGATAACAACCCGATCATTGCCGAGATCCTGCCGCTGCGACACGAGCTCGCCCGGCTGCTGGGCTTTGCGACCTTCGCCGATTACGCGCTCGCCACGCGCATGGCGAAGAGCGGCAAGCAGGTGCTCGGTTTCCTCGACGATCTGGCGAAGCGCTGCCGCCCGGCGGCGCGCCGCGAGTTCGCCGAGCTCGAGGAGTTCGCCGGCCGCACGCTCGAGGCCTGGGACCTTGCCTACTTCAGCGAGCGCCTGCAGGAGAGCCGCTTCAAGGTGTCGCAGGAAGCGTTGCGCCCCTATTTTCCGCTGCCCAAAGTGCTCTCCGGCCTGTTCACGGTCACCGAGCGGCTGTACGGCATCACGGTGCGCGAGCGGCCCGGCGTGGCCGTATGGCATCCGACCGTGCGCTACTACGATCTCGCGGATCGCGACGGGCGAATCCTCGCCGGGTTCTACCTGGACCCCTATTCGCGCGCCGAGAAACGCAGCGGTGCGTGGATGGACGAATGCATCGTGGCCAAATCGCTCCCGTCCGGCAATGCCCTGCCCGTGGCGCAGCTGGTGTGCAACTTCACGCCGCCGGTCGGCTCGGCGCCGTCGCTCCTCACGCACGACGAGGTGACCACGCTGTTCCACGAGTTCGGCCACGGTCTGCATCACATGCTCACGCGCGTGCCCTACCCGAGCATCGCGGGCATCAACGGAGTCGCATGGGACGCCGTGGAGCTGCCGAGTCAGTTCATGGAGAACTTCGTGTGGCGCGCCGAGGTGCTGCCTCTCATATCCGCGCACGTGGTGAGCGGCGAGCCGCTGGGCACCGACATGCTGAAGCGTCTGCTCGGCACCCGTACGTTCAACGCGGCGCTCGATACCCTGCGGCAGATCGAGCTCGCGAGCTTCGATTTCGAGCTGCACGCGAGTTTCGACCCACGCCTCGGCGCGCAGGTGGCGCAGACTCTCGAGGACGTGCGGCGACGCGTGGCGGTCGCGCCGGCCGCACCGTTCAATCGCATGCATGCGAGCTTCTCGCACATCTTTGCCGGCGGCTACGCCGCGGGCTATTACAGCTACAAGTGGGCCGAAGTACTCGCCGCCGACGCATTCGAGGCGTTCGAGCAGGCCGGCGTGTTCGACCCCGCCACGGCCGCGCGATTCCTCGACTCCATCCTGGCGCGCGGCGGGAGCTTGGACGCGATGGATGCGTTCGTGCGCTTTCGCGGCCGGCAGCCCGACGTGCGGCCGCTCCTGAAGCAAACCGGTATCGCCGCATGATGCGCGGCGCCGCGCCGGCCCTGCTCCTGGCCGCCGCGTCGCTCGTGTTTGTCGTCTCCAAGGTCCGGGCCGAAACCGCTTACGTGAGCGACCAGCTGGTGCTCAACGTCTATACCGAGCAGAACCAGCAAGGCCAGCGGCTCGCGACTCTGCACTCCGGAGCGCGCGTGGAGACGCTCGCCACCAGCGCCGATTTCACCGAGGTGCGCTTGCCGGACGGCACCACCGGCTGGGTGAAGAGCTCCTATCTCACGACCGACGAGCCCGCGGCGGTCCGGGTCAAACAGCTCCAGGAGGAGCTCGATCGCAGCCGCGCGACGACGCCGGCACTGGCTGAAGCGGCGGCCAAGAGCGAGCTGGAACGTCGCGAGCACGCGCTTGCGGACAAGCAGGCGCAACTTGCGGACAAGCAGGCCGAGCTGGATGCGGCCCTCGCGGCCCACGTGCCCGGAGCCGGCGCCGCACCACCCGCGCAACCGCACACGCGCGGCGCGGGCTTGTGGCTCGGCATCGCCATGGCGGCCGCTGCGCTCGGATTCTGGGGGGGTTACGCCACGCTGGCGCGGCGCGTGCGGCGCAAGTTCGGCGGTCTGAAAGTTTATTGAGCGACCTTTGACATATGCCGCGAGATGAGAACTACGCACGTGGCGGCGGAGGGCTGACGGGCTTAGACTTCCGCGATGTACGAGCTACGCCGTAACGACTTCGACGTTACGAATTCCGTTCAGGTCAGCGCCACGCCGGCGGTGGCCCACGCGGTACGCGAACTTTTCGCGACCGCCTGGCCCGGGGAGCCCTTCGACCGTGTCGCGGTCGCGTTCGACGAGTTCGAACGCCTGTTCTCCGGTCGCATGCCCGGCTATCACGGTGTCGACACCATCTATCACGACCGGCAGCATTCACTCGACATGACGCTCGCCATGGCGCGCCTCTTGGTCGGGTACGAGCTCACGATCGACGGCGCACAACGCTTCGGCGCGGAGCGGGCGATCATGGCGCTGGTCACCTCGCTGTTCCACGACGCAGGCTACATCCGCGAGTTCGACGACCGGGTGCATCACAACGGTGCCGAGTTCACGCTGTATCACGTGACGCGCAGCGCCAAGTTCCTCGCCAGGCTCCTGCCGACCATCGGCATGGAAGCCTGGGTGCCGGTGTCCACCCGGATCGTTCATTTCACCGGCTACGAGATCAAGCTGAGCCAGATTCATTTGGCCGATAGCCGCGACCGCAAATGCGGACACCTCCTCGGCACCGCGGACCTCATCGCGCAGATGGCGGACCGCTGCTACCTGGAAAAATGCCGCGACCGGCTCTACCCGGAATTCGTGCTCGGCGGCGTGGCCGCCGCGCCCGCGAGCGACGGCACCATGCAGGTCCGCTACAGCTCCGGACTCGACCTGCTGCGCCAGACGCCGGGGTTCGTGAGCGAGACACGCACCAGCCGCCTCGACGGCGAGTTCGAGCAGGCTTATCAGTACGTCGAGCCGCTGTTCGGCGGCGAGAATCCCTACCTCGACGCGATCGATCGCAACATGGATTACCTGCAGCGCATCCTGCGCGCCGAGCGCTGGCGGCTGCTGCGGCGGAATCCGCCGCTGTTCACGAGCCCCGGTGCCGAGCTCGGGCAAGTGCGCGGCCTGATGGTGGATCGCCTCAAGACGATGTGGGCCTAAGGCCAATCGATGCGCGCGACATAACGCGCGTGCAGCTCCTCGAGACGCTCCAGCACGGAGTCCTTGCCCGCGAGCGGCGCATCGCGCAATGCATCGTGCAAGTCGGCGACACGCAGCGCACGCCGCGCAGGTTCCGCCAGCGGGGCGAAGCTGAAATGCCACGCCTCCGGCTGAACCCCGGATAGCACACCGCGATACGGCCGGAAGAATCCGAAGCGGGCGGCATTCGCCTCGAGCCAGGCGCTCAAGGGGCCGAAGGGAGCCGACGGGGCGTACTCCTCGGCAACGAGCTGCACTCGATATCCGGGCGGGATGGCCGCGCGATCGATGAGATCGAGGTCGGTCCCCCAGTGATGGCGGCTCGCGCCGGGCAGCGCCGACCACACCAGTATCGCATCGACACGCTCCGCGGGAGTCAGCGCCAGGGTCGCGACGGGGCGGCCCGACAAATCGTTGACCGGCGCCTCGCCGTTGAACTTCGCGTTCCAGATCTTGAGCTGGCGGTCGAAATCGCGATAGGAGCTTTGCGGAACGAGATCGAACCCCGCCTGCGCAGCGGCGGCGCGTAATCTCAAGAAAGGAGCGCTCGCCTGCGCGTGCAGCGCGCAGCGCGGAGAGTCGAGCTCCTCGATGTGGCCGCGGGCACGGCCGGTAAGCTCGGCGGGTGTCACGAGGCGAGTTCGCGACTGGCGGCGAGCTCCACGACCTGATCGATGACGCGCACGAAACCCTCGACCTCCTGCGCGCCGGACACCGAGTACTGCCGGTCGAAAATGAAGGCGGGCACGCCGGTGATGCCGAGCACTGTCGCGTGCCGTTCGGCGGCCACGATACCGTCTTGCCCTGCGCGCAGCACCACGGCGGCGCGAGCTTCGCGCTCCGACAGGCCCGCGTCGACCCCGAGGCGCACGAGCTCCTCGGTGTCGCCGATATCCCGGCCCTCCTCGAAGTAAGCCTGCATGACGCGCTCCGTGACCTCGGCGGCCAGGTTGTTGCGCCCCGCGTGCGCGATCAGCAAGTGGGAGCGGCGCGTGTTCGGCAATCGCTCGATGAGATCGAAGCGGAACTGCAGGCCCACGGCCTCGCCGTGGCGTACGAGCTCGGCGTGTGCGTCCGCGATCTGCGTCGGGTCGCCGACCTTGGCCGCGAGATAGCCGGCGCGCTCGACCCCGTCCCAGGGCAGATCCGGATTCAACTCGAAGGGTCGGAAGTTGATGAAGGGCTCGTAATGTGGCCGCGCAGCCAAGGCGAGCTCGAAATGCCGCTTGCCGAGGTAGCACCACGGACAAACCGTATCCAGGAAAATATCGATGCGGAACTGCGTGCCCATGCGGTCGGCCATTGTACCCACCCCTTATAGGGATTGGTGTGAACGAGTATCATCCCTCAATGACACGGAGTCTCAAATCCAAGTATTTGCTGCTTGCCCTGGGTTTGGGCGCCGGGCTTGCCCTGCTGCTCGGCGGGTTCGCCTACTACGAGCACCGCATTGACAGCGCCGACATCGCCCGTCTCACTTACGCGACAGTCGAGCAGAAGCTCGAGGGCGATCTCGAGGCGCGCGGCAAGAGCGTTGTAAATGTTACCGGCGCGCTGCTCGCTTCCGCGTTGGCCGCGCACAACAGTGCGGCCGTCGCCTCGATCGCCGGACGCCTGCTCGAGGAAAATGACATCGAGCGGGTGGAAGTGGCGGATGCCCGCGGCGTGGTGCTGTTCAGCGCCAGCAGCCCGCAGAGCGAGCCGACGCGCAATGATGCCGCCTTGCGCAACGCCGCGCTCGATCCGCTGGTGATTACCAACAGCATCCCGCCGGGCATTACGGCGCCGGCACAATCCGCCGGCACGCTCAAGATCTGGGTAAGCCGGGCGCAGATGCAGGCCACCCTGGCGAGACTGGCGGCGCAGCTCGAGCTCCAGCAAACCAGCCAGCTTAAGCGCATGCAGGGCATGCTCATGCGCGTGACGCTGCCGGTGGTCGTGCTGGTGCTGATCGGGGCCTGGTTCTTCAAGCGCCGCTTCTCGAGGCCGATTTCGGCGCTCATCCGTTCCGCGGACCGCATCGGGGAAGGCGACTACACCAGTCCGTTCGACGTCGCGCGCCGCGACGAGCTCGGCGAGCTCCAGCATGCGCTCGAGCGCATGCGGCAGAAGCTCTCCGAGACCACCATCACCAAGAACTACCTCGACACGGTGCTCAACAGCCTGAGCGATGCCGTGATCGTCACCTCCCCGGACGGCATCATCAAGAGCTGCAACGAGGCGACGCAAGGCCTGCTCGGCTACAGCGAGGCGGACCTGGTCGGCAAGTCTCTCGACAGCTTCATCGACGAGGCGCATCGCGGCGCCTTCGACCTGGGAGGCGCGGCACCCGAGGCGCGCGAGACGGTGCTGCGCACCGCGTCCGGACAGACCATTCCCGTTTCCATGGCGTCCTCGAGCATCGCCTCTCTGGACCCGCAGTTCGAGGGCAACATCTACGTCGCGCGCAACATCACCGAGCGCAAGCGCGCCGAGCGGCGCATACGCTATCTCGCGCGCTACGACACCTTGACCAAGATGCCGAACCGCATGCAGTTCCAGCACCTGCTGCAGCAGGCCATCTCGCGCTCGCGCCGCAGCCAGCACTCGCTCGCGCTCCTTTATCTCGACCTCGACCGCTTCAAGGACGTCAACGACACCTTCGGCCACTCGGCCGGGGATCGCACGCTCGAGATCCTGAGCGAGCGGCTCACGCGCGTGCTGAGCAAGGAGACCGTGATCGGACGCCTCGCCGGGGATGAGTTCGCGATGTTCGTGGACGAGCTGCCCGCGGATCTCGACAACCGTCCGAGTCTGGGCGCTCTGGCCCGCACGCTCCTCGATGAGATCAGCCGCGCGTTCTACGTGAACGAGCAGGAGGTGTACCTCACCGCGAGTGTCGGTATCGCCATCTGCCCGTACGATGCGGACAACACGATCGACCTGATCCGCAACGCCGACGCCGCGATGTATCACTCGAAGCAGAACGGCGGCAACACCTGGGCGTTCTACGTGCCGCACATGAACGCGGCGGCCGTGGAGCGGCTCATGCTGAAGAGCAAGCTGCGCCGCGCGCTCGAGCGCGACGAGCTCGTCGTCCTGTATCAGTCCAAAGTGGACTTGCGCGACGGGCGGGTGGTCGGCGCCGAGGCGCTGCTGCGCTGGCGGCTGCCGGGGCACGGCGATATCTCGCCGACGCAGTTCATACCGCTCGCCGAGGAGAGCAGCCTCATCCTCGACATCGGCGAATGGGTGCTCGACCGCGTGTGCTCGGATTACAAGAGCTGGCAGAACACCGTTCGTGAGCCGGGCCGAATCGCCATGAACTTATCGCTCCGTCAGCTCAAGCAATCGAGCTTCCTCGCGCGCTGCCGGAACGCGTTCCGCAAGCACGGCGTGTCGCCGACTTCCTTCGAGCTGGAGGTCACCGAGACGACCCTCATGACGGATCCCACGCGCACCATCGGACTGTTGAACGAGCTCTATGCGCTGGGGCTGCACCTCGCCATCGATGACTTCGGCACCGGCTATTCATCGCTTTCTGCTCTGCAGCAATTCCCCATCGGCACCTTGAAAATCGATCAGTCGTTCGTGCGCGATGTCGCGGTCGATACGAACGATGCCGCCATCGTGCGAACCATCATCGACATGGGCAAGAGCCTCGATCTCGAGGTCAT
>Ga0070764_10000836_pt1 | contig 12762 bp, 10 predicted proteins | sample HubBroMetageWRM4_FD_67287 | JGI IMG/M metagenome (GOLD analysis project Ga0070764, IMG submission 67287) | Warmed soil microbial communities from the Hubbard Brook experimental Forest, New Hampshire - Hubbard Brook CCASE Soil Metagenome WRM 4 | ecosystem: Environmental > Terrestrial > Soil >... | reverse complement strand
AGCCTCAAATCATGCCGACCCCGTACAACCCGGCGCCGTTCCCGAATCTGCCAATCAGCGTGCCGCCGCCGCAACCGCAGCCACCGCCCGGTCGTCCTCCGGGTTATTGATTCGGTGGCTCGGCGCGCAAAGGCGCCTCTAACCGTCGCAGAACCACGATGGCATCACGATCGCTCTCGATAGCGTAGTCGCGTCGCGCGAGTGCTCGTCGAACTGCAGGCTCATCGGATTGCGCCCAGCGTTCCGAATAGTGAGTCCGATCGTATACAAACCATTGCTGGCCGGCAAAATCGATCGATGCCTTGGGGTCGAGACCGAGGTGCGCGAAGATCTCATCTTCAGCGCCGACATCGGCGCGTGGCGGCAGCGTTCTCAGCACCGCCCCAAGGTGCTCGTCGTGAGCATTGGGGCGCCGATACAAATAGTACCAGTACTCCATCGGACTGGCGAAAATCTGAAACCACACCGACGCAACGGCGGCCGCGGCGACCAGCGCCGTGGAGAGCCTCGGCCGGTACGCCGCCAATCGCGAAGCACCGTCGACGAAACCCGCTAAGACGTAACCGGTGAGCAAGGCGCTGTAGTGTGCGCCGGCCGCAAGCGTGACCGGTTGGCGCGAGGCAAGCACTTCGGCGAAACCGGCAATCAGGAAGAGCCCGTAGCGTGAAATACATGGTAAAAATGCAACCGGCGCAAGAATAACCACGACATAGGCAACGCGTACCGCGACGACGCTCCAAGAAAAGCCGTGCACGCCTCCATAACGCGTCCAATTGAAGAAATCCAGCGATGCGTACGCTACTCGTGGATTCAAGGCGTTGCGCACGATTCCGAAATAGACTCCCGCAAAGGCAATCGCCAAAGCCGCGACGATCGTTCCCATCCGCTTGGCCTGTCGGTCGCGGCCCGCGGTCGCCGCAAACAGTATGCCGTTTACGAAGAGAACGACGAACTGATCCTCCTTCGTACAGAGAAGAAGCACGGTTGCCACGAGACCGATTGTCCAACGCCGGCGGTCGAGTCCGTAAACGAGCGTCGCCGAGAGTAGCGGGACAAAAGCCATCTCGTGAAAATCTCCGACGCCATTTGCCCAAAGAATCGGATAGAGAGCGCAAACCGCGACGAGAGCGAAGGCGGCGCCGGGGCCGAACCGGGCGCGCGCCAGACCCCATATCGGGAATAGTACGGCTGCGACGAGCACCACCTGGAAGTACTGCAGCCCCAACGGCCCGAACCCGCGCACGAATGGCCAGCCCGTTACAATTATTGGCGACCAGTGCACGAGCAGATGGTTCACGCCGCCCTCGGCCGTGCTTGAGAAGCCGCGGCCGGCGCCGGCGACGACCTGAGTAAAGATGCCAAGATCGACGCCGTTGCGGAAGATTGCATAGCGCCATCGAACGATGAGAATCAGTGCCGTTGCCAGCGCAGCGAAGAGGGCTACGACCCCCGCTTCCCAGGCCAACGCAGCTCGGCGATGCCGGGCGGGATGTTCCTCTTGGCCGAGGCTAGGCAACCATGTGGCGATGTTTTCTGCTGCCCTCTCCCTGCCCGCGATCTAGCGAACGGTCAGTGGAATCGCACGCATTGCGGCGTCGCCGCGCGCGTTGCGCGCGATCACGTGCATCGTGAAGTGACCGTGAATGAACCACGGAAGCGGGCCGACGGTATAGCTGAGCTCGAATCGCCCGACCCCGACCTTTGCGAGGTTCAAGGAGTAGTTCCCGATCCGCGCCTCGACGCTGGCCACGTTTGAGGTCGTGACGACCCGGCCAAAAACCCGGTCGCCGGGCTGCACGGTGGTGCGGCTCACGGCGACGTCGAGAATCTGCGGCGGCGAGCCGGGCGGGAGCCGTTCGACCTTTGGCGGAGCCGGCGCTTGCGTCGTAAGCTTTGTCGGCGCCGGCGAAGGCGAGGACGGCGGCGAGGGGGCGCTCGTCGCGGCGGGACGTTGCGATGGCCGCGCCGAGGTCGGCATCCCCGCCGCCGCGGACGCGGTTGCCCCTGGGAGACGCTGCTTCGCGGGCGCCGGCGACGGCTGCGACGCCGGCTCGTGGGGGGCTTGGCTACAGCCGGTGATCCCCAACGAAAATGCCGCGATGAAGATCACGCGGGAGGCTTGCACCATGCCGGGCTTGGTTCTGCCCTAGTGAGGTTGAAGACTTCTTTGTGTCCATGAAGCCCCACAGCCGGCCGCTGCTCAGCATCGTCGTCCCACTCTACAACGAAGCGGAGAACGTCGCGCCGCTGGTCGACCGCATCGCCGGCGTTGTCGAACGCCTGCGCACCGACTACGATTTCGAGATCGTACTGGTCAACGATGGCAGCACCGACGCCACCGCATCGGCGATCCGCAGCGCGATGCAGCGTTACCGCCACGTCGTGCTCATCAATCTCTCGCGCAACTTTGGACATCAGTTAGCGGCGACGGCCGGAATCGAAATCGCGGCGGGCGATGCCGTCGTCCTGATGGATGGCGATTTGCAAGATCCGCCGGAGTTGATCGAAGCCTTCGTGCGCAAGTGGCGGCAAGGGTACGACGTGGTTTACGCTGTTCGCCGCGCACGTCCCGGTGAGAGCCGGTTCAAGCTGCTGACCGCGCGGGCGTTTTACCGCGTCATCAAACGGTTGACGAAGATCGCTATTCCGCTGGACACCGGCGATTTTCGTTTGATGAGCCGGCGCGTGGTCGAAGCGCTGCGCCGCTCGACGGAGCGCCACCGCTTTCTGCGCGGAATGGTAAGCTGGGTAGGCTTCAATCAAACGGCAATCGAGTACGATCGCGACGTGCGTTACGCCGGCTCGACGAAATACCCGGTGGGAAAGATGGTTCGCTTCGCAATGGACGGCATCACGTCGTTCTCCGACATTCCCTTGCGCTTCGCATCCTATGTCGGCTTCGCCGTCAGCGCGATCGCGTTCGTCTATGCGCTGATCATTATCGCGTTCAAGCTCTTCAGCTTGCGGCCGCCGGCATACACGCCGGGGTGGGCTTCGACCATCGTCGCGGTACTCTTTTTGGGCGGCGTGCAACTTATGAGCCTGGGAATTCTCGGCGAATACATTGGACGCGTCTACGATGAAGTGAAAGGGCGCCCGCTCTACCTTATCAGCGATATCGAACGATCTTGAGGCGCATCTGACGTACACACCGGTCATCGATCGGTTTACCGTTCCGATACCGCTCGATCCACCATCGGCGGCGGCATTGCTCGCCGCGCTCGTCGCCGCCTCGATCCTCACCGCGCGCCGCCCGGCGTACGGACTTGGTGCGCTCATCTTGACGACGCCGATTGCATTCGCTCACGAGGTGCTCGGCACGACGATCACGCTGCCAAAAGCGGTGCTCATTGGGGTGCTGATCGGGCTCTCGACTTATCGCGGCATCCTCGGCGCGCTCCGCAAACCCCCGGCTCCACTGCTGCTTGGTGCACTCGGACTCTATTTCATTGCGACCGCGCTAACGATCATCGACGCGGCGCATCGCGGCGCCGCGCTTCGCGAAACACTGAAGGTCATCCAGTACGTGGCGACCTTCGCGGCAGCATTTCTCTGTTATCACGTCGATGGCGACGATGCTCCGCCGCTGGTTGCAGTCGCGATTGCCGCGATAGTCGTTTCGCTCTCGGCGTTGGCGCAAGAAGTGGTTGGCGCGCCTTCGGGCCTGTATATCGGCGCGGCGATCGTTCCGCGCATCGCCGGGCTGCTCGAAGGTCCCAATCAGCTTTCGGGCTACTCTGAAATCGCGGTCGCAACGCTCGGTGCTTGGTCGCTCACCGGTCGTTCCCGCCTGCTCGACGTCGCGCTTGCGCTGATCGTCTTTGCCGATGTTCTAACGTTCTCGCGCGCCGGTCTAATCGGCTTGGGCATCGTGGCGCTGGTCCTCGGCGTCGTCGGTGGAAAGCCGGCCTGGCGCGCGCTACAGCCGGGCGTGCTCGGCCTGATCGGCGGGCTGGCGGGCACGGCGTGGTGGGCGATCTACGCGCATAATCCCGGCGTGATCCGAGCTTCACTGCAGGAGAGTCTCTACGCCGGCGGCGTCGGAAATCGCGCCGAGCTGTGGCATGCGGCCTTGCGCATGTGGCGCGACCGGCCGATTCTGGGAATCGGCGCCGGCAACTTCGAGTTTGCGCTTCCGATCTACGGCGTCTCCGGGGTGCGGACGCACGCCAATAGTTGGTACCTTCAATCGCTCGCCGAGGGCGGTGTCGTTCTTTTTGCCGCAACGCTGGCGCTGTTGGCTGCGATTTTCACAAGCGTCACCGGCAAAGACCCGCTCCGCCGGTGGCGCAACGGATCACCCTGGATCCTCGCCGCCTTCGCAGCGAGTCTCGCACTCGTGTTCCACCAAACGGTCGACTATCTCGTCTTCTATCCGAAAGTCGCCGGCGCATGGTGGCTCTTGCTCGGCATTTCGGCTGCAGCACTCGCGCGCGAAGCGTGAACACCGGTGCGACCCAGCCTTTGGTCGTCGTTACAGATTGGGGTGCGCCCGGCGCCCTACTGCTTGGCCTGCTTTTTCTCGCCGTAGCGGCGGCAGGCATCGTCTATTGGCGCCTGCTCGCCGCCCCCGAGCGACTCTCGCTGGTGGGTTTGACGTCGCTCGTTGCGATTGGGCTTGCGATCGCGTGGTGCGTTCCGGTTCTTTTTTCCAGCGACGTCTACGCGTATGCGGCCTACGGCGAGATGGCACGACTCGGACTCGATCCATACGCGCTCGTCGCGACCGCCACCGGCGACACGCTGATTCGTGACGCGATCGCGCAGTGGAGCGGTGCATTTCCGATCTGCGTTTACGGCCCCGCATTCGTCCTGCTCGCGAAGTTGCTGGTGAGCGCGCTGGCACCGCTCGGTACGGTCGCGCAGCTTCAAGGCATGCGGGCGATCGCGTCGGTCGCACTCGTCTCGTGCGTACCGCTTGCCTATGCCGCATTCGAAGGCGATCGCGCTGCGCGACTGCGCGCTGCAGCGACGATCGGCTTGAATCCGGTTGTGCTCTGGTGCACGGCGGAGGGGCACAACGACGCGCTCGCGCTCGCCGTGGTGCTCGCCGGATTTGCGCTCGTCCAGCGGCGCCTGGCCGCAGTCGGCGCCGCGCTTGTGGCGCTCTCCGCGCTCATCAAACTCCCGGGTGCTATCGCAGCCGTTGCGCTTGCCGTCGTCAATCGCCAAGCGCGTTTGGGTGCCGCCGCCGGTATCGCAATCGCCGGCTTCCTCTTAATCCCGCTCTTTGCGGGTTTCGCAACGCGACTGGCGCCGCACGGCCAGTACCTGCCGCAAGCCTCATTGCAAGCGGTGCTTGCACCGCTGGGGCCGATCCCTGCCCTACTGGTTGCGGCCGTCCTGGCGGCGGCGTTGAGCGCCCGCGCAATTGGGCTCGTTCGCCGCGCCCAACCGCAAGGGTGGATCTATTTGGGGCTGGCGGGGTGGGTGCTGATCCCCAATCCCTACCCCTGGTACGCCATTTGGCTCGTTGCGTTAGCCGCATCGGCTCCGCGAACGCGTGCGGCAAGCGTCGCGCTGTTGCTCTCCTTTACGTCGATGCTTCGCTACCTTCCCGATGCGGTCGCGACGCCGCCTACGGCGGCCGGCGTCGCGCTGGGCGTCCTCGCCACGCTTCCCCTCGCCGGACTCTTGATATAATAAGCGGCCCATGATGCTCGACACCCTCCCACGCACGCAGCGACTGGCCGAGGATCTGCTCGCCACGCTCGCCGACTCAACCGCTTGGCAAAACGCCATCGAGCGGATGCGTTCGTTGCGCGCACTGCCAGGGCGCAAACCAGGCGTATGCGCGCTGCACGAAACAATCGCGGCGGCTCGCCCGGCGCTCCTCGCCGCGTTGCAGCATGCCCTGGGCGGAACGCTGCTCGTCATCCTCCCAACGCCCGACGCGGCCGAACGCAGTTATGCCGATCTCCTCTACTACCTCGGCGAGCATAGCGAACGAGTCGCCTTGTTACGTTCGCGCGACGAGGCGCTCGGCGCGATCGAGAGTCCATCGGAACGCAGCGCGCGGATAACGTTGCTCGCCGACCTGGCCGACGAAAAAGCCCGGCTTATCTTGGCGCCGATCGCCGCCGTGCGCCAACGCTTCATGGCACGCAAGGATTTCGAGGATAACCGCCTCGTTTTGCGGTCCGGCGACGAGCCTGGATGGGAACAGCTCATCGAGCGGCTCTTTCGACTCGGCTACACGCGCTGCGACGTGGTGAGCGCGGTCGGCGAGTATGCCGTGCGCGGAGGCATTGTCGATCTCTTTGCAGCCACTTCCGAAGCACCAGTCCGGATCGAGTTCTTCGGCGACCGGATCGAGTCGATGCGCTCTTTCGCGATTGAATCGCAGCGCAGCAATGAGCCGGTCAACGCCGTGGCGGTGGCGCCCTGGAGCGATCCGTACGAAGGCGGAGCGACGCTCCTGGATTATCTTCCAGCGCGTGCGGCGATCGTTCTCGATGAGCCGCCGACGATCGCCGCGGTCGCGCAGGCACTCGACGAGGAACGCGCGCGCGAGCGTCACACCCTGCTTGCCGGTGATCACCAAGACGAAGCGTTGCTGGGCAGCATCCCGGCGACGATCTCACTCGAGGAGATCGGCGCGTCGCTCAAAGGGTGGGCGACGCTCGTGTTTCCAGGCGGAATCGAAACCGGTGCGCATGTCGATTGGGTGGCGCCGGCGCTCGAGTCGTACGTCTTCGAATGTCTCCCCATCGAGCACTTTAATCGGCAGATCGAGCTCTTCGCCGCCGCGATGCGTGAGTGGAGCGAGGCCGGCGAGAGTATTTTCATCGTCAGCGCCGCCGTCTCGCGCACGACCGACCTGCTGCGCGCTGCCGGGATCGAGATCGGGCGCCGCTCGCGCGGCGGGGTCTTCGTCGATCATGGCTCAATCGAAGCAGGCTTCCGCGTTCTCGGGCAGCGGCTACGCGTGCTCGGTGACCGCGAAATCTTCGGCGCACCACCCAAGCGCGTCAAAATTCGCGCGGTCAAGGAGGGCGTTCCGGTTACGCTCGCCGACCTGCGCGTCGGCGATTACGTCGTGCACGCGGTGCATGGCATCGGTCAATACTTGGGACTGCGCGCGGAAACGATTCTGGGTGCCACGCAAGACTATCTCGACCTGCGCTATGCCGGCAGCGATCGCATGCTCGTGCCGGTTACGCAGATGCACCAGATCGCCAAGTACGCGGCGGCCGAAGGCGCAACGCCGCGCCTTTCCAAAATGGGAGGCGGCGACTGGGCGCGCACCAAATCGCGCGTCTCCGAATCGCTGGAAAAGATCGCCGACGAACTCGTCGCAATCTACGCAGAACGCGAGATGTCGCGCGGCTTCGCCTTCGGTCCCGATACCACGTGGCAAACCGAAATGGAGGAGGCGTTCCCCTACGATCCGACACCCGACCAGCAGAAAGCGATCGATTCGACCAAGGGCGACATGGAAGGCACGCGCCCGATGGATCGGCTCGTCTGCGGCGACGTCGGCTACGGCAAGACGGAGGTTGCGATGCGCGCGGCCTTCAAAGCGATCGCCGATCATAAACAGGTCGCCGTCCTGGTTCCGACGACGCTGCTTGCCGACCAGCATTATCGCACCTTCAGCGCCCGCTTCGGGGCCTTTCCCGTTGTGGTCGAAGAACTCTCACGCTTTACGCGAAAAGCCGATCAGAAGCGCATCCTTGCCGATCTGGCGCAGGGAAAAGTCGACGTCATCATCGGTACGCACCGCCTGCTGCAAAAGGACGTTGCGTTCGCCGATCTCGGACTGATCGTCATCGACGAAGAGCAGCGGTTCGGGGTGATGCACAAGGAGCGGCTCAAAGAGTACCGCGCCAGCGTCGACGTCCTCACCCTGTCGGCCACGCCGATACCACGTACGCTGCACATGTCGCTCATAGGCGTTCGCGATCTCTCGCTGATCCAAACCGCGCCCAAGAACCGAATGTCGATCAAGACGGTGGTCGTTCCGGCCAGCGATGCCATCGTCCAGCGAGCGATCGGCGCCGAACTCGATCGCGGCGGACAGGTCTACTATCTGCACAACCGGATCGAATCGATCTATGCCGTTCGTAACGCGCTGGAGCAGCTCGTGCCGCGCGCACGGATCGGCGTCGGACATGGCCAGATGCGCGAAGCCGAAATCGAACCGGTCATGCAGCGTTTCATCGACGGCGAGTTGGACGTGCTTATCGCGACGACGATCATCGAGAACGGGATCGACATTCCCAACGTCAACACGATGATCGTCAACGACGCCGACCGCTTCGGATTAGCGCAGCTTTACCAGCTGCGCGGCCGCGTCGGGCGCTCAAACCACCAAGCCTACTGCTATCTGCTCTACCAGGGGCACAAGGCGCTTACAGAAGACGCCAAGGCGCGGCTCGAAGCGATCCGCGAGTTCGCGCATCTCGGCTCGGGGTTGCAGATCGCGATGCGCGATCTCGAGATTCGAGGCGCCGGAAATTTGCTCGGCGCGGCACAATCGGGCTTCATCGCGTCGGTGGGCTTCGATGCGTACTGTGAAATGCTCGCCGAGGCCATCGCGGAGCGGCGCGGCGCTCCGGCCGCCCTCGAGGATCGGCGCCAAGCGGTCATTGACGTCAAGATCGACGCCTTTATTCCCAACGATTACATCTCGCAGGTTTCGCAGAAGATCGCGGTCTACCAACAGCTGGCAAGGGCTCGCACGGAAGAGGAGGTCGACGAGGTTGCCGCCGGCGTGCGCGACCGTTTCGGTGCGTTGCCGCCGCCGCTTGCGAATCTCGTCGAGTTGACAAAGCTGCGCGCGATCGCGTTACGCAAGCATGTGACGCGGGTGGTCGTCGACGAGCGGCGCCTCACGCTTGGGGTCGGTTCGGGCTTTGCACTTGACGCGGCAGCGCTCCCCGAGGTCCAGAAGCTGACCAAGAACCGGTTCCGTTTTGCGGAAGGGCGAATTCTCGTCGATCTGCCCGCCGGGGGTGATTGGATGGCCCTGCTACGGCGGCTTCTGGAGGCTATTTAGATGACAGCCGCGAGAGGAGGTGGGGTATTCCACGCGAACCACGCGCCGTTATGCGGGGCCTTGAGCCCCGCTTACTACGCACTCCAACCTTCCTTAACGGAGCTATGATGTCGAAAGCCCAACGCCTCACCGTGGGCCTCGCCGCCCTTCTTATGGGCACGTCGCTGGCGGCGTGCTCGGGCGGCGACGCCGTGGCAACGGTAAACGGCCAGCCGATCAGCCGGTCCGCCTTCAACGCGCGTCTCGAGAGCAGCCCGATGGGTCGCACCGTCTTGCAGCAGATGGTTCAAGAGACTCTGATCGACCAATACGCCAAAAACAATAACATCAACGTCACCGACGCCGAGATTGACGCAAAAGAAACGCAGATCAAGGCGAACTTTCCATCCGGGTCGTGGGACGAGATGCTGAAGGCGCGCGGTCTAACCGAAGCCGACGTGCGCTCCGCGCTGCGCGAGCAGATCATCCTCGACAAGGCGCTGGCTAAAGATGTAACCATTAGGCCCGCCCAAATCCAGGACTACTTCAACAAGAATCGCGGTACGTTCGATAAGCCCGCAGAAGTGACGGCTCGCCATATTCTGGTGCCGAATCTGCAGCTCGCCACGCAGGTCGAAGCCGACCTCAAAGCGGGCCAGAGCTTTGCCGACCTGGCCAAAAAGTACTCGACCGACCCAGCCAGCAAGGATAAGGGCGGCGAGCTCGGCTCGTTCCGCCGCGGCCAGATGGTGCCGGCGTTCGATAAGGTCGCGTTCTCTGCGCCAATCGGTCAGATCAGCCAGCCGGTGAAGTCGCCGTTCGGCTATCACATCATTCAAGTCGAGTCTCGCACGCCGGGCCAAAAGGCGACCCTCGCCAGTGCGACGCCGCAAATCACCGACACGCTGCGTCAACAGCAAGAGGCCCCGCTGATTCAGCCCTTCTTGCAAGGACTCCAGCAAAAGGCCAACATTCAAGTGAACGACCCGCAGTTTGCCGGTCTCTTCGCGACCCCGCCGGCGCTTCCGGCGGCCGCTTCCCCAGCCGGCGCGTCGCCGGCGGCGAGTCCGGCAGCAAGTGCGGCCGCTTCTCCGGCAGCTACGCAATAAAATAAGCGAGGGGCCGCGCCGCGGCCCCTCTCACGGGGCAAGCTCGAAAAGGCCCCGAACTGCGTAGCGTGCTTGTTCGCATCGTTGGTCTGGGTCCGGGAGATCCCGGACTCTTGACCATCGGCAGCCTCGATGCGCTGCGTGGGACTAAAAAAACGATCGTCTTGCTGGCGCCGCCGGATTTGAGGAGCTACCTCGAGGCAAACGGCGTCAGCCTCGAGCGCGCCATAGTCGACGACCCCGCGCTCTTCGTGCGCGGCGGCAGCGAAGCGATCGCGCGCTTCGTGGAGCGCGCCGCCGAAATGGGTGCGTCCGACGGCGTGTTGGGCCTCGGCGTGCTCGGAAACCCGCTCTCGGACTTTCCCGGCCTGCCGGCGTTGCTTCGTGCATTGGAAGCGCGATCGATCGGCAGCGAGATCGTTCCCGGCATGCCGCGAGCGACGCTCTCTGCCTCGATCGCGATGCCGCTGGTTCCACTTCCGCCACAATCCGCGCACTACACCTGGGATGATCTTGTCGAGATCATGGCACGCTTGCGCATGGGATGCCCGTGGGATCGCGAGCAGACGCATCGGACTCTCGTTCCATACTTGATCGAAGAGACGTTCGAGGTCGTCGAAGCGATTGAGATCTCACACCTCGACGGACTCTGCGAAGAGCTCGGCGATCTGCTGCTGCAAGTGCTCTTCCACGCGCAGCTCGCCACCGAAGTCGGTAAGTTCAGCATCGCCGACGTCGTCGATGCGCTCTCCAACAAGATGGTGCGGCGGCATCCGCACGTTTTCGGCGATGCGGTCATCGAAGACGTAGACGCGCAATGGCGGAATTGGGAGCGCCTCAAGGCGCTCGAGAAGACCGGCCGCGAGCGCCAAAGCCGCCTTGACGGAATCCCAAAACATCTCGGGGCGCTGCAGCGCGGGCAACGTATGCAGGAGAAGGCCGCGCGGGTCGGTTTCGACTGGCCGAACGTTGCGGGCGTGCTCGAAAAACTCTCCGAAGAGCTGGGCGAGCTCGCCGAAGCCCGCCGCAATCCGCAAGACGATCCGCGCGTGCGTGAAGAGCTGGGCGACGTTTTCTTCACGCTGGTCAATCTGGCACGAGCGCTCGGCATCGACGCCGAAACCGCGACGCGCGAAGCGAACGAAAAATTCTACCGCCGCTTCGCCTTTATGGAAGCGCATGCCGCCGCGGACGGGAAGAGCATCTCCGATCTCGACACCGACGAACTTGAGGAGCTATGGCAACTGGCGAAGGCTTGAGCGCTACCTTGCGTGTCCGCATGAGCGGCCACGACGCACATTATGGCGGCGGACTTGTCGATGGCGCGCGCATTCTCGCGCTCTTCGGCGACGTTGCGACCGAGCTGTTGATCCGCATGGATGGCGATGAAGGCCTCTTTGCCGCCTACGATGAGATTCGGTTTCTCGCACCCACTTATGCCGGCGACTACATCGAAGCCGAGGGCCGCATCGTCAAGGTGGGCAGGAGCTCACGACGCATGGAGTTCGAAGCTCGCAAAGTCATCGCCGCGCGGCCCGACATCGGCGAAAGCGCCGCCGACGCGCTCGATCCCGCCCTCGTGGTCTGCCGCGCAAGCGGCACGTGCGTTACTCCAAAAGATAAGAGACGCCGGACCATCACCGGAATCTGATTAGACGAGACGTTCGTGCGTCTTGCGCTTCCAGACGAACTCGTAGTAGCAGTACTGCAGCGTGAGGACGACGCAATAGGCGATGGGATAGCCGAGCCAAACGCCTTTCAGTCCGAAGTGGTGCATCAAGATGTACGCGGCCGGAACCTCGACCGCCCAAATCGCAAAGATGCTGTTGATCGTCGGCCAAAGCACCACGCCACTGCCGCGCATGACGCCGCTTAGCACGGCCGAATTGCCGAAGAGCAGATAGCTCCAGAGGGTGATCATCAGCAGTCCGTGAGCGATCTGCAGCGTGTTTGAATCGGTAATGAACCACCCCAAAATCACCCACGCAAAGATGTAGCAAAGTCCGATGAGGATGCCGCCGACGACGTAGTTCAGGCCAACGGCCGAGCGAATAACACTGCCGAGCTTGTCTTCCCGGCGCGCACCGATGCACTGTGCACCGAAGATCGAAGCCGCGATGCCGATCGAGATCGCGGGAAACTGCACGTAACCGATGACCTGGTTAACCGCCCCGTAGGCCGCGGTGGCACTCGAACCGAAACGGTTGACGAACGAAATGACGGCGATCTCGGCCAGCGAGACCATCATGACCTGAATGCCCGTCGGCACGCCGATCCGAACCACGGCTTTGAGGATACTCCAGTCGATGCGCATATCGCTCAGCGTCTCGCGATCGAACTTCAACGGGTGGTCGTGGCGGTGGAGGTAATAGATCAGCCACGCGAGCGCTGCCGAGTTGGCGATGACGCCGGCGACCGCTGCACTCACGACGCCGAGCTTCGGTAACCCGAAGACGCCGACGATAAAGAGCGGCGTGATGAGGATCGCGAGCACCGCGGAAACGATGAGTGCGTAAAACGGCGTCGTCGAGTCGCCCGTCCCGCGCAGGATCGTCGCGTACACGAAGTAGACGAAAAAGACGGGCATCGTCAAGAAGATCACGCGCGCGTACGCGTCGGCCTGAGCGATGATGTCGGGCGGCGTCGCCAACCATGCCAGCATCGTCGTCGAGC
>Ga0070764_10000835_pt1 | contig 12762 bp, 13 predicted proteins | sample HubBroMetageWRM4_FD_67287 | JGI IMG/M metagenome (GOLD analysis project Ga0070764, IMG submission 67287) | Warmed soil microbial communities from the Hubbard Brook experimental Forest, New Hampshire - Hubbard Brook CCASE Soil Metagenome WRM 4 | ecosystem: Environmental > Terrestrial > Soil >... | reverse complement strand
CCACATCCGGGGAAGATACGGCCAGACCGGATGGCGGGTGATCCGCAGCCGGGAGTAATCGAACAGCATCTGTTCGCCGCGGTGATCGGTGATCTTCTGGCCGGCCGCGAGCCCCCGGACGGTGGAGGCGACCTCCACGTCGAGATGGTGCGGGGCGTGCAGCGTGCGAGGTGCGGACAGTCGCTGCCGCAGCACGTCATCCCCTTCTCGTGCGGACAGCGCGTCGACCACAAGGGAGCTGTCGACGACGTAGGTGAGGCTCAACGTCGCCCCTCCTCGCGCGCCGCGAGAATGTCGTCCATGGTCAGGTCCACCGGTTCCCGGTCGCGGGCGATCCGGGCGATTACCTCGGCGTTGGTCTCCGCGGCGGCATCGGCGTCCATTAGGTCGCGCAGGTAACCTGACAGCGACTGGCCGAGCGACCTGGCCCGGTCCCGCAGGACCGCAAGTGTCGCCGGATCGACGTCGCGGACTTGGACGATACCTGCATCCGTAGGCTCGCTCATTTCCCCAGTTTACCCGTCATTCATGCACGATGCATGAATAGGTGATGCCGATATTGTCTCTGGCTTTACAGACGCTGTACCCGCACAGCAGCATGTCGGCGGCTTGCATCAGCTCCGCCGCTGCCATCTCGGTCCCGCCGCAGCCTTCTACCTGACGGATGAATCGGATTTAGCGAAGCGGCCGGCCGGGCGGGACGCAGACCGTGACTGAGCTTGGATGGACCTTGATGCGCAGTTTCTTGCTGGCCGGGCGCGCACCGCCATCAAGTTCGAAGCGGACCTTCTCGTCGAACCGGATCCTGAACTTCTTCCCCTGCGTGACCTTGGCGAAGGGAGACCTCTCTGGATGCCCCAGGGCGAGCCGGCCGAACGTCCGGGCCCACTGGACCGGATTCCGTGCCGTCACCACTCCTAGCTCGAGGCGCCCGTCATCCGGTTGCGCCTGCGGGAAAGCCTCGACTCCGCCCAGTATCTTGCCGACATTAGCGGTCAGCACGCACGAGACCTTGCCCTTGAAGAAGCGCTTGCCGTCCACCTCTACGGTCGTCCTCACCCGGCGCGCACCGAGGTTCCTGATCCCGGTGACGACGTAGGCGGCGCGGCCCAGCCGGTCCTTCGTGCCCCGGTCGGCGTCGGAGATCATCCGGGCGTCGAAACCCGCTCCCGCCATCACCGTGAAGCGCTCACCGTTCACCGAGCCGGTGTCCAGCCGTCGCCGGTCGCCGTGCAATCCGACCTGCACCGCCTCGGCGAGATCGTGGGGGATGGCCAGATTCGCCGCCAGCAGGTTCGCTGTCCCCGCGGGCAGGATCGCCACCGCGGTATCCGTCCCCGCCACCGCGTCGATGCAGCGCTGGACCGTCCCGTCACCGCCCAGTCGAACATCACATCGGTGCCCTGGGCGGTGGCCCGGCGCGCGAACTTGGGAGCGCGACGGCTCTTCTTCACCTCATACCACAGCGGATCGGTTACGCCTTCCGCGGCCAAGATCCGCCGCAGCTCGGGCAGGCCGCCGCCAAAGCTCTTCCGTGAATGCGCTACCACCGCGACGTCAGCCACACCAGGTTCCTTCCGAGCCGGTCCGTTGCCCTTGCACGCGTTCCCGCCGTGCTCAGACCTTCCGCCAGCGGGCCTCGCACAGCCCGTAGACACCGAAGACCACGAGGCCGAGCGCGGCCGCCAGCATCAGGAACTCGCCGAACGGCTGATCGCGCAGTGTCAGCAGCGCCTTGTCGATGCCGCCGGACTCGGATGCCTTATGGGTGACCGCCGCGTCGATCACCAGCGCGCCGGCCAGGGCGAAGACCACCCCTCGCGCGATGCTGCCGGTCATGCCGAGCAGCTCCACGACGCGGCGCATCCTGGCGCTCATCTGGGCCGTCTGCAGGTACTTCATGAACTTCTTGCGAGCACCCTCTACGACCAGGGTGATGCCGCAGGCAACGACGGCCAGCCCGACGACGCCGACCAGCACCCGGCCGGCCGTGTGCTGCATCGCGGTGGCCGTTATGTCCTGCTGACGGCGAGACTGGCTGCGGTCCGTGCCGGAGATCACCGTGAACGTCAGGTAAGACAGGCCCGCGTAGACGACGGCCCGGCCCAGCGACTTGAGTCTGGGCCCGGCCCCAGGCTTCTCGCCGGTGACGCCGAACGCGGCCTCGCTCAGCCGCCACAGCGCGTAGCCCGCGAAGCCGATGGCGAGCAGCCAGAGCGAGACCTGCCCGTAGGATTTGCCCGCGAGCAGGTGCAAGGCGCCTTGCTGGTCCGCCTCACGCGAACTGCGCCCCAGCGCGACCAGCACCGCGACCCAGCCAACCAGGATGTAGATGACACCGCGCGCAGTCAGGCCCGCACGGGCCAGGAAGTGCGCGGCTGGGCTGCGGGAAGCTCGCCTTGCGGAGTGCCTTACGCCCGGCGCGGATACAGAGTGCATACCCGTCACTACCTCGGTAGCAGGTCGGCAAACAACCACCGGCCGCCGCCAGCACCGCCGTCGCGCCAAGCCGGACAGGCGGGACAGCGAACACGTGTGAAACCGTTCACGACGGGCAGTAGTGGCGGCCATGTCGGCTGCAGCCGCCACCCGGCGCACTCTCGCCCCGCTTGCTATCGTCACCGCGGCGGCGTTCCTCTTTGCGCTCCTGCTCCTCCTGGTACGGCTGCAGTGGGCGCCGCTTGAGTCCGTCGATCACCGCGCGGCGGCCGGGCTGAACAGCCTCGTTGCTGGTCACCCCGCAGTGGTCAGCGTCGTCAAGGCGATCACCTGGCTGGGCAGCAGCGGCGTGCTGTGGACGCTGACCGGGACGGCCGCAGTCGTGCTGGCCATCCGGCGACGGTGGCGGCTCGTGATCTACCTCCTGGTCACTGGCGCTGGTGAGCTGACGCTTAACCCGGCGCTCAAGGCGTTGGTCGGCAGGCTACGCCCGGTGGTCGCCCATCCGATCGCGTACGGGACCGGCGACAGCTTCCCCAGCGGGCATGCGCTCGGTTCGATCGTCTGCTACGGCGCCCTGTTCCTGGTCTTCCTGCCCGCGACCCGCGGGACGTGGCGCCGCGCGTTCACCGTCGTGATCTGCACGCTGATCGCCGCGATCGGCGTCAGCCGACTCCTGCTCGGCGTGCATTACCTCTCCGATGTGCTCGGCGGCTGGGCGCTCGGCATCACCTGGCTGGGCATTACCGCCTTCGCCTTCGAACTGTCCCGCCGGGCCACCGGGGCGCCAGTGACCGATCCGGTGACCGAGGGCCTTGAGCCCGAGGCCCGCGCCGACCTCAAGCCAGCAGAACCAGAACCGGAGACGACCATGGATCATGACCGCGCTCGAAGGTACGGCCGCATCGCTGCCGGGGTGGTAGTGACCTGGGTGCTGATCGTCGGTGCCCTCACCGGCATCGGCAAGCTGATCATGATCACCCACAACGCGAACGGCAACCTGCTCGGCGACCATACGATCCCGCACTGGTTCGCCGCACACCGCACGCCGGCGCTGAACCACTGGAGCCTGATCGCCAGCAACCTCGGGGCAACCCAGGACATTCTCATCGTCAGCGCCGCTACCTGTGTCGTCTTCCTCGCCGTCACCCGTCGCTGGCGGCCGGTGATCTTCCTCGCCGTGGTCATGTTCGGCGAACTGGCCGCCTTCCTGACGATCGCGGCCGTGGTAAAGCGACCGCGGCCGGACGTCCCCCACCTCGACTCGAAGCTGCCCACCTCGGCGTTCCCGTCCGGGCACATGGCCGCGACCACGTGCCTTTACGTCGGCATCGCCATCCTGGTCATCGGCTACGCTCGCGGCTGGTGGCGCTATCTTTTCCTGATCCCCGCGATCGTCATGCCGGTCATGATCGCCGTCGCTCGCATGTACCGGGGCGAGCATCACCCCACCGACATCCTCGCCAGCCTGCTGTTCGCCGCGCTCTGGCTGACCGCCGTCACGATGCTCATTAAGCCTGCTAAGGCCCGTCTCGACCGCGCTGGCCGCCGGCCCCTGGGCCTGCCCTACCGGAAGGACGCCGATCACAGCCGAGAGGCCGCGCCCGCAACCCATTAGGGGCCCCATTAGGGGCAAGGCACAAAAGGCAATCCCGGAGACTTCGACAGAAACGGGCTGACATGGCCAGCACGAGCACCTGGGAGCGGATCGAACGCCGGAAGCTGCGCCAGCGGGAGCGGTGGACGCGCCCCGCCCGGCCCGGCGACCGGCCCGATCCCTCCCTCCCGGCCGGCACCGACATGCTGCCGCAGATAAAGCACGTCGTCGTCCTGATGATGGAGAACCACTCCTTCGACAACTACCTCGGCACGCTCGGCCGAGGGGAGGGGTTCTCGCTCGGGGATGATGGCACGCCGGATGCCGAGAATCCTGATCCCGCAGGAGCCATGATCCGGGCACATCACGCGAGCTCCACCGTGCAGGCAAACGGCGTGCCCTGCCAGAGCTGGAGCGCCAGCCACACGCAGTGGGCTGACGGCAAGATGAACGGTTTCGTGACCTCGACCGAGCAGGCCGCCCCCGGGGGCGACAAGACTGCGGCCATGGCCTACTGGACCGATCAGGATCTGCCCTTCTACCACGGGCTGGCCCGGACATTTCCGCTGGCCGACCACTGGTTCAGCTCGTGCCTCGGGCCCACGTTTCCGAACCGCCGGTTCCTGCTGGCCGGGACGGCCAACGGCTTGATGGATGACCTGCCTGTTAACCTGGTGGACCGGCCGCCCGCCGGCACGGTCATGGACATGCTGACCCGGCACGAGATCTCCTGGGTCAACTACCGGCCTGCCGCCAGCGACCAGTCCGAGTTCGGCCGCTACCTGCGGTACCGGCACCGCCGGAACCGGCACCATCTGGGCTCGCTCGGGCGCCCGCTGCGTAAGACCTGCGACGTATTCAAACGGGATCTCCAGTTCACGTCGGCCATCTACCCACTCGGTATGGTCAGCTACATGGCCCACGTCCGCAGCATCGAGCGGTTCTTCGCCGATGCGGACGCCGGCGATCTCCCGTCGTTCTGCATCGTCGACCCGGACTTCCGCAGCTACTCGGAGGAGAGCCCGCAAGACATCCGCAAGGGGGAAAGCTTCGCCGCCGAGGTGATCAGCCGGGTCATGCACGGCCGGGGCTGGGCGGACACGCTGCTCATTTGGACCTATGACGAGAACGGCGGCTACTACGACCACGTCGTCCCGCCCGCTGCGGTGCCGCCGGACGACGTCCCCGGCCGCAGCCGGGTCGCGCACCCGTCCGCGCTGCGCAGCCTGCTGAAGGTGCTGTTCCCCGGCTATGTGCGGCATGCCGAGCAGCTTGTCGCAGGCCCGGGTGCCTACGACACCTACGGATTCCGGGTGCCCGCCGTGATCGTGTCACCCTACGCGCGGCCAGAGTGTGTTCTGTCGGACGTATTCGACCACACCTCGGTGCTAAAGCTTGTAGAGGAGAAGTGGAATCTGCCCGCGCTGACCCGGCGGGACGCGGCGGCCACCTCGCCGCTCGGCGCCCTGGACCTGACGGCTCCGCCGGCCTTCCTGGCACCGCCGCGGTTGCCCGCGCCGGCGCTTGCGTGGGGCACCTGGTAACACCACTCGACCACCGGCCGCAACAATCTTCGGCCGTTACCTGCGTGCTCGGCTTGAACTCGCTGTCACCAGTTTCTAGCCAGCCCAGGTGATGTCCAGGATGATGACCACGCCAGCGACGGCGAGATCCTCGTCACCACGGTCACCAACATCGGCTGGACGCCGATCTTCCCCCGCGCCGCCGCAGTCGTAACCGACGTCGGCGCGCCACTGTCCCACGCCGCGATCGTGGCCCGCGAACTCGGCATCCCAGCCGTCGTCGGATGCGGCAACGCCACCATGCTCCTGCACAGCGGCGACCGGATCAGGGTCGACGGCGGCAACGGCACCGTCGAGGTACTGGGCCAGGCATAACTTGACGGCTCGCGCACCTTTGAACGAGCGCGCTTACGTCGTCTTGTCGCTTGCGGGTGCCAGGCCACGCCCGTCATGCCCAGCTGGGATATGCCCGGATCGTCAGGTGTCGCGGCGGTGGTAAATCTCTGCGCGGTGGTCGATGTCGAGGACATGGACGGTGCTGGTGTCTTCCTCGATCCGGTAGACGATCCGATAAGTACCGCGCCGGGCTCCATGACAGCCAGCCAACGGGCCGAACAGCGGTTTGCCAACGCGGTGCGGGTTGACCGCGAGCGCGGCCTCACAGAATTCCAGCACCGCGGCGGCGACCGCCTCGGGAAGCCGCTGCGCAATGGCCCGCCGCGCGGCAGGTTGGAACCGGATCTGGTACCGCTGCTCGTGCTCGGTGCTCACGCGCCGGTGGCGCGGCGCCGGGCCAGGTCCTGCCGGACGGCGGCCAGATCGGCGCCGGGTTCGCCGCGGCCCAGCGCGGCCAGGCTCTCGGAGATGCGGGCTACCGCGTCGGTGTCGCCCAAGATCTCCAGGGTCATCTCCATGCCTTCCAGGTCGTCTACCGAAACCAGGACGGCCTCGGGCTCGCCGTTCCGGGTCAGGGTGATCCGCTCATGCTGCTGGCGGACCCGCCTGGCCAGTTCGGACAGGCGTGCCTTGGCCTCGGATATCGGCACGGGCGTCGCGGCGATTGTCATAGTCAGAAGTATAGATTACTTTGGTCACTTTTCTGGTCAGCAAGCGCCGAAGGCAGTTCGGTTCTTTCGGAAGCGGACGCCTCCTCGTAAGCGAGGCTAGAGAGAAATTTCCCGGCGCTGGGGATGGGTACCTGCACTTCCAGCCGGGTCGGAGCCGGGTCCTTGACGAGATCGCGCGGCACACCCAGGGCTAGCGTGACGTGTCCGCGCGGCGGCGGAGCAGGGGGGTAATGCGGTAGCTGACGAGTTCGCGCATGACGAGTGCGGTATCGGTGCGCTCGACACCGGGGATCGCCAGGATCTGCCCGGCGATGCGATACAGGTCGTCGGCGTCGGCGGCGACCACCTGCACGAGCAGGTCAGTCTGCCCGCTGATCCCGTCGACCTGCAGGACCTCGGGAATGTTCGCGAGCGCGGCGGCCACCTCGTCGAGTCGACGCTGGGTGACCTGCGTGGTGATGTAGGCGGCGAGCGGGTAGCCGAGGACCGCGGGCGGGACCTGGCGCTCGAATGAATCGAGCACGCCGTGGGCTTCCAGCCGGGCGAGCCGTGCCTGGACGGTGTTGCGCGACAGCCCTGTCTCGCCCGTGAGCGCGATAGCGGATGCGCGCGGCTGGGTGATTAGGGCGAGGAGCAGGCGGGCGTCGGTCGGGTCGATGCGGTGCTGGTTGCGCACAATGCTCACCTTCGTCGCGAGCAGCATGGCATGGGATGTGCGATCTGCTCAATACTTCCGAGACAGGTTGTGCAGGTATTCGATTAATGCTGTGATTCTAGTCTGTTATGCACAATCGTGTCGTGCGGATGGGTGGTCAGGCGATGAGCACCGTTGCTGAGCGGCCGTCGGCGGAGACGGACGCCTTTGGTGCCCTGCGGGAAATCGAGCGCCGGGTACTGTGGCTGGCGACGGCGATCGTGCACGAGGCGAACCATGTACGCCCCAATCTGGACGGGCTGAAGGTCGGCGGTCACCAGACGTCCAGCGCCTCGATGGTGACGGTCATGACGTCGCTGTGGTTCAGGCACCTGCGCGCGCAGGACCTGGTGTCGGTGAAGCCGCACGCCTCCCCGGTGCTGCATGCGATCAACTACCTGCTCGGCGAACTGGACGAGCAGCACCTGCCGGCACTGCGCGCGTTCGGCGGACTGCAAAGCTACCCCAGCCGGGCGAAGGACCCCGATCCAGTCGACTATTCCACCGGGTCGGTGGGCATCGGCGCGACCGCCCCGATCTGGGGCGCGCTGGCCCGCAGGTACACCGAGGCCGCGGTCGGCGGCGCCGGCTCCGGACGGCAGTACTCACTCCTCGGCGACGCCGAGCTGGACGAGGGCGCGGTATGGGAGGCGGTCCTCGAGCCCGCTGTCGCGGAACTGGGCGAGATCGTCTGGGTGGTGGACCTGAACCGGCAGTCGCTGGACCGCATCGTGCCCAATATCGCGGCCGGCCGGCTGCAGGGGATGTTCGCCAGCGCCGGCTGGCAGGTACTCACGGTGAAATACGGGCACCTGCTTGAAGAGCTGTTCACTAGGCCGGGCGGGAACGAGCTGCGTGCCCGCATCGACGCGATGCCCAACCCCGAATACCAGCGCCTGCTCCGCTGTACGCGCGTCCAGCTGCGGGAACGGCTTCCAGGCGGCAGCGCGCCGATCGCCGGGCTGATCGCCGGTCTTGACGATCAGACGCTGGCCGAGGCGATCCGCGACCTCGGCGGCCACGACCTGGCCGTGCTTGACCAGGCGTACGCGTCCATCGACGACACCCGGCCGACGGTGATCTTCGCGTACACGATAAAAGGCTACGGGCTGCCTACCCAGGGCCACCCGCGGAACCACTCCGCGCTGCTGAGCGCCGCGCAAATGCGGGAGCTGGCCAGCCGGCTCGGAACCGATCCCGCCCGTCCCTGGGCCCGGTTCGCCGCCGGCGGCGACGCGGGCCAGCTCTGTGCCGATGCTGCGCGGCGACTGCGGCGGCCCGATTACCCCCCGCACCAAGTGCCCGCGATCCCGGCAGACATCGGCCGGACGCCGACCGGCACCGCCTCCACGCAGGCCGCGCTCGGCCGCGTGCTCCTCGACCTGACCAGGGAAGCGCCGGACGCCGCCAGGCGCGTGGTGACGGTCAGCCCGGACGTCAGCTCCTCGACCAACCTCGGCGGCTGGATCAACAAGGTCGGCGTATGGTCCCCCGGCGAGCGGACCGACTGGTTCGCGGACGACACGGAAACGGCGCTGCACTGGCGGGAGAAGCAGACCGGCCAGCATGTCGAGCTCGGCATCGCGGAAACCAACCTCGTCGGCCTGCTCGGCGAGCTCGGCGCGACCTGGAGCCGCTGGGGCCAGCCGCTGCTGCCCATCGGCGTCCTGTACGACCCGTTCGTCGAGCGTGCGCTTGAGCCCTGGTCATTCGGTATCTACGCGGGCGGCCAGTCCATCCTGGTGGGCACGCCTTCCGGCGTGACGCTCGCCCCGGAGGGCGGCGCCCACCAGTCCATCACCACTCCTTCCATCGGGATCGAGCAGCCAGGCTGCGTCAGCTACGAGCCTGCTTTCGCCATCGACGTGGAGTGGGCTCTGCTCGCATGCCTTGCTCAGCTGGGCAGGCCCGACGGCGCCTCGGCCTACCTGCGGCTGTCCACCCGGCCGGTCGACCAGGCCCTGGCAGCCCTGCCAGCCGACCCGGCCGCCCGCGAAGCCCGCCGCAGGCAAACGGTCGCGGGCGCGTACCGGCTGCGCCGCACGCCAAACCCGCGAGTGACCATCGCCGCGATGGGCGCGCTCCTGCCCGAGGCACTCGCCGCCGCCGAGCGCCTCGACGCCGCCGGCACTCCTGCGGACGTCATCTGCGTGACCAGCCCCGGCCTGCTGTTCAAGGCCCTGCTCGCCCGCCAGGGCCGGGCAGACGCCCCGACCTGGGTCCTGGACCAGGTATTCCCCGCCTCCCGCGCCACCCCGCTGGTCACCGTCCTGGACGGGCACCCGCACACGCTCGCGTTCCTGGCCACCATCAACCAGGTGCCGAGCATCACCCTCGGCGTGACCCGGTTCGGCCAGTCAGGGTCCATCCCCGACGTCTACCGCTACCACGGCATCGACACCGACAGCATCATCCGCGCCGGTGCCGACCTCGATAGCCGGTAACGTTGGACCGCCCGCCCGCAGCCGTCAGCGCGGGTCCCGTGAGCCGGGACGGCTGCGTCAGTTGATGTTGCCTGCCGGCACGGCCAGCACGTCCACGTTACCGGCGGGGCGTATTCCGTCGGGCGGAGGTCGCGAGCCGGTCGGCGAGTGCGGCGATGCGGTCGCGGAGCTCGTCCGGTCGCTCGACGACGAACGGCCGGTCGAGCGAGGCGAGCAGCGGGGGCAGCCAGTCGAGCCGTTCGGCATGCAGCTCGACGCGGAACCAGCGTTCGGTCTGCAGGTCCGCGCCGCCCGCAGTCGGCAGTTCCTGCACGATTGCGACGCTGGCTGGGAGCCGGGCGCGGATCTGCTCGATCGTGCCCTGGATGCTCAGGGTCACTTCGTGCCGGTACGGAGTCGTGGCGAGTCCGGACAGGACGTGCTGCACCGGGTCGAGTCCGGCGGGTGGCTCGAACGAGCCGGGCAGGGTCCTGGCGTCTGCGATGCGATCGAGCCGGAACGTCCGGTCCTCGCCGACGCCGGGATCCGCGCCCGTCACATACCAGCGGCCCGAGTGGACGACGAGCCCGTACGGGTGCAAGGTACGCTCGCTGCGCCGGCCGCCAGCGGCGGTGTACCTGATCGAGACCGGCCGACGATGGCGCACGGCGTCGGCGATCGAGAGCAGGACCCCGGTGTCCGGCGCGGGTGCCTCGTCGGGCGGAGTTGTGAAGGCGAGGGATCCGAGCACGGCGTCGAGCCGGCGGGCGAGCCGCTCGGGCAGGACCCTGCGGATCTTGGCCGCGGCCGTCTCGCTTGCCGTGCCGGTAGTCGTCACCAGCCCGGTCCGGCGGCTCGCGACCAGGCCGAGCAGTACGGCCAGTGCCTCATCGTCGCTGAGCATGAGCGGAGGCATGCGGTATCCGGGGGCGAGCCGGTACCCGCCGTAGCGGCCGCGCACCGACTCGACCGGCACGTCGAGGTCGAGCAGGTGGTCCACGTACCGACGCACGGTGCGCTCATCGACGTCGAGCCGGTCGGCGAGCTCGGCCACCGTCCGGACGCCGCCCGACTGCAGCAGCTCCAGCAGAGACAGGACGCGAGCGGTCGGCCGGGCCATGGTCCCAAGCATCTCACCAATACCGGGCGGATTATGTCCGGTATTCCTTCTAGCGTGTGATGGAGGACCTTTCCGCTGACAAGGAGATCACCATGGATTTCGTCTCGATCCGCATCATCACCGACGACGTCGCCCGGCTGGCCGGGTTCTACGAGCGAGCCACCGGCGTGCAGGCGAGCCGGCCGAATGAGAACTTCGCTGAGCTCACTACCAGTTCCGCCACCCTCGCGATCGCCAGCACCCGCACCGTTCCGCTGTTCGCGCCCGGCGCCGCCCGGCCGGCCGACAACAACACCGTCATCATCGAGTTCCTCGTCGACGACGTGGACGGCGTGCACCAGAACCTGGTCGGCTTCGTCGAGGACTTCGTCAACGAGCCCACCACGATGCCGTGGGGCAACCGGTCGCTGCTGTTCCGCGACCCCGACGGCAACCTCGTCAACTTCTTCACCCCCGTCACTCCGGCCGCCATCGACAAGTTCGCCCGCTGACGACGCTGCGGCCAGCCGATCAGGGCAAAAGCGGGGTGCCTCACCCGCGATGCTAGATCTGCCCGATCGGCTGGCGCTTTTCTGACTGGAACACGTCTTCGGTCCGGCCGGCTGCCCAGTAGCCCGACAGGGATAGCTGGTCACCGTCGCCGAGCCGGGTTCTGAGAGCGGCACGGACTGCTTTCATTGACTCCCGTTCCCCGTGGGCGAACACGTCGGCCCGTCCGGAGAGCCAGGGCCCGGCCAGCAGCGCGCCGGCGAGCAGCCGGGGCTGGCTGCCGGGCTCGGGCCGGTGCAGCCAGCGGACCTCCACCCCGCCTGGCAGCGTCGCATCGAGGTACTCGCCGGGGTCGGACGTCTCGAGATAGGCGATGCCGCGCGCATCGCCTGGCAGCGCCTCCAGGGCGGAGCAGATCGCGGGCAGGGCCGACTCATCCCCTGCGAACAGGTGCCAGTCGCTGCCGGGATCCGGGCGGTAGGCACCGCCGGCACCGGACAGGGTGAGGATGTCGCCGGGCTCCGCGTGCGCCGCCCACGGCGCTGCGATTCCCTTGTCACCGTGCACCACGAAGTCGATCGCGACTTGCTGGCGCTCCGCGTCGGCGCGCCGCAGGGTATAGGTGCGGGTCACCGGCTGGCGGTCAGGCGGCAGCGACTCCCGCAGGGCCGCCAGGTCGTAGGGCGGCGTCAGCCCCAGGCCGGGGTCAGCGAAGATGATCTTCGCGTACTTGTCGGTGAACTCGTTCATGCGCAGCGCTTCGAAGCCTGGCCCGCCGGCGGTGATCCGTACCGTGTGCGGGCTGAGCCACTCCCTGTGCAGCACGGCGAGAATCGCCTGCGGGCGCGCCGGCCGGGGGCGGCCCGCCAGGGTGGTCGTCGATTCGCTCATCATCACCTTTCCGTTGAACGTGCCAAGCGGGATGCCGGCAGCGCCATGTGTGTCCAGCGGTGCCGACCCGCATAGCTTAGGTTAGCCTTACCTAACTGTCCAGGATGGATCTTCTCCGGGATCTCGCCAGCCAGCGACAGCCCTTCGGCCCTCGCCCGCTCGGCCAGCTGCCGGGCGGCCACGGGCGCACGCGGCAGGCGCTCCCGTGGCCGTTTGCCTCCGGTGACCAGCCGGTTAACCCCGTTTGGCGACGGCGGTGCGGGCGGAGTGCCACAGGGTGCGGGGGTTGTCGCGATCGCCGTGCAGTTTGAGCATGGCGTTCACGATGTCTTCGACGCTGCCGCCCTCGTTTACGATGCGGCTGAAGTCGCTCAGGTACTGCTGGCTCGCGCCGATGCTCCCGGGCAGGTCGGGCGCGCCGACGCTCTTGTGCCCCGCCACGACGATCTGCGGGTTCAGGGCGGCGACGGCGTCCAGGCTGGCGATCCATGCCTCGCGGCTGTTCTCGTCGGTCTCGGC
>Ga0070764_10000834_pt1 | contig 12763 bp, 8 predicted proteins | sample HubBroMetageWRM4_FD_67287 | JGI IMG/M metagenome (GOLD analysis project Ga0070764, IMG submission 67287) | Warmed soil microbial communities from the Hubbard Brook experimental Forest, New Hampshire - Hubbard Brook CCASE Soil Metagenome WRM 4 | ecosystem: Environmental > Terrestrial > Soil >... | reverse complement strand
GACGATAAAGGCCAGCTCTGGATGGAAGTGAAGGCGCTGGAAGCCCTGATGAAAGCTGGAGACGGAAAATTACCCATCAATGTGAAGGTGATTTTTGAAGGCGAAGAAGAAGTCGGCGGCGAATCGATTGCCGCCTACGTCCGCAAAGAGAAGGCGAAATTGAAAGCAGATTTCGCGCTCGTCTGCGATACGGAACTGTTCGCACCCGACCTCCCTACTCTGTGCGTCGGCCTGCGTGGCCTGGTCTACACCGAGATTGAAGCCGTCGGAGCCAAAACCGACTTGCACTCCGGTATGTACGGGGGCGCGGCGCCGAATCCTCTATTCGCGCTGATTGAGATCATCAGCAAACTGAAAGATGCGAAGGGCAAAATCCTGATCCCCGGCTTTTACAAGGGAGTCAAGAAGCCGAGTAAAGATGAGCTGAAGGCGTGGAAGCGGCTGCCGTTCAACGAAGAGCATTATCGCAAAACCGAAGTCGGTTCCAAGGTGCTCACCGGCGAGCCGGGATATTCCGTGCTCTACCGGACTTGGGCGCGCCCGACCCTCGAAGTTCACGGCATGCCGGGAGGTTTCGTAGCTCCCGGAGCGAAGACCGTGATTCCGGCAAAGGCGTCGGCCAAAGTTTCCATGCGTCTCGTGCCCAACCAGGATCCGGAAGACATCCTGAAGCGCTACACCGCGTTCGTCAAGAAGCACACGCCCAAGGGAATTGAAATCAAGATCAAGACCTGGAGCAAGGGCCCCGCCTGCGTCGTCGGGACCGACAACGAGTACATCCAGGCAGCCACCGAAGCGCTGCATGACACCTTCAAGAAAGAGACTGTGTTCATTCGTTCCGGCGGATCAATTCCAATCGTGACCGATTTCCAGGATGTGCTGAAGATTCCATCGGTCATGATGGGATTCGGCCTTCCCGACGACAATCTGCACGCTCCGAACGAAAAGTTCCACATCCCCAATTTCCATCGCGGGATTGAAACCATCTGTTTGTTCTTTGAGAAACTAGGATAAGAGATAAGACCGAGCCGGGGGGGACAGGCGGCCTCGGCTGTCCCTACGCGGCTGGAACCCGCCCGGTGACTCGCCAATCCCGTCCCTTCAGGTAAAATATAGGTTCGAGATTAGAAGCTATGCGTACACGGGTTTTCGCGTCGGCCGTGCTGTTCCTGATGGTCACCATGGTCTCGGCCCCCTGGCTCGAATCCGAGTCCGAGGATGCCCAGGGAGTCCCGCATTTCAACGCGGCTGCTCCGGCGGCGGGCACCACGCTCCCGCCGATCCTGACCAAGGATCAACTCTGGGGCACGAACTCGCAGTTTCCCTATCAGACGCATGCTTATGAACTCGCGGCAAAGATTCCGAAGGTTCTCTATCAGCAGCCATGCTACTGCTACTGCGACCGCGGAATGGGACACAACAGTCTGCACAGCTGCTTCTCTGGCACGCACGGCGCGGAGTGCGGAACCTGCCTCAAGGAGCTTTACTACACGTACAGCATGCACAAGCAAGGCAAAACGGCGCGTCAAATTCGCGCTGGCATCATCAAGGGAGACTGGAAGTCAGTCGATCTGGCGACAGCAGCCAGTATTAATTGAGATTTTCAAGGCGCACTCTGCGTCTCGACGGTGAAGCTTTTCGATTTCAATTCTGATACAAAGGCGGTTAGATGGCACTGAAGGTAGCTCCAAAAAAACAAGCGGCGGAAGATCCACGACATACACAGGCGGTCCAGAGCTACGAGTCAGGCCTGCGTGCCTTGCAGGAACACAAGTTCGAGAAGGCCAAAGGCCATCTGCAGAAGGTACTCAGCGGGCCGAACAAATCCCTCGTCGACCGGGCCCAGGTGCACATCCTCACCTGCGACAAATATCTCAAAGAGCCCTCGTTGCAGTTCAAGACGCCGGAAGAACATTACGACTATGCGGTGTCGCTGATCAATGTAGGCGACTACGTGGCGGCGCGCGAACACCTCGACAAACTCTTGCGGCAAAATCCGAAGGCAGAGTTCGTCCTCTACGGGCTGGCGGCTTTGCATTGTTTGACCGGTCACGTCGAAGAGTCGCTGAAGACGCTCGACGAGGCGATTCAGGTGAAGCCCGGTTTGCGCTTCCAGGCGCGCAACGATACCGACTTCCAGAATCTGGCCGAGGATCCGCGCTTCACCGAATTGCTCTATCCGGATCCAGCCGCCGAACCTGAGCCGCAGGAAGAAGAAGCGAGCGCTTACTGAGACCGATTTGCGGTATTGAATTATCTAAGCGGTTCAATGATTCAATACCTCAATGATTCAATGACTCAATAACAGCGGCCATGCTCTCCCCCTTGCGCACGAACCCATCCGAACCCGGCAAGTCTGGCCCCGAATTGCGCGTGGTCGCAATCGGCGGCGGCACCGGCCTCTCCACCCTGCTCAAAGGGCTGAAGGGTTACGTCATGGCGCCGTCGCTGGCCGTTTCCGGTCAGCCCACCATTCGCGAATTGTCCGGCATTGTAACGGTCAGCGACGATGGTGGATCCAGCGGCCGTCTGCGCAAAGAGTTCAACATGCTGCCACCGGGCGACGTGCGCAATTGCATCGTCGCCCTGTCTGAAGACGAAGCCCTGCTATCGAGACTTTTCCAGCACCGCTTCGAAAAGGGATCGGGCCTAGAAGGCCACAGCTTCGGCAATCTTTTTCTGGCAGCCCTGACTTCCATCACCGGAGACTTCGCCGAAGCGGTCCGGCTGTCCTCCGAAATTTTGCTCACGCGCGGCCACATCTATCCCGCCACCATGTCGAGCGTGGAGCTCGAAGCCCTGCTCGAAGACGGAACGCGGGTGCGCGGCGAGACGCGTATCACCGCCAGCAAAGGCAAGATTCGCGAACTGGTTCTGGTGCCGCCCGACGTCGAGCCGCTTCCCCAAACCCTGGAGGCCATCGCCAACGCCGACCTGATCACCATCGGCCCGGGCTCGCTTTTCACCAGCCTGATTCCGAACCTGCTGGTGCGCGGAATCCCCGAAGCCATCCTGGAGTCTCCCGCCATCAAGGTGTTCGTTTGCAACCTGATGACACAGGTAAATGAAAGTCTTAGTTTAACAGCGTCGGATCACATCCGCGCCCTCAACGACCACGCTGGCGTCCGCTTGTTCGACTACGCCCTGCTCAATCGCAAAGCGGCACCACCCGAGATGAAAGCCAAGTACGCTCTCGAGGGAGCATCGCAGATCGTGGTAGATCTCGAAGCAATCGAGGCGCTGGGCGTGTGCCCGGTGCTGGGAGATTATCTAGATGAGGGCACGGTAGCCCGCCACGCCACCGACCACGTCGCGCACGACCTGATGGCGCTGATGGCGCAAGCTCCGGACAGGCAAACGCTTCGTAGTTGAGAACTTTGTTTCGCATCCGTGCGGTTTCGTGTCCGTGCTTTTGCTTCGCATCCGTGTTTTTGTTTCGTATCAGGGTATCGCTTTAGCGATACCGATTTCCCGCAAAGGAAATGGCCCTTTAGGGGCTGAACCATGTCAGGAACACTCTTCGCGGTATATTGACTGAGCATGGCAAAAGCGTCGAACGCCAAATCGAAATCGTCTCCGCCAGGCATCGCCGTCGCGATCATGGCAGCCGGCAAGGGCACCCGACTCAAATCAAAACACCCCAAGGTCCTGCACGAGGTCGGCGGCAAGCCGATCCTGGCCCATGTGATCGCCACGGCACAAAGAGTCGTGCCCGCCAAGGACATCTTTGTGATCATCGGCCACGGGGCCGAGCGCGTGCGAGAAGCGGTTGCCGGCACTGGCGTGAACTTCGTCGTGCAATCCGTACAGCGCGGCACGGGACACGCCCTCATGGCGGCAAGCACAGCGCTCTCCGCCGGTGACAATAAATATGACCAGGTCATCGTGCTCTCCGGAGACGCTCCACTGATAACCGCCGAAACGATAAAGAAGCTCAGCGCATTCCACAACGCCCAGAAAGCGGCCATGACTCTGCTCAGCGCCGATCTCGACAATCCGTATGGATATGGACGAGTGATTCGCAAAGGTCGACAAGCTGAAGTGCAGGCGATCGTTGAAGAAAAAGCCGCAACCCCGCAGCAGAAGAAAATCCGCGAGATCAACTCTGGATTCTATGCCTTTGGTGTGCCCGACTTGTACGAGCATATCGACCGTCTTTCCACTGCGAACCCGCACGGCGAATACTACCTAACGGACATGGCTGGCATCTTTCACCGCGCGCGCAAGAAAGTGGTCGCAATCAAAACCGAAGACGCCGGCGAAGTCCTCGGTAGCAACACCCGCGCCGAGATGATGATGCTCGACGCCCGTCTGCGTTTGGCGAAGTGTCGCGAACTTCTTGATGCCGGCGTCACCATTTTTTATCCGCACACCTGCGTGATCGACAGCGACGTACACGTTGGAGCCGACACCATTATCGAACCCTTCGTGCAGTTGCTGGGCAACACAAAGATCGGCGAGGACTGCCGCATCCGTTCTTACAGCGTGATCGGAAATTCCATCCTCGGCGACCGCGTCACAGTGAAGCCCGGAACAATCATGGAAGATTCGCGCGTAGCCGCGGACGCCGTGCTCGGACCCTACACTCACATGCGCCCCGGAAGCGAAGTGGGCGAAGGCGCTCACCTCGGCAACTTCGTCGAGACCAAGAAAATGAAGCTGGGCAAAGGTTCGAAGGCGAATCACCTAAGCTACCTGGGCGACGCGGAAATCGGTGAAGGCGTAAACATCGGCGCCGGCACCATCACTTGCAACTACGATGGCGTAAACAAACACAAAACAATCATCGAAGACGGAGTGTTCGTTGGCAGCGACTCCACTCTGGTGGCGCCAGTGAAACTTGGACGCGGTGCCTACGTGGCAGCCGCCAGTTGCATCACCGAAGACGTGCCGGCGGATGCGCTGGCTCTCGGCCGTGCCCGCCAAAGCGTTAAAGAAGGCTGGGCGAAAGCGAAGCGTGAAAAGCGCGAAAAACGTCCCTAAAGACGTGCGAGACGCCCGTCCCTCCACCGTAATACACTAAGCCGACAGCGAAACCATGCCCCCGAAACCTCCAACCGAGGAACTATCCCCAGTCCGATATGACATCTCCCTGCTGACCGCCGAAGATTTTTACCTGTTCAATGAAGGCAGCCACTATCGCATCTACGACAAGCTGGGCGCGCACGTGGTGGAATCCAAGGGAACCAAGGGCACCGTCTTCGGAGTCTGGGCTCCAAACGCCCGCCAGGTATCGGTAATCGGCAGCTTCAATAACTGGAACCCGCAATCGCATAAGCTCCAGGCGCGAGGCTCGTCCGGAATCTGGGAAGGCTTTATCCCGGGCGTAGACAAGGGCACGTTATACAAGTTCCACATCGATTCCACCCAACTCGCTTATCAGATCGAAAAGACCGACCCGGTAGGACTCTTCGACGAGAAGCCGCCGCGCACCGCTTCCATAGTTTGGGATCTCGACTACAACTGGAACGACTCCACCTTTCTTAAAGACCGTGCTGCCGTCAACTCGCTGCACGCGCCCATCTCCATCTACGAAGTTCACCTCGGCTCCTGGATGCGCGTTCCCGAAGAGGGCAACCGCTCGCTAACCTACCGCGAGATCGCGCCCCGCCTCGCCGACTACGTCAACAAGATGGGATTCACCCACGTCGAACTGCTCCCGATCATGGAGCATCCTTTCTACGGTTCCTGGGGATATCAGACGACCGGCTATTTCTCTCCCACATCGCGTTACGGCACGCCGCAGGATTTCATGTATCTGATGGACTACCTGCACCAGCATGGCATCGCCGTCATTCTCGACTGGGTCCCGTCGCACTTCCCTTCCGATGGACACGGCCTCGCTTTCTTCGACGGCACGCACCTGTTCGAGCATTCCGATTCGCGCCAGGGCTTCCATCCCGATTGGAAGACCTTCATCTTCAACTACGGACGCAGCGAAGTGCGCAGCTTCCTGCTGTCGAGTGCCATGTTCTGGCTCGACAAATATCATGCCGACGGTCTTCGCGTCGACGCCGTCGCGTCCATGCTCTATCTCGACTACTCGCGTAAGCAGGGCGAATGGATTCCCAACCAGTTCGGGGGACGCGAGAACCTCGAAGCCATCGACTTCCTTCGCCGCTTCAACCTCGAAGCCTACAAAGAACATCCCGACATTCAAACCTACGCGGAAGAATCAACCTCGTACCCCATGGTTTCGCGCCCCACCCATCTCGGTGGTCTGGGCTTCGGCCTGAAGTGGGACATGGGCTGGATGCACGACACCCTCGACTATTTCCAGAACGACCCGATTCATCGCAAGTATCACCACAACAAACTCACGTTCCGGATGCTCTATTCGTTCCACGAAAATTTTGTCCTTCCCCTGAGCCACGACGAAGTCGTTCACGGAAAAGGTTCACTGATCAACAAAATGCCCGGCGACGAATGGCAGAAATTTGCCAACCTGCGTTTGCTCTACGCCTACATGTTCGCCCAGCCCGGCAAGAAGTTGCTCTTTATGGGTTGCGAGTTCGGCCAGTATCGCGAGTGGTCACACGATGGCAGCCTCGACTGGAACCTGCTGGGATTCCCGCTCCATCGCGGGCTCATGAACTGGGTCGAGCAACTCAACCGCGTCTATCGCAGCGAATCTCCGCTGCACTGGTTCGATAACGATCCCCTGGGCTTTGAATGGGTGGATTGCAACGATGCGCCCGCCAGCATCGTCTCGCTGCTGCGCAAGGGCAAGGAAGGGGAAGGCGAAAGCCCGTTGCTCGTCGTATGCAACTTCACGCCCGTGCCCAGAGTCGGATACATGGTGGGCGTGCCCACAGGCGGCTACTGGAAGGAACTCCTCAACAGCGACGCCCGCGAATACGGAGGCAGCGGCTCCGGCAACATGGGGGGAACCGAAGCCCTCGCCGAAACAACTCACGGGCGACCTTATTCTCTGCGCTTGACCCTGCCGCCGTTGGGCGCGCTGTTTCTAAGAAAAGCATAAATCGACGGGTGTCCGCCCAGCGATCATGGTTTCCAGACTCCCACATTCGTGACCATGTCTTCTAATTTCGCCTTCCTCAGGATTTCCCCCACCGCCTCGTGATCAATGTGGGGAGCAATCGGCGTTTCGCTTTGCGCGATGGCATAGGCGGTCACCGCCACAATCGCCTCGCCCCCCTTGAAATCCAGCGCATCGACTTTGTCGTACGTGTCGCTTGATTTGTGATGGATCTCAAAATAGTGCGTCATGTCCACCCACAGGTCCAGCGCCGGGATTCCCTGCAACACAAACGGACCGTGATCGGTGTCGTAAGTGGCTTCCAGCGAAAGCTCGCCGCCGTCCAGATCCTTCAACAGGACGTCGCTCAATGGCTGCATCGCATTTTTCAGGTCATCGCGGCCTTCCACCTTCCAACCCTTCGGATGCCCCGCGCCATTATCCGTATTCAGCACGGCCACGCACTTGTTCAACTCGCCTTTGTGCGTCTGCGTGTAAGCGTACGATCCCAGGAGGCCTTGCTCTTCACCTCCCCAAAGTGCAAAACGAACGCTGCGCCGTGGCGCTTTCCCCAGCAACATCAAAACGCGAGCGACTTCAAGCACGCTCACCGCGCCGGTGCCGTTGTCCTGTGCGCCCGTGCCGAAGTCCCATGAGTCCAGGTGCGCACCGATCAGGATCCATTCGTCCGGCCGTTCGCTGCCCCGAATCTCCGCCACGACGTTATTGACCGTCGTTTCTCCCGCAGTGTTGTTCTCGATCGTCACTTGAACGCTGACCGGCCCATGCTCCAGTTCCCGCTGAATAAGCTTCCCATCTTCCATGCCGACTTCGGCTGCCGGCAGCGGAAGCAGCTTCGCCCCCCACAAACCGTCGTGCGCATTTATAACGTTATTCCTCTCGCGGTCGGGCGTGATCACCGCCAGCACACCGGCCTTGTGAAAAGTGCGCCACGCTGCTTCCACCTTTGGAATGGCCTTCCCGTAGCCATCCGCATAAACCTTGGTCGTATCCAGAAAAACAATCTTCCCCCGCAGTTCGTGTTCTCGAGACCGCAGCGCGTCAGGCTCCAGGTCCGCGACCAGCACCACCGCGCCCTGCACTCCTCCCGCCGGAGTTGACGGCGACCATCCTAACGATGCCAGATGCAGCGTCCGCGACAAAGGCGTCAGCATGGCCCCGCTCGCCGTCCCTCGCTGCCATCCCGCCGGAATTGTGAACGGCTCCAGCCGGACATTCTCGATTCCATAGCTGCGAAACTTCCCCACCGCCCATTCCGTCGATCGAACATAGGACGGCGAAGCCGTCAAGCGCCCGCCGATGCCGTCCGCAAGTTCCCCTAGAGTTGCCATGGATGGCCCGTTGTAAATCGAAGCGGCCAGCCGATCCGCCACCGGCTTCATTTCCGACGACTGCGGCCACGCTAGCACCGGAATCGCCCACCACACCGCCAACGCAACCACACGTCGCAAATTCATCTTCCCTCCAAATCAGGAATCGTAGTTCCGCTTCGCGAAGCGAAGGGGCATTCTCTACGAACGATGACCACAATGCAAACTCGCACCGTAGGGACAAGAACGGGCTTTACCTCCGTGGCCCACGTCTCCTCAGTGGTTAACGAACTTGGAACGCCACACTTCACCGCAGCGCTCCCGCTCTCATGCTAGACTCGCAATGAGCCACCACCCTTGCGGATGCGCATCCTCACCCGCTACATTCTGGGAGAAGTCGTCTCCCACGCCCTGATCGGCGCGGCCGTTTTCACTTTTGTTCTTTTTACCCGCGACCTCGGCCGCATCCTAGAACTGGTAGTCCGCAACAGCGCTCCCTTACCCAGCATCGCGGAAATCTTTTTCTTCACCGTCCCCGTCGCCCTCACCTACACCATTCCCATGGGCGTGCTCGTCGGCATCCTCATCGGACTCAGCCGTCTCTCCGCCGATAGCGAAATCACCGCCATGCGCGCCAGCGGCCTCGGCGTTTGGTACTTCCTGCGTGTGATCTCACTCTTCGTGGTAGTGGCCTGGCTCCTCGCTCTCGCCAACAGCGTCTACCTCGCGCCGCGCTCGCTAGCCGCCCTGGGACAGCTCCAGGACGACCTCAAATCTTCGCAGGCATCGTTCGAAGTTCAGCCCCGCGTATTTTACGAAGGATTCCCCAAGATCATTCTTTATGTTCAAGACGTCAAGGCCATGGCCGGTGGCGCGCTCTGGAAGGGTGTGTTCCTCGCCGATTTGGCGGACCCGTCCGCGCCCCGCATCACCCTGGCGCGTGAAGGCCTGCTCGTCAGCCAGGGGGCCGACACTCTGGACTTGCATCTCACCAATGGCTCCACCCACGAAACCGACCCCAAGAATCCAGATCAGTACACGATCGACACGTTCGAGACCACTGACATCCCGCTCCAGGTTCCCACGGCGCAAAACAGTCAGGAACACGAACCCACATCGCTCGGCGAGATCAGATTCGCCGACCTCCTCCACAGCGCGCAAACTGCCGACCCCGTCACCCGCCGCTGGAACCTTATCGAATACCATCGCCGGCTCTCCCTGCCAACCGCCTGCATTGTCCTGGCCCTGGTCGGCATTCCGCTCGGCCTCTCGTCGAAGAAGGGCGGCAAGTCCAGTGGCTTTGTCCTGACCATTCTCCTGGTCTTTCTCTACTACTCGATCTCTTTGATCGGAGTATCTTTCGCGCGCCAGGGACACCTCTCTCCGGCCGCTGGTGTCTGGCTCGCCGACTTTGTGTTTCTGGTGGGAGGCGTGTTTCTGCTCTGGCAATCGGAACGCCGGCCGATCGAGTTGACCGCCCTCCGCTCCTGGTTCAAGACATCATGGTTCGGGACATCAAAGTTCAGGACATCAAGGTTCGGGACATCATCCGCCACTCTCACCTCGCCCGCGACGACACGCAACGGCGAGTCTTCACGCCCGCCACTTCGCACCCCCAGTCGACCCAGGCGCCGGAAATTGTTCAATCTTCATTTTCCAACCATCCTCGATGATTACGTGCTGCGTGGATTTGCGCTCTACTTCGGGATGATCGTCGCCGCGTTTCTGATGCTCCTGCTGGTGTTCACCCTGTTCGAACTGCTCAGCGATATTCTGCGGAATCAGATCTCGCCGCTCACCGTGGGCGAATATCTACTCAACGTGGCGCCTTATTTTCTTTACAGCACCACGCCTCTCAGCATGCTTCTGGCGGTGCTGGTCACCTTCGGACTGCTTCAGCGCTCCAACGAAATCACCGCCATCAAGGCCACCGGCATTAGCCTTTATCGCATCATCGTCCCCATCCTGATCGCGTCCATCCTGGTCGCCGGCGTTCTGTTCCTCGCCGATCAGCTCTACCTCCCCTACACCAACAAGCGGCAGGACGCGCTGCGCAACCAAATCAAGGGCAAGCCCGCGCAAACCTACCTTCGCCCCGACCGCAAGTGGATCTTCGGCCAGCATTCGGATATCTACTACTATCAATTCTTCGACCCCGACCGCGACGTCTTTGGCGGCGTCTCCGTTTTCCAGTTCGATCCCCACACTTTCCAGATCACGCACCGCATCGCCGCCGACCGCGCCCACTGGTCGAACTCCATGAACCGCTGGGTGTACGAAGAAGGATGGGAGCGCAGCCTGAACGGCCCTGCCATCGAGAACTATCGCAAGTTCGATGCCGCCACCTATCCCCAACTGGCGGAAGCCCCCGCCTACTTCAAGAAGGAAATCAAGCAATCGTCAGAGATGAGCTACGACGAACTACGCCGCTACATTCATGATCTGGAGGAGAGCGGCTTCGACGTGGTGCGCTTGCGGGTGCAACTGCAGAAGAAGATTGCCTACCCGCTGATTACGCTGGTGATGGCAATCCTCGCCATCCCTTTCGCGCTCTCCGCCGGCAAGCGTTCCGCCGTAGCCGGAGTCGCGACCGCCATCGGCATCGGAGTTTTCTATTGGATGATCTCCAGCTTGTTGGAGCAGATGGGTAATCTTAGTCAATTACCGCCCGCGGTAGCGGCCTGGTCTCCCGACCTCGTGTTCGGCTTCGTAGGAGGCTATTTAATCCTCCGCATGCCAACTTAAAGCGATCGCGTAATTGCAAGCCAAGCGCCTTTGACTTTAAATGGCCAGATCACCCGATCGCTCTTAATGCGCCGTCAGCCCGCTCGGTATCGCCGGAGAGATCACCGTAATCGGACTGCTCATGATTCCAGTCGTAGTGCTCAGCGTGAAACCCGAAATATTATCCGAGTCACCGTTCGATATGTAGAGAAACTGGCCCGTATTGTTTACGGCCGGGTGCAGCGCTATCGAAACCGGCTGCGAACCGGTCGGCTGGGGAGACGATGGTAGCGGCGACAACGTACCCAATGTCGAGGCGATGCGAAATCCGAAAGCCTGGTTCGATCCCGCACTCGCCACGTAGAGAAAATTGTTGGTTGGGTCCACCACCATTTGGATCGGGTCCTGTCCTGCCGAGGTCGGCGCGATGTCGCAGGATGGTTGCGGACACGTTGCCAGCGGAAGCAGCAGACTATTTTGCACATCTCCCGTCGTGCAGACCGCATTTTGCACCGTGCACACCTGGAACGGATTCAGCGCCCCTGGCCCAGATCCCTGATTCCCCACATAGACAAACACGCCGCCCGTCGCCGCCCCCACCTGGTTCGTGTTGACTGCGATCACCGAAATTGGATTGGGCGCGGCAATCGTGTAAGGCGAATTCGGTTGCTCACTCAGAGTGCCACCTGAGCCTACGGTGTAGACGCTCACCGTATTGTCATTATGCGGAGACGGGGGAACACAGTTCTGTGAACAAACATCCTCGTTGTTGGTTACGAACAAAAGCTCCTGAGGAGTGGTACCGCTATTCGGGATAAACGTAATGGACGAAAGCGCGCTCGGAATTTTGCTTAAGTAGATCGGGCTTCCACTCGCCAGGGTCAGGGTGGTTGAACCGGGCTTCATGGCAAACACAGAGAGCGACGGACACACGTCGGTCGCGCTGGTGGGTGCATGCGGACAACTCGGATTGGTCGGGGTCGGGGTCGGGTATCCGGGCGTAGGGTTGGCTCCCTGATCGATCACGAACAGAAACTGACCAGCCGCGTCCCGCGTCATGACCGCCGGAACATCGGAGCACGGACTAAAGCCGGCGTTCGCGCAGATCCAGGTTACCGGCGTTTGAGGCAGGGACAGGCTACCGTCTGAGTTCACCGTATACGGATAAATCGTGGGTGGTACCGGAGGATTTCCTGCCGGGTCACACTCCCACATCATGGTCTGCGAATTAAATATCTCCGCGCACCGAACGCCTTGATTTAGAACAAACGCCGTCGCCCCCGTCGGATCAAGCAAAATGTCCAGCGGCGCGCCGCACGATCCTCCCGGAGGTTGACACGTCGTCGTATTCGAATTGATCAGCGACAGGTCCCCATTGTCCAAATTCATGGAAAAAGAACTCACATTGTTCCCTATGCCGTTGCTTCCCTGGGTCAGCACGTACAAAAGTCCCGCGGGACGGGACGAGGAACTGCCGCAATTCAGCAGAAACAAACTCAGGGCGCATATGCCCGCGAGCACGACAATAACGTTTATTTTCTTCGACATCTATTCTCCAGAAACCAATCGGGTGATCGGATTATCAGGTTCTCAAGCGATTGAAGGTCAAAGGCTTTGACCTCAGATGGCCCGATGGCCCGATCACCGGATGACCCGATAATCATTGATTGGTAATCATTGATTGACAATCATTGATTTTAGATCATTGATTTGTGTATCAGGAATGAGC
>Ga0070764_10000827_pt1 | contig 12826 bp, 13 predicted proteins | sample HubBroMetageWRM4_FD_67287 | JGI IMG/M metagenome (GOLD analysis project Ga0070764, IMG submission 67287) | Warmed soil microbial communities from the Hubbard Brook experimental Forest, New Hampshire - Hubbard Brook CCASE Soil Metagenome WRM 4 | ecosystem: Environmental > Terrestrial > Soil >... | reverse complement strand
GAATCCAGCAGCGCGTCGTACACCGGCATAATCGCTCCGCCGGGGTAACCGAAAATGATTTCGACGCCTTCGTGTTCGAGAGCCTTCACCAAAAATTCTGCACCCTTCATTTGGCACCTCTTGCGGATGTCGCTGTTTCCGGCTTCAGCCAAGACATTTGCGCGCGCAGCTCCGCACCAACTTTTTCGATTGGGTGATTCTTGTCTTTTTCCAGCAGCTTGTTGTACACAGGCCGCCCGGTCTGATTCTCCAGAATCCATTCCTTGGCAAAAGCGCCGGATTGAATTTCTCCCAAAATCTTCTTCATGCTTTCGCGCACGTGCGCATCAATCACCCGCGAACCGCGCGTGATGTCGCCGAACTTGGCCGTCTCGCTGACGAACTGATGCATCTTGGCGATGCCGCCTTCGTAAATCAGGTCCACAATCAATTTCAATTCATGGAGACACTCGAAATACGCGGCTTCCGGCTGATATCCGGCTTCCACCAGCGTCTCCCAGCCCGCCTGAATCAATTCGCGCGCGCCGCCGCAGAGCACAGCCTGCTCACCGAACAAATCCGTCTCCGTTTCTTCGGCAAAGGTTGTTTGAATCACTCCGGCGCGCGTGCCGCCGATGGCGCTCGCATAAGCCAGCGTGCGATCAAACGCGTGGCCCGACGCATCCTGGTGAATCGCGAGCAAGCACGGCACGCCACCGCCGCCTTCATAAGTTCGCCGCACTAGGTTTCCCGGACCTTTCGGCGCGACCATAGTGATGTCCACCGTCTTCGGCGGCGTGATTTGCCCGTAATGAATGTTGAAGCCGTGCGAAAACAAAATCATCGCGCCCTGTTTCAGGCTGGGCGCCACTTCGTTTTGATACAAAGCCGGCTGCGCCATGTCTGGCGCGAGCATCACGATTACGTCCGCGCCCTCGACTGCTTCCGCCGGACCGGTAAGCTTCCAGCCATCCTGCTCGGCCTGCTTCCACGATGGGCCGCCACGGCGCAGTCCTACCGTCACATTTAATTTGCTGTCGCGCAGGTTCAACGCGTGCGCGCGGCCCTGGCTGCCGTAGCCCAGCACGGCTATGCGTTTTCCTTCCAGCGCGCGCGGATTCGTGTCGGTGTCCCAGAACATTTTCGCCATGGTCATTCTCCTTGTGACTGCAATTTCTATGCGGCGCTGGTTACGGCGCCCAGCGATGCCGATGTGACAAGCTTTGCGTACTTGGCCATCACGCCCGTGGTGTAATTCGGCGCGGGCGCTTTCCACTGCGCGCGGCGCTCTTCCAAATTGGCCGCGACGTCCAGCCGCCGCGCTTTTACGTCCAGAGTAATGATGTCGCCATCGCGCAACAGCGCAATCGGCCCGCCATTCGCTGCTTCGGGCGCCACGTGACCCACCATCAGCCCATGGGTCGCGCCGCTGAAACGCCCGTCGGTGATCAACGCGATCTTGTCGTCAATACCTTGGCCGACCAGCGCGCCCGTCACTGCGAGCATTTCGCGCATGCCCGGCCCGCCCTTGGGGCCTTCGTAACGAATGACCACCACGTCTCCGGGCTGAATCTGGCGGCTCTGTACCGCTGCGAACGCTGCTTCTTCGGAATCGAACACGCGCGCCGGTCCGCTGTGCAACACACGCTCGTGCCCGGCGAGTTTCACCACGCAGCCTTCCGGCGCGATCGAACCGTGCAAAATCGCCAGGCCGCCGTCGGCCTTGATAGGCCTTGCGAGCGGCCGCACCACTTCCTGGCCCGCTGTTTCGCTCGCGTCGCCGATTTCTTCGAACAGCTTTCGTCCCGATGCCGTGATCCCGTCCTTCAGCAGCCCCGCTTCGAGCAAACGCTGCCCAAGCACGCGCATCCCGCCCGCGCGGAACATATCCGGCGCGTTAAATCGCCCCCCAGGTTTCAAGTCCGCCAGCACAGGAGTCTTCGCGGAAATTTCATCGAAATCTTTCAACGTCAGGGGCACAGCCGCGTCGGAGGCAATCGCCAGCAGATGCAGCACGGCGTTGGTCGAGCCGCCGCTGGAGGCAACCGACGCAATCGCGTTGTGCAGCGATTCCCGCGTGATGATTTGCTTCGGACGAATGTCGTCCTTCAGCAACCGCATCACCAGCTTGCCGCAATCGAACGCCGCCTTGCCCTTGCGCGGATCCGTGGCCGGAATTTCGTTTGCGCCCATCGGCGAAATTCCCAGAAATGTGAGAGCCATGGCCATGGTGTTCGCAGTAAATTGTCCGCCGCACGCGCCCGCGCCAGGACACGCCACGTCTTCCAGCTCGCCCAGCTGCTTTTCGGTCATTTTGCCCGCGGCGCACGCGCCCACTGCCTCGAACACATCCATAATGGTGACTTCGCGCCCTGCAAAATGTCCCGCCAGAATCGAGCCGCCGTATAGCGAAAGGGAAGGGAGGTTCAGGCGCGCCAGCGCCATCACCGTGCCGGGGATGGTCTTATCGCAGCCGCAGATCGCCACCACCGCATCGAAAGCGTGTGCGCGCACGAAAAGCTCGATGGAATCGGCAATCACTTCGCGTGAAATCAGCGAAGCCTTCATGCCTTCGGTGCCCATGGTGATGCCGTCGGAAATTGTGATGGTGTCAAACTCGATCGGCGTGCCACCTGCGGCGCGCACGCCGGCCTTCACGCGCTCGGCCAGTTGCCGCAAATGAAAATTGCAGGGAGTCACTTCGGTCCAGGTATTGGCTATGGCCACGAGCGGACGCGCCAGGTCGGCGTCGGTGAGGCCGGTGGCCTTCAGCATCGCGCGGGCGGGCGCGCGGGAAATCCCTTTCTTGATGGCATCGCTTTGCATGGTGTCCTTAGTAGTAGGCGTCCGGCAGGGGGATAAGTCCAATTTGTAATTCTTGGCAAATTCATAAAAGATGCTTATATATGATTTCTGTACGGCGCGCTTGACGCTGGCCCCCGGCTTTCGTATAGTGGTGTCGGTTAAGCTTTTAAAAGGACACACAAGGCGCGTGGGTAATACGTTTTATTACCGTTTCGCTTTTACCAGCCGCTTCCCTTATACGGGGGAGCGGGCCGGCGAGACGCGCGCGGATCAGGTAACACGCAGCAAATAAGAACCGCACCAAGTCTTCTAAGCCGGCCGCGACCCTCAACGGGGAACGCGGCCTTTTTTGTTTTTGGCGACATTTTCATCGCGGGGTAAAAGGGGAGAAGCGGGATGAGTGAAATCAAGATTGGCGATTGGCGCGCGAAAATTGACGCGATTGACACCACTCTGCTGCACCTGCTTAACGTGCGCGCGGGCTTTGCCCTGGAGGTCGGTCGGCTGAAGGGCGCGCGTGGCATCGCTCTGCGCGTTCCCGCGCGCGAACAGGAAATTCTCACGCGCATGAAAAAGCTAAACCCGGGGCCGCTCGATAGCGAAGCCGTGGACAAAATCTACAGTCAAATCTTGCACGAATCCATTCGCGTTCAGGCGGATCACGGTTTGGGCTCGAGACAGGTTCCCAAACGCGGCAAGGCGCGCTTGACGGAAAAACGCCGCAAGGCGGCGGCGGCATGAAAAGCGCGGCCACAGCGCGCGTTGCGTTTCAAGGTGAACGCGGAGCATTCAGCGAGGAAGCGGCGCTGAAACTGCTCGGCGCGGCCGTCACGCTGGTGCCGTGCGCCACTTTCGACGCGACGTTTTCCGCCATCAAGAACCAGGCCGCGGACTACGTGCTCGCGCCGATGGAGAATAGCCTGGCAGGCTCGGTCCATCGCTCCTTCGATCTACTCGTTGAGAGCGGCCTGTACATCGTGGGCGAAGTGATCATTCCGATCGTGCACTGCCTGATTGGCGTGCCGCGAGCAACGCTCGAGCGCATCGCCTCGGTCGAATCGCATCCCGTGGCGCTGGCGCAATGCGAGCACTTCTTCATCGCGCATCCGCGGCTGAAACGAATTCCGGCCGAAGACACCGCAGGCAGCGTCCGCGAAGTGATGCGCGCAGCGGATCCCACGCGCGCGGCGATCGCCAGTCGACGCGCCGCAGAGCTCTACGACGGAGTGATTCTGCTCGAGCATCTGGAAGACGACCGCGAAAATTACACGCGCTTCTTCCTGCTTGCGCCGTCCGCCGCGCAGCCACAGGATCTTGCCGCCGCCGTAGCCGTCTCCGCACCCGATAAAATCTCGCTCGTATTTCAGCTGGCGCACAAACCGGGCGCTCTGCATCACGCTCTTGAACCTTTCGCGCGCCGCAATATCAACATGATGAAAATCGAAAGCCGCCCCGTGCACGGTCGTCCATGGCAATACCGTTTTTATCTCGACCTTCAGGCTGCCGCGAGCGATCCCGAATTCGCGGCCGCGCTGGCCGACCTCGCGCTGCAAGCAGTGGAACTGAAAATTCTTGGCTCGTACAAATCGGCGGAAACTTCGCCGGCCGGTAAATTCGCCTCTGAGGGGATGCAATGATCATCAACATGGCCGTAAACGCAACCGAAGAGCAGATCGACCACGTCGTGAAGCGCATACAAGAATGCGGTTTTCAGGCGCATCTAAGCCGCGGGGAGGAACGGGCCGTGATCGGAGTCGTCGGCAAAAGCGAAAAACATCGCGGAGAACTGGAAGCGTTGCAAGCGGCGCCCGGCGTCGAAGAAATCATCCGCATCACGCATCCCTTCAAGCTCGCCTCCAGGAATTTTCGCCCCGAAGGCTCGGTCGTCGAGCTCGGCAAGGGAGTTTCCATCGGCGGAACGGAAATCGTGGCCGCGGCTGGGCCGTGCGCCGTTGAGTCCGCGGCGCAGATCGGCGAGATCGCGGAAAAAGTGGCGCGTGCCGGCGCAAAACTGCTGCGTGGCGGCGCTTTCAAGCCGCGCTCGTCACCCTACTCCTTCCAAGGCCTCGGCGAAGAAGGCTTGAAGTTCATGCGCGCCGCCGCGGACGACAACGGCTTGCTCGTCGTCAGCGAAGTGATGGACCCCTCGCAGATTGAGGTGATGTTGCCCTACGTAGACGTGCTGCAAGTGGGCGCGCGCAATATGCAGAATTATTATCTGCTGCGCGCTCTCGGCGAAATTCAGAAGCCGGTGCTGCTGAAGCGCGGCATGTCCGCGACCATCGAGGAACTACTGCTCAGCGCCGAGTACATCATGGCTGGCGGAAACTACAACGTGATTTTGTGCGAGCGCGGCATCCGTACCTTCGATACCTACATGCGCAACACCATGGACATCGCCGCGATCCCGGTGATCAAGCAGCTCTCGCACCTGCCGGTTGTCGCCGATCCATCGCACGGCACCGGACGCCGCGACAAAGTCGGCGCCATGGCCCGCGCCGCCGTAGCCGCCGGCGCCGACGGCCTGCTCATCGAAGTCCATCAAGACCCCGAGCGCGCGCTCTCCGACGGCGCCCAATCCCTCTATCCCGATCAATTCACGCAACTGATGGCCGAAGCAAGGATGATCGCCCCAGCCGTAGGCCGCCGCATCGCGGAAGAGAAGGCGCACCAGCGCGCCGCGGTGTGAAGCGGTGGCAGCGCTTAGTGGGCGGTGAGCGTATATTCTTCACCCGCTGACCCCGAGCGACGCCTGCGGATCCGCCCAAACTAACTGCCATCGCGCGTTGCCCAACCCGAATAGCCTTAAGTTTTGGAGTCCATCATTGCCGCTAGGATATCGTGCAAAGGTCCTGTTAAACACCGCGATCGTTGCCTGCGGATTACTCTCGCTGTTGGCGACCGCAAGTTTCTGCCTCGAAAGTTGGCCGCCATCGAAAACGAGCTTCACTCCTCTGCCATCTGTGGGTGGCGCGATTGACGTTCGGATCCTCGATTCCGGATGGCGCGGGTTTAGGTCGTGCCTTTACCAGATTGATGTGCAGGGAGGTCGAGTCCTGCAGTTGGAGAACAGATCCATTCCAGGCGAAGAATTTGAAATCCCACCATCGCGCACGCTCCCCGGCGGCCCGATTAACAACGACCGGTCCCATAATTTTTCGGGTGCCGCGGGCTCGTCCCACAACTTCCCACCATTCTCGTCGCCAGACGGTCGCTACGCCGTGCTCTCGTCCGGGGATGACGGACATCCGACGAATGGCGCAGGCCCAATCCCGATCGTCGTCGAACTTTCGACTAACCATACCGAAGTTTCTCGGGCTTCGATTCCGTATCGATATTATGTCGGAGGTGTCACCTGGTCGCCGGATTCGAAAGCCGTGGCGTTACTTTTGTCTGCGCAGCGCCCCGGGTTCGGCCCTCTGGATCTGCTCAGCGCTTTCTCGGGTCATCCGATTCACTACAAATCCTTCGGCTTCCTGATATTGGACATCGAGGACCGCAGGTCCGTAAGCGTGCTGCATTTTGCAGGTCGATTCTCAAGCGGCGAGACTGCGATCGAGTGGGAACTGACGCATGACTAGTCCTGCGATTCGCTCCGATCTCTGATCGCAAGATCATCAACGGTCGTCAAGAGGTGCTTCTCTACCACTCGAACGAACTCGTACGACCCCAAGAACAATATTCGGATGCCTCCCTCGCATCGCGGGCAAGGGTGCGGACTCGCCGTACAGCATATCGTTTCCACCGCTAAGGCCTTGTAGGTATAGCGTGGTTTCGCGCGAGTGCTACTCTGCCCCCACTCAATGCACGTAGGCCAAGCAAGCCCGGTGGGCTTAGCGGATTAAGACTTAGGAGGAAACGCGCATGGCAACACGAACATTGTCTGTGCCGGATCAAACTTGGCCGCATGACCACGAAACGAAAAACGAAGCGCACTCGTCCGGGGTGTCTTGGCCCGCCGTAATTGCCGGTGCATTCGTGGCGGCCGCTTTGTCGCTGATACTGCTGGCTCTGGGCACCGGCATCGGCCTTTCCGCAATGTCGCCCTGGGAAGGCACGGGCGCATCCGCTTCCGCCGTGGGCCGAACCGCAATCGTCTGGTTTATTCTCACCGAGCTGATTGCATCGTCCGTGGGCGGCTATCTCGCGGGCCGGCTACGCACGAAGTGGGTGAACATTCACACCGATGAAGTATATTTTCGCGATACCGCGCATGGTTTTCTGGTCTGGGCGGTAGGCTTGGTTATCACCGCGGCCTTTTTGGCATCCGCAGTCGCATCGGTAGGTAGAAATGCGCGCGGCAACTCCGCAGCAGCCGAGGGCTCCGCCGTCGCGGCTTCCCGTAGTGCCTTTGGTCCCAATGAATATCTGGTAGATTCGCTGCTGCGCACCACTCCACCTAGGACGGGCCAGGATGATGCTCCGCTCCGCAGTGAGGTAGGCCTGATTTTTCTGAACGGCCTCCGCGAAGGAAATATTCCGGTGGCCGATAAGGGCTATCTGGCGCAAATAATAGCGGCACGAACAGGAATCAGCGAAACCGAGGCTGAGAAAAGGGTGGATGACACTTTTGCCCAAGCCATCCAAGCCACCGACACAGCGCGCAAGGCCGTGGCGCATTCGATGTACTGGACCTTCCTCGCTCTGTTGATCGGCGCGTTTTGCGCCAGCTTCGCTGCAACCATCGGTGGTAAGCAGCGCGATCGAGTCGTCATCGTCTGACCAATTCCACTCCCATAGGAGGGCTGACTCATGCGTTCTATCTTATTGCTGCTGCTCGGCGTTCCGATTCCCTTCATCATCTTGATTGGTCTCTTCAGTCACTTTTGATCGCGACAAACCAACGGGCGGCAGGCCGCGCGTTCTCGAAAGCCCGGATCAAGACACTGAGAATTCAAGGAGGGTTGTCGCTTGGGCGCGCTTTAAGACAGCAATTCCCAATTTGTGCCGCACCGTCGTATTTCGGCGCGCCGGTCGTGACGGTGCAGAAGGCGCCACGCCCCCAAGGTCAGGGTCCATACCGGAAGCAGGGCCAAATAATCAACCGCACTCCAGCGCGTACCGTCAGTCACCCTGTTCCGCGATGAACGCATCCACGGTGAGAACCGTTGCCTGCGCCGGGAAAATTTTCTCGGTGAGCACGCGGTGAACTTCCTCGTCGGGGTCGAAGCAGGCGTCCTTGAGAACGACGCAGCTGAAGTCGAGGTCGGCGGCGCGCCGCAGCGTGGAGAGCGCAATGCCGCTGGTGGAAATTCCGAAGAAGACCAGATTTTCAATGCCGAGCGAGCGCAGAATCAGGTGCAGCTGGTTCTCCGAAAATGCGCCGACTCGCTGCTTATAGACCACCAGATCTTCGGGCCGCACGACGGCGCTGTGGAATTCGACGGAGGGCGTGCCGATTACGAAGAGATTGTTTTCCTTCAGGCGCTTGAAGCGGGATTCGCTCCCCGGAATTTCGGGATGGCCGGCGGAAAATCCCAGTCCCACGTGAATAATGCGAAATTGTTTCTTGCGAGCAAATTCTACGGCTTTGGCACCGTTGGGGATGATTGCTTCCGCAGCGGGAACTAGTCCAAGAATTCCTTTCTGGTAATCGAGAGTCAGCAAAGCTGTCTTTTTCGGATCTAGTTTCATGTGGCTTCCTTTCTAGTTTATTCGATGACTTCAAAAAATAGATTGCCGCCTTCGCAGCAGTTGGCGCGACGCTGCCATCGCCTGAGCGGACCGCCAGGATCGTGTGCTCGGCTCCGCGGCTAGGAGGCGTTATTTACATCCGTTTGGCCCGCATGCGATACTTCTCGAACTGAGGGACGGAGGTACGTCCATGCGCAGCTCGTTTCGTGCAGTTTCATTTTTCTCGGCGGTTCTCGCCGCATTCCTGTTTTGCATAACCGCGAACCCGGCTTTTGCGTCGGGCGAAGACAATCCGGCAAGCGCCTCTATTGCGCCCTCTCGCACCGCGGTGCGGCCGGATCGCGAAAAGAAAGTGTACACCAACGACGACATTGACCGGATGTGGCCGAAGGAGCAAGCGGCGGCCAGTGAAGTTCAGCCGTATCCGGCGAACGCGTCCACGCAGCCAGCAGCGCGGCGGTCAGCTACCGTTTCTCGCGCTGCCGGCGTCGCAACAGTGCTACCTAGCCGTGAGAACAATCCCGTATGGTACGCGGCACAGGTTGCGTCGCTCTACGCGGAACTGGACAGCTTGAGCAACCGAGAAGAAAGCTTGCGCGATTTTCGCGCGACCGGCTCGGATGCCGGCGTGACCGTCGGGCTGCAATTCGATGCACCGTGCGAAGGCATCACCACGGACAACGCGATCCAGCAGCTGGCAGTCCGCAGGCGAGAAATCGAGCAACAGCTCAACGATCTTCAAGAAACGGCGCAGCAGAATGGCGTGTCACCCGCTGTATTTCAGGACCCATCCGAAATTCTGCAAGCCGCGCGCAAACCGCTGAGCCCAGGGCAGGAACGAGCGGCGCTTATGGAAAGGCAGAGTGAGTTGACCGCCAAGCTCGACGGCGTGCAGAACCAACTCGCGGACATGTCCAACCAAGCCGCGGCCCAAGGAATCGTGCTGCTGCCGCCGACACCGGCTTGGGGCGGCAACTTGACCACCAACCGGATCCAAAGCCTCGACCAGCGCGCGAACCAGCTGCAAAATGCCCTCAGCGAAAACGAAGACGCCGCCAAACAAGCGGGCCTGGCGCCTTCCGCGCTGCCTTAAAGACGAACGTATTTGCATGACAGCACCGAGCCCACAGAGGCGGCGGCCCACCGGGAGCCGCCGCAGTCGCTTGATTTCTCCCGCATTTGAACCCTTCGGGGCGGGTTTTTGCTCGTAATCCAAATTGCATACGGGACTTCGCGTCCTACAGCGCTCACTGACCCGTTTTACAGGAAATACCCGAGGGGAGATTTTTGCTGCGGCTACTATGATTCGGTTCGCCCGCCCGATCTTACTAGAGAGGTGGGTTGTGCGAAAAACTTCAGGGTTACGCATCACGCTATTGCTTCTTTTTGGCTCTGCTTGCTTGCTCGCGGGCGGCCACTCGAACCTACTCCATGCCTCTGTCGCGCCGTCAACCCTCCTACGGGCGGCGCCTGGCGATGAACCGACGTCTGCTACGTTTGCGGGCAAGATTGTTTCGCAGAACGGCGACCGATTCATTCTACGCGACGACGCGAACGAAGTGTGGTACCACCTGGATGATCAAGCGCAGGCGCAAAGGCATTTTGGCAAGGATGTGGTGGTGACCGGAGTTCTGGATGGACGCTCGGACATGATTCACGTCCGGAACATCGTCGAAGTAAAGCCGTAAGCGAGGACGTGGGCGAATAAGACCTTTTTCCCGCGCCGCTCAGCGAGATTCGCTGGCATGGAATGCGCCAGGGGGCGCGGTCGCCGAGCGGGGCGCAGTGGGGTCGGGGGGAGAGATCTGGTTAACGACCGTGACTCCCGATGATGCCCATGCAAGTTGGCCTTTGCTGCTCAGGATTTCATCCACGATCTTGGCGAACAAGCGATCCTGCATAGTGGTGCGCTTGGCATAGTCCACCACGTAGTTCAGGGTAAATTCCAAGGAACCGGCGTTTACTGCGAGGGAGACGACAGGCTCAATCGGAGGATTCTCCGAGCGATAGTCGTCACTGACCGCGTTCCAGGAATTTTGTGCTTCCACCAGGTACTCTCCGATTACCTCATGGGCGACGCGCAACAGCATGGCTCGAGCTGCGCCGGCATCGCTGGCGATGGTGAGCACCACTTTAATCTGGTCCCAGATGAAGCGGAATCCTTGCGAGTAGTTGAAAACTGAATTCTTCAAGACGGCGTTGTTAGGGATGCGCACGATGCGGCCGCTGTACAAGTCGCGGCCGACCCAGCTGCCAACCTCCATCAAGGTGGTGCGCAGCAGGCCGATGTCAATCACGTCGCCCCGTGTATCGCCGATCTGAACTCTGTCTCCGACGGTGTAGAGCTTGGAAAATCCGATGGAGAACGCGCCCGCAATACTAGCCAGCACATCCTGCAGAGCGACTGCCACGCCAGCGCCGGCCACTCCGAGGGCAAAGCTGAGACGGCCCAAGCGGTCTTCAAACAGGATGGAGACGAAAAGAAGAATGGCGATGTAGCCGGAAAACACCACGAACTTGCGAACTCGATAGCGTTCATCGACGCGGCCAAAGTGACGGGGTAGAGTTTGTTCGAGGACGCGAAAACCGGCATGAATGAGCAGGATGCCAACAATCGCGGCAATGCACTTGCCGAGCAACGAGAGCGACATTGTCTCTTTGAGGAGTTCGTTCACGCGTTCACCATGTTACCGGAGTAGCGGCCACGAATGCGGGCGGCGTCAGGATTTGTTTTTCTGCTTTTCCCAAAGCTCCAAGAATAGTGCGACGGTGGCCGGCGCGTAGCCCGCATAATGATTGTTCGCATAGGCGTAGACTTTGATGCCGCGGCGGGTGGTTTGGTAACAGTAGTCCACCCAGCGGGACAAGGCGGCGCGGCGGTCCACGATGGTCTTGTCCCAGACCTTGGTCTGTTCCTCGATTGCTTTGCGATCGCCTAGCCAGCGCACGTAGGTGAAGTTGGCGGTGATCGGATCGAGCCGGCTGGCCAGTTCGGTTATGCCCGGCATCCAGGCTTGGTCAATGACGGCCAGCGCGACATTGTGTTCGCGCAAAATTTCCATTAGCTTTTCGTCCAGCCAATTTTTATTGCGAATTTCGAGCGCGAACTGATGATCTTTCGGCAGTTTCCTCAGGAAAGGATGCAGGCGCGCGAGAAACTCGCTGCCGGTTTTGAACTTGGTGCGATTGAAATAGGGAAACTGCAGCAGCATCGGCCCGAGCTTGTCTTTTCCCAGCCCGTCGGCGGTGTCCACGAAATTCTGGAAATCGTCGTCGCAATCTTCGAGACACTTTTCGTGGGTGATGACTTGCGGGACTTTCAGCGCGAACACGAAACCGGGTGGAGTTTTGTTGGCCCAGCCAGTGATGGTGGAGCGTGCGGGCGTGCGATAGAACGTGCTGTCCACTTCAACGGTATTGAATTTGGTGGCGTAGTAGGTGAGAAAATCGCGCGGCTGCATCCCGGCGGGATAGAATGCGCCTTCCCATCCCGCGGCGGTGAACGCGGACGTGCCCACGCGAATTTCGGCTTCCGTTTGCTGCGCCACGATGGCTGAGCCTAACTTACTGTCCGGCCGCGGGGCAAGGCTGGCGTTTCGGGCAGGCGCGATCCACTGCGCTGCCAGAGTTTGCGCGCCTTTGACGGGCACCATGATTTTTATGGAGACAGAACGGCTGCGCTTCCGGTCGCACGAGCCTGGCGACGAAGCTGATTTTGTGAGCATGCACACGGACGCGGAAGTTCGGCGTTATGTAGGAGGGCAGGCTTGGCCGGTGGACAAGGCGCTGTCGCGTTTTCGGGAGCAGTATCTGGGCAGGCCGACAGAAACTTTCGGATTGTGGGCGACTGTATTCAAGGAGGAAGGGAAGTACATAGGAAGTTGCGGGCTGCGCGCTGCTGGGAGCGGGACCGGCGCAAGTCTCGGATACTATTTGGCGCGGGCCTACTGGGGACGCGGACTGGCCACCGAGGCGACGCGTGCTTTTATTGACGTGGCATTCACGCGGCTAGGTCTGCAGCGCGTGGAGGCGGAGGTGGAAATAGGCAACGCCGCTTCGGAACATATCTTGCGGAAGTTCGGATTCCAATACGTGCGGCGGGAAGAAATTGCGGGGCGAGGCCGCGTCATCGATTTCTACCAACTGGCCAGACCTCGATGGAAGCGGCGACCCGGTGCGTAGCGATCGGTGGGCCGTAAACAATTCCTGGTCCATATCCGGCCGGGTGTTCCTGTGGAAATCCCTGGATTTTGGAGCAGCGACGTGCGGCAGATGGTTGACGAACTCCGCTTCGGCCAGTACAGTAGTTCAGGGTCGTGCGAGCGGCCCTTTTTTGTTGTCCCCTTTCAGTTGGGAGGTCGTACAATTGGCAGTACATCAGATTCTGGATCTGATTATCCTGGTTCGA
>Ga0070764_10000824_pt1 | contig 12846 bp, 10 predicted proteins | sample HubBroMetageWRM4_FD_67287 | JGI IMG/M metagenome (GOLD analysis project Ga0070764, IMG submission 67287) | Warmed soil microbial communities from the Hubbard Brook experimental Forest, New Hampshire - Hubbard Brook CCASE Soil Metagenome WRM 4 | ecosystem: Environmental > Terrestrial > Soil >... | reverse complement strand
CGGACGTGCTCGACACGCTGCGCGCCGATCACGACCTGGTGGGCGTCAAGCGGCGGGCACCGCGAGCCCAGGTCTGCGCCGACATCTACACCCGGTGCGTGAACACCCAGACCACGATCGCCGAGGTGGTGGCGGAGAGCTTCCCCTGGGTCCGCGAGTTCACCGGGCAGCTGGCCGGGCTGTTCCGCGACTATGTGGCGCACAAGCGCCGGCACGCTCTCGTCGACTTCGACGATCTGCTGCTGCTGTGGCGGGCGGCGCTGGCTGACCCGGCGGCCGGGCCGGCCCTGCGCGGCCTGTTCGACGCGGTGCTGGTGGATGAGTACCAGGACGTCAACGCCGTGCAGGCGGAGATTGTGCGGCTGCTGCGGCCGGACGGGGATGGCCTGACCTGTGTCGGCGACGACGCCCAGGCCGTCTACGGGTTCCGTGGCGCCGACCCGGAGCACCTCCGGGCGCTGGCCGGCGCCTACCCGGGCCTCACCGTGATCCGCCTGGTGCGCAACTACCGGTCCAAGGACTCGGTGCTGCGGCTGGCGAACACCGTCCGGCCGCAGTCCGACGGGCTCGAGCTCGAGCTGACCGGGGTGCGCGGCACCGGGCTGACCCCGCAGCTCGTGCGCTGCTACGACGAGGCGACGCAGGCGCGCGAGATCGCCGCCAAGGTGCTCGACGCGCACGAGTGCGGCCGGATGCTGCGCGAGCAGGCCGTGCTGGTCCGGGCCGCGCACCACAGCGACGTGCTGGAGGTCGAGCTGACCGCCCGCGGCATCCCGTTCGTGAAGTACGGCGGCCTGCGGTTCACCGAGGCCGCCCACGTCAAGGACTTCATGGCAGCCGCGCGCATCGTGGCCAACCCGGCGGACCACCTCGCGTGGTTCCGGGTGGTGCGGCTGCACGAGGGGATCGGGCCCGCGATCGCACGGCGGATCGTCGACGGGTTGCAGCCCGCTGACCCAAGACCGTTCGAACGCTGGCCAGCCGCGGTCGATACCGTTCCGGCCCGTTATCGGAGTGCAGTGGCGGCGACGCTGACCGCCCTGGCCGGTGCCGCTGATCTGGAACGGACCGCGGACCGGGCGGTGGCGATCCTGGCTGCGCTGGCCGACCCGCTGAAGGCCCGGTACCCGGACTACACGGCGCGGATCGCCGACCTGGAACGGCTGGCCGACGCGGCGTCGAGCCGCCCGTCGCTGCATGACGCCCTCGTCGAGCTGACGCTCGATCCGCCCGCGTCCGGGTCCGACCTGGCCGGGGAGCCGCGGCTCGACGACGACTACGTGATCATCTCCACGGTGCACTCCGCCAAGGGCCTGGAATGGCCGGTGGTGCACCTGCCGCACCTGGTGGACGGCGCGGTGCCGAGCGACATGGCGCTCGGCAGCCAGGAGGGACTCGCCGAGGAGCGGCGGCTGTTCTACGTGGCGGTGACCAGGGCCCGCGACGAGCTGTACCTGTACTCGCCGTTGCGGATGCACATCCACCGCAGCATCCGCGACGACCGGCACGGCTACGCGCAGATCAGCCGGTTCCTCGACACCAGGGCGCAGGCGCTGTGCGAGGTCGTGGAGGCCGCGGGAAGGGAGCCGGTCGTGCCCCGGGTTGCCCACCTGGCCGCCACGGTCGACGCGGCGCTCGAGTCGCTCTGGGGCTGAGCGGCCCGGGTCAGCTGCGCTCGATGATGCCGCGCAGGTACGCGGCCTGGCCGACGTGCTGCAGGTCGTCGGAGATCACGCTCACCAGGCGCACGCCCAGGGTGACCGGCGGATCCCAGGCCTTGTCCACGACGCGGTCCAGGTCGGCGTCGGTCAGCTCCCGGATGTAGTTGAGCGTCTCGGCGTGCACCGCGTCGTAGTAGCCAGTCAGCAGCTCGCCGGAGCGGACCTGAACCGCGGCCACCGCCTCCGATCCCTGGCCGTAGCCGGTGGCTGCGGACGCGAACGGCAGCCCGAACCGGTCCGCCCAGGTTGAGCCGCTGGCTCCGGCCGTCCAGACCTGGCCGGTCCCCGCGACGTCGGCGATGTGGTCGTCCTGGATCCGGGTCAGGTGCCACACCAGCCAGGCGATCGAGTTCGACCCGCTTTCCGGGCGGAACGCCAGCTGGCCAGGCGTCAGTCCGTCGACCGCCCCGTGCACGGTCCCCCGGATCCTGCCGAACGCGTCGGCCAGCAGCTCAGCGATCGTCATTGAGCGTTCTCCCGTCTTACCAGGGCATGGACGTGCTGGTGAAGTGCGTGAGCGTGTCGATGTCACTCATCTGGTAGACATGCCGCGGCGGGGTCTCGAACGTGGCGTAGGGCGTGACCCTGATCACCACCCGCTGCTCGTCGTCCACCATCTGCTCGATCTGGGGCCGCCGGCTCTCCGGGACCTCCTCGCCCGCCATGATGCCGATGACCTTGGTGAGGACGTCCGTGGCGAGCTCGCGGTCGCGGGAGACCACCGCCGTGCCGTACACCTGCAGGTAGCCCAGCGGCCACTTCTCGTCCAGGACGCACAGGCTGACCTTGCCGTCACGGCCGACAGCCTTGGCCTTGCCGCGCTCGGCCATCGTGGAGATCAGCAGGTCGCCGCCGTCCATCACGTAATAGACAACGGTCATGGCCGGGCCGTGTTCCTTGCGGCCGTAGCCGAAAATGCAAATCCGGTGATCGCTCACGTACTGCCGCCGCTGCTCCCGATCCACGTTCGAACCCTAATGTCCGCATGCGGCCCTCGCCACATCCCCAGGAGGTTCCCGATCCGTCTGCGCGCTGAGCTGCGGCGGAGTGGGCCGAAGTGGTGGCGATCTTATCGAATTTATGTTCTGGTAGTCGAGTGAACGATGTGTCGTTGCCGTGGTGGTGGACCTACCCGACCAAGTGCGGGAACGGGCACGTCTGGGGGCCAGGCAAGGTGATCGTCTCGTGGCTGCCGTGCCAGTGCGGGCCGGCCCGCGAGGCGCAGCCGCGCGGCAGCGGCCACCGGACCATCGCCTGCCGGACACCCGGCTGCCGGTACGCCTGTTACGACCCGCCGCACGAGCCGGAGCCCGGCCAGGCATTCCCTGCCGGGTTAGCGCCGGCGGGTGGCGGCGCACGTTTCGGCGGCCGGGCGCACAACCCTGGCGGCCCGGGCGGGGGGACAGTTACCCGGTGCCGCCAGGGGGGTGCACGGCCGCCGGGCCGCTCAGGACCGCGCGGCCTTGCGCATTGCCTGCTGAGCCCGCTGGAGACGGGCATTCCTGGTTTCGTTAGCCGTCGCGGCGGTGAACTTGGCGTACTCGAATCCGGGCATGGTCAAGCCGGCCACGTCCAGGATCACGTGGGTCGTCTGCGCGGCGTGGATCGCGATCACGTTCAAGATCGTCGTGGAGTACTCGGCGACGCCTGAGGCCAGCAGGTTGGATAGTGCGCCGGTCGTCTTCCAGTTGATCGTCGACGCGGTCGGCGTGCTGCCCGCGCCCGACCACACGGTGAGGTAGCCGCCGCCGGCCTGGTCGGTCACCGTGATGTTCGCGAACACGGCCTCGGCGAAGTAGGTCAGGCTGTCCAGGTTGATGTAGATGGTCTTGCCAGCCTTCAGCCTGCCGTCGGCGGCCAGGTTGCCCGACGGGTTGACGATGCTCGTGCGAAGGGACGCCGAGCGGGTGTCCAGAATCCGCACGGCCGCCGCTAGCTGGGCGTAGACGTTCGCCGTGGCCTCGGTGTGCACCGGGGCGGGGAAGAGCTCCGGTGCGGACGCCAGCGCGAAGTCGTGGGTGAACCACAGCGCGCCGTCCGCGGTCGCGGTCAGGTCACCGCCGACCGTCGACGCTGTCGGCTCGAGCGCGGCCGTGGCGACCGGGGACGGGGTGAGCCGCAGGTTCGGGCCCGCGCCCGTGTTGCTCGCGTCGATGCCGGTGTTGGTCAGGATGAACGCGGGGGCGGTGTCATTGTCCGCGTCCAGCTCGGTGGGCTGGGCCGGGTTGGTGCCAGCATCGTTCGCCGTGTTCATGTCCACGGCGGTGGTCGCCTGGGCGCTGGCCGGCCCCGCCACAGCGGTGGCCACGGCGCCCACGCCGACGACTCCTGCCGCTACCACGCTGCCCCGGGTCAGCAGCGTGCGCCTGCCGACTGACAGCCTCCCGTTGCCCTGCTCGCCGGCCTCGGAGGAACCCGCTCCATCCGGATGGGAGCCCCCGGCTCCACGTGTTGACATCTTTCGTGTCATATCGTCACCTCCCGTGCGATGCCGGAACCATACTGATTTCTTGCTATCGGTGTCTATGGGCGGATGGTGTCGTTTTGGCGCTATTTCCGGCGCCATTAGGAGGGTTCACCAGGCAGGCGATCGGCCCGGTGAAGTCACCAGGCCCAGTCGGCGCGCCGTAGCATGCTGGCGAGAGGAGGCGCCCGTGCCCGCTGCGGTGCTCCAGCTCGGCGAGCGCATCCGCGCGGAGCGTGCCAGGAAGGGCATCAGCCTGCGCGGCCTCGCCCGCAGCGTCGGGCTGTCGGCGAGCCTCATCTCCCAGATCGAGACCGGCAAGTGCCAGCCGTCGGTCAGCACCCTCTACGCGATCACGACCGCGCTAGGGGTATCGGTGCAGGACATTTTCGGCGAGGCCGGCACGTCCGGCGGCCGGGTGACGGACCGCGTGGCGGTCGGCCAGGTAGTGGCCCCGGCCCGGCCGGCCCATGGCGATGCCCAGGAAACCGGCGGGCCCGTGGTCTGCCCGGGGCAGCGCGATGTTCTCGAGCTGGACTCCGGAGTGATCTGGCAGCGCCTCGGCCGGGTGCCCGGCAGCCACGTCGACTTCCTGCTCGTCAGCTACGCGCCCGGTGGCTGCTCGTCACCGGCCGGCCGCCTGATGCGGCACGCCGGCACCGAGTACGGCTACCTCATCCAGGGCGAGCTGACCGTCACGCTCGGGCCCCGGTCGCACCGGCTGACTGCGGGTGACGCGGTCAGCTTCGCGTCGATGACCCCGCATTCCTACCGCAACGAGGGCTCGGTCCCGGCCGTCGGCGTCTGGCTCGTCGCCGGGTCCGATGGCACGCAGCAGTGACGAGCTCTTCGCCCGCCTATCCCCTAAGGGGATTGCGAAGCGTTCAGTATTTATTGACGCTCGCCATGGGACCGCTCTTAACTAAAGGCCGAGCCGAGAGTGAGGTGGCTGGGCGATGGCGATACACACCTTCGGGCCGAACGCCGTGGACTGGGAGGAACGGGTCGACCTGGCCCGGTTGCGTGACGAACGGCTGGCCAGGCTGCGGGCGCAACTCGAACGGTCTGACCTCGGCGCGCTGCTGAGCTTTGACTTCGCGAACATCCGCTACATGACGTCGACCCACATCGGCACCTGGGCGATGGACAAGCTCATCCGGTTCGCGCTGCTCACCAGGGGCGGGGAACCGGTGGTGTGGGACTTCGGGTCGGCCGCGCGGCACCACCAGCTGTACAACCCCTGGCTGGATCACACGCCGGGCCCGGCCACGCCCGAGGGGGCCAGGCAGACCGGGGCCCGGGCCGGCATCTCCACGCTGCGCGGCGCGTTCCACCCGGATGCCGGCATCGCCGCCGATGTGGCCGGGAAGGTCGCCGCCGAGCTGCGCGAGCACGGCGTCGCCGACGCGCCCCTCGGCATCGACGTGGCCGAGATGCCGGTGCTCGCCGCGCTCCGGGCCGAGGGCATCGAGACCGTGGACGGCCAGCAGGTCTTCATGGAGGCACGGCGGACCAAGACCCGCGACGAGATCTCGCTGCTCGCGCAAGCGTGCTCGATGGTCGACGCCGCCTACACGGAGCTCTATGAGTTCCTGCGGCCCGGGGTGCGCGAGAACGAGTGTGTCGGCCTGGTCAGCAACGTTCTCTACGGCCTCGGCAGCGAGTACGTGGAGGGGGTCAACGCGATCTCCGGCGAGCGCTGCTCGCCGCACCCGCACGTCTACTCCGACCGGCTGATCCGGCCCGGCGACCCGGCCTTCTTCGACATCCTGCACAGCCATCTCGGCTACCGCACCTGCTACTACCGGACGTTCGCCGTGGGCAGTGCCTCCCGGGCGCAGCGCGACGCCTACGTGCGCTCCCGCGAGTACATGGACGCAGCGATCGCGTTGGTAAGGCCGGGAGCGACTACGGCCGATATTGTGGCGCTTTGGCCGCGGGCCGAGGAGTTCGGGTTCCCCGACGAGACCGCGGCGTTTGCCCTGCAGTACGGCCACGGCGTAGGCCTCTCGATCTGGGAGAAGCCGATCTTCAGCCGGCTGGTGTCGCTGGACCACCCGGAGCCCCTCGAGGAGGGAATGGTGTTCGCGCTAGAGACTTACTGGCCGGCCGCGGATGGCTGGTCCGCCGCTCGGATCGAGGAGGAGGTCGTGGTCACGGCGTCCGGATGTGAGGTCATCACGAAGTTTCCGGCCGAGGAGCTGCTGGTTGCCGGGCGCAAGTACTGGACCGCGGGCGGCGCGCTCAACACGCTCAGGGAAAGCCAGTCGCACCTGAACACGGCGGCGGGGCGTGGCGAGACCGGCAGTGAAGAGGGAACGGGGGGGCGGGCGGGGGGCAATGGGACGCCGGCCGGGAACGCTGCGGGCGGTGGTTCACAGTGACCGCGGGAGCCGACACCGGCGCCGGCGTCGCGACCGGCGCGGACGAGCTGCTCGGGCTCTACGAGCAGATGGCGGTGATCCGCGGCACCGAGAAGGCGGCGCATGACCTGTTCCTGGCCGGCCTGGTGAAGGGCACCACCCACCTGGCCGCGGGTCAGGAGGCCGTCGCCGTCGGCGCAAGCGCGGCGCTGCGGCCGGACGACTATGTGTTCGCCACCTACCGCGGCCACCACCACGCGATGGCCCGTGGCGCGTCGCCCGAGGAATGCCTGGCCGAGCTGATGAGCAAGGCCACCGGCCTGTGCAAGGCCAAGGGCGGCTCGATGCACCTCACCAAGGCCTCGGCCGGGATGCTCGGCTCGTATGCGATCGTCGGCGCGCACCTGCCGATGGCCGCCGGCGCCGCCTGGTCGGCCAAGCTCCGCGGCAGCGGCCAGGTCGCCGTGGCGTTCTTCGGTGACGGCGCCACCAACATCGGGGCGTTCCACGAGGCGCTCAACCTGGCCTCGGTGTGGGCCCTGCCGGTGCTGTTCATCTGCGAGAACAACCTCTACATGGAGTACACGCCGATCGGCGACGTGACCCCGGTCCCCAACCCGGCGGCGGACCGGGCGGTGGCCTACCGGCTGCCAGCGGAGATCGTCGATGGCAACGACGTCACGGCGGTCCGGGATGCCGTGGCCAGGGCCGCGCAGCGGGCACGGTCGGGCAACGGGCCGACCGTGATCGAGGCGAAGACCTACCGTCACTTCGGGCACAGCCGGACCGACCCGGCGAGCTACCGGCCGAGCGCCGAGGTTGAACAGTGGCTGAGCCGGGACCCGCTCGACCTGGCCAAGGCCCGGCTGGAGGCCCTCGGCGTGGCAGCCGACTCGGTGGCCGCGGTAGACAACCGGGTCGCCGGGATCGTCAAGGATGCGGTTGCCGCCGCCAAGGCCGCGCCCGGCCCGGACCCGGCAGACGCGATGACCGACGTATGGGCGGACGGAGGCTCGGCATGGCGGACGTGACGGATAGGGCGGGCATGGGGCGGGCGGGGGCGGGCGTGGAGAGGGCGGAAGACAAGGTGATCACCTACCGGGAGGCGGTTGCCGAAGGGATCGCGCGGGAGCTGCGCCGCGACCCCTCGGTGGTCTGCCTGGGCGAGGACATCGCAGCCGCGGGCGGCGTGTTCAAGACCACGGCCGGCCTGCTGGCGGAGTTCGGCAAGCAGCGGGTCTGGGATACGCCCATCTCCGAGCAGGCCATCCTTGGCGTGGCGATGGGTGCGGCCATGACCGGGATGCGCCCGGTCGCGGAGATCATGTTCTCTGACTTCTTCGCCTGCTGCTGGGACTACCTGGCCAACGAGATACCGAAGATGCGGTATATGACCGGGGGCCAGGTCATGGTCCCGCTGGTGGTCCGCACGGCGAACGGCGGCGGCCTGGGATTCGGGGCGCAGCACTCGCAGGCGGTGGAGAACTGGGCTCTGGCGATACCCGGGCTGAAGATCGCGGCGCCGTCGACGCCCGCCGACGTCGTGGGGCTCATGGCCGCGGCCATCCGCAGCGACGACCCGGTGGTGTTCTTCGAGCACAAGGGACTGTTCGCGAGCAAGGGACCGGCCGCTCCCGAGGGCCACGTGGTCGAGCTCGGCCGGGCGGCGGTGGTCCGCGAGGGCAGCGACGTCAGCCTGGTCGCCCTGGCCGCCACGGTGCCGCTGGCCCTGGCCGCGGCTGAGCGGCTGGCCGCCGAGGGCATCTCCGCCGAGGTGATCGACTTGCGCTGCCTGGTGCCGCTGGACATGGCGACGGTCCTGGCCTCGCTCGGGCGCACCTCCCGGCTGGTGATCGTGGAGGAGAACCCGTACCAGGGCGGCTGGGGCGGCACGGTCGCCTCGGTGGTGGCCGACGAGGGGTTCGAGCTGCTCGACGCGCCGGTCCGCCGGGTCGCCGCGGCCTGCGTTCCGCTGCCGTTCGCCGACGTGCTGGAGCAGCAGGTGATCCCGACGGTGGACGTGGTGACCGACACGGTCCGGACGCTGACCGCGTACTGAGCCCCTGTGCAGCGACAATGTGTAACGCGCTGTCTCATTGTTACGTAAATATCTCGGTACGATCGCAAAGCCGGTTCAGGCGATCTCTGCTCTGGACGCCCGGCTGACCGTGGCCGTACGGTGTGCACGGGGCGTGTATCGGTCAGAGGTGCATGTCGGAACGCGGGTGGCCCGCGTCCCTTCGTGCCACAAACCAGCGTGAAGGGGCCATGGTCGTGGGGCTGACCCCCGGGCATCAGCGTCGATGCCGAACCGGAGCCGAGCGCCGATTGCCAGATGGCCGGGGTGGCCAGCAATCTCAAGGGCGTGACCCCGCAGAGCCCGGCCCTGACGTTCAACCGGCAGAACTGGCATTTCGTGAAGTAGTGGGCGGTTGATGGCCGTTATCGGTCACCGCATACGCTGGCGGGGGTGCCGGGTTCCTGACCTGGCTCTTCCGCTGAGGCCGCCTGGGGAAGGGGCACGTTGGTTATCTTCATGATCCGCCGGGTGCTGCAGGCGGTTGTGGTGCTGCTGCTGGTGACCGCGATCACCTATGCGCTGCTGCGGCTCATCCCCGGGAACGTGGCGGTCGCGGTCATGGGGCCGACCGCCTACCGGAACCCGCTGGCGATCGCGCAGTTCGACCGGGTCTACGGCTTCAACCACCCCTGGTACTACCAGTACTGGCTGTGGCTTGACCATCTGGCGCACGGCGACCTGGGCTACTCCTGGAAGCTGAACCAGAGCGTGGCCTCGCTGCTCAGCAACCACCTGCCCAAGACGGTGTTCCTGGTCGGCGTCTCGATCATCCTGGCGCTGATCCTGGCGATCCCGATCGGCGTGGTGCAGGCGGTGCGCCGGAACAAGACCGTCGACCACTTCTTCAACGGGTTCTCGACGGTCTTCTACGCGATGCCCGCCTTCCTCCTCGGCATCCTGCTGATCCTGGTCTTCGCGATCAAGTTCCCGATCTTCCCGCCCGAGGGTCCGCAGGGCGAGGGGGTCGCGGTCCTGTTCACGAACTTCAACGCCCTGGTGCTGCCGATCGTGTCGCTGACCCTGATCACGATCGCGCTGTTCAGCCGCTACATGCGCTCGGCGGTGCTGGACAACCTCTCCGAGGACTACGTGCGCACCGCCAAGGCCAAGGGCGCCAGCGAGCGGCGGGTGCTGCTGCGGCACGTGCTGCGCAACTCGCTGATCCCGATCGCGACGCTGCTGGGGCTGCTGCTCCCGGCCGTGTTTGCCGGGGCGCTGATCACCGAGTCGGTGTTCAACTACCCGGGCATGGGCTACCTGTTCTACCAGTCCGCGCTGAACCAGGATTACCCGGTGCTGCTCGGAATTACCGTCGTGGTGGCGGTGGCGACAGTCGTGGGGTCGCTGCTGGCCGATATCGCGTATGCGGTGCTCGACCCGCGGGTGAGGTATGTGAGCCGATGAGTCTGGGGAGTATGCCGCCGGAGCCCATCCCGACCAACGAGCCCTCGCCGGTCGGGGTGGTGATCCACGATGCGCCGGAGACGGCCTCGGCCGTTGCCTCGGGGATGCTGCCGGCGGGCAAACCGCGGTCCACCTTCCGGCGCGGGCTCGAAGTGTTCATGGAGAACAAGCTCGCCGTGACCGGCGTGTGCATCTTCGTATTCATGATCCTGTTCTGCTTCATCGGGCCGCACATCTACGTCACCAACCAGCTCACCGTGGACTTCGCGCACGAGGAGCTGTCGCCGTCGGGCTCGCACCTGCTGGGCACCGACGCGAACGGGTTCGACGTGCTCGGCCGGCTGATGATCGCGGGCCAGATCTCGCTCGAGGTCGGGATCGCGGCCGCCATCCTGGCCACCGTCATCGGCGTGCTGTGGGGCGCGATCGCCGGGTACGTCGGCGGGTTCGTCGACGCGTTCATGATGCGCATCGTGGACGCGATGCTGTCCATCCCGACGCTGTTCCTGGCGCTGGTCGTGGTCTCGATGGTGACCCCGAGCAAGCCGGTGCTGATCCTGGTGATCGCGCTGACCTCGTGGCTGACCACCTCGAGGCTGGTGCGCGGCGAGGCGCTGTCCCTGCGCACCCGCGATTACGTGCAGGCGATGAAAGTGATGGGCGGCGGCAACACCCGTGCGGTGCTGCGCCACATCGCGCCGAACGCGATCGGCACGATCATGGTGAACGCGACGTTCCAGGTCGCTGACGCGATCGCGCTGATCGTGTCGCTGAGCTACCTGGGGCTCGGGATCCGCCCGCCGCAGCAGGACTGGGGCGGCATGCTCTCGAACGGTGTCCAGTACGTGTACGACGGGTACTGGTGGCTGATCGTCCCGGCCGGGTTCCTCATCGTGATCGTGATCGCGGCGGCCATCTTCATCGGTGAGGGACTGCGGGACGCGGTCGAGGTCCGGCTGCAGCGCCGATAACTCCAAAGCAACCATCAGCGGGCCCGGGGCGGGACCGATGAGCAACATACGCATCAACGCGAGGACATATGGCACCCCTGCTAGAGATTGAGGACCTGCACACCGAGATCCGGCTGCGCAGCGCAACGGTCCACGCCCTCGAAGGCGTCAGCCTGAACGTGGAAGCCGGCGAGTGTCTCGGCATCGTGGGCGAGTCGGGCTGCGGCAAGACGATGACCGCGCTGTCGATCATGCAGCTGCTGCCGCCCGGCGGCCACATTACCGGCGGCAGCATCACGCTCTCCGGGCAGGAGATCTCCGCGCTCAACGACGACGGGATGCGGCACGTCCGGGGCAACGAGGTCGGGATGATCTTCCAGGACCCGATGACCTCGCTCAACCCGACGATGACGGTCGGTGACCAGATCGCGGAGACCGTGCTGCTGCACCGCGGCGCGGACCACAAGACCGCACTGGCGCGCGCGATCGAGGTCCTCGGCCTGGTGGGGATGCCGCGCCCGGAAGAGCGCGTCAGCAACTACCCGCACCAGCTCTCCGGCGGCATGCGCCAGCGTGTGATGATCGCGATGGCGCTCGCCTGCGAGCCGAAGCTGCTGATCGCCGACGAGCCGACCACCGCGCTGGACGTGACGATCCAGAAGCAGATCCTGGAGCTGATCGACGACCTGCGGCGGCGGCTCGGCCTCGCCGTGATCCTGGTCACCCATGACCTGGGCGTGATCGCCGGCCGTGCGGACCGGGTCGCGGTCATGTACGCGGGCAAGGTGATGGAGACCACCTCGACGACGCGGCTGTTCGCCAACCCGCGCCACCCGTACACCGAGGCCCTGTTCGGCGCGCTGCCGGAGAAGGCCGCCGACGGGACCGAACGCCTCTACTCCATCCCCGGCATGCCGCCGGACCTGACCCAGCCGCCCAAGGCCTGCCGGTTCGCGGCCCGCTGCCGGTATGTGCAGGACAGCTGCAATGAGAGCGAGCCGCAGCTCGAGGGCGACACCTGGGATCACGCGTACCGGTGCTTCTTCCCGGTCGGCAAGGCCGGCGGGGACGACACCGCCGTGCTGCAGGTCAAGGAGGAGCACGACCGGGCGCGGGAGCGTGCCCTCCCGGAGACCGACGGGCAGCAGCCGCTGCTGCGCACCGACGGGCTGGTGAAGAACTTCTCGGTCACCGCGGGTGCGGTGCTGCAGCGCAAGATCGGTGAGGTCAGCGCCGTCGCCGGGGTCAGCTTCGCGATCCGCCCCGGCCAGACGTTCGGCATGGTCGGCGAGTCCGGGTGCGGCAAGACCACGATCGGCAGGCTGATCGCCGGCCTGGAGAAGGCCACCGACGGGTCGATCGTCCTGGACGGCGAAGACCTGACCAAGCTCAGCCGGCACGAGCGCCGCAAGCGCAGCCCCAAGATCCAGCTCATGTTCCAGGACTCCTACGCCTCGATGGACCCGCGGATGCGGGTCGGGCCGATCCTGCGCGAGCCGCTGGCCATCCAGCGGATCGGTTCCCACCAGGAGCAGCGCGACAAGATCGCGGCGATGCTGGACGAGGTCGGCCTGCCCAGGGCCGCGGTAGAGCGCTATCCGCACGAGTTCTCCGGCGGCCAGCGCCAGCGCCTCGGCCTGGCCCGCGCGCTGATCCTGTCGCCCAAGCTGATCGTCGCCGATGAGCCGGTCTCCGCGCTCGACGTCTCGATCCAGGCGCAGATCCTCAACCTGATGCTCGACCTGCAGCGTGACCTGGGCCTGACGTACCTGTTCATCTCGCACGACCTGTCGGTGGTGCGGTACATGTCCGAGAGCATCGGCGTGATGTACCTCGGCAAGCTGGTCGAGGTCGGCCCGGCCGA
>Ga0070764_10000822_pt1 | contig 12851 bp, 13 predicted proteins | sample HubBroMetageWRM4_FD_67287 | JGI IMG/M metagenome (GOLD analysis project Ga0070764, IMG submission 67287) | Warmed soil microbial communities from the Hubbard Brook experimental Forest, New Hampshire - Hubbard Brook CCASE Soil Metagenome WRM 4 | ecosystem: Environmental > Terrestrial > Soil >... | reverse complement strand
CCCGACGACACGTGAGGCGAAGGCAGCTCTAACGTTCCATCCATCTTCATTCCTGACATCTCAGGATCAGTGTCTTGTGCCATCGACGCGTGTGTCAGCACGCCGATCACGAGAATGCATAAGGCCAACCGCTCCACGCGAACCTCCGTTACGGGTGCCCCGTCCTTGTCGCGTCTTTTGCGACAGGGCGGGGCCTTTCTAAGTCAGTCTTTTGGGAGACTCTAAGAAAAACGACGGACCACTAGCTAAATACGCAGGGAGGTAATACCTGGAGAACCTGTGCCAGATGAGTTCGGGCGTGATTGACAACCAAGCACCAGCAGGGGAGCCGCACCAAGTTCAACCCCGCGAAACCACTGCACCACCGGCGACCGCAGCTCAACCGCTTCTCTAACCGCTGCCGATTGGTGTCCCAGTTGGCAACACTTATAAGTCACCGGATTGGGTGCCGGCGACCTTTGGCCATGCTCATGGCAACCCGCCGGCTTCTGTGGCGGCGCCTGGGCCGCACGGTAAGCCAGAACCACCGGAGAAACCGCCGTCACCAGCAGCCCCAACGCCACCATCTTGCCCAGCAATTTCATGGAAGGATTATGATCCGGTAATTTTCAAGCGCAAGTCTTCCGGCAGACGCTCGCGAATCTCCGCCGGCAGCCGGTCGTGCACATGACGCGCTCCCACTTTGGCCGCATCCACCACCGTCATGGGCGCAGGCGTCGCCACCGCCACCATCAGCCAGATCAGCGCCGACAATGCGAACCCCGCCAGCGCCGCTATTTCCAGCCACAAAGTATGTCGCGGCCCGAAATGGCGAATCACTCCAAACGCCAGCAGAAACAGCGCCGCCGAAGCCGAAGCCAGCGCGATCAGCGATACATCAATCGTCCGGTGCAGCCGCCGCCGCTGGCGGCACCGCTCGCAGGCGGCAAAGTGTTCTTCGTAGGCCCCGCACATCTCCGGCGCAATGCCGGAGATGTCGTATCGCCACCCCGCTAGAATCTTGCCTACTACCGGGTCTACGCACTGATTCATATAAATACTGATGACCTACAACCGGATTGGTTGCATCGCCTGCGCTTGCGTCGCCAGCTCTACCCGATTGTGCAGCAACGAACGCCGCGCTCCCAGCGCTATTTCGGCTTCTCTTTTCGCCACTTCCGGGTGGTTGTTCAGCTCCGAAAGATGCGCCAATACAATGTAAGATGCGCTTCCATCATAGTCGCCGGCAAAGAATTCCGCGAGCGCCTTGTTTGACAAGTGTCCCGTACGGCTCCCCACCCGCTGCTTCACCGACCACGGATAAGGCCCCACCCGCAGCATCTCCAAATCATGGTTCGATTCCAGCACCAGCACATCGCAACTCCGCAAGTGGTCGCGTACGCTCGCCGGCATGTATCCCAGATCCGTTGCCACTCCCACCTTCACGCCTTCGCTGCGAAATGTGAACCCTACCGGATCAGCCGCGTCGTGCGGAATGGTAAATGGCGTAACCGCAATATCGCCGATCTGAAAACTTCGCCCCGACGAAAAGAATTCAATCCGCTCCGTGTCCGGCGCCTCTCCCGTCGCCTCCCGCACCGCCCGTGACCATGCCTGGTGCGTCGCTCCCGTCATGAATACCGGCAGCCTCAGCTTCCGCGCCAGCACCAGCAAGCCGCCTACATGGTCAGAATGTTCATGGGTAATAACAATCGCAGAAAGCGCCTGCGGGTCGTCGCCCGCCTCCCGCATGCGTTTAAATGTCTCCCGGCAGGAAATTCCCGCGTCCACCAGGATGCGCGTCGACGAACTCTGCACAATCGCGCTGTTTCCCCGGCTGCCACTGGCCAACACCGAAACCGACACACACATGTCCGCAGCATACTCGCCCCCGCTGTGGAAACACGATAACTTTCTCGATAGCCCATCCCCTTTGAGCAGAACGCCTCTTGAGCTCGTACCCTACCGCTTCTCGGCGATCTCCCCGGATTTTCTCTGCGATCTCTGCGTTTTAAGACTTTGCTTATTATCCAGTTGACACAAACCGGATTCTGGCTAAACCTTGAAGACATGACTACTGAAGACAAGTGGATTTTTTTGGTCGCAGGCATCCTGGTTGTTCTCGTGGTTTTGCTCCTGACCGGTCACCTTCACATTTTCGGCCATGGTCATCACTTCTGGCGCCGCTAGTGAGAACCGGCGCCCGCGCTCACTCGCGATGCAGTTCATTCCACCCCTTCCGAGCCACCGACCCCCCGTAGGCGCCGGCAATGCCGGTAAGGAATCCCAGGAATGACTCGTAGATTTGCGCTCGATAGGGCTTTTCCGTCAGCAAGACGTAAGCCAGCAACTGCATCGTGGGAACAAACACTCCAACCACGAGAATCCATCGCCAGGGCCGCTCGGGGCGAAGCAGCGCCAGTAGCATCGTCGATGCCAGCACAAAAAGCGCCGTAACCAGCAGGTCGCCGGCCTTCACATCCAGCGCTCCGGCGGCAATCCCCAACCCCGCCCCCAGCATGTAAACCCAACCGTCGGACTTCCCCACCCGCGTGAACTCCTCCGTGAACCTCTGTGGCCCCCGTGGTAAAGCCGTTCTCTGCGATCTCCGCAAAAGTCCTCTGCAACTCTGCGTTTCGAAGTTTTCCTAGCCAGCCATCGCCAGCCCTCAAGCCGGGAGCGGAAAGCTGGCTAACTCCCCGCCATCTCATCCAACTTGCTAACCGTGTTCCAATTTCGCATGGTGACGCTGACCGCCAGCACCCGTTCCACTACACCGTGGGTCAGCGCCTTCGCCCGCCCCATTCCATCGAGGTAATAAACATAAATTTCCCTCTCACCACAATGCATTCGCTCCGCTTTCGTGGCCCGCACCCGCAACTTCTCCACCGCATCCCCCGCAGGAGTCTCCGCCATGAACCCAATGAAGACGTGCGCCGGCTTGCTGCGGCATTCCTTCACGAAAGGGCTGCCTCGGATCGCGCGACCCAACTCTTCCGCTGTCCTCGTCATCACCAGCGCCGAAAATCCAAATGTCTCCACCATCCGCTCCTCGATCTTTTTCGACAGCGCCGCCGACGCACTTCTGCGCGCCTTGAACACCACATTCCCGCTATTGATGTACGTCCGCACCTCGTCGAATCCCATCCCCTCAAACATTTCCCGCAGCCGCGTCATCTCGACGCGCTTACGCCCCAGCACATTAATGCCCCGCAATAGAGATATATACACCGGCATGAATTTCTCCTGGGATTGCTCTGCGATCTCTGCGCTTTCTCTCCGCGACCTCTGCGATTCAAGCTTTTTGCTCTCAGCGGCCACGACCACAAACCTGGATCACACCGCTCCGAGCCTCTGGGCTGAAAGCTGATAGCTGTTAGCTAAAGCCTGTCAGCTAATACCTATAAAACCCCCTCCCACTCTTCCTCCCCAACCACCCCGCATCCACCATCTTGATCAACAACGGACAAGGCCGGTACTTTGGATCTCCCAATCCATCCAACAAAACCCGCATAATGTCCAAACAAACATCCAACCCAATAAAATCCGCCAAGGTCAGCGGCCCCATGGGATGCGCCATCCCCAGCTTGAACACCTCATCCACCGCCTCCGCCGTAGCCACCCCTTCCATCACCGCAAACATGGCCTCATTCAAGAGCGGCATCAACACCCGGTTCGACACGAATCCGGGCGCATCGTTGACCTCCACCGGCGTCTTCTCCAGCTTCGCTGCCAGATCGCGCACCGTCTGAAACGTCTCGTCCGTTGTGGCCAGTCCCCGAATCACTTCCACCAGTTTCATCACCGGCACCGGATTAAAAAAGTGCATGCCGATGACCTTGTCCGCCCGCTTAGTCAATGCCCCAATCCTGGTAATCGAAATCGAAGACGTATTCGAAGCCAGAATCACTTCCGGCCGGCAGACCTTTTCCAGATCACGAAAAATCTCCGCCTTGATCTCGAACTTCTCCGTCGCCGCCTCAATCACAAAATCGCAAACTGCCAGCTTGGCCCGGTCCACCACCCCCTCAATCCGCCCCAATACCGCGACCTTGTCCACCGCGCTGATCTTGCCCTTCGCCACTTCCCGGTCTAGGTTCTTGCCAATAGTCTCCATCCCCCGATTCAGAAATCTCTGTTCCACATCGCACAAAATCACCCCATAGCCGCTACGGGCAAACACATGTGCAATCCCGTTGCCCATGGTTCCCGCTCCCATCACTCCCACCTTCTGAATATTCATGAGAACTCCTCCGCCCCGAAAACTCCAAAGTTTACCACCGACCGCGATTCAGGTTTTCTTGGCGCTCTCTGCGAAACCTTTGCGCTCTTCGCGGTTAAAGGTCTTGACCGCGCCCAGCCCCGGCCTTCCCACAACCGCCAAACCCATCCCGAATTGCAGTAGACATCCTACACAACATTGTGTAGCATATCTACACAATGAACAACAACCCGCCCTCCCGCGTAGAACTCATGCAGGGCACGCTCGACCTGTTGATCCTGCGCACTCTGATGGCAGGACCCAGTCACGGTCACGCCATCGCCAAACATATTCAACGGACTTCAGAGGATCTGCTACAGGTCGAGACCGGTTCTCTCTACCCCGCCCTCCACCGCCTCGAGGCGAAGGGCTGGATCGCAGCTTCCTGGCAGCTTTCCGATAAAGGCAAACGCGCTCGCTACTATCGTCTTACCGCCGGTGGGCGGAAGCAATTGGCCAGCGAACAATCCAAATGGCAGGCGCTCTCCCGGGCCATTGGATTGATCTTGAAGCCGGCGGGTCAGGAGGCGAAATGACCTCCTTCTTTCGCAGATTGAAGTGGCTAGTCCGGCGCCCAGGTAAAGAGGCCGAACTTCAGGAGGAATTACGCTTCCACCTCGAAGAGCAAGCCGGTGAGTTCGAAGCGCGAGGGCTGACAGGCGAAGACGCTCACCGCGCTGCCCGTCGTGAGTTGGGAAATCTCGCGCTGGTTCAGGAGGACACGCGCGCCGCGTGGACTTGGATCTGGTGGGAACAACTCGCGCAGGACGTTCGCTACGCCTTGCGTACCCTGGCGGCCACCAAAAGCTTCTCCGCACTCGCGATTCTGTCCCTCGCTCTCGGAATCGGGGCCAATACCGCGATCTTCAGTTTCATGGATTCGATCCTGCTGCGTTCGCTGCCGGTCCCCGATCCGCAGTCCCTGGTGCTGTTGAGCTGGCACACGCCTCGCCACGAATTTCACGGCACGGATGTCCACGACGATGACTATCCCGATCCCAAAGGCGGCCACATCGGGGGAAACTTTGCCTACGCGGCTTTCGAGCTGTTCCAAAAGAACGACTCTGCCTTCTCGAGCGTCTTCGGATATCAGGGTGCCGGCAAGCTCAACCTGGCCTTCCGCGGCCAGGCCGACCTGGCCAATACCGAATACGTGTCCGGCAACTATTTCGATGGCCTCGAAACCCAAGCGTCCGCCGGACGCCTGATTGGTCCGGATGACGACCGCGCCGGCGCCCCGCCGGTTGCAGTCATCAGCTACGCCCTGAGCCAGCGCCGCTTCGGCGGGCCGGCCAACGCACCGGGGCAATCGATCCTCATCAATAATCTGCCCTTCACGGTCGCCGGCGTCACCCTGCCCGAATTCTTCGGCGCCGACCCGGACATGCCTCCGGATATATACGTTCCGATGCATGCAAATCTGCTCTTGGAAACTGATTCCGACTACCCTCCAGCCAAAATGTATCTCGACCCAAACTTCGACTGGGTCGATATCATGGCGCGTTTGCCGCCCGGCGTTACGGCGATGCAGGCGCAGGCCGCCGTGGCCGGACCATTCTTCGAGTGGGGGCGCACCGCCAAGCCAGACGTGCGGCCGGAGGAAATCCCCACGCTGGTGGTCAGAGAAGGCGCCGGCGGTTTGGATGCCTTGCGGCGACGATATTCAAAGCCCCTTTATATTCTACTGACGCTCGTCGGCTTGATCCTCGCCCTTGCCTGCGCGAATATCGCTAACCTCCTGCTGGCGCGCGCGGCGGCTCGCAGGCGGGAAATCGCGGTGCGGCTGAGCCTGGGCGCGGGGCGGCTCCGGGTCATACGCCAGCTCCTCACTGAGAGCATTGTGCTCGCTGTGCTCGGCGGGGCGCTGGGTATTGGACTCGCGGTCTGGGGAATCCGTTTTCTTACCCTGCTGCTCGCCAATGGACAGGAGAACTTCACACTGCGCGCCGAGTTGAACTGGCATGTGCTGGCGGTGGTGGCTGCCTTGTCGCTGTTGACCGGCGTGCTGTTCGGGCTGGCGCCGGCTCTCCACGCGACGCGCGTCGATCTCATGCCCGCGCTCCTGGAATCGCGGACCGGCGAAGCCCGTTGGCCCGGGTTTCACCGTTTGAGCCTGGGCCGAATTCTGATCGTCTCACAGCTTGCCATTGCCCTCTTGATTGTGTTTGCCGCCGGCCTGTTCCTGCGCACGCTTTCGAACCTCGCTTCGATCGAACTCGGATTCAACCGCGACAACCTGCTGACCTTCCAGTTGAACGCCCGCCAGGCCGGCCACAAAGATCCTGAGATCGTCGCCTTTTATAACAATCTTCAGAGACAGTTCGGCGCCCTCCCGGGCGTCCAGGCTGCCAGTCTCTCGCATCAGACCCTGATCGGAATGGGCACCAGCGCTACCGACGTCGGCCTCGCCGGCGGGGCCGTGCAGAACAGCCGCATATTGTCCGTCGGGACCGGCTTCTTCAACACCATGCAGATTCCCCTCCTGCTGGGTCGTGACATCGAAGCGCGCGACCGCAGCGCAGCGCCCATGGTTGCCGTGGTCAATGAAGCCTTTGCCAGGCTCAGCTTCGGCGATCGCAATCCGCTGGGCCAGCATCTGAGCTTACCGCACAGGTGTGAGAGATGCGACATTGAAGTCGTCGGCGTCGCCGCCAACTCGCTTTACGGAAACCTCAAGGGAACCATGCCGCCAATCGTCTATCTTCCGTTCGCACAGGACGCCCGCGGTCCCGTACAGCAGATGTACTACGAGCTTCGGACCAGCGGAAACCCGCTCAGCCATGTCCCTGCCGTGCGCGAACTGGTTCGCCGGGCGGATGACCGCCTGCCGCTATCCGAGGTGAAGACCCAACGTGCCTGGATCGACGAGACCATTAGTCAGGAGATCACGTTTGCCCGCTTGTGCACTGTATTCGCTGTGCTCGCCTTGGCCATCGCCTGCGTCGGCCTCTACGGCACCATGTCCTACAACGTTGCCCGCCGGACCGGTGAGATCGGTATCCGCATGGCGCTCGGAGCCCAACGCGGCCGGGTGGTATGGATGGTTCTTCGCGAGGTTATCGTGCTGGCGGCAGTAGGACTCGCCATCAGCCTGCCCACAGCTCTTGCGGTGTCGAAAGTGGTGGAATCGTTTCTTTTTGGAATGAAACCGAACGATCCGCTGGTGTTGGCAGCGTCGGTAGTGACGCTACTCAGTGCAGCCCTTCTGGCCGGCTACCTGCCTGCTCGAAGCGCATCTCGCATCGATCCCATGGTCGCAATACGTCACGAGTGAAGGCCGGCCGTGGTCACCATCTGCACCCATTCGCGTCCGAGAATTGAATTAACGGCAAGCTGCCTGACTCGGAATGCGCCAGAGATTTCTTCTGAGTCAAAAAATAAACCCGCTTCCACCGGAAGCGGGCTATCAGGGTGAGTAAGACAACCTATTCCCGATCCAAATTTTCGTCAATCACCACTTTGCCGCTCTTCTCCACTGAAATCACTTTGTGCAGGCTCTTGAACCCGGTCAGCGTGATGTCAATCTCATAGTTTCCGGGATTCAGATAGAACTCCGCCGGCGACATCCGGTCAACAATCCGGTTGTTCACCGCAATCTGTGCTCCTTTAGGTTGCGTGTGAATGCTTACCGAGCCCATTCCCGCCGTGTCCGAGCCGCCAAAGACTTTCTTGAACTTTCCCCCAAACTTGATCTCGTCCGTATTACCCAGCGCATGCAGCGTCGGCGCCAGTTGGAACGTCTGGCCCACTTGCAGGTTCGCGCTGGCCGTTTCATCCAGATACCCCTGCTTCTTGAACACGAACGTGTGATTGCCCGGCCTGTCCACCTGGATCTGTGCCGGTGTTACTTTGCCCATGTCCTTGCCATCCATCCATATTTCTGCCCCGGCAGGATCGCTGTGCGCCGAAACCGCCGCAGCCAACGCCGCCAGTTGCACACTCACCGCCGACCTGCTCCCCGATCCCACATCCACCGTTCGCGTGTCCGTGACAAATCCCGGTTTGCTGACCGTCACCGTGTGCTGGCCCGGCATCAGGTTCGCCAAGTTGAACGGCGTTACTCCCGCCGCTTGCCCATCCACCTGTATCTGCGCCCCCTGCGGCATCGAGTCAACGCTCAACTGCCCCACAACAATGGCTGGAGCCGCCGCCACATTCTTTCCTTTTTTCTTGTTGTTGGTTTTGGGGTTGATCTTGGGCGTAATCGAAACCGCTGGCGCCGTTTCCACCGGAGGAGCTTCCGGTTCCACCTGCGCTGGAGCCGGCGTTGCCGCCGCCGGTGCGCTCGGCGTCGCCGCCGCAGCTGGCGCAGCCGTCTGCGCAGCAACCTCGCTCGCCGGCGTGCTGTCATCATCCGACTCCCCGGAGTGGATGTGGTACCAGATTCCCCCAATGATCAGCAGGATCACTGCCGCTGCCCCGCCAATCGAATAAATGAACAGATGTGGTGGCGTCTTCGTGATCTGGTCCACCGCTTTCTTTGCGATCTCCCGCGGCGGCGCCTTCGGCTTCTCCGGCGGCCCCGCATTCCTGAATACCGCCGCTTTCACCGGATCCACCGCCTCCGGTTCGGCCGCTTCCACCACCAGCTCCGGCTCCACATAAACTTCCTTCAGCGGCGGCAACTCGCTGATCTCGGAAAAACTCACTCCCTTGCCCCCCGCCGGCCGGCTTGGATCCATCATCGGGTCAACATTAATCTTCGGAACCTGCACGTGCGGCCCCTGCACCTGCGGAGCCTCCGGCTCCGCCACTGCCGCCGACATCTTTTCCTGCTCCGCCGTCGCCGCTTCCACCGTGGCTTTCACACACGTCGTCACAAACTTCGACGTCGGCTCCAGATACGGAGTCTTCGGTGTATTCCCCTCCGGCCCAGCCCAGCCCGCAGCTGCGCCAGCCGCCGCAGCTTTCGCCGCCACTGCCGGTGCTTCTTTCCTGGGCGCGGCCACTGCTTTCGCAATCACTGGCTCCGCTTTCGGCGCAATCGCCGCCGCCGGCTTCGCTCCCACTACTTTCGCCGGACTCGCCTTGCACTTCTCCAGATCGTTCACCAACTCCTGTCCCGACTGATACCGCTCCTCCGGCGACTTCGCCAGCGCCTTCATGATTACCGCGCTCAGCGCCGGATGTGTCTTCCGGTTCACCTGATCCACCGCCACCGGCATCTGTTCTAAGATCGCAGTCCGCACCTGCTCCGCGTCCTCGCCCTCGAACGCCTTCCGCTCCGTCACCATCTCGTACAGAATCGCGCCCAGCGAAAACAAATTCGAGCGCGCATCAATCGGATCTCCCCGCAACTGCTCCGGCGACATATAATGCAGAATCTCCGGCGCCACTCCCGCCGCCTGCGCCGCCGGCATCCCCGATCGCGACACTCCAAATCCCAGCAGCTTCACAATGCCGTCCCATTGCACCATGATCTTCGCCGGCTCCAGGCTGCAATGCACCACCTTGCGCACATGCGCATGGTCCAGCCCCTGACACGCCTGCCGCGCAATGTCCTGCAAGTCCCAGATCGAAAACCCTTCTTTGCGCGCCAGCATCGTCGCCACGCTATTGCCCTGCACGTACTCCATCGACGCGCACAGCTTGCCTTCAATTTCCTCCACGCCGTGCAGCAGCGCAATGTTGTGACTGGCCAGCACCTTGCTCGCCGCGGCTTCTTCCTGCACGCTCTCCATCACCGCCGATGCCAACTCGCCAAACGTCTCCAGGCCAATGGCTTTTAACGCCACCGTCTGCCCGCCTTCGCTGTCCGTGGCCTTGTAGACGCAGCTCCGCTCCGACTTCGCCAGATCGCTGAGTATTTCGAAACGCCCAAGCTTATTCGACATTTCTGAACCCTCGCACAGACGCACGCCGCCGCCCTCATCCACCAAGGTCGAGCGCCATTTCTTGAGGGAGGAGAAACTAGGATAATCTGCCCCAATCCCAACCAGCGAGTTACCAAAGTGCTTGCGACAAACGAGTTCTCTGGGACTCGCGTTTCCCCTTTGGAATTGTCATCTTAAGCGGAGCCGAAGCGGTCGCTTGCGACCGGTTCCGCGTAGTCGAAAGGTCCCTACCCTCCCAACAGATCCCAAGCCTCCCGATATCTCGCATGTTTTTCGTCCCGTCTCTGAGGAGCAAGATGAAGGCTTAGGCATTTTGCTATCTTCTCGAATGGCAAGATGTACCAGGCATCGATAGGGATCAAATAGGCCGCAAAGAAGTCCACCGCGCCCTCGGCATATAGTTCCCGCTTGTGCCCATGCAAATGCAAATTGTAGTATTTGCAACCGGGTCGCTGATAGATCGTGGACTTGACCTGCACCCGCATGATTCTGTCGGCACACTCCACTCCCACGTCATAACCCAATGAATCGCCATAAGGTTTGAGGACATGTAGCCCCTTGCCCGCCGCCTTCGCCATAAAACATAGCTCTACCCACTCGCCCCGCTCCTTGTGGGTCTTGAACACCGTTGCTGGAATTTCCATCATTTGTCTCCAATAAAAAACGCGGCCTCATGGGCCGCGCTCACCGATCTCGGGACCAAATTATGTCCCTACTTTCAGACTAGCAAATTGAACGGCTAAGTGAGACACGTTTCCGAACTTTATATTGGCAATAATATACTTGACTGACTACGATTGATTTGCTAGTCTTGGAGCATGGCAACTCCGAAGACACTTCAAGAAGCAATCGTCTACTTCAGCGATTACGAGAACTGCCGCAAGTTCTTGGTCAGCGTTCTCTACCTTGACGGTGTAGTGCGGTGCCCGCACTGCAAGTCTGAGAAGGTGACGTATCTCGCAAAGGCCCGCGTCTATCGCTGCTACGGTGACCATCCTAAGCAAAAGTTCTCGCTCAAGGTGGGCACCATCTTTGAGGAATCCGCAATCGGCCTAGAGAAGTGGTTGCCCGCCGTATGGCTCATTACGACTTGCAAGAATGGAATCTCATCCTACGAGCTAGGCCGCACACTGGGAGTGACGCAGAAGTCCGCGTGGTTTATGAACCATCGCATCCGGCTTGCGATGAAGTCTGAATCATTCCACAAAGCTGGCGGCCCCGGCGCGGAAGTTGAAGTTGATGAGGCATACATCGGCGGCAAAGTTAAGAACATGCACAAGAGCCGTAGACTTCGCTTGGCACAAGAGCGCAGCAACGTGCGGAACGAGGATGCCACAATCTCAGAGCGGTACTGGGGCAAGACTCCGCTCGTAGGGATTCTAGATCGTGAGCAGCGCAAGATTCGCGTGTCCGTAGTTCCGAATGTGCGGCGGAAAGTTTTGCAGGCGAAGATTCTTGAGCAGGTCGAAAAAGGCTCGAAACTCTATACCGATTCCGCCGTGGCTTACGACAAGACCGCGATTGCGAACAACTACGCCCATGAGATCGTCAATCACATGGAGCAATACGTCCGGGGCCGCGTTCATACGAACGGGCTGGAAAACTTCTGGTCGCTCCTGAAACGCGGATTAAACGGGACGTATGTAGCTGTCGAGCCGTTCCACCTTGACCGCTACGTTGATGAGCAGGTTTTCCGATACAACAATCGCGCCACAAAGGACAATCCCCTGACGGACGCGGATAGGTTTCATCTCGCTATGACTCAGATTGTGGGAAAGCGTTTGACCTATTCCGAACTGACGGGGAAGGGCTGGCAATCGCCCTTTTAACTTCGTGCGCGAGAAACGCGGGCCGAAGCCTTCTCGCGTTTCCGCTTCCGTGCTTGACTCTCTGCATCCATCTGGGACTTGATTTCAGAATATGGGACGGTGACTAGTCTTTTCATCACCTGGGTGAATTTGTGGAAGTCGCCACGAAGGGCAAGCGTTTCGGGTTTTGGCCCCTGTTTATCCACAGGCTAAGTCATTGACAGGGAGAAGGGTGGGGATACAATTAAGAAGATCGGGAAAGACTGGCCCCTTCTCCAAAAAGAACCAGTCCTCCTGATTGGGTAACAATGGGCCGGGGCGTCTTGCTCGTGCTGCGTTTGTATGAATCGTGTCCAAGACCACGGCACAGCATGGCCCCGCCATTGTTATGGTCGCATGATTGAAATTGAGTGTGTCAAGTCCATGAAACATGTATTGAAACTGCATACAACTTGACTGCATGTAGCAGAAAGGGGTTTGGTATGGATAATCGCTCAGTATTGCTAGCAGAGCTAAAAAGCGAAGAAAAGGCGCTGATCGCAAAGCGTGAACGATTACGTAAACCACTTGCTCAAGTCGAAGAAGACTTGCAACATATCACGGCGGTCATCGCGCTTTACGAGCGCAGAGGTGGCGAGGTCGTAGTGGAGGGGACGCTGGATGCGCTGGAATGTCCGCCATCACGATTGAGAGGTATGACTCAACTTGAGGCAATTGTGGAGATCGCGCACTGCAACAATGGCGTAGTGAGAGCGCAGGACGCAAAGCGTCTAATGATAAAAGCTGGCGTGATGAAAGCTACAAAGAACTCAACAAACATGACACATGGCGTAATCATTCGCAGCGAGAGGTTTGATCGCGTTAAGCCAGGAGAATATCGCCTCAAGGAGGTATCGCGGCTCTTCGACAATCCGCCCCAAGAGGCTAGGAGTGCAACACTGACGCTGAAACCAGTTCAGTGATGGAAGT
>Ga0070764_10000819_pt1 | contig 12859 bp, 9 predicted proteins | sample HubBroMetageWRM4_FD_67287 | JGI IMG/M metagenome (GOLD analysis project Ga0070764, IMG submission 67287) | Warmed soil microbial communities from the Hubbard Brook experimental Forest, New Hampshire - Hubbard Brook CCASE Soil Metagenome WRM 4 | ecosystem: Environmental > Terrestrial > Soil >... | reverse complement strand
GACAGGGCCGCCGAGTAGCCGAACGCATCGGTCGGCGCCCCGCGGGAGGCGGTCAGCCGGCCGGTCTGCGACCAGGTGCCGCCACGCAGCGTGAACACGCACGTCGCCCCGGTACCCGCCCCCACAAGGGCCGTGGTGCCCGGGGCGGACAGGGCCACCGAGAGGCCGAACTGGTCATTCGGCGCCCCGCGGGAGGCGGTCAGCACGGCGGTCCGGGACCAGGTACCGCCCCGCAGCGTGAACACGTACGCCGCCCCGGTACCCGAGTTGCGCCCCAGCGCCCCGACCAGGGCCGTGGTGCCCCGCGCGGACAGGGCCACCGAGTCGCCGAATTGATCGAACCCCTCCGCGTTGGGGGCGGTCAGCACGGCGGTCTGCGACCAGGTGCCGCCCCGCAGCGTAAACACGTACGCAGCCCCGGCGGCGAAGTGGTGGTCTTCCGCCCCCACCAGGGCCGTGGTGCCCGAGGCGGCCATGGCCACCGAGTAGCCGAAATTGTCGCCCGCTGCCCGGTCAGAGGCGGTGAGCTCGGCCAGCCGCGAGTAGCCCGCGGCAGGCGCCGAGGTCCTCAGCGAAGCACCGATCGCCGCCCGGAGGGAGGCGGGCACCGCTGCCAGCGCGGCTGCGTCCGCCGGAGTCCTTCCGCCGGACTCATGCGACAGGGACGAGGCCGCCGAAGCCGGGGCCATCCCGGCCATCACCACAAGCACCAGGAAAGGCGTCACAAGGACCGCCAGGCATCTCGCCGTCGAGCTCCGAATCCGCTGACCCATGGCGCTCCCTCGGTCGCTTGCCAGCCCAACGCCGAACGTGACGCGCCGTCATCATAACTGCCGGCCATCGCCCTGGATAGGCGCCAATCTCCGGCAACATCCGCCGGGGTCGAGCCGCGGGGAACGGGAGGGCGGCCAGCCCGAAGACCGCCCAGGAGAGGGCGAGGATCAGGCCGATCGCGGAGCGTTCCGGATCACCCCGGGGGAAGCCAGCAACCCGCCGCCTTCGGTTCTGTCCTTATTTTTCGCCGAACGAGCCGTGGTATCACTCTCGGTCCTGATCTTTCCGACGCAGTGCAGGCCGTCTGGTTTTAACCGGCAGGAGCGCTCGCGCGTCAGTACAGATGTGCGCCTATCACACATGATGCCGGCTGCCTGCGCGCTGCTGGGGCTGAGCCTGACGATGGCCGGGTGCGGGGCAGGCAACGCCAGCAGTCTTGGCAGCCCGCAAGCCACGCCCAAGGCAGCGCCAGTGAGCACCACGACGACCCCGCCACCGCCAGCGCCGTTCCCTGTTACCGGAGTCGTCGCCGACTGCACGAGCGCGCTGCCGTACCGGCTGAGCCAGCGGCCGCACGCCATCGCGTTGGCCTGCGCCGACAACGGCTGGGGTGTCGAGGACATGACCTGGACCAGCTGGACGGCTTCGGTCGCGACCGGGCACGGCATGTTCTGGGACAAGCTCTGCGAGCCCAGCTGCGCAGCCGGCAAGATCGGTACCTATCCCGTAGCGGTCACCCTCTCAGCCGCGAAGACCTCTCCGCGCGGACGGTGGTTCAGCCTCCTGACGGTCACCTGGGAAGCCGCCAAGCCGCCCCGCCCGGCACCCGACAGCTTCCGCCTGACACCACCGCGCACCTGACCGGTCCGGACCTCCCGGAGCCACGGGTCAACTGTGAGCAGGCCTCACGGCGGCCGGGAATCCTGTCCAGCGCAGCGCTGGCGGAAGATGCCCGGCGTCATTGAAGATGATCAGGCTGGCCGGCAATCCAGGTGGGTACGCGATGATCGTCACCGCGCAGTTCATCTGGTTCAGCCCCAGCCAGCGCCACTGCGGCGCGTCCAATGCCTGGCTGACGATCCAGCCGATGAGGAAATTGTGCGTCACAACCAGCTCATACACCTCGCCCGGCTCGTCGCTCCCTCGCGCGAAGCGCTCCAGGGCGGCAACGGCCCGCGCTGGTCCCTCGGCGCGCTCGGCCGCCGAGAACCCGGCGAGGAAGCTCGCGAAGCGGGACGGCAGCCGCGCCGGGTCGGGGTCAGAGGGCAGGTAATCCCCCGCCAGGTCACAGGCCGAGACCGGGACACCGGGCAAGGAGTCAGCGATCAGGCCCGCGGTCTGGGCCGCCCTGGGCAGCGGCCCGTGATAGATGGCGGAGAACGGCACGCCGCTCAGCCGCTGCCCGGTCAGCCGCGCCTGCTCCTTCCCGGCCTCGCTGAGCGGACCGTCATGAGGGTCCGCCGCGCCGTGCCGCACCAGGTAAAGGAAACGAGTCACCAGCCACCGCCCCGCATATCCGAGATCCGCACCCAGACATTCTCCGGCATCCGGATACCCTCCTGATCGAGCACGAGGCGGTGGCCGAAGCCGCGGTGGTCCCCTCCCCCGACCCGATCCGGCTCGCCGTCCCGAAGGCTTACATCCTGCTCACCGCGGCCGCCGAGCCGTCGCCGGAGACGGCCAGGAAACCGCACGCCAGGACTCCCCCGCGGCGTCACCGAGTTCTGGGAGGAAGATTTCTCCTGGTGATCAGGCCGGGCCGGCGAGCTTGGCGCGGACCTGGCCGGCCAGGGGATGGGCTAGGTCGTCGAGGATGGCGAGCGCCTGCTGCCAGGCTTGCCTGGCCTGCGAGGTATCACCGGCCGCATGGCGGGTGTCGCCGAGGTGGGCGAGGATTTCCCCTTCCTCGAAGCGGTCACCGACCTCCCGGAAGATGCTAAGCCCACGAACGTAGCAGGCGGCGGCTTCGCTGAAGTTGCCTAGGTGGTGCTCGACGTAGCCCAGGCTGTCCCAGGCGAGTCCCTCGTCGTGGCGGTAACCGTGTTCAGCGCTTAGGGTGAGCGCCCGCCGGCAGAACGTCCGGGCCCGCTCGTAGTCGCCGAGGTGACCGACGTACCAGCCGATGTTGTTCATCATCTTGGCCTCTCCCGGCGTGTGGCCGATGGCCCGGAATAGGTGAAGGGCTTGCTCAGAGTGACCTATTGCATCGGCGTAGCGACCCTGACGTTCGGCAAGCACGCCGAGATTCGCATGGGCCTTGGCCTCGTTGGGGCGGTCATCGAGCCGCCGGCACAGCTCGAGAGACTGCCTGAAATGGGCACCGGCATGTTCATAATCGACGAGCCAGGCATAGCCGTTACCCAGAAAGAGGCAGCACACAGCCTGTGCGGCGGTATCACCCAGGCGGGTGGCAGCCGCCAGCCCGGTGCCCAGGATGGACACCTGCTCGTGCCAGTGACCGCGGAATTCGAGGTAGACCGACATCGCCCAGGGAAGCTGCCAGGCGTGGACGTCGTATCCGCTGCTGTCGGCCAGAGAGACGACGGCAAGCAGGACCTTGCGCTCGGCCTCGAACCAGGCCAGCGCCTGCTGGCGACCGATGATCTGCTCGGGGACGCTCCCCGGGCTGGGCGGGGAGAGAGCAAGCGGCTCACGTTGCGGGCTGATCAGGAGGACGCCTCGACTTGCGGTGTGCAGGTAGTGGTCGAGGAGGCGGGCGGTGGCGGCGGCGCGGTCGTTCTGGCTGTCGCGGTCGTGAGCCTGGATGGCGGCGTAGGCGCGCAGTAGGTCGTGAGAGGCGTACCGGCCGGGGACGTGCTCGGTGATCAGGCAGTCGCGAGTGAGCTCGCGCAGCAGGCGGCGGGCTTCGGGCTCGCTGGCGGCGGCCAGGCTGGCGGCGGCCGGGGCGGTGATGTCGGGACCGGGGTGCAGGCCGAGCAGCCGGAACATGCGCGCCGCTGCCGCGTCGAGCTGCTGGTAGGACCAGGAGAACACGGCGCGGACGCTGGCCGCCGGGTCGCCGGCATCGAGTGCGTCGAGGCGGCCGACGGCATCGCGCAGCTCTGCGGCCAGCGCCGTCAGAGGGAAGCGGGGCCGGGCGGCGGCCCTGGCCGCGGTGACGGTCAGGGCCAGCGGCAGGCGTGCGCACAGGGCGGCGATCTCGTCGACCGCGGCCGGCTCGGCGGCGGCCTGGCCGGGTCCGACGCGGGCGGTCAGCAGCTGGACGGCCTCGGCGTGGGTGAGGACGTCGAGGGACAGCAGCCGGGCGCCGTCGGCGGCGGCGAGCCCGGTGAGCTGGTTGCGGCTGGTGACGAGGACCAGGCTGCGGGGGCTGGCCGGCAGCAGCGGGCGGACCTGCTGCTCGTCGCGGGCGTTGTCCAGCACGATCAGCATTTTCCGGTCTGCCAGCAGGCTGCGGTACAGGCCCGCCTGGGCGTCCGGATGGGGCGGGATACGGCTGGGCGGTACGCCGAGGGCATCGAGGAACCCGCGGACCGCCTCGGCAGGGGTTGCCGGTGTGCCGGAGGGGTCGAAGCCGCGCAGGTTCGCATGCAGTTGCCCGTCGCCGAACCGGTGCGCGACCTGGTGCGCCCAGTGCAGCGCCAGGGCGGTCTTGCCGACCCCGGCGGTCCCGCCGATCGCTGAGATCACCACCGTGCCCGGCGTACCGGCTCTGGTGGCCTCCTCGAGGATCCGGGTAAGCGCGGCAAGCTCGTCGCCACGGCCGGTGAAGTCAGGGACCACCGCGGGCAATTGCTGCGGCACCGTCGTCGCCGGGCCGACTCCCGGTCCGGCACCTCGGCCGGGCCCGCTCGCGGGCCGCGCGGACAGGTTGCCCGCGCCGTGCGGGCTGGCGGGACTGCCGTCCGCCAGGAGCTCTTCGAGCCGGTCAGCGGAGACCCGCAGCGCCCGAGCCAGTTTCGGCCGGATCCAGGGCAGCGGCTCGGTCTCGCCGCGTTCCCAGCGCACGACGGTCGAGCGCTCGACACCCAGCAGGCCGGCCAGGTCCTCCTGGGTCAGGCCCAGTGCCTTGCGGCGCTGGGCGAGCCGCCCCCGCCTGGCGCCCCCGGTGGCTGCAGCGTCCTCCGTCATGGCCAGGCATCCCTGTCCCTACCGGTCCAGCGCTCCCCCTTGCTAACCCTACGCCGGCCGCACCCGCCCGGTCACCCGCTAGGTCGGCGTGGATGGCGAGTGCCCGCTGCCGCGTGCTGCGAATACCATACGTCCTCGTCAGCCGCTCGCATGCGTCATTTGCGCATCATTCGTGCTCTGGTGAGTCCGCTCTGCACCTGATTGGATTTGCGAACTGGGCGGGGATCAGGATAGCCGCATCTCTCAGCCCAGCCATGCAGCCAGTCGTGTATATAAAAAGAAAGGTGGAATCAATGCGCATCACCAGACTACTCGCGGGCCCGGCCGTGCTGACGGCCGCCGTAGTATCAGTGCTCGGAGCGGGCTTGGCAAGCTCGACGCCTGCCTCCGCTTCTGCTGCGTCGGGACCGATCATAAGCGCGGCGTCAGGACCCTGGTTCGAGCTCGTACTCGCAGCGAATAACCATACGCTCTGCCTCGACGCCAGGGACGCCGGACCAGGCGCGGGTCAGAATGGCGACAAGGTACAGATCTGGAAGTGCTCGGGTACGCCTAACCAGTACTGGAGGCTGAGCCCCAATCCAGGCCCGGGCACTTACTTCTACCGGCTAATCAATGAGGAATATCCTGCGGAATGCCTCAACGCGACGCTAGGCCTCTCCCTCGAATTCACAAGCAAGGCGCAGCTATGGGGCTGCGGCGGCGAGTCCAATGACGAGTGGACCACTCGTGGGGGAGTTCTTTTCAGCCAGTACTATCTGGGTTATCCCCTGGCTCTCCAAGCCGAGACACCATATATCGGAAACGGCGACCAGGTCCAGGTTGGCCCCTACACGGGTGCCGCAAATCAGATCTGGAATGCTGCCAACTACCGGTAGTGCCAGGACACGGTCAAATCACGTGAACCCGCGACCCTGCAGTCACCGGGCCGCGGGTTCACCTTCGTCTGGGTACTGGCCGCCGGTATCGGCGAGCTTGGCGCGAACCGTGTCGGCGTCGGGATGATCGAGCTCGTCGAGGATGGCGAGCGCCTGCCGCCATGCCTCGCTGGCCAGTCGCAGCTGCCCCGCCGCACGGCGGGTGTCACCGAGGCCGGTGAGGCTCTCCGCTTCCCCGAAGCGGTCGCCGAATTCCCGGAAGATGCTAAGCCCACGCTCGTAGCAGGCGGCGGCTCGGGTGAAGTCGCCGAGATGACGCTCGATGTAGCCCAGGGTGTCCCAGGCGTGCGCGTCGATGCGGCGGTCCTCGTGCTTAGTGCTTAGGGCAAGTGCCTGCTGGCAGAACGCTCGGGCCTGCTGCTGGTCGCCAAGTTGACAGTGGCACCAGCTTGCGTTGTTGAGCATGTCTGCCTCCATCGCCTTGTCGCCGACGGCCTGGAAAAGGCGAAGGGCCTGCTCGCAGTGACCCAGCGCGTCAGCGTAGCGGCCCTGGCGTTCGGCCAGGAGGCCGAGCCCTCGGTAGACCTTGGCCTCACCCAGGCGGTCGCCGCGTTGCCGGTAAATCTTGAGACAGTTCGCGTAATGGCTCAGAGCCTGACCGTGATCGCCGATTATGGTGAGGGAGCTTGCCAGCAGGCGGCCGGACTCGGCCTGCGCGGACATGTCATCAAGGCGAATCGCGGCGGCCAACGCGGTGCCCTGGATGGCGGCCAATTCCTGGTACTGCCCCTGACGTGCCAGGAAGGGCATCATGGTCCACGGGATCTGCCAGGCGTGGCTGTCGGACCCTGACCTGACGGCGAGAGCCACCATGGCGAGGAGAACGTGCCGCTCGGCGGCGAACCAGGCCATCGCGTGCTGGTAACTGACGGAGCGCTCTGGCACGATGCCAGGCCCGGGTGGTGCGAGGGTTATCGGTGCGCGTGTCGGGTCGAGCAATCCAGCGGCGGCGTGGCCGGCATGCAGGTAGTGGTCGAGGACCCGGCCGACGGCGGCTGCGTGGTCGGGCTCGCCATCGCAGTCGTGGGCCTGGTCGGCGGCGTAGGCGCGGAGCAGGTCGTGGAAGGCGTATCGGCCGGGGGAGTGCTCGGTGATCAGGCAGTCGCGGGTGAGGTCGCGCAGCAGGCGGCGGGTTTCTGGCTCGCTGGTCGCAGCGAGGCTGGCGGCCGCCGGGGCGGTGATGTCAGGGCCGGGGTGCAGCCCGCACAGCCGGAACATCCGCGCCGCCTGGTCGCCGAGCTGTCGATAGGACCAGGAGAACACCGCCCGGACGCTGGCGGACGCGTCACCGCTGTCCAGGATCTCGAGGCGGCCCGCACTGTCGCGGAGTTCGGCGACCACGGCTGACAGCGGGAAGCCGGGCCGCGAAGCCGCGCGGGCCGCGGCCACCGTAAGCGCCAGGGGCAGGCATGCGCACAGGGTGGCGATCTCGGTGACCGCCCCGGGTTCGGCGGCGGTGCGGGCCTGGCCGACACGGCCGGTGAGCAGCTGGACCGCTTCGGCGTGGGAGAGGACGTCGAGGGACAGCAACCGTGCGCGGTCGTCGGCGGCGAGCCCGGCGAGCTGCTTGCGGCTGGTGACGATCACCAGGCTGCCGGGGCTAGCCGAAAGCAGCGGCCGGACCTGCTGCTCGTCGCGCGCGTTGTCCAGCACGATCAGCATCCGCTTGTCGGCGAGCAGGCTGCGGTACTGGGCCGCCTGGGCGTCGGGCATGGGCGGGATACGTTCGGCCGGAACCCCGAGGGCGTCGAGGAATCCGCGGATCGCCTCTTCGGGCTTGGCCGGTGCACCGGAGGGGTCGAAGCCGCGCAGGTTCACGTACAGCTGCCCGTCGCCGAACCGGTGCGCGACCTGGTGCGCCCAGCGCAGCGCCAGGGCGGTCTTGCCGACCCCGGCGGTCCCGCCGATCGCGGAGATCACCACCGTGCCCGGCGTTCCGGCGCTGGCGTCGTCCAGGATCCTGGTCAGTGCGGCCAGTTCGGCGGCACGGCCGGTAAAGTCCGCAACCGCCGCGGGCAGCTGCCGCGGCACCGTCGGCCCCGCGTCGTCTGATTCGGCGGTGCTGGCGCTGCTCAGCAGCTCTTCGAGCCGACCGGCCGACACTTCCAGGGCCCTCGCCAGCTTGGGCCGGATCCAGGGCAGCGGCTCGGTCTCACCACGTTCCCAGCGCACCACCGTGGAGCGCTCGACTTCCAGCATGGCCGCCAGCGCTTCCTGTGTCAGCCCCAGGCCCTTACGGCGCTGCGCCAGCCGCTGGCGTCTTGCTGTCCCGCTCGCTGAGGCATCCACCGACGTCGCCCCATATCCCGCCGTCCGGTACCGGTGCCGCTCCCGCGCCAAGCCTATGTCAGTCACGCTCAGCCCGCACGGTAAGCGCCTGGCGCTAGGTCATCAGACCGCGGACGCTGTTTGCGCAGGTCAGCAAGCTAGGTGCGACATTAGTGCGCCATCGGTGCTCTGGTCCTGACCGGCTGTGGCTGATTCGATGCAAGGGCGCCGGCCGGATCCAGGAGGTGTGTGATGACGGCATCGCGGGCCAACTCGCCCGGCCGCGGCACGGGGGCCGCGACCGTGTGTGTCTGCTGCCTGAGCATGTTCATGATCGCGGTGGACACGACGGTAGTGAACCTGGCGCTGCCGCTGATCGGCCGCGGCCTGCACGCCCCGGTCCCCGGATTGCAATGGACTATCGCCGCGTACACGATCACCACGGCGAGCCTGATGCTGACCTCGGGATCGGCCGGCGACCGGTTCGGCCGGCGCACCGTCCTGCAGGCCGGGCTGGTGGTGTTCATCCTCGCATCCGCGGGCTGCAGCCTCGCTCCGGGCACCGGCTGGCTGATCGCCTTCCGGGCGCTGCAGGGCGCCGGCGGCTCCGCGCTGACCCCCATGTCGATGGGCATTCTCACCGCCAAGTTCGGCGACCCGGCCGTCCGGGCCCGCGCGCTGGGACTGTGGTCCGGGACGTTCGGCGCGGGCATGGCAGCCGGGCCCGCGATCGGCGGCCTCCTGGCCGCTGCCTGGGGATGGCGGTCGCTGTTCTGGATCACCATCCTGCCCGGGCTGCTCGCGATGATCCTGGCCGGGCTGGTCATTCCTGACTCGCGGGCGGCCCGCCCCCGCCGCCTCGACCCGCCTGGCCAGGTGCTGGTGATCGCGCTGCTTGCCTGCCTTAGCTACGGCATCATCGAGGGGCCGTCGGCGGGATGGCGGTCCCCGCGCATTCTCGCCGTGTTCGCCGTGTCCGCCGCCGCGCTGGTGCTGCTGATCGGCTGGGAGCGCCGACGCGCCGACCCGCTGATCGAACCGCGGGTGTTCCGCAGCGTCCCGTTCACCGGCGCCCTGGTGATCACCGTGTGCGCGTTCGCCTGCCTGGGCGGGTTCTTGTTCCTGACCACCCTGTACCTGCAGGACGTACACGGGCTGACCGTGTGGCGGGCGGGGGTGCAGCTCATCCCGCTCGCTGCCGCCACGGCTATGGCCGGCCCGGTCGCGGGTCGCGTCATGGCCCGCCGCGGTGCCCGCGGGCCGCTGACCGTCGCCGGCGTCGCGCTCGCGGTCAGTTGCCTGCTGCTCGCACAGGCGCCGCCGACGGCCCCCTGGGCGTTCCTTGCCGCTGCCTACGTCGTCTTCGGCGTCGGCTACGGGACGGTCAATACGGTCATCGCCGCCGTCGCGGTCGCCGGCATGCCGCGCGCTCAGGCCGGAGTCGCAGGAGGCATGACCTCCGCGGGCCGGCAAGTCGGCCAGTCGCTGGGCGTGTCGGCGGTCGGCTCGATCCTCGCCAGCGGGCTGCGCGGCCCGGTGCCGGCTGGCTTCGCTGCCGCGAGCCATCCGGCCTGGCTGGTGATAGCCGGGTGCGGAGTTGCCGTGCTGCTTCTCAGCCTGGTGACGACTTCCAGTCGGACGGTCCGCGCCCGCGACACCCGGAGGTTGGCGGCATCGCAATCGCAATAAATAGGAATCGAGACAAACGCACGTGAGCCTGGAGGCCCGCAATGCTGAATGCCAAGCACATCAAGCCTGAGCTCCGAGACTACATCGCATCCCACAGCAGCCCGCCCGACCGGGTGCTGCAGGAACTATCACGCGAGACCGCCGTCCGGTATCCTCAGCAAGCTCACATGCAGGTCGACCCCGCCCAGGGCAGCCTGCTGACGATATTGGCCAAGGTCGCCAAGACGCGGCTGGCGATCGAGATCGGCACGTTCACCGGCTACTCCTCGATCTGCATCGCCCGAGGGCTGCTGCCGGGCGGGAAGCTGATCTGCTGCGACATCAGCGAGGAGTGGACATCGGTCGCGAGGAAGTACTGGGAGAGAGCCGGCCTGGACGGCCGGATCGACCTCCGGCTCGGTCCGGCTCTCCACACGATCGGATCGTTCCCGGTCGAGCCCATGTTCGACCTGGCGTTCATCGACGCCGACAAGGACGGTTATCCCGGCTACTGGCTGGAGCTCGTGCCGAGGATGCGGCCGGGCGGGCTCCTGCTCGCCGACAACGCGTTCTGGGGCGGGGAAGTCGTCGGATTTGCCAGCGACGGCCGGGTCATGTACGTCCGCGAGTTCAACGACCTGGCCGCCGCGGACCCGCGTGTCGACCTTGCCCTGACCCCGGTCGCCGACGGGCTCCTGATGGCGTGCCCTAAGGCAAGTGATCACGCCAGCAACGGGCCCAGCACGCCGAACCACATCCCGTCTCCTCCGCCAGCCCACCCCCAGTAGCCGCCCGCCCGCGGTGCCGCCGCCTGCTTGGTATCCGCCGATTATCCCGACGATGGTGCCGGTCCGGGTCCGCGTGCTGAAGTGCGCGACCCACGGGCCGCCGCTGGTACCGCCGGTGAACCCGCCGCAGTCGAACCGCAGCTGCGTGGCGCTCTGCCGGGTGGTCCAGTTGATGCATCTGCCGGGTGGTCCAGTTGATGCATCTGCCGGGGTGGTCCAGTTGATGCAGGTGATCGGGGCGTCGGCGCTGGCCGGGTATCCGGTGACCCGGTGACCCGGACCAGGTACCGGAACCCGGAGTCGATGCCGAGCCGGTTGGACGCCCGTCCCGCCCGCCCGGCAAAAAGCTCGCAGCCGGGAGCCGCCGCCACCAGATCGGGCCGGCCCGATGGACCCCTGAGATGCCGGCTATCGCCGGCACGTTGGACCATTGAGCCGGCTACAGCCGGCCCGATGGACCTCTGAGCCGGCTGGAAAGCCTGCCCTCGTGGCACCACTTATACAGGATGTGACGCGATTTATACAGGATGTGCCAGGGCGGTAGTCAGGCTACGGTGCCATCGGGGCAGGCGGAGTCGGCGCCCTCGGGTGAGGGGGGCTGGAGGCGGGCGGTCCACCTTTCCTCGATCCGGCCGAAGCGCCAGATGAGCAGGGCCGCCAGCCAGGTCAGGATGAACATCCCGACGATGACGAAGCCGGCCGTGTTGATGTTGAACCTGTACATGAAGCCCCAGAAGCCGTGGGTCTGGCTCAGCCCGTTGATCTCCTGGGGCAACAGGCTGAGGGCCTCGATCCCGCCGATGAAGAAGCAGATCGCCACCGACAGGCCGGTGATGGCCAGGTTGTAGTAGACCTTGCGGACCGGGTTGAAGAACGCCCAGCCGTAGGCCAGGTTCATGAACAGCCCGTCGGTGGTGTCCATCAGCGTCATCCCCGCGGTGAACAGGATGGGCAGGCACATGATGGCGTACCAGGGGATGTGCTGGGAGGCCAGCAGCGCGGTGGTGGCGAGCAGCGCGACCTCGGTGGCGGTGTCGAAGCCGAGGCCGAAGACGACGCCGACCGGGTAGAGCTGCCACTCCTTGTTGATGGCCTTCATCCAGCGGCCGAAGAACCGGTAGAAGAAGCCGCGGTTCTCCAGCTGGCGCTCCAGCCCGGCCTCGTCGTACTGGCCGCGCCGCATCGAGGCGAAGATCCGCACGATCCCGGCCAGGACCACCAGGTTCAGCAGGCCGATGAGGAACAGGAACGACGCGGACACCACGGTGCCGAACACGCCGCCGAACTGCTCCAGGCCGGAGTGGTTGTTCGACACCGCGGTGAACACGGTCTTCTCCGCGAGGATGATGGCGATCCCGATCACGACCACGATCGTGGAGTGGCCGAGGGAGAAGAAGAAGCCGAACCCGAACGGGCGCGGTTTGCCCGTGCCGTGCCGTTCGCCGACCACCTTGCGGGTGGTGTTGTCGATGGCCGAGATGTGGTCGGCGTCGAACGCGTGCCGCAGGCCGAGTGTGTAGGCCAGGATGGACACCCCGATGCCCAGGCCCTTGTAGTGCGAGGGCACCACGAACACGAAGAAGATAAAAAACCCGAGCACGTGCAGGCCGAGGATCACGCTGTACATCGCCGTCACCCGGGCCCGCTCCTGGCGGGTCATCGCGGTGAACGACTGGCGGACCAGGGTGCCGATGCGAGGCGAGCCTGACGCGGTCAAACCGGACATCACCCACCCCTTCGTTCAGCGAGACACCAGGTACCGCTCAAGTCGCACGCTAGTGTAATTGCAAAAGACTTGCAAGTACTCAGCATGTGCATCTAGGTCGGCATCGGCAGCCGTGGCCGGTGCCGACTTGACCAGGGTCGCGCTACCCCGGGGCGGCTCGCGCCAGGGATTACCCCGGCCGGTGTCCCTGGCCCGAAGCGATCCGGGCCCGGGGGTCAGCTGGTCACGTCGGCGGAGGTGAACCGGGCCCAGGCGAAGGCGCAGCAGAGCACCGCGTAGACACCGAACGACAGTAGCCCCTTGAGCAGGGTGGAGGTGTCGATGGGCGTGCGCAGGAGCGAGTCGAACGACAGCCACCAGTGCGTCGGCAGGTACGGGCCGGCGGCCGCGAGTTGCGGCACGCTGTCGACGACCTCGCTGGTCACCACCAGGATCGCGATGGCCGCGATGGCGCCGATCGCGTGCTCGGTAAGGGTCGAGATGGCCAGCCCGACCGCGCCGAGCGCGGCCATCGCGGCGGCGACGTACAGGGTGACGAACAGCAGCCGGAGCAGCCCGTCGGCAAGCGAGACGGTGACACCTGACAGCAGGGTTACCGGCCCGAC
>Ga0070764_10000815_pt1 | contig 12869 bp, 12 predicted proteins | sample HubBroMetageWRM4_FD_67287 | JGI IMG/M metagenome (GOLD analysis project Ga0070764, IMG submission 67287) | Warmed soil microbial communities from the Hubbard Brook experimental Forest, New Hampshire - Hubbard Brook CCASE Soil Metagenome WRM 4 | ecosystem: Environmental > Terrestrial > Soil >... | reverse complement strand
GTCGAAAAGGGAATCAAGGATGCGGCTGCCCGGGGCTACCTGGCGGGGTATCCGGTGGTGAATTTTCGCGTGAGCCTTTACGACGGCTCTTATCACGACGTGGATTCGAACGACCTCTCGTTTCAGATGGCAGGACGGATCGCCTTCCGTAAGGCGATGGAAGCTGCCAAGCCCACGCTGCTCGAACCGATCATGCACGTCGAGATCACCATTCCGGACGAGTTTGCCGGGACGATCATGGGCGATCTCAACAGCCGGCGGGGACGCATTCAGGGGATGGATAACAAGGCCGGCAACACGATCGTGAAGGCCGAGGCTCCAATGGCTGAGATGCTGACTTATGGCGCCGATCTCACTTCGATGACGCAGGGGCGCGGCAGTTTTTCGATGGAGATGCATCATTACGACACGGTGCCGCAACAATTGCAGGACAAGATTATTGAGAAGGCTAAGGCGGAGCGGGGCGAGGTTAAGGAAGACGAGGAGTAAGGGCGCCCGGCGTGAACTGCTATAGCACGCGTTAGTTTTTTTCTTCATACTCACTTTTTTCTTCATAATTCGGGGTATGGCTCTTGTTGTCTTCCTCCGGGGTGTCAATGTTGGCGGACACAGAACGTTTCGCCCAAGCGCCCTGGCACGGGAACTGAGCGGCTATGATGTCGTGAACGTGGGTGCGGCGGGCACCTTTGTGGTTCGTAAACCTGGATCATCCAAAGCAAAGTTCCGCACTGCATTGCTTCGCAAGCTACCGTTCGAAGCGGAAATTGTGCTGTGTGATGGCCGCGATCTTTTGCGACTGGAGATGGAGAATCCGTTTGGAAGCGAATCGTCTCCCCCGGATGTTGTCCGGTTCGTGAGTATTCTGTCTAAAGCCGGAGGTGTCCGGGCGTCGCTGCCGGTCATGTTTCCGGCAGACGGGGAGTGGTTGGTGCGTGTGATTGCGTCCGATGGGCAGTTCGTGTTCGGAGAGTACCGTCGTCACATGAAGACCATCGGCTATCTTGGCCAAGTCGACAAGTTGTACGGCGTGCCGGCCACGACTCGGAATTGGAACACGATCATGACGGTCTTGCGAATTTTGAATACCAAATAAAAAGGCACCTCGAAAGATGCCCTTGCGTCCGTGCTCGGTTTTTGAAAGTCAACGATAATCCCCGACTCGGATTAGCGCTTATCTACTTCGTAAAAATACCGCGATCTTCTTCATTTTTTTTCTGAACGTTCTGAGCCTCTTCCGCCATTTCATCTGCATCTTTCTCCAACTGCTCGTCGATGGCGGCCTCGTTAGAGCGACGTGAATTTACAGGCGGTCGCGGTGAACTTTTTGAATCCTTCGTATTCGGCATAGTGCACCTCTGGGTGAATTATTGATATTTGACCGCTAGCAGACGGTCGAGTCACTACGGTGTTCACTGTAGGAAGCGGAACCCGGTCAATAAGTCAAATCGCGACTTTTCGCCAATAATCTATTCAGGCGCGCTACTAGCGCTCGTTCAGGTTGCTCGTGCGGAAAGAGGCTGCTGCGCCCCTGCGTGTTGTGCGCGGTGCAGCTTAAAGTCGGCCTGAGCATCGCGCTTTCGCGGCGCAGGCATCATCCAGGCGCGGAATCTCGCGTTCTAGTTTTGCGCGATCTTAGCGTCCAGACCGATGGACAGGCTGTAAATCGTGCCACACGTGCCTTGGCAGAAGTGGTAGTTATCATTGCCCCCAAATTCAGTCGTCCCGTAGAAGATTCCATTGGTACCCTGAACCAGCGCCGTGGGCATTGAGCCATCCGTGCCATCGAAGCCGTGCAACGTTGTCAGCGTGCCGCTAGTTGTGACTTTGAAAATCGTCCCCCTGAAGTTGGCCCCGCCCGAGCCCGTTGTCCCGTAGAAGTTCCCGTCACTGGCTTGGATCAGAGGCGCGATGGGATTTGCGCCATCCGTCGAGTCGAAGCTGTGAAGAGTCTTCAGCGTGCCGGCTGTCGTGATTTTGAAGATCGTCCCGCAGCCGCTGGAACAGGCGCTGCTCCTTCCGTCGTAAGTCGTCCCATAGAAATTTCCGTCCTTGGCCAGGATCAATCCTGCGGCGGGATTGGCGCCGTCCGATGAGTGGAAACTGTGGAGCGTGGTTAGGCTGCCGGTTGTCGTGATTTTGAAGATCGTTCCACAGCCGCCAGAACAGGCGGTCTTCCCGCCATAGTATGTTGTCCCGTAGAAGTTCCCATCCGTCCCCTCGAGCAGGGGAGCGTCTGGCGCTTGGCCGTCCGCGCAATCGCTCTTGGAACAAAAACTGTACAGTGTCGTCAGCGTGCCGCTCGGGGTGATTTTGAAAATTGTGCCGCAGCCATAATTAGTGCCGCCGTAGATGCAGGAGTTGGTACCGCCATAGTACGTTGTCCCGTAGAAGTTCCCGTCAGTCCCCTTCAGCAGCGCGGCTCTGGGAAAACTAGCGCTTGGTGGAAATCCGAAGCTATACAGCGTCGTGACCGTGCCACTTGGGGAGATCTTGAAGACTGTGCCGTTGCCGGGGCTTCCGCCGGCAAACATCGTCCCGTATAAGTTCCCATCAGTCCCTTGGATGAGTGCCGCTGCGAATTCGCCGCCCCCGTTCAGCGCCGTGAATGTGCCGCTGGGCGTGATTTTGAAGATTGTCCCATTCCGTTTGCCCAGGTACCCGAATGTTGTCCCGTACAAGTTCCCATCGGCCCCCTGAACCAATCCAGCTTCGGGATTGCCGCCCGCGCCGAATTTGTACAGTGTGGTGAACGTCTGGGCAAGTGACGAGCCTGAGCCGCACAGGCAGAGGGCCGTTAACACCACGAAAACTCTGGAATTTCTTGTTATGACAGATCGCGCTGCGAGGACGAGCGGACAAGTTCTTGCGAACTTATATTCTTTTCTCCGAATCATGCCAACCTCCGATAGACGGCTAGAAGGCAACCAGAATCCGTGTCGTCATGACGCTTCCGGTCGGGACATCGAGCAAATTATGAGTGTCCTCAAAATCGTTCGAAGACTGTGCTCAAGCATCAGACCAGATGCAATTGCTGTTTGTGTCATGGAGGCGTAAACATTTTGTCATTTGTTGCGCCGGCTCGATGTGGACGAGCGACACGGCACCGAAGTCCTGTTGGGCACTTCCTATAAGCCGATGCTGGATAGCTTCCCGTTAGCCGACGATGAGTGTAATGGGGATTTTTTGCGAGTTAGAAATGAGAAAGGGAAAACGGGAAGAGCGCGGTCTCTTCCCGTCCCTGGTGTCGGCTTGTTGGCAGTCCGCAGTTTGCACGGAGTGGGACTTCGGGATCCGACCATCTGGGCATCTACCAAACTGAGAGGACTGCTTTCTGAACCACGCCCGTGCCAGGCTGCGTTACACAGTCCAGGCCGCGTTACAATAGATTCGGTGACGGTGATGAACGAAACGGATAATCCCTGCAAATGCGGCCATCCATTCGCGTCGCACAATAGAGACGTTATCGATAATGATGAAATGAAAACGGAATATCCGGTGCCGCCACGAGGGACAGACATATTTTCAGGCGGCGAAGTCGGTAAGTCGGGTTGCACCGAATGCTCCTGTCGCCAGTGGAAGCCAGCCAACTATTAGCCTCTGTTTCTGAGCCGCTCCCCAAGGGTGGTTCGATCCATTAGGAATCAAATGGATAGGCACGTGCCGAAGATGAGGGTTTTTGGGCAATTCTCATTCAACCGTGTGTGGAAACCCGCCGGTACCTAGCCAAAAACTGTTCCCTGATTCCGCATTCTGGCGTACCATTCGTCTTTCGTCCTTACCCTAGGAGGGACGCATGTCCAAGCGGAATTCCCCGATCTGCCGCCGCTTGTTCTTCGCGACGCTGGTTCTGTTACTGATGCTAACGTCTAAATCTGCAATTACTCAGGAGAGCAAAACCACGGTGCTCGAAATTGACCACGTGTCCGTCTGTGGATCGAGCCTTGATGCGCTGCGCCAGGACTTTACGGATGTGGGCATGACTGCGGACCTGGGCGGTCCTCATGGCAACGGTATTACGCAGATGGCGATCATCGGGTTCGATGACGCGTCGTACATTGAATTGATTGCGCCGATCAAGGCGGGCGTGACCGCGGGCTCGGAGTGGGCGAAGTTTATGTCCGACGATGCGGTTACTTGCGCTTGGGCGGTGGGGACGAACGTTCTACTGCAGGAAGTGGACCGGCTGAAGAAGGCTGGGATTCCGGTCAAAGCTCCGGAGCATGGCAGTCGCAAGCGGCCGGACGGCATGTCGATTGAGTGGATGACGGCTGATGTGGGCACGGGCACGCCGGGCTCGACGCTGCCATTCATTATTGAAGACCAGACGCCGCGGGCGTGGCGGGTCCAGACTTCGGCCAGCGTTGCGGGAGCTCCGGTTTACGGCGTGGAGAATGTGGTGCTCGGAGTCAGCAACCTGGATGCTTCGATTGCCTTGTTCCGCAAGGCTTATGGCTGGGCTGAGCCGCTGACCGAAGTGCAGAAAGATTTTGGCAAGCTGGCGTACTTTCCTGGTGAGCCGGTGATTCTGGCCGCGCCCTCTGGAGGAGGCTGGCTCGCAGACAGGATTGGCAAGTTTGGGGAGAGTCCGGTGGCTTACCTGCTGGGGACGCGCGACTTTGCCGGGGCTACCAAGAAGTACAAGCTCTCGGGCCCGAAGACCTGGTTTGGACAGAAGGTGGCCTGGTTTGACGCGGGCAAGCTTAAGGGCGTGCGGCTGGGGGTTATTGGGCAGTAGGGCTTCAGAGTCAAATTCAAAATCCTCTTCAAAATCAAGGTCAACGGCAGCGGACAGGAGTGTCCGCTCTACACCTTGAACTTCAGAACTGCTAACATCGCTTTCAGTGTCGGCTGCTAAAGATAATCTCAAGATGCACCTGCCTTCCCAAGTGCCTTCGAAAGACCGTCTGGTTTCGGCGGCGCCGGTGGAGGACGATTCCTCTTTTGAGCTCAAGCTTCGGCCGCAGCGGTTGAAAGAGTTCATCGGGCAGAACAAAGTCAAAGAGAATCTTGATGTCGCCATTCAGGCGGCGAAGTCTCGCGGCGAAGCGCTGGATCATGTGCTGCTCTACGGACCTCCTGGGCTGGGTAAGACTACGCTTGCCAATATTATTGCCAACGAACTGGGCGCGGCTTTTCAGCAGACTTCCGGGCCGACGCTGCAGATCAAGGGCGACCTGACGGCGATCCTTACGAATCTGCGCGACCGGCAGGTGCTGTTCATTGATGAAGTGCATCGCCTGCAGCCGGCGCTCGAGGAGATCCTCTACTCGGCGCTGGAAGACTACAAACTCGACATCATGATCGGGCAGGGGCCCTCGGCGCGCACGCACACGATGGACGTGAAGCCCTTTACCTTTATCGGCGCTACTACGCGGGCTGGATTGCTGTCTGCTCCGCTGCGCTCGCGTTTTGGATTGCTGCTGCGGCTTGAGTTTTACTCACATGACGACCTGCGCGTCATTGTGGAGCGGTCGGCGGAGATTCTCGGCGTACGCATTGATGGTCCGGGAGCAGCTGAAATTGCTAGCCGATCGCGGGGAACTCCGCGAATTGCCAATCGGCTGCTGCGGCGCGTGCGCGACTATGCGCAGGTGCGTGCTGCCGGGTCGATCGATCTGCCTACCGCGCAGTCGGCGCTCTCCATGCTCGAAGTGGACCGTTACGGGTTTGACGAGGTTGATCGCAAGCTGCTGCTTACCATCATCGAGAAATATCAGGGCGGCCCGGTGGGGTTGAATACGCTGGGGGCGGCTTTGGCTGAAGAGCCGGACGCCATCGAAGAGATTTATGAGCCGTTTCTGATTCAGATTGGGTTTTTGAATCGCACTCCGCGGGGACGGGTGGCTACGCAGCTTGCTTATGAACATTTTGGGATCGTTCCTAACCGGCGGCAGAGTTCGTTGTTCTGAGAGAATTCTAATTTGGTGTCGGCAAACAGCATTAACCACAGGGTACACGGGTTCACGGAGGACTTACCTGATGCGTGACGTGATCGCTACCGACCAGGCTCCGCAGGCTATCGGACCTTATTCGCAGGCTATTCGTGCGGCGGGACTGATCTTTACTTCTGGGCAGATCGCCATCGATCCGGCCACCTCGCAGATTATCAGCGGCGATGTGAGCGCACAGACTGAGCGTGTGCTCAAGAACCTCGTTGCAATTTTGCAGGCTTCGGGCAGCGGGCTGGAGAAAGTTTTGCGCTGCACCGTCTTCCTCAAGAACATGGGAGACTTCGCGGCGATGAACGAAGTTTATGGGCGCTATTTCAAGCAGGCTCCGCCGGCGCGTTCTACCGTTGAGGTGGCGCGGCTTCCGAAGGATGTGCTGGTGGAAATCGACGTTATTGCGCTGAGTTGACTTCACATTTGCACACCAGATTTACAGACCAGAAAGGGGTGTTATGAAAACTCTCATCGTCATAGTGAATGTCATTCTTGTCACCACACTGCTCGCGTTCACCAGCCTCGCTGCGCAGACGACTCCTGCTCATAAGGCAGCGACCGCCAGCGGGCCTACCAAGGTCACCGGTGAGCCTACCAAGACTGCGAGTGGCCTGGAATATTGGGACATCAAAGTAGGTACGGGCGCGGTGGCGCAGAGCGGAATGCACATTAAAGTCGATTACACGGGCTGGCTGACGAATGGCAAGAAGTTCGACAGCTCGGTCGGTACGGGCCATCCGTTTTCTGTCATGCTGGGAGCGGGCCAGGTCATCAAGGGATGGGATGAGGGCATCGTCGGCATGAAGGTCGGGGGGAAACGGCAGCTGCGCATCCCGCCGGATCTCGCTTACGGGGCGAGTGGCTATACGACTCTAATCCCGCCTAACTCAACCTTGATCTTCGACGTGCAACTGGTGGATGTGAAGTAGGACGGCGGCGGCGAAAAGGCGGCAGACGCGCGAAAGCCCGCAGGACTCCAGGAGCCGCGGGCTTTTCTAATCCCTTACGCCTTAACGACTTTGCCGCTGCGCAGGCAGGACGTGCAGACGCGCATATGCTTGTTAGCAGCTCCGACTTTGGCGTGAACCGGGCGCAGGTTGACGTTCCAGCGCCGTTTGCTGACGTTGTGGGCGTGGCTGATGGTGTTGCCGAACTGCGGCCCCTTGCCGCAGATATCACAGACTCGTGCCATAACTCTGAAATCCTTCCAAGGCTGTTGCCGAAAGCTTACTGAAACTACGATTTTACAGGAATTGTGCGGATTTGGCCAAGGGGCTGGTCCGCCGCCGATTCAACGCGAAGCCCAACCGCTGGGCAAAACTTCTAGCGGTAGTGTTCCAGGTAATACAGCGCCGCGAAGGCCAGGATCAGGCCGGCAGCGGGAAGGGCCAATGGGCGGGCGCTTCGCGCGGGCTCCTTCCAATCCGCAGTTGCGAAAAAAACCAGAAGTGTCGGAACCAGCAGGACGATGGTCAGCTGAAAAATATGTGCAGCCCAGCTTTCGTCAGGTTGTGGCGGCTGAAGGTACCCGCTCAGGACAGTGAGCAACGCCACAACAGATAGGACGATCAGGATATTGCCGGTGTCGCGGTTGAGTTCCTGCCTGCGCATGGCGTCCCTCCGAGTGAACTGCTAGGCGGCCTTGCCCATCACTGGCTGCGCGCAATGGCTGCAGCGGCGGGCGTCGATTGGAATCTCGCTCAGGCATTCGGGGCACTTCTTGGTCGTGGGGTCGGCGGGCGCGGAATCCTTGCGGCTGCGCGCGATCAGGGCGTTAATCGGGGTCACAACGAAGAAGTAGACCGCTGCCGCGACTAGCACGAAGCTGACTACTGCGGTGATGAAATCGCCGACGGGGAAGACGGTGCTGCCGATGGTGAAAGAGATTCCGGTGAAGTCGGGCTTGCCAGCGACCAGCGCGATGATTGGATTGATGAGGTCCTTGACCAAGGCGGTAACCACGGTGCCGAAGGCCGCGCCGATGACTACGCCGACTGCCAGGTCCACTACGTTACCGCGCAAGACGAATTGCTTGAAGCCGGAGAGCATGTGGTTTCTCCAATACTGTAGTGCCAGAAAATGTATCCGCTGGGTGGTTCCTGGTCAAGGATGAAAAGGGGGTCGAAGAAAGGCCTTTGGAGGTTGACGGTGGTGGCGGAGCCCCATCCTAAACGCCTCAAAAACCGAGGCGTTTAGGATGGGGCACCCTCGAGTCTTCCGAGTCTTCTCAGATGCGCATCGGCATTACTATGTAGCGGTACTTGTAATCTTCGGCTTCGGCGGGTCGGAGCTGGCCGGCGGACTGGGCATCCTTCAGCTCGAGTTTCACGTCGCCTGAGCCGGTGGCTTTGATGAAGTCCATCAGGTATTGGGCGTTGAAACCTATCGCCATCGCATCGCCGTCGTAGGCTACTTCGATGGAATCTTCGGACTCTCCGGTTTCGGTTGAGGATGCGGAAATCTTCAACTCACCTTTTTCCAGACGCAGGCGCACGGCGCGTGAGCGTTCGTCGGCGAACTGGGCTACGCGGGCTATGGAAGCTCCCAGTTCTTCGCCGTGTAGCGCGATTGACTTGGTGATGTCTTTCGGCAGCACTGCTTCGTAGTTGGGGAACTGGCCGGTGAGCTGGCGCGAGGTCAGCAAGCGCGGACCTACCCGGAAAAATAGCGTGGACTCGTCTTTCGCAAAGTCGATGGTCTCGACGTCTTTTTCAATCCCGGAATCGAGCAGCGACTTCAATTCGTCCATCGCTTTCTTTGGAATCAGGGTTTTCATTTCGCCGGAAACGCCTTCAAACTTTTCTCCGGTGCGCTCCACGTGGGCCAGGCGGTGGCCGTCGGTGGCTACCATGGTGATGGATTCCGGCTTCAGCACCATCAACGCGCCGTTCAGGGTGTAGCGGGACTCTTCGCTGGCTATGGCGAAGCCGGTCTTGGCGATCATTGAGCGCAGGACTGCCGCTGGGATCTTGATCGCTCCGGCTGACGGGAATACGGGCAGGCCCGGAAAATTCGCCTTCGCCATGCCCACCATTTTTGTGTTTGACCGGCCACAGCGAATGCTGACCCAGTGGTTGTCCAGTAGTTTGATCGTGATATCGGCGTCGGGCAGGAGCCTTATGTAGTCGTAAAGTTTACGCGCCGGAATTGTGCATGCGCCTTCCTTCTTGACTTTGGCAGTACATGACGTGCGCAGGCTCAGGTCGAGGTCGGTCGCGGTCAGCGACAATTTATCTCCCGCGGCCTCGAAGAGATAGTTGGAGAGGATGGGAATCGTGGTCTTGCGCTCCACTACGCCTTGAGTAGCTGTCAGTTCGCGGAGAAGCTCAAATTTGCTGACCGTGATTTCCATGGTTGTTGATGGTGCGGCAACGGCAGGGGCGACTTCCACCGGCATATTGGGTCTCCCGACTCTACTTCTGTTCTCTTCTTATATCAAATGCAAAAGCAAGAAAACCAGTAGTAACCGTAGGCGGTTCGGAGAAGTGGAAAACCGGTCCAGGTGCCTGTGGTTCAGTTGCTTCGAGATCGACCCTTTGTGTGGAGAATCATGCTCGGCTTTGGCGGAGGCCATTGCATCTCCGGGGTCGTGCTCAGGTTTCCGTCTTGTCTCGCACAGCTTCCACAACCACTCCACAGCCGGCTGGCAGGAAGATCGGCTGGAACAGTGGAAAAGGCTGTAGAAACCGAGATTTACGCGCCTAATTGCTCGGTCAGCTTATTCAACAACCTGTTCAAATCCTTGTCGTCCTTGCGCATGCGTTCGATCTTGTCCACCGAATGCAGGACCGTCGTGTGGTGTTTGCCGCCGAACTGGCGTCCAATTTCGGGCAAGGAAGCCTCGGTAAGGTGCTTTGCCAGGTACATTGCGATCTGCCGTGGATAGACGATGGACCGCGAATTGTTCTTGGCCTTGATTTCCACCAGGCGCAGGCCAAATTGTTCAGCAACTGCCTTCTGGATGGATTCGATCGTGACCTTGCGCGCCTGCGAATCTATGAAATTCTTCAACACCTGCTGGGTGTAGGGAAGGGTAATTTCCGCCCCAATCAGCGAAGAGTGGGCCACCAGACGGATCAGTGCGCCTTCCAGCTCACGCACATTGGAGCGAATGTTCTGAGCTATAAATAACGCCACTTCGGTTGGCAGCGTAACACGTTCCTGCTCCGCCTTTTTTTGCAGGATGGCGACTTTCGTCTCCAGGTCGGGCGGCTGAATATCGGCAATCAGGCCCCACTCGAAGCGGCTGCGCAGGCGGTCTTCGAACTCGGCTAGTTCTTTCGGCGGCCGGTCACTGGCAATCACAATCTGCTTCATGGACTCGTGCAGCGCGTTGAAGGTGTGGAAAAACTCTTCCTGGGTGCGCTCTTTCTGCGCCAGGAACTGGATGTCATCCACCAGCAGCACGTCCACGGTACGGAATTTATCGCGGAAGCTGATCATCTTGTCGTAGCGCAGCGAGTTGATCATCTCGTTGGTGAACTTCTCGCTCGACACGTAGCAGATCGCGGCCTGCGGCGTCCGGCGCTTGATCTCGTGGCCGATGGCCTGCATCAGGTGCGTCTTGCCCATGCCGACGCCGCCGTAGAGGAACAGCGGGTTGTAGGCTTTCGAGGGACGCTCTGCTACCGCCTGGCAGGCGGCGTGGGCGAACTGGTTTCCGCTGCCGATGACGAAGGCGTCAAAGGTGTAGCGGGGATTCAGTTGGGCGGCGCTATCCCAGTCGAAGCGGCCTTGGGACGGGTGCAACCCGGGACCGCCCTGTTGACCTGAGTTCAGGCCGCTGCCGGGAGTGGCGCTCGATGTTCCACTCGGGCTGCCGCTATAACCCCCGCTTGAGCCTGCGCCCGAAGTATGAACGGAGAGGCCACCGTTATGACGGATGGGAGTGTTCGAGGGGTCGTCCTCGGCGGTGACGAATTTCACGTCTTCGTAGCCGAGGTCGAGATTGTCGAGGGCTTCCTGAATCAGGTCGGCGTATTTGTCGCCGACGTGGCGGAACTCGGCGGTTGGAATGCGGACGAACAAAATTTTATTGCTGGCGTGGCTGTAGCGGGTCGGTTTGAGCCAGGTGTCGTAAGAGTGCCGGTTGACTTTCTTTTCCAGGGCGTCGAGAACGCGCGCCCAGGGATTCGGGATGATGTTGGAACTGGAGAGAGACATTTTTTACCAGAATATTGAAAGCGCCGGAATAAAACGTCCGGGAAGAAAGCCAAACTTGAAAAATGAGTCTTCGTTTCCTGCAGAGCAGCTTCTGTTTTGCAGCACCGATTGTCGGTGAAAATTTATTACGGGACGAACGGCATACTAGCACAAAAAAATTGCCGCGTCGGTCGGTTGCAAGAAAAAAATTCCGCGCGAGCGCCTTATCGAATCGCGATTTTATTTTGCTGTCAAGTATCGAGAAACTAACTGCCGCGCAAAGGGTGCAATGAAGGTCAGAGGTTAGATTGGAGAGGTTAGAACCCTAAGGCACGAGTTTCACTTCTGCAATCTGACTTTCCTTCAGACTGGCCGGCGCTCGCGCCTTACTGGCGCGGTCGTCTTGTAGCTGCCGGGATACACGACCACCGACCGGCGGCCGCCTTCGCCGTCGCTTTCGGTGCGCAAGTCTTTTTGTTCACGCAGCGCGAGATGCACGATGCGACGCTCGCGCGACGACATGGGCCCGAAGCGGTAGGGCTCGCTTGTCCGGCGCACCTGCTCGGCTGCCACGCGCGCCGCCGTTTGTAGCTCATCGATCCGCATCGCGCGGAAATTCTTGCAGTCGAACCAGATCTTTTCGTGCTCGTTGCCCTGCAAGTGCAGCATCTCCGTCGCCAGGAGCTCGAACGAACGCAGCAGTTCTCCGCTGCGCTCGAGCAACAGAGCCGAATCCGGTCCGGCAAACTCTACTAGAATTTCGGGATGCTCCCACTCGCGATTTTCGGCGATCGGAGGATCCACCGTAATTCGATACTTCAGCTTGAAACCGCCGTTCGAGATTAAGGATTGAAGGAATTCTCCAATTTGTTTTGCAGCAGCTACTTTGTCTGTGATCGGCATAGGTCAGGTCTCAGGTGTCAGGTCTTAGTTCTCAGGTCTTAGGTCTCAGGCCTTACTGACGGCTGAGAGCTGAGAGCTGACAGCTATTTCTCTTTCTTTCTTGCTCGCTTCTCCATCATTTCGCGCATCTCGCGGCCGAGGGATGTGCGATTCATTACCGACTGCTGCACGATCCCGATCAGCTGGCCCGCGGACCAGTACAAACCCAGGCCCGCCGGCAGGTTCCAGCTCATGAGGCCCAGCATGCCGGGCATCATGATGTTCATCATTTTCTGCTGCGCCGGATCCATTCCCGCCTGCGGCGTCATGCGCTGCATTGCAAACATGGTGATGATGATTGCGATTGGGAGAATATGTAACGGATCGGGCGCCGAAAGATCGTGAATCCACAGCCACGGTGCGTGCCGTAGATCCATGGCGACGTTGAGCATGCGGTAGTAGGCGAACAGAAACGGCATCTGGATCAGCAGGGGCAGACATCCACCCGCCGGGTTCACGCCTTCCTTCTTATATAGGGCCGAAATCTCTTCGTTCATCTCGGCTTTCTTGGGATCGCGGAGGCTGTACTTCTTGTATTTCTCCTGGATGGACTTGATCTGCGGGGCCACGCGCTGCATTTTCAGCATCGATTTCATCTGCGAAAGGCGCAGCGGCAACAGGGCCAGGTTGATGATCAGGGTCTGGAGCAGGATGGCCCAGCCCCAGTTTTTGACATAAACGTGCATCCACTTCAGCCACAGGAACAGAGGGCGCGCGATGATTCCCAGCCAGCCGAAGTCGATGACTGCGCGCAGATCCGGTTCGGCGCCTGTGATGCCGGGCACGGAAACCGATTGCAGATCGGCCAGCGCCTTCGGGCCCACATAAAGCCGGACATTGCTC